>ERZ507233.207-NODE-207-length-9983-cov-3.97764_pt1 | contig 9983 bp, 4 predicted proteins | sample MGYA00512640_ERZ507233 | MGnify/ENA metagenome assembly ERZ507233 | reverse complement strand
CGGCGGAAAACGATCTCTTCTCCTTTGCGGGCAAAGAGAAGGTGGTGGTCACAAAATTCAAACTCAACCGCGGCTGAGCCGCTTTCAAGCATTCTCCGGGACTTCGCTTCCCGGAGATTTTTTTTGGAAAATTTTGCCGAAGGCTGCTTCACAAAGTTGACAAAATGTCATAATTCAGGTATGATACTGTCATATCATTTTATGACATGCGTCATAGGACGCAAGATGAGGGACATGAAAGAAAAACTGAGTGCGGCGACCGAAGAGTCCGCAGAATATATCCCCGTTCGGGCGAGAAAGAAAATTTTCAAAGCTGCGGCTGCGGTGACGGTCGCGGCGGCGTTTGCGGTAGGGGCGTGCGTCTTCGTGCCGAAGTTCTTCGAAGAGTCGGCCCCCAATGTCGTGGACGAGGGCTTTGTCACCGTCTCTGCTCCCGTGCCCGAGGACGGTTCGACGCCCGATATGCACACGGCGCTCGAAAACATCGCCTACATGAACGCCGCCTTCAAGGCGCAGGAGTCGTGGTATTCCGAAATGCACGGCACGACGGACGCTTCCATCATGGAGCAGTCGGTGAGCACCTTCAAACAGTATTCGGACGGCGTGCTCATCGTGGCGGATATCACGTCGAGCGCGATGGTCAAAGCGGCGCGGCAGTTCTGCTATACGGGCGACGAGGTGATGTGGCGCTTAGGTTCCACCTACGACGCTTCGAGCTTTGAGGAGATGCTCTCTTGCGAGTGGAAGTCGGGCGAACCGTATGCCCATATGTATCTCAAAGACTTCATTGCGGAGAACGGCCTTCCCGCGACGGAATTCTCCGTCTATATCATCAACGAAGAGACGCTGCTCACCGCCGATGAGGTCGTCAAAAATGAGGACGGCACCTATTCGCAGACGTACTATCTCGACCCCGCGGGGGACAAAGCGCCCGCGCACTATGCCAATCAGATGGTCTTTTCGGGCGGCCTCACGGCGCTTCCCGAATTTACGTCCATCCGCATCACTTATACCTTCGACGACGAGTGGCAGGTGCTTGAAAGCGTGGTGGAAGAGTCGTACAAGGCGACGATGGGCATTTCGGTCAGCTGTTCTTCCGCCTTTACGACGCAGTATGAATACGGCACGGAGCGCGCAAAGAGCTCTGCCTACGAAGATTATTTCAAACAGTATGCGGGCAGTGAGGTGAGCGGCCCCGAAGAGGACGTTCCGACGGCGGTCGGATGCCTCGGTGAAGCGTTCGGGAGCGTGCTCACGGGCCCCGTCGTCTTCGATCTTTCCCTGACGCTCAACGGCACGCCCTTGGAGGGCGCCGTCTATCTCGATATCGGCGATATGACGCCCGATACCATCGCGCTCCGCGCCGACTTCGGCATCCTGCAGCTTTGGCTGGAGGAAGGGGAGGCGTACCTGCAGTACGGCGGCATCCGCGGAAAGCTTGCTCTCGAAGAGCTCATGGGGGCGCTCCCGCTTTCGGAAGGGGGCGAGGGGCTTGACCTCGACGCGCTGCTCGCGGGGCTGGGCGAAGGGGAGTTTTCCTACGACGAGACGAGCGCTTCGCTTTCGGCGCAGCTTTCGCTCGGCTCCCTCTCTCTTCCCGTGCAGTTTTCCTTCCTGCTCGATGAAAACGGACACGCATCGCTCGGGAATGTTTCCACGCAGATCGAAAGGGAAGGGCTCGCTCTTTCCTTAGAACTTGCCTACGGCAAGGAGGCTCCCGCGGCACTTCCCGAGGCGGAAAAGGTGGCATTCCCCGATCTTCTGCCCCATTTGAGGACGATCGCTTCCCTTCTGACGTCGGACGCCGTCCGCGCGGAGATCGCCTACGAGGGCAGCATCGCGGGAGAGGCAGTTGCTCTCCGCGGCGTGCTCAACGTGCCGCTTGCGGGCGGCGCGGTCGGGGGCGAGCTTGCCCTCACCCTGCACGGCGCCGAAAAGCAGCTTTCCTTTGCTTATGGCGACGGAGCCATCTTCCTCGAAGTGGACGGCCTCAAGCTCAAGGCAAACGCCGAAGAGGCGCTCTCCTTCCTCGGGCAGTATCTCGAACTTCCTGCATTGGAAACGGAGGGACTTTCCTTCGATCTTGATACGCTGCTTGAAAGCGCGCTTTCGGGAGAACTTTCCTCGCTCGTCTCCGTCTCCGGGAAGGAGGAGGCGCTCATTGTCGCCGTCAAGGGGAACGAGCTTTTGGAACTTTTGGGCATGGACCTCGGAACGTTCGAACTCGGCGAAGTCGTACTCACTTCCGAGAACGGCGTCGTGACGGCGGAAGCGCTCGGGGCGAGCATCGCGCTCTCCGAAGGCGAGCTTGTTTCCGTCGACGCGGACGCATACACCGACATCCTGCCCTATGCGAAGACGCTTGCGGATATCTTCTCGACGGGCTATTTCCGTGCAGACGTCGATATCGATATTGAGAACTTCAACATCTTTGGTACGGTCTACTTCGGCATCGATCCCGTTGTCGTCAGGGCGAAGCTCTATCTTTCGACGGGCGGGCTCGGGAAGCTCGTCACCGTCGAGTATGCGGGGGACGATCTCTTCGCCATCATCGACGGCGTTACGCTGCGCCTGGATGCCGAAGAACTCATCTCGCTTTTCACTTCGTCGCTCCCGCTCGGAAGCGAGGCAGAAAAAGAGGCGGTCGACTATCTTCACAACTTCCTTTCGCTCGATTTTTCCAAGGTCGTGCCCTCCCTTTCGGAAGAGGACGGCGTGCTCTCGCTCATCGTCAACGGCAACGAGATCATGCGTGCGCTCGGCATCAAATATCTGACGGGCAACATCGAACTTGCCGTGGACGGCGAGTCGCTCTCCGCTTCCTGCGAAGCACTGCACTTCGATATCACGCTCTATAAGGGCAACCCCGTCTATATCAACAGCGAGCAGGACTGCATCGACGTGCAGCCCGTCCTTCAAAAACTTCTGAAGATGATCGAAGAGAAGGCGTTCTCCTTCGACGGCAGCCTTTCTCTGGAGGCGGGCGGCGTTCAGCTCCCCGTCAATATCCAACGAGGCACGCTCTCGTGGGAGTACGGCTTCTCAGTGACGCTCGAAGGCGAACTCTCCCTCGGCGGCGGATGGCACCGCTTCTTCCTGTCTGCGGACAGCACGCGGGTGCGCATCGCCTACGGCGGCCTCGGCATCTCGCTTGCCTATGACGAATTCCCCGCGCTTGCGGAAACGCTTTTCGACGCGTTTGCAGATCTTGCGCCTCTTGCGGAAAACTTCGGCATCACGTTGCCCGATCTTTCCTCGCTTTCGGGCGCGCTTCAGAACCTGGACGGGCTTTCGGGGGGCTTCGATCTTGCTTCCTTCGATCTCGGCGCGCTTTTGAGCGGGCTTACGATGACGGAAGTCCCGGGCGGGCTCTTCGGCCTTTCGGGCGAAAATATCACCCTCACCGTGGCGGACGAGCGCTTCGGCATCGCTTCGGTGGGGCTCGGATACACGGGCGAGGGCTTCTCCCTCGGCGCGGGGCTCTCCCTCGACGAATTCGATGAATGGCTCTCGATGCCGCGCATCACCTATCTCGGGCTTGACGATCTCAAAGATCTTGCCGAATATCTCACGGCGGCAGCGGGCACGGTGAACGGGAACAGCGTGAAGCTCACCCTGGAGCCTGTGACGACTTCCGCGGGGCAGATCGCGGCAGAAGCCGAACTCTATCACGGAGAGGACTTCCCCGTTCGGATCGACACGGACAAAAAGACCATTACCATCAGCGCCGACTGCTATCTGCATCTGAATGTCTCGGTGACGGCGCTCAAAGAAGGCGACCTGCCCCTCTATGTGGAGGCGTGGGTGCTCGACGGCGATGGGGACGGGATGCTCGATTTTTACGTCACGGCATCGCGGCTGCGGGAAGGCGAGGCGGGATACAAGCCCCTCGTCGTCACGGCTTCCGCGCAGGAGCTGCTGCCGCTCGTGGCGTCTGCACTCCCTCTTCTCGGCATCGACGAAGACATCTTGAACGACTATTTTATCGCGCATTGGGTGGACGATGCGACGATTGGGCGGCTTTCTGCGATCGGCGACAGCCTTTTGGAAACGCTTGATTTCTTCGGCGTCTTCGACGAACTCTTCGGCGGCGCGGCGGGCGGTACGGCGTCGGATGAACTCATCGCGGCGGTCGTCAAGGGGGAGGATACCTTCTCCCTGACCCTCGGCGGCGGCGCTCTGGGGATGGGCAGCGACCTTGTTTTAGGACTCGAAAAGACGGCGGATGCAGAGGGTGCGCCCCTTCTGAAAGCCGTTTCCCTGGCATTCGGCGGCACGGATATCGCCTTCGGGCTTTCGTATGATACGATCACGCCTGCCGTCCCGACGCTTCCCGCAGGGCAGGAATACGAACTTGACGGCATGCCCGAACTCTTCACCGCCCTTGCAAATACCGCGACGCATAAGGGCGAGAACGGGGAGTATGTGCTCAACGAGACCTACCTGATGAGCGGATCCGCGAGGCTCTCCATCGGGAAATATGACGCCATTACCATCGACATTGATGCGCTGGCTGTATCTATTATGGAGAACGGCGACATCGCCCTCGACGCAAGAATTTCTTATGACGATTTCTCTGTCCTGTTTATCCCTATTATCAACGCTGACAGCACGGTCGACATCTCCATTCGCGGGGATATGATCTATCTCAGGCGGGAGGCGGGCAGCGAGGTGCTTTATAGGGCCATGCCCCTCTCCGTGTTCGGTGCAACGCTCAATGACCAGCTCAAATTTATCCTCAACCTGGGCATCAATATTCCGATGAGCGGCTCCCAAGATACGACCGACGCAGGCGGAGACCTCGGCTCGCAGGCGTCAAACATTTTAAGCAGTTATTCATTCGTGGCGGACGGCTCCGAAGGGGGAACTGATCAGTGGACGCTCACGCTCAACGGCAGCGCGCTTACGGACAATGTCTTGTCGGATATTTCGGTTGACCTCATTGAAGGGAACAACCAGATCTCCAAGCTCATTGTCAATTCTTCGATTTTCTCCTTCCTGACTCTTTCCGCTGATCTCAGTCTGAAGAATGGGGGAGAGAGCTGGGCGACGGAAATAGATTACAACAAGACGCTCTCCTATTACCTTGCGAATGGCATGGGCGCCGCCATCGAAGAAAAGAACGAAAACGGCTGGAATAAAACATATCTTCAGGGCACGAAGAGCACGGTATCCTTTGTGGTGGACGGCGAGACGGTCAAAACGCAGGACGTGTTCGTGAACGGCTCCGAAGTCTTATCCGAACTTTCCTATCCCGAGTTGGAGGAAAGGGAGGGTTATACCGCAAGCTGGGAGCAGAGCGGCCTCACCTTTACCGCAAAGTATGTGCCGAACAAGTATCATGTGACGTTTAAGACCGGGAACGAGGTTTCGGAAGGCGTTGAACTCGGATACGAACTTGCCTACGGCAGCAAGATCGAATATTATGTGAACGGTAAGCTGAGAGGGGAGGCGACGGTCGGCGCTTCGGATATGACGCTGGAAATGCCAGGGCTCACAGGGCGTTCCGTCTGGTATAAAGCAGAAGCGAGCGGGGATGTCCTCAGGCTGGATGCATATGAAAACTACGACACCGTGACCTTCGACGATGGCTTCGGAGGAACGAGCACCGAAAACTTTGTTTCCGACCTTGCGCTTTCGACGCCGACGAAAGAGGGCTACACCTTCCTCGGCTGGTGGAAGGAGACGGACAATGGTTGGGAGAAAGCGGATTCGCTTGCATATTCGGGCGGCGCGGACGTTACCCTCCATGCCCTGTGGGCGGAGGATCTGACGGTCGACGTGGCTTGTTCGAGAACGTTTAAGTTGTTTCAGCCTTGTACATATACCGCAGAGGGGAACGTCGACGGCGGGCATCTTGCAGGAAGCCTGACAAAAAATGAATTCTTTGGCAAAGCCGAGCTTTCCGTCGCTGTCAGCTATAGGGTCGAAAGCGGACTTGTCGGGAAGACCTTTTCGGGTGAGTGCGATGAGAATGGCAATTTCAAAGTGACAGGGGAAACTTTGCTCTATCTCAACTGGACGGTAACAGCCACGGCAACGCTCAATATCGGCGGACATACTTTTACCATGACAGGAGTCGAAAAGGGATCGTTTTGACGGCATTCGAAATAACACCCCGCAAAAAGGGGGCGCATATTTCGATAGAAATCGAAATGACTGCATGCCGTCATGCGGCGCAAAAACAAAATCATGGGGACGGGGCAAAAATGTTGCCTCGTCCTCTTGCTTTTTTCGGAGAATGTGATATAATAGCTGTTAGAATGGGCGAGAATGGGACTCTTACCGAGAGGAACGCCCGATAAGCTCTTTTGAGGTTCGGCAAACCGTGCGCATCGCACGATGCATAGATGAAGAAATCACGTTTTAAGAGGTAACAGTAAACTATGAGCAGACATTCCAAGATCAGTATCATCGGCGCCGGCACCGTGGGCGCGACCGCAGCGTTCTCCATTGCAACGCAGCGGCTCGTTTCCGAACTTGCCATCATCGACATCAACACGGCGAAAGCCGAGGGCGAGGCGATGGACATCAGCCACGGCCTCATCACGATGGGGACGATGAACATCCACAGCGGCACCTATGAGGACGTGAAGGACAGCGACATCATCGTCGTTGCCGCGGGGCTCGGCAGAAAGCCCGGCGAAACGCGCCTCGACCTTGCCGCAAAGAACATCGGCATCGCGCGCGACATCGCCCAGAACATCATGAAGTACTACAACGGCGGCGTTATCATCGTCGTCTCCAACCCCGTGGACGTGCTCACCTACGTCATCCAGAAGGAGACGGGCCTTCCCGCGGGCAAGGTCATGGGTACGGGCACCATGCTCGACAGCGCGCGCTTCCGCTATCTTCTGAGCACGTCGCTCTCCGCGGATATCCGCAACATCCACGGCTTTATGGCAGGCGAGCACGGCGAGAGCCAGTTCGCCGTCTGGAGCTCGGTACACGTTTCCTCCATGCCGCTCGACAACTACTGCTTCAAGCGCGGCATTTCCCTCAATAAGAGTGAGCTCGTCACCAATATCATCGGTTCGGGCGCGCAGGTCATCAAGCGCAAGGGCATGACCAACTTCGCGATCGCCGCCATCGTCGCAGAGCTCTGCGGCACCATCATGCGCGACAGAGGAAGCATCCTCACCGTCACGTCTTGTCTTGATAACTACTACGGCATCAGCGACGTCTGCATCAGCGTGCCCTGCATCATCGGCAAAGAGGGCATCCTCGATCATCTTCCCTACGACTTCAACGAAGAGGAGATGGCAAAACTCAAAAAGTCCGCAGAGAGCATCCGCTCCTTCATGGACAGCCTCAACGTATAAACAACTTACAGGAGTTTGTATTTATGGATAAGAAGCAATTTGCACTGGACAAGCACCGCGAATGGGCGGGCAAGATCGAAGTGGTCACCCGCGCGCCCATCACCAACCGCGAAGAACTCGCCGTCGCCTATACGCCCGGCGTCGCCGAGCCCTGCCTCGAGATCAGCAAGGACGTCGATCTTTCCTACGTCTACACCCGCCGCTCCAACCTCGTGGCGGTCATCACGGACGGCACGGCAGTCCTCGGCCTCGGCGATATCGGCCCCGAAGCGGGCATGCCCGTCATGGAGGGCAAGTGCGCCCTCTTCAAGACCTTCGGCGACGTGGACGCCTTCCCGCTCTGCATCCGTTCGAAGGACGTGGACGAGATCGTTAAGACCGTTTCCCTCCTTGCAGGGAGCTTCGGCGGCATCAACCTCGAAGATATCTCCGCACCCCGCTGCTTTGAGATCGAAAAGAGGCTCAAAGAAGTGTGCGATATCCCCGTCTTCCATGATGACCAGCACGGTACGGCGATCGTCACGATGGCAGCCATGCTCAACGCGCTCAAGCTTGCAGGCAAGAAGATCGAAGATATCTCCGTCGTCGTCAACGGCTCGGGTGCCGCAGGCATCGCCATCACCAAGCTCCTCATGAGCAAGGGCCTCAAGAAGGTCATCCTCTGCGACAGGAAGGGCGCCATCTACGAAGGCCGCGACGGTCTCAACCCCATCAAGGAAGAGATGGCAAAGATCTCCAACCTCGAGAAGAAGGCGGGCTCGCTTGCAGACGTCGTCAAGGGCGCAGACGTGTTCATCGGCGTCTCCGCACCCGGCAGCCTCACGCAGGAGATGGTCCGTACGATGGCAAAGGATCCCATCATCTTCGCGATGGCAAACCCCGTGCCCGAGATCATGCCCGACGAGGCGGCAGCCGCAGGCGCGAAGATCATCGGGACCGGCCGCAGCGATTTCCCCAACCAGATCAACAACGTGCTCGCATTCCCCGGCATCTTCCGCGGTGCGCTCGACGTGCGTGCAAGCGACATCAACGATGAGATGAAGATCGCGGCGGCAGAGGCGATCGCTTCCGTCATCCCCGAAAGCGAGCTCCGCCCCGACTATATCATCCCCGATTCCTTCGATCCCCGCGTCAAGGATGCGGTCGCAAACGCCGTCAAGGCAGCTGCCATCAGAACGGGCGTTGCAAGAAAGTAACTTTATTTTCCGAGTTTTGCGGGCAGAGAAAGAGCCGAGACGTCTCGGCTCTTTTGCTGTTCTTTTCGGGCGTTTCCGGCATACTATAAAGGATGAAACGCCTGTTTTTCGTGTTTGCCCACTTGCTGCTGCTTGCGGCCATGGTCTTGAGCTTTTTTGCCGCCTTCCCGCGGCCGTATCGGGATAACGTCGGGGAAAGCGGGCTCGATGGGGCGCTCGTCTATGCCGTGATGAAGGCAGAGAGCAACTTTCGGGAAGACGCTGAAAGCGACGCGGGCGCGGTGGGCATCATGCAGCTTTTGCCTTCGACGGCGGCGTTTGTCTGCGAGCGGGAGGGCATCTCGTTCGATGCGGCGCGCCTCAAAGAAGGGGAGTATAATGTAACGCTCGGCTGCGCGTATCTTGGCTATCTTATGGAGGAATTTGAGGAGGAGACGGCGCTTGCCGCATACAACGCGGGGGAGGGGAGGGTACGCGAATGGCTCAAAGACGGGCGGTATTCCTCGGACGGCCGCACGCTTTTTCACATTCCCTATCCCGAGACGGCGCGCTATCTGAAAAAAATCTCCTTTTTCCGAAAAATTTATGGATTTTTCCCGTATTAAAACTTGACTTTTGGTTTCGGATGTTGTAAGATATAAAAGCTGTCAGCGAGGACGGCTCCCGAGCAGGGAAGAACAACAAAATATGCGGTCGTGGCGGAACTGGCAGACGCGCAAGACTAAGGATCTTGTGGGTAACACCATGCAGGTTCAATTCCTGTCGACCGCACCAAGAAAAAACGGAGCTTAGGCTCCGTTTTTTCTTGGTATGAACGAATTGAACCACAGCCGCCGATCGCGCACGGAATGGGCATGAAAATCAATATCGGCTGTCGGTTCACGCGAGCCCGAAGGGCGACGCTTCGCCAAGGGGACCCCTTTAGGGGTGTCGGCGAATTCCTGTCGACCGCACCACGTCGCCGCAAGGCGCGTAACAAAACAGCTTGGCAAAACGCCAAGCTGTTTTCATTTACGCCTGCGTTTCTCGCGCGGTAGACTCCGCGCCGCGGTCAGGGAACGGCGCGTACAATGCGCCGTTCCCAAGCTCGAAAGCGGACAAAGCCACACCGTGGCTTTGCCAAAAAACGCTTTCTCGCCCTCTTCCCAAAATCTTTGCAGGGGAAAAGCTTTTGGGAGCCCTAAGGGGGAGCTTAGGCTCCGTTTTTTCTTGGTATGAACGAATTGAACCACAGCCGCCGCAAGACGCATAACAAAACAGCTTGGCAGAACGCCAAGCTGTTTTCATTTACGCCTGCGTTTCTCGCGCGGTAGACTCCGCGCCGCGGTCAGGGAACGGCGCGTACAATGCGCCGTTCCCAAGCTCGAAAGCGGACAAAGCCACACCGTGGCTTTGCCAAAAAACGCTTTCTCGCCCTCTTCCCAAAATCTTTGCAGGGGAAAAGCTTTTGGGAGCCCTAAGGGGG
>ERZ507233.198-NODE-198-length-10071-cov-4.06579_pt1 | contig 10071 bp, 10 predicted proteins | sample MGYA00512640_ERZ507233 | MGnify/ENA metagenome assembly ERZ507233 | reverse complement strand
CTCAAGATGCACGGCGGGCTTTTAAAAGAGGAGCTCAAAGAGGAAAATCTGCAGGCGCTCGAACAGGGGCTCCCCAACCTTCTGCGCCATGTGAGCAACATCAGGAATGTGTACGGCCTGCCCGCGGTCGTCGCCGTCAACCGTTTCCCCACCGATACGGACGCGGAGATCGCGCTCGTCATCCGAAAATGCAGGGAGCTCGGCGTCAACACCGTCCTCTCCGACGTGTGGGCGAAGGGCGGCGAAGGGGGCGAAGAGCTCGCCCGCGAAGTCGTCCGCCTGTGCGAAGAGGAGAACGCCTTCCGCTTCTGCTACGACGAGAAGGCGCCCGTCAAGGAAAAGATCGAGCGTATCGTCACGCGCATCTACGGCGGCAAGGACGTTGCATACACGCCCGAGGCGGAAGAGGAGATCGCGCGGCTTTCGGCGCTCGGCTTCGGTCAGCTCCCCGTCTGCATGGCGAAGACGCAGTATTCCTTCTCGGACGACGCGAAAAAGCTCGGTGCGCCCGAAGGCTTCACCGTCACCGTGCGCACCGTTAAGGTGTCGGCGGGCGCGGGGTTCCTCGTCGTGCTCACGGGCAATATCTTAACGATGCCCGGGCTCCCCAAAGTTCCCGCGGCGGAAAACATCGACGTCACCGAAGACGGCAGGATCGTCGGCCTCTTTTAAGGAATGGAACAATTATCTCTCTTACAGCGCGCGGTGCCTCTCCTTCTGGAGTGGTACCGCGTTTGCAAACGCACGCTTCCCTGGCGGGGCACGCACGATCCTTATCGGGTGTGGGTCTCCGAGATCATGCTCCAACAGACGCGCGTCGAGGCGGTCAAAGATTATTACGTCCGTTTTTTGCAGCGCTTTCCGACGGCGGAGGCGCTCGCCGCGGCGGATGAGGAGGAAGTGCTCAAAGCGTGGGAAGGGCTCGGTTACTATTCGCGCGCCCGCAATCTCCATAAAGCTGCAAAGCTCATCGCGGAAGGGGGCTTCCCCCAAGATTTTGCGGGCGTGAGGGCGCTTCCCGGCGTCGGCGACTATACGGCGGGGGCGATTCTCTCCATCGCCTACGATATGCCCTGCCCCGCGGTGGACGGCAACGTCCTGCGCGTCCTCACCCGCTTGCTCGCCGACGAGACTAACATCGATTCTGCGGGCGCGAAGGAGAAATTTTCGGCGCTTCTGAAGGAAGTCTACCCGAAAGAGGCGGGGGAGTTCTGCCAGGCGCTCATGGAGCTCGGGGCGCTCGTCTGCCTGCCGAACGGCGAGCCGCAGTGCCTGCTCTGCCCGTGGCGGGAGCTCTGCCTTGCCCGCCTTCATGGAGAATGGGAGCGCTATCCCGTCCGCGCGCCCAAGCGTGCGCGCAAAAAGGAGGAGCACACCGTGCTCATATTGCGCTATGAAGGGGAATACGCCCTCGAAAAACGGAAAAAAGGCGGGCTCTTAGCGGGGCTCTGGCAGTTCCCCTTTGCAGAGGATGCGCCCGAAGCATACGGAAAAGTGCTCAAAACCAAGCAGGCAGTGCACATTTTTACGCACGTCGAGTGGCACATGACGGGCTGCCTTGTCGAAGCGAAGGAACGTTTTCCTCGATATACTTGGAAGAGCGCCGCCGAGATCGGCGAAAAATACGCCCTTCCTTCCGCCTTCAAAGCCTTCCGTGGCTGGCTCAAATAAGATTTTGCGTGCAACAAACGGCAAAAATTGTCCAATCACTTGACAGTTCTCCCCGAAGGGCGTACAATGAATGCAGGAACTTGTGTTCCAATCTGCATTACGGGAAGAGAATAACATGAGTGTATTGATCTTTGATTCCAACGGCGAGCTGTGGCATACGCGCGCCGAAGAGCTGGGGCTCGACTACATCTCCATGCCCTACTATGTGGGCGGGGAAGAATACTTTTACGACTTAGGCAAAGCGACCGACTTCAAGGGCTTCTATGAAAAGGTGCGTTCGGGCGAGATCCCCAAGACGCAGGCGCTCAACCCCGAGGACTACAAGCGCATCTTAACGCCTTATTTCGAGCGCGGGGAGGATGTTCTCTATGTCTCCTTCTCGCACGCGATGAGCGGCACCTTCCAGTCGTTGGAGCTCGCCCTCCGCGAACTGAAAGAGCAGTTCCCCGACCGCAAGTGTACGGTGTTCAACACCAACAGCATTTCGCTGGGCGCGGGCATCCAGGCGGAGCAGGCGGCGCTTCTGAAGCAGAAGGGCGCTTCCGACGAGGAGATCTTGAATTTCCTCAAGGAGTACACCGATCACGTCGCCGTCTATTTCGTGGTGGACGATCTCATGCACTTGAAGCGCGGCGGCAGATGCTCAGGAGTAGCGGCGGTCGCCGGCACGCTCCTGGGGCTCAAGCCCATGCTCACCTTCAACGAGACGGGCGGGCTCTCCGTCATCGGCAAGCTCAACGGCAGGAAGAAGGCCATCTCCACGCTTGCGAACAAGGTCATCGAGGAGCTCTCGGACGAGGACAAGCCCGTCTACATCGTGGACGCGGACTGCAAGGAGGACGGCGACAAGCTGCGCGATCTCGTCCTCGAAAAGCGGCCGAACGCTAAGATCGTCCGTCAGATCGTCGGCCCCGTCATCGGCGCGCACTGCGGCCCCGGGACGCTCGGCGTCATCTTCACGGCGGAAAAACGCCCCATCCCCCTCAACAAGGACTGAACGGCATAAACAACGCGCCCGCGGTTGACTTTCCCGCGGGCGTTTGTTATAATGGGCATATGAACAGCGAGAGAGGAAAATTCATCGTCTTCGAAGGCGCAGACGGCAGCGGCAAGAGCACGCAGCTCAAACAGCTCGGGAAGTTTCTGAAAGAGCGGGGCATCCCCGTCTATACGACGCGCGAACCCACCGATTCGCCCTTCGGCGCGATGCTGCGCTCTTGCCTTACGGGCAGGATCGAGACCAACGAACACACCGTAGCGGCGCTCTTTGCGGCAGACCGCCTCGATCACATCTTCAATTCCGTCAACGGCATCTTAAAGCAGCTCGAAGAGGGCGTCACCGTGCTCTGCGACAGGTTTTATCTTTCGTCGCTCGCCTACAACGGCGGCATGGTCGCGCCCGAGTGGGTGTATGCGCTCAACGAGCCTGCGATGCGCGCCGTGCGGCCCGATCTTACCATCTTCCTCGACCTTTCGACGGAGGAGAGCTTCCGCCGCGTTTCCCGCCGCGGGGAGACGGAGCGTTACGAAACGCTCGAACGCCAGCGCCTCATCCGCGAACGCTATCTGAAACTGTTCGAGGAATTCGGGGAGAGCGACCATATCGCCGTCATCGAGAGCGATGAGGATAAAGACGTGACGCAGGCAAACATCCGCGCCGCCGCCTTGAAACTCTTCGAAGGAGGCAATGCATGAGGGAAAATCTCATCGTCGGCACCATCTTAAAACCGCAGGGCATCCGCGGCGAGCTCAAGGTCAAGCCCTATACCGATTCCCCCGAAGATTTCAAGGAGTTTAAGAATTTGTATCTGGACGGCGAGAAGCGGCGCGTCCTTTCGGTGCGCGTGGGGGACGGCATGGTCTTTCTGGGGCTTTCGGGCGTGCCCGACCGCAACGCGGCAGAGCTTCTTCGCGGGAAAAATCTGGAGCTCGACCGCGACGAAGCCCCCGAACCCGAAGAGGGGAGATACTACATCGTCGATCTTTTGGGGCTTGCCGTCGTCACCGAAGAGGGGGAGAAACTTGGAACGCTCACCGACATCCGCCAGGCCGCGAGCGACATCTACACCATCCAAAAGGACGGCAAAGACATCCTCTTCCCCGCCGTTTCGGGCGTCGTGAAGGAAGTCGACCTCGAGGGCGGTCGTATCATTGTCGATAAAAAACGCTTTTTCGAAGTCGCCGTCCTTTGAAAAGGATATGCGGCGCAATACTTTGTCGCCCTTACGCACGGCTGCGGTCACTTACTTCTAAGTAAGCTCCCTTGCCGTTTGCGCGGGCTCCTCGTCTTGCTTGCATCTCCTTTTCAAAGGTTCGTTTTTCCCAAGGAAGGCGCAATATCTCATCATAATCCATCATCATGAAGATCACCATTTTAACGCTTTTTCCCGAAATGTTCACGGCGCTCTCCCAAAGCATCCTGGGAAGGGCGCTAAAGAGCGGCAAATTCTCCGTTGACATCGTTGACATCCGTGACTACACCGAAGACAAGCACTTAAAGTGCGACGACTATCCCTTCGGCGGCGGTGCGGGGATGGTGATGATGGCGCAGCCCATCGGAAGCGCCATCGAAGCCGTCGACCCCGACCATAAGGCGCGCCGCATCTATCTCTCGCCCAAGGGCAAGACCTTCCGTCAGGAGAAGGTCTTCGAGCTCGTCGAAGAGGAACATCTCGTCCTTCTCTGCGGCCACTACGAGGGCGTCGATCAGCGCGCCATCGACCTCTTCATCGACGAGGAGATCAGCATCGGCGATTATGTTTTAACGGGCGGGGAGCTCCCTGCCATGGTCGTCGTGGACTGCGTCGCCCGCTATGTGGAGGGCGTGCTCTCGCCCGAATCGCTGGTGCAGGAGAGCTTTTCGGAAAACCTCCTCGAATATCCCCAATATACCCGCCCCGTCGAGTACCGCGGCCTCACCGTGCCCGAAGTGCTTCGAAGCGGCAATCACGCCGAGATCGACAAATGGCGGCGTGCGCAGGCGGAGGCGGTCACCCGCAAGATGCGCCCCGACCTTCTGAAATAACGTATGAAGCCCATTCAATGGTTCCCCGGGCACATGGCAAAGGCCATGCGCATGATGGAGGAAAACGTAAAACTGTGCGACGCGGTGGTGTTCGTGCTCGATGCGCGCGCCCCCGCCGCGACATATAATCAAAAACTTCAAGCGATCGCAGGCTCCCGCCCCGTCCTGTATCTCTTCAACAAGTGGGACTTGGGCAGCGCCGACGCTCTCCTTGCCGCCGTCAAGGGGGCGGGGAAGGCCGTCTGCCTGCTGGATGCGACTTCGCCGCGCGGCAAAAACGCGCTCATGGCGGCGATGAACGCCGTCGTCTCCGAAAAGGCGCAGCGCCTCAAAGAAAAGGGCATGGCGCGGCCGTTGCGCTTCCTCGTTGCGGGCGTGCCGAACACGGGCAAGAGCACGGTCATCAACCTCTTGTCGGGCGCAAAGCGCGCCGTCACGGGCGATAAGGCGGGCGTCACGCGCAGCAAGCAGTGGGTCAAGTGCGGGGCGTTCGACCTCATGGATACCCCCGGCACCATGCCGCCTTCCTTCGCCGATCAGACGCTCGCCCGCAGGCTTGCCTACATCGGCAGCGTCAACGACGACATTTTAGAGCTTGACGAGATCGCGCTCGCCCTTTTGGAGGACCTTTCCGCTCTTGCGCCCGCGGCGCTTTCGGATCGCTACGGCATCGAGGGCGGCACCCCCCTTCAGATGCTCGAACAGGTGTGCATCCGCCGCGGCTTCCTTCTGAAAGGGGATGAATACGACTACGAGCGAGGAGAGCGGGCGCTCATCGACGATTTCCGCAAGGGCAAGCTCGGGCGCATCACCTTCGACAGCGCGGAAGACCTCAAAAACGCGGGGCTCATTTAAGGCGCAGAGAAACAATGGATAAACTCGACATGGAACGCGCGCTCGGGGCGGAGGGCTATCCCTTCGTTGCGGGCGTGGACGAAGTGGGGCGCGGGCCTTTGGCGGGGCCCGTCGTGGCGGCAGCGGTCATCCTGCCGCTTGATGCCGACTTTACGGGCGTCAACGACAGCAAGAAGCTCTCCGCAAAAAAGCGCGAAGCGCTTGCAGTCTACATCAAAGAGCACGCCCTCTCTTACAGTATCTTTGAGGTGGACGAAAAGACCATCGATCGTATCAACATCCGCGAAGCGACCCGCCTTGCGATGAAGGGCGCCGTCGAGGGGCTCTCTTTGCAGCCCTCGCTCGTTCTTTCGGACGGCGATCTCACGCTCGATATCGCTCTTCCGCAGAAGAGCATCGTCAAGGGGGACGCCCTCGTCTGCTCCATCGGCGCAGCGAGCATCCTCGCAAAGGTGTACCGCGACGCGCTCATGGCGGAGCATGCAAAACTTTACCCCGAGTACGCCTTCGAACGCAACGCGGGCTACGGCACGGCGGCGCACATCAACGCCATCCGGGAGGTGGGCATATGCCCGATCCATCGCAGGACCTTCGTAACAAAATTCTGGGACGGAAAGGAGAGACCCTGACCGTTTCTTACCTCAAAAAGCGCGGCTATCGTATTTTGAAGCGCAATTTCCGCACGCCCTTCGGCGAGGCGGACATCCTCGCAAAGCAGGGCGATACCTATTGTCTCGTCGAAGTCAAGACGCGCATCTCCGACGCGTTCGGGCTGCCCTCCGAGGCGGTGAACGCCAAAAAGCGGGAGCGCTACCGAAAGATGGCGCTCTTTCTCTGCGAGCGGCTGGGGGAGGAAGTGCCCTGCCGCTTCGACGTTTCCTCCGTCACCGAAGAGGGCATCGAATACTTCGAAGGCGCGTTTGTTTGAAGGAGCTTGCATAAATATCACACCGGGAGGGAAAGGATGAAGGAAGAGATCGTATTGCTCGAGAAGGAACGTTGGGCGGGACATATCCTGCCTATGCCTTCTTATACGGCAACAGAGCACTACGCACTTTCCCTGCGGCGCACAGAGGATGGGTTTTGCGCAGAATTCGCGTTGCGTCCACTGTCATCACCGCTCGTCTTTACGCCTGAAAGGTACGATCATCCCGATCGGCTCTATGCGCCCCATTTCGAGGGCGCGGCTGCCTATGGCATTTTGCATGGAGAAGAGCTCATTGCGGTCATCGAGCTCTGCCCCGAAGAATGGAACGGCCGTATGCGCGTGACGGAACTTTGGGTGAAAGAAGACTGCCGAAGCCGCGGGTTGGGAAAGCGGCTCCTCACGTTTGCTAAGGAAGAGGCGCGTCGTACAGGGCGGCGGGCGCTCGTTTTGGAGACGCAGTCGTGCAATACGAGAGCCATCGCTTTTTATTTCCGGGAGGGGCTTTCGTTCATCGGTTTCGACGCCTGTTCCTATACCAATGAAGACATCTCTCGCGGAGAAGTGCGCCTTGAGCTGGGGATCATTTTTTGAAAGTACGGACTTTTGGCAAGATAATTCAAGTTGCAGGGGTATCCGGCAGGCATTATGTCTGCCGAATTTCTTTTTGAAAACAAAATGAGGGGTTGTAATTTGCGGCGGGAAATGGTATAATGAGATAGATTTTTCCGTCCGAGGGGCGGCAGCCGGAAGCGGCGAATAAGGAGAAACTATGGCAGAGAGCAAAAAGCGCATCGGAAAGGAGACGGCGTCGGTCGGGCTCCGCTTGCCGCAGTTCGTCGGTTACAGCGACTACTTTTACGAAACGCCGCTCTATGTGCAGATCAAAAACCTTTCGGGAGAGAGCGCGCCCTTCTCCGTCTCGGTGACGGGGGGAGAGCTGCTTGTCCCCTTTGAAGAGGAGGCGGAAGTTCCCTTCGAGAGCGCGGTGGAGCTCACCGCCGAAGGGGTCTTCAGCCCCGTCTTCCTCTCGCAGCGGGAAGAATTGCGGCAGGCGGAAGTCGTCGCCGTCCTCAGCTATAACAAAAAAGAGCTCGTCCGCACGAGCATGAACGTCACCGTGCTCCCCTATGATTGGTGGGAGGGGCTTTCGGGCAACGCCGAACGGCTCGCGGGGTTCGTACGCCCCAAGCTCTCCGACTGCGCGCGCATTCTGCAGGAGGCGGGCGAACGCCTCAAAAGGTGGAAGGAAAGCCCCGAATTTTACGGCTATGCGGGCGCGGATAAAAACGCCGTGCGGCGCGCCGCTGCCGCCGTGTTTGCCGCCCTCCGCGGCGAGGACATCGAAAAGGACGGCGAGACGGACTTGAACGAGCCGCTCTCCGCCGTGCGCGAAGGCTCTCTTCTGCGCGGAAAGAAGGCGAACGCCTTGGAGCTTGCCGTCTTTGCGGCGTCTGCCCTGGAGGCGGCGGGGCTGCATCCCGTGCTCGCCCTCGGCGGGAGCGAGGCGGGCGTGGGCGCATGGCTGTATGACAGCTGCTTTCTCGATCCCGTCACCGACGACAGCGACATCGTCGCAAAGTACTGTTCGGACGGCATCAACAACCTCTGCTTCTTTGACGTCGAGGACCTTTTTGCGGGCGGGAACGCCGCCTATACCGCCTCCGAGGCGCACTTTAAGCGCAAGCTCGCCGCGGGCGCCTTCGAATGCTTTGTCGACATCGCGCGCTGCCGTATCGGCGGGCGGGGGAGCCTTCCTTTGCGCGGCAAGAGCGGGAAAGGCTACGAACTCATCCGCGAAGAGGAGATGACGGACAGCGCCGCCCCCGCGCCTCTGCCCGAATTCGATAAGCTGGGCGGCGAAAACCTGAAGACCAAGAACCGCCAGTGGGAGAGAAGGCTTTTAGATCTCACCACCAAGAACGCGCTTCTGAACTTCACGGGGCGCAGCTCCCTGCATCTGCAATGCGCGGATGCAGACCTCCTCTTTGAAAAGCTCACCGAAAAGGGGAGCCTACGCTTGAAGGGCGGCTCGCCCGTCGAGGAGGCGTTCTTCGAAACGCAGTCCGCGCTCTCTGCCGAGCTATTTTCGCTTGAACTGAGAAAGGGTATCCTGCGCGCCTTTGCCGATGCGAAGACGACGGCGGAGACGGCGCTGCGCCTCGTGCGTCGCAACCGCGAAGCGGACGAAGAGACGGGCGCCAAGATCTTGTATCTTGCATTGGGGTTCTTGAAGTTCGTCTCGCGGGAGGATAACAAGACGCGCTTTGCCCCGCTCGTGCTCGTCCCCGTGGCGATGAAGCGCGCGAAGGGGAACGAGGACTTCGCCGTCGAAGCGGACGGGGAGTACTTCGTCAATTCCACGCTGCTTGAATATTTGAAGCAGGAGTTCAACATCGACATCCGCGGGCTGGGCGGCGACGTCTCCGCGCTCAAAATTTCCGAGATCCTTGCGATGGTGCTCGCCGAGATCGCCCCCATGAAGGGCTGGGATGTGAGCAAGGACGCCTATCTCGCCACCTTCTCCTTCCAGCGCTATCTCATGTGGAACGACATCCGCAACCATTTCGACGCGCTCAAAGGCAATCAGATCGTCTCCGCGCTGATGGGGGAACGGCTCGCGCGGCAGGAGACGAGCGTGCCTTCCGAGGACGAGTGCGACCCGCAGGATACCCTCATCCCGCTCTCTGCCGACAGCTCGCAGTATTCCGCGGTGGCGCTCTCGCGCACGGGGGCGAGCTTCGTTCTGCACGGCCCGCCCGGCACGGGCAAGAGCCAGACCATCACCAACATCATCGCCAACGCCGTCGAAGATAATAAGCGCGTCTTGTTCGTCGCCGAAAAGAAGGCGGCGCTCGACGTCGTCAAAAAGCGGCTCGACGGGATCGGCATCGGCGAATTCTGCCTCGAGATCCACTCCAACAAGACGGATAAGGCGGACGTCCTGCGCCGCCTCGAAAATACGCTCTCTCTGAAAAACGAGGGGGAGGAGCGCGGCTTCGAAGAAAAGGCGCGCAGTTTGAAGCTGCTGCGCGAAGACCTCAAAGCGCCCATGCTCGCCCTACACAAGAAGCGGAGATTGGGTCTTTCCGTGTACGAGGCCATCCTGCTCTACCTTGAAAACAAGGATGCTCCCGACATTTTGGATATCGAGAGCAGCTTTTACGACTCTCTGACCGAGCGCACCCTCTCCGAGTGCCGCGGCATGATCTTAACGGCGGCGGCTGCCGCCAAGGAGTGCGGGGGCGTGTTCCGTTCGCCCTTCGAAAATGTGGGGCTCACCGAATATTCGCAGGAAGTGCGAGACAGAGTCTTCTGCGCCGCCGAAGTGATGCTCACCGAGATCAAGCACTTGAAGGCGTATCTTTCGCTCTATCTCGAATTTTACCGGCAGAAAATTTCCACGATCACCCAGCGCAAGCTCAATTCCCTGCGCCTTCTGGCGCGCGAACTGAGCGCGGGCGTCTACGATAAATATTTTGCAAACATCGGCGAAGAGGAATTCAACGCCTTCTATCACGCCAACCGGCGGCTCGACGACACGCTCTCCTACTATTCGAAGCACTAGATCGGAAGAGCGTCGTGTAGGGAAAGA
>ERZ507233.196-NODE-196-length-10076-cov-4.27941_pt1 | contig 10076 bp, 9 predicted proteins | sample MGYA00512640_ERZ507233 | MGnify/ENA metagenome assembly ERZ507233 | reverse complement strand
GATCTACACTCTTTCCCTACACGACGCTCTTCCGATCTCCCAGACTCTGATAAAGTCTTTTTTTCACAGGAATCTCAGCCTGCACTGCCTGAATTTTCCGCTCCAATTCCTGCTGAAACAAAGCCATGGCATTTTCCTGCTGGGAAATATCCAGATAGCCCAGATACTGGCCCAGCTGTCTTAGCTCCTCCTTGTCTTCTTTTGTAAGCGCACTGTCTCCAAATGCGGTTTCCGCCTCCTGCATAAAAATATCGGCAAACAAGATTCCGTCATAGGCATCCGCCCGCTCTGCCACATTTCTCAAAAAATCGGAAAACGGCGGGGTCAGTCTGCCTGCTGCCCGGATAAGAGCCTCCGGAAGCGCCTCCTTGCGGTAGCTGATCTCTCCTTTTATAAGCAGGACCATCCGCTGAAGCTCCCGAAGACCGGAAAGTCTTCTGGTAAGCTTCAGGCTTCTCTCAAAGCCCAGAGCCGTACAGGAGAGCACCACAAGACAGACTCCCAGCACTTTCAGCATAAAGTTCCTCTCCTCCTTGTTTCATCAAACAGGCAGGTGCCCCTCTCATCAAACACGGCCTTCACTTTTCCTGCCTTGTCCTTATTGTGGAGAATAATATACCTCTCAAATATCTTTTCCTGCACCAGACGCTGCATCAGGGGCTTCCTCTTGATATCCTCAATGGAGCTTCCGTGAACCGTGGCAAACAGCTTGCATCCGCAGTGGATAACGGATTCAATGGCATGAATGTCCTCATAATCCCCCAGCTCATCCACGGCCACCACTTCCGGTGACATGGAGCGGATCAGCATCATCATACCCTCCGCCTTTGGACAGCAGTCCAAAATATCCGTGCGGATTCCCAGGTCATTCTGCGGAATCCCCTGATAGGAACCGGCGATCTCGGAACGCTCATCCACCACCCCCACTGACATGCCCGGCAGATAGGTATTGCCGTCACTGACCTGTCGAATCAGGTCGCGCAGCAGGGTGGTCTTCCCGCACATGGGCGGGGAAATAATCAGGGTGTGGCAGACATTCCCCTTGTTGACCACATAGGGAAGGATCTGGTTGGCACATCCTTTTATCTGGTGTGAAAGTCTCAGATTTATATAAGATATGTATTTCAGGCTTTTGATCTTTGCTCCGTCCAGTACCGTTTTACCGGCAATTCCCACACGGTGGCCTCCCTGAATGGTGATGAATCCCTGCCGGATCTCTTCCTCAAATGCGTACATGGAATAATTGCTCACATACTCCATGGTCTCCCGCAGGTCCTTTGCCTCTACCTGGCAGACGCCCTGCATCTGCTTGGTCAGTTTTCCTTCTTTTGTAAGAAAATACTCATTCCCTTTGTAAATTAAGATCAGCGGCGCGTTGACCCTCAGCCTGATTTCATACAAGTGCTCCATATCAAACTCCGCATGCTCCAGGGCTGCCCTGATCTTCTGGGGAAATAACCGTATAATATCCCTTTCTCTCATTGTCTCACCTCTTTAAGATAATATATGAGGACAATCCCTGTTTCATACGAAAAATATCTCGACGCAGAGTATATATGGTTTTGCGCAGATTTCTGTTGACCTTTTTTTCTTCTTATCTTATGCTGATACTATCTCCGCAAGTCCTGAAACTGCATTTTTTTGCAGCAGTTCATGTAAGCGCTTGAAAATTTTCCAATACGCTTTTGGACGCGGTTCATTTTAAAAAGGAGAGAGATCATGAAAGAAACCATAGACGCCTATCTGGCTTTTATGAAAGAGACGGAACTGCTGAAATCCGTGACAAGGACAGCCTGGACCGGTTCCGGGAAACAGGAAAGTACCGCGGAACATTCCTGGCACCTGGCGCTCTTTGCCGCGGTCATGCTGGAAGAGTACCCCGGGCTGGACGCCCGAAAAACGCTGCTCATGTGTCTTCTCCACGACATAGGGGAAATCTATGAAGGCGATATCTCCGCCGCACTCCACCCGGACAGCTCCCGCAAGTACCAGGAGGAGTACCGTGCTGCCAGCCGTGTCTTCTCCCTGCTGCCCGAAAAACAAAAAGAAGATTTCATGGCCGTCTGGCAGGAGTATGAGGACGGCCAAACGCCCGAAGCCCGTCTGGTAAAGGCTCTGGATAAGGCGGAGACGATCATCCAGCATAATACAGGAAAAAATCCGCCGGACTTTGACTACGACTTTAATCTTCAGTACGGAAAATCGTATTTTACCGATGATACCCTGCTGGAGAAAATGCGGAATGTGCTGGACAGTGAGACAAAGAAGCATCTGCCGTAAATTTAAAAAAGCCTGCTCCAAATGGCAGTGAATAGAAAACGCCGGACCCCGGGATACCCTTGATCCCGCGCAGTCCGGCGTTTCCTATTTATGGCCTCTGTCTGTATCTCAAATCCTCACCCACACAAGCATCTCACCCACTGTCCTGTTTGTCCAGGCATAGTATGGAATGAATTTCAGCGTCTGGCGCTCAAATTTTCTTCCCGCATAGGATTTATATAGTGTTTTCTCGTCCCACTCATCTTCTGAGAGGCGTTTTCCCTCTGTGGTCAGTGTCACAACCCCTTTCAGCAGATCTTTCTCATATTTCACTGTAAACTGTGGATTCTCATCCAGGTATAATTCCTGGAGCTGGTCCCCGTTGTCCGCCTCTTCCAGGCAATACACAACCGGACCGCGCATCACTGCCACCTTACCGACATCCTCCCTGACTTTTGGATTGGCTGCCACCAGTTCCACCGGCATTTCCATGGAAAATACAAGCACGTCCCCGTTCTTCCAGCAGCGGTCTAAAAGCAGATATCCGTTCTCCACAGGACAATCCACCGCTTCCCCATTGAGTTTCAGGCTATAGCCGCGGCACCAGCCCGGCACGCGGATGGCATATGTAAACGCCGTATCCGCCTCATTTTCCACCTGTATCTTCACATCACCGCTCCACGGATAATCAGTCTCCACTCGGAACTGATTCTTTTTCCCGTTCAGAACAGCCTGCATACTGCCGCCGATAAACAGATTCATATAGATCTCTTTCTCATTGTACTCATAAGCATATCCCCCGATGGAGGAGAGGAGACGGGCCACATTGGGAGGGCAGCAGGCGCATCCGAACCATTTCTGACGCTCCACTTTCACATGTTTTTTGTGATAATCTTTCTCGGAAGCCTCCGGCACGGCCTCCAGAGGATTTACATAGAAGAATTTCTTACCGTCCAGGGACATGCCGCTGATCACTCCGTTGTAGAGACAGCGCTCCATCACATCTGTGTACCGGCTGTCCTTTGTGATCTCAAACATCCTTCTGGCAAAGAAAATAAATCCGATGGCAGCACAGGTTTCCGCGTAAACCGTATCGTTTGGCAGATCATAGTCAAAGGTAAATGCCTCACCGTACTGCGAGGAACCGATAGAACCGGTTACATACATCTGCTTTTCCACAATATTATTCCAGATTTTCCGGCAGGCTTCAAATAACTCCCGGTCTTCGGCTGCACTGGCCACTTCAGCCATTCCCGTATAGAGATATACGGCACGCACCGCATGGCCTTCTGCCCTGTCCTGCTGGCGGACCGGCTTGCCGGCCTGATAATACTGGTCTTGGAAATAACTGTCTTTCCAGAAGAAATCATTGCCGTTTTTTTCCCTCTCCTCTGCAAAATACAGCGGTGCCTGCCCCCTCTGGTCAATGAAATATTTGGCAAGCTCCAGATGTTTTTCATCCTTTGTCACCTCATAGAGTCCCACAAGGGCCATCTCCGCTACCTCATGACCGGGATATCCGGGTTTCTTACCGGGCGCATTTCCTATATTTTCATAAACACAATTTACATAGCCAATGGCTGTGTCCAGAAATTTCCGTTTTCCGGTTGCCTTATAATAGGCTACAGCACCTTCCACCATATGACCCAGGCAGTAGAGCTCGTGGTGATCCATAAGGTTTGTAAAGCGTTTTTCCAGACCATTCAGAATATAATAGGTGTCCAGATACCCGTCCGGCTGCTGTGCCGCACAGATGATATCAATGGCCTCATCCGCCGTTGCCTCCAGCTCCTTGTCCGGATGCCACATGAGAGAGTAGGCCACAGCCTCCAGCCACTTATAGGCATCACTGTCCTGAAATACCATTCCCTGAAAACAGCCTTCCTCCATACCAGCGGCAACACGGAAATTCTGAATACAGTAACTGGGCTCCGCCCCCTCGATCCTGTCATTTAATGCCTCCCACTGGTAAGGGATCACATGGTTTCTCACCAGCTCCATATACTCTTTCCAGAAATCATCCTGAATCGACACATCGCCCAGCGGCATCATTTTCACTTTCTTTTCTAACATGCCATACCTCCTAAATTTCATGTTGAATTCCAAGATTCCCCGTGCTACCATAAAGATATGGAAAACTTTATAAGGCAGCAGCCGGATTCCTGTTTTTCCCTTTGTTTATCAGGTTTTATCTTATGAAATGATTGTATCATCTACAGTTTCGGAAACAACATATAAATCAAAAGAAAAGGTGGTCATATCCCAGATGTTGCATTGTATTTGTGATGCCTCAAAGCCGGCAGAATACCTGACCTGCGGCAACCTTATAAGTGAAAACGGATTTATGCATTTAAGCAGGACCCTGGACTTCTTTGTTCTGATCCTGGTGCAGGAGGGAACACTGCACATCTGCCAGGACGACAGGGCCTGCGATGTGGGCCCGGGGGAATTCTTCGTCCTGTTTCCCGGCATCACCCATTATGGTTATAAGCCCTCCCATGGATATCTCTCCTACTGCTGGGCGCATTTTGCACTGCCGGGCACTCCTGCGGATACGGTCAAAAATCTGCCTCATTCTGTCGGAATCTATCAGCAGGCCCGGGGCTTTCCCCTCACAGATGCCTTCTCTGCCGAGCAGGTTTTTCTTCCGGAGCACGGCAGAATCTCCATGGAAAAACGTTCCCAGCTCCTGTTTCTCCAGCTTCTGGATCTGGCTAAGCGCAGCAGCTATCAGAGGACTTGGAGCTGCCGCCATGCGCTGAATCTGCTGCTTCTGGAGATCAGCCGTGAGTATCTGCAGGCAGAGCACTTTGGACAGGATCTTCTGCCGACTGCCGTGCAGGATATCATAGAATGGGTGCAGAGCCATTTTGACCAGCCCCTTACAGTCAGCGGCCTGGCGGAAAAATTCGGGTACCACCCTACCTATCTGTCTGCACTGATCAAACAGTACACCGGTTATCCCCTTGTCACCTATATCAACCGCACACGCATCAGCGTATCAAAAAATCTGCTGAACAGCCATTCCCTGACCATTCGGCAGATTTCTTCCATGTGTGGATTCGCGGATGAAAAGCATTTCATGAAACTGTTCCGGCAGTTTGAAGGCATGACTCCCACCCAGTACCGGAAAGCCTTTGACCAGAAAAAGATCAACACACTCTGATACGCACCCGGAAGCAGCGGCAGGGAGAGCTGTTTTTCGGTCATGAGAAGACTCACACGCTATGACGCGCATTCGGAAGCAGCGGCAGCCTTTTTTAGTAGTCACCCCAGAAAGGATATGCACTCCCGCTGTCCATGGACGCCTTAATGTCACTGTAATATCTCAGTTTACGGTTTATCTGCTTTCTGGCAGACTGCAGTTTCTCAATCTGCTCTGCCACATGCCGGTCCTGCTCCTTTAGCAGAGCGAGGATTTCCTCGATATGCTCCTGTTCCTCCTCCTCGTATGTAAAAAACTCCAGAAGCTTTGCCATGGACATGCCCGTCTCCTTAAAACAGCGTATGGCGCCCAGACGGCCGATATGCTCTTCGGTATAAATGCGCTGATTTGCCTTTGTCTTTTCCACTGCAGGCAAAAGACCGATCTCCTCGTAGTACCTGAGCGTGGATGCCGGCAGCCCAAACATCTGGGAAACCTGTTTTATTGTGTATGTTGTCATAATACCCTCCTTATTTTCGGCGTATATAACAAAGTTAAGGTCCTTTATTGACTTCAAGTATACTTGAAGTGCTAAACTTTGTAAAGAAACAAGAAAAGATGACAATTATTCAGCAGGTCTGCGCATTTACTGCGCTGACCGTAAGAAAATGTTTCACAGCCAAGTAAAAATCCCATCGCCAAAGGCGATTTTGTATGGATTTTTGCCTGTAACTGTGAGGACACTGAACAGTTACAAAAGGAGATCACTTATGTACAGAGCAGATGACAAACGATATGAAACCATGACATACAACCGCTGCGGATACAGCGGCCTAAAGCTTCCTGCAGTCTCCCTGGGACTATGGCACAATTTTGGTGACACCGCAGTCTATGACAACATGAAAAAGCTGTGCTTTACTGCCTTTGACAACGGCATCACCCACTTTGACCTGGCAAACAATTACGGTCCCGAACCGGGAAGCGCGGAGAAAAATTTCGGCAGGATCGTAAAAGAAAATCTATCCGCCTACAGGGATGAGATAATCGTCAGCACCAAGGCCGGCTATGATATGTGGCCGGGTCCTTACGGGGACTGGGGCAGCAGAAAATATCTGACTGCCAGCCTGGACCAGAGTCTTATGCGCATGGGCCTTGCATATGTGGATATTTTCTACCATCACAGAATGGACCCTGAAACTCCCCTTGAGGAAACCATGGGTGCCCTGGATCAGGCAGTGAGAAGCGGAAAAGCCCTGTATGTGGGACTGTCCAACTACGACGGGGAGACTATGAAGAGGGCGGCTGCTATTTTAAAGGAACTGAAATGCCCCTTTGTCATTAACCAGAACTCCTACAACATCTTCAACCGCACCATAGAGAACAACGGTCTGAAGAAAGCCTGCGCGGAGGAGAAAAAAGGGATCATCTCCTTCAGCCCGCTGGCCCAGGGCATGCTGACGGACCGCTATCTAAAAGAAATCCCTTCGGACAGCCGGGTAGTCACAGACGGACGTTTCCTAAACGCAGAACAGCTCACAGACAGCCGTCTTGACTGCATCCGGGGTCTGAACCGGATTGCATCCGAAAGAGGAGAAAGTCTTGCGCAGATGGCGCTGAAATGGGTATTGAAAGATGACGTAGTGACCAGTGTACTTGTAGGTGCCTCCAAGGCAGAACAGATTCTTGATAACCTGAAAGTACTCAAAAGTGCTCCGTTTACGGAAGAAGAGCTGAAAAAGATCGACGAGCTTTCTATGGCACTTTAAGCTGTTTCAATCCATCCCCTGTACTTTCACAAAGTATGGCCATATTTGAAAAAAGTCCTGCCGGCCGGGGTTCTGCGTCGAAACGCAGCCGTCTTCTGCCCGCAGGACTTTTTCATACAGTAATTCAGGATTCCACGCCGCAGTCTTCCTGCACCGAAGCGTGCCGCCTGCTGCTGTCTTTTGCTGAACGGACTTTCCTTTCTTCAAAGCTGTAACGGTAATTCTATTTTTTCAAAGGAAAACGGAACTGCCGTACATACCTGACAGACGTATCCCTCTTCCACCGGAATTTCCTCCATGACAGCATCTTCCATGGACAGTTTTGAAAGGTCCCTGGTGATTCCCTCCCCGCTCCATTTGAGATAACTCTCCTTCCTGGCCCAGAAAAACGCAAATGCCATTTCCGGGTCTTTGGCGTTTTGGATCACTTCCTGTTCCAGGGCATTCATAGTCCGCTCCAGAAGCCTTTTTCCTCTCACCGGCTGACGGATCTGAATGTCAATCCCTACCGGAATCCCTGCCAGAGCGCAGACCGCATATGCGCCGGAATGGCTGATATTAAAATGGATCTCAGGATATCCGTGGAGATATGGCTTTCCGTTTTCTCCTTTTGCAAGCATCTTTTCAAGCTGGGCTGCCCCTTCCTCTCCATCCGGAACGGACAGTCCGTACAGCTTTTTTAAGGCATGGGCAAGAAGAACACGTCCGGCCCGTGTTTCCAGCCTTCCTTTTTCACCTTTTTCTTCTGCTCTGCCTGTCAGTCTCTCTGTTTTTCCGTAAAAAACCCAAACCTTTTCCACAGCCGTTACTCCTTCTTTTCCGGTATAAGCCCGCTTTCCTTGAGAAATCTTGACACTTCCAAATCCTTGTCGTGCCTGCATTTTGCATAAAGTATGTAAAGCTCTTTTCTGGCCCTTGTCATGCCCACATAGAAGAGCCGCCGCTCCTCCTCTATGCTGCTGTCTGAAACAGCTTTATGGTAGGGAATAGTCCCTTCATTCACATCCATGAGAAACACCCGGTCAAATTCCAGGCCTTTGATGCTGTGCAGAGTGGACACTGTGACGCCTTTCTTCTCAATATCCTGTTTCTTTGCCTGTTCCTTTAACTTGTCCGTGTAGTCGGAAATATGCGCAAACCATTCACCGAAGCTTTTATATCCTTTGGCACTCTCTGCCAGCTCCTCCATGACTTCGTACAGGTCATCCACTTTGATCTTCCGGTAAGAGGCGTAATCCTTCAGATACTCTTCATACCCGATGCCATACCGGATATAATTGATTGCCCCATAGGGTGTCATGCGCTTCAGTGTTGTCAGGTCTTCCTCCAGCTTGTCGATTCTGTCGCACATCCAGTCCTTTCCCTCATAAAACCAGCGCAGCCCCTCAAAGGACACTGTGGCATCGTCCAGCGCGTCCCTGGATATATAACGGTTTGGACGGTTCATAACCTGCAGAAATTCCCGGCGGCTTCTGTCGCCCTGGGCCAACTTTATATAGGAAATGATATTTCTGGATATCCAGTGCTCATACAGATTCGGCAGGGCATCCCGCATCTGAAAGGGAATCTGGTATTCCATCAATGTCTCCACCAGGAACCTGGCCCCCAGATTCGTGCGGTAGAGAATAGCTGTCTCCTCGTAGGCTTCCCCCTCCTGCACTGCCTTTTTTATACATTCCTTTACGAAAAGCTCCTCCTCCTTGCCATCCTCAAACGAACGCACCACCACCGGTTTTCCCTCTCCGTTTTCTGTAAAAAACTCCTTGGGATAGCGGTTCTTGTTTCTCCCGATCACACGTTTGGAGGCCTCCACGATCTGCTTTGTGGAGCGGTAATTACAGGCCAGCAGTTCTGTCTCTGCATCCGGAAAATCCTTTGGGAAATGGAGCATGATCTCCGGCTTTGCACCTCTGAACGCATAGATGGACTGGTCATCATCCCCCACGATAAAGAGGTTATTCTGGGGCGCTGCCAGCAGCTTTATAATGTCATACTGAAGCTGATTGATGTCCTGGAACTCATCCACAAGCACATACCGGAACTTATTCTGCCAACCGGCCAGGATATCTTTTCTTCCTGTCAGAAGGTCATAACAGTACAGCAGCATGTCATCGAAATCCAGAAGCCTGGACTGTCTGCAGGCGTCCACATAGGAGCGGTAAATCTTTCTGAATGTGTCATCCGGGCAGTTGGCGGAATAATAATGCTCTATGGGCATCCTGCCATTTTTTACAATGGAGATTTCCTGTACCAGCCCCTCAAAAAACTCCTTCTCGTCGTCAATCCGCATTCTCTGGCGGTAGACGATTTCCTTTAAAATATCGTATTTCCGCTCTTCCCCAAGAATGTTCTTTGCGGACAGACGATAGGCATGGCGCAGGATTCCGTAAAAAATGCCATGAAACGTACCAAAGGTCACCTCCCTGTAAGGGCCTGTCATACCTTCCTTATCACACAGGCGTAAAAAACGCTCCTTCATCTCCCTGGCAGCCGCTTTTGTAAACGTCACCACCAGAATGGATGAAGGAGTTACCTGGTATTCCTTTATTAAGTTAGCCACCCTCATGGTGATGGTGGTTGTTTTCCCGGAACCGGGGCCTGCAAGAAGCATCATGGGGCCCCGGTTGTGGGATACTGCTCGTTCCTGTGAGGAATTTTTCTGCATATATGGGTTACTCCAATAGTATTTGTTTATGCTTGCTCCAGTTTTTCCACTGCAGCATGCAGACGTTTCATGGACTCTTCTTTTCCCAGCACTTCCAGAATCTCCGTAGCACCGGCAGGTGTCATCTGCTTGCCGGAAAGGGCGGTGCGTACAGGCCAGAGGATCTGTCCGTTTTTATAGCCGTTTTCCTTTGCAAAACCGCAGAGCAGTTCATACAGCGCATCGTTTGTATAATTGTCAA
>ERZ507233.190-NODE-190-length-10202-cov-3.98374_pt1 | contig 10202 bp, 7 predicted proteins | sample MGYA00512640_ERZ507233 | MGnify/ENA metagenome assembly ERZ507233 | reverse complement strand
TCATGCTGTTTCAATGCCAGTTCATAATCCGGTTTTCCCAGTTCCGGTGCAGAAGTAATTCCTTCTGTAATTTTACTGCATGGTCTTTTTACAATCACATTCTGAAACATTGTTCTCTCTCCTATCATCTATAATAATTTTATCGTCTATAATACTTTTGATAAGAACTCCTGCAGACGTTTGTTCTGAGGATGTTCAAAAAATTCTTTTGGTGTATTTTCCTCTTTGATGACTCCTTCATCAATGAACAGAATTTTTGTCGCCACCTCTTTTGCAAATCCCATCTCATGAGTCACGATTACCATTGTCATTCCCTCGTCGGCAAGTTCCCGGATCAAATCCAAGACTTCTCCTACCATCTCTGGGTCAAGCGCAGACGTCGGCTCATCAAACAGCATGACTTCCGGATTCATCGCAAGTGCACGCACGATTGCAATACGCTGTTTCTGTCCTCCTGAAAGTTTATTCGGATATTCAGAAGCTTTGTCTTCCAATCCAATTCTTCTCAGAAGACGCATTGCATTTTCTTTTGCTTCTTCTTTCGTCTGAAGCTTTAATTTTACAGGTGCAAATGTAATATTTTCCAGTACTGTCTTATGCGGAAACAGGTTAAAATGCTGGAATACCATCCCCATTCTCTGACGCATCTTATCAATATCACTTCTCGGATCTGTGATATTGACTCCATCTACCCAGATTTCACCTTCTGTCGGCTCCTCCAAGAGATTTAAGCACCGCAAAAATGTACTTTTTCCTGAACCGCTTGGACCTAAGATTACAATTTTTTCTCCCTGTTCGATCTTATAATCAATTCCATTTAAAACTTTCAGATCATGAAAATCTTTTTTTAAACCTTTAACCTCGATCACCCTGTTTTAACCTCTTTTCCAATATGCTTACACCCCAGGACATTACTACGACACAGATGAAGTACACAGCTGCGATGAAAAACAGCGGCATCATCGGTGACATTGTACGACTTCTGACTAAGTCGGATGCTCTTGTCAGGTCTACAACCGCAATATATCCTACAATAGAAGTTTCTTTCAAGACTGCAATTCCCTCGTTGCACAGAGCCGGCAGCGCTGACTTAAATGCCTGCGGCAATATGATATGCACAATCGTTGTGGCTGCGCTCAGACCGAGCGAACGGCCTGCCTCCATCTGTCCTGCATCTACGGAGTTGATTCCTCCTCGTACAACCTCAGAAACGTATGCAGCAGAGTTCAGTCCCATCGCAATACAGCATACCACAATCTTATTTGGGAATCCGGCCATAATGACAAACGCCATGATAAGCAGCTGTACAACGAGCGGAACACCTCGCATGATTGCAACATACAATCCTAAAATTTTATCTACAATCCAACAAACTGCATACAGAAGCTTCTGCGGAAGTGTGATTGGTTTTCTTTTCTTCATCTGCGTAAATCCATAGCGCATGATGGCAATCAGAATTCCGGCAACCAGCCCTACAATCAAAGAGACTACGGTGATTAAGAGCGTATTCTTAAATCCTGTCAGGAACACTTTATAGCGGTCATCTCGGATAAAAGTTTTCTCAAAATCCGTAACAAAGGTTTCTATCCAGCCCATACCTTTTTTCCTTTCTTTTTCTGTCTTTTTTTTAATAATATCCCAGCTGGAAAGCAGGAGACATTTTTTATATCAATATTATATTACAAATGTTTTTCTATTACAATATGCAGTATGCGATCTGTTCTGCAAGAAATCACTCTGCTTCTTGCTTCAGTCACTGCTGCTCGCTGACACATTTTTTTCTATTCTGTCTACAGCTCTTTCTACAGCTTAAAAAACTTACTTTGAGCGAGAAAATAGCGGCAAACTTTTCTCTGCCGCCATTTTCTGCCTCACCGCACGTTCTTATTCTTCATTTGCAAGAGATGCTTTCTCACTGTGATCCAGAATATATTTATCCACTGTGCCGTCTTCTTTTAATGGTTTGATAATCTCATTTACTTTTTCAATCAGTTCTGTCTCGCCTTTTGCAGCTGCGATTGCATACTGTTCCTTAGTGGAACTTCCGTCTTCATATACTGCTTCAAAACATTTTAAGTCTTCATTGTTTGTGCAGATATTTTCTGCAAGCAGCTTATCACATACGATTGCCTGAACGTCTCCGGCATCCAGTCCCATCGCTGCGATGGTCAGATCTTTATACTGCTGAACTGTTGCGCCTGTTCCCGCAAGAACACCCATGTTTACTTCGTCAGATGCCAGGAAATCTCCTGTTGTTCCCAAATGTACGCCGATTGTATATCCAGCCAGATCATTGATCGTTTTTACATTTTCATCGTCTTCTTTTACAACAATATACTGGTAAGTATCGCAGTATGGCTCAGAAAATTCCATTGTATCCTGACGGTCTTCTGTGACTGTGATTGCTGCGATTGCAAGATCTGCCTCTCCATTTTCCAGATACATGGACAGAGAGTCAAATGCTGCATTGATAATTTCAAGATCCACGCCCAGTTCTTCTGCGATGTCAGCTGCCACTTCCATATCAGCTCCCACTACATTTTCGCCCTGCATATATTCAAATGGAGGCCATGCTGCATCTGTAGCAACGATCAATGTTCCACGTTCTTTGATACGCTCTAAGGCATTATCCTCTGCTGCCATAGTTGTAAATCCGGCCATCATGCAAACACTCATCACAACACTTAAATAACATGCAACTGCTTTTTTCATAATTTTTTCCTCCTCAATAATAATCTCTTATATTTTACGGTATTTTCTATTCTTTTCACTTGCAGCTTAGGAAAATATCTTTTTTCTGTCTCATTCATCACGCATAAATTTTAAGTTTTTCCACAAATCCTGCATATTTATACAACTGCTATTATAACAGCATTTAAAAAAAATGCAAGTTTTTTTCCTGCATTTTTTTCATTATATCTATATTTATTTTTTACCAGCAAATCTTCTGCATGTGATCCTGTCTTTTTAATCCCAAATGGATTCTCTTTCCCAGCTCTCAATCTCCCCTGTTTCTGCATTAATTTCAAACTCATATTCATAGCTGTCATAAAAGATTTCTCCCTCATACAGCATTGTTCCGTCATCGTAGTCCAGCTCCAGATATACATCGTCCTCGCTTGCCCCAGGCACTTCTTCCAGTGCAATCTGCTTTGCTTCTTCCTCTGAAATCTTTGCGTCTTCCATCTGGGAAAAGTCTTTAAATTCCCGGTCAATCTCAGAATCCACTTCTAAAATCTTTCCTGTCTCAGCATTGATTTCATAATCATATTCTTTTTTATCTGTATAAAATTCCACATTATAGATAATTCTTCCATCTTCATGGTCAAATTCTACTCTTGATCTCTTAATTTCATCTTCCTTAACCTTAGCATCTTCCGCTGCGATTTCCAATGCTTCTTTTCTTGATATCTTTATTTTTTCATCCTTTGCTGCTAAAATTTCTTTTGCCCCTGTTCCTGCTGCTGCAACAAATACTGCTGCTAAAACTCCTGCAAACAATTTCATTTCTTTATGATTCATAATCAAATCCTCCTTGATTTCATTTCTTTTTCTTTGTTGAGATCATTATAAGAGCAAAAGATTAAAATAAGATTAAAAAAACAATTTTTTTCTATTTTTCTACTGGAAACTGGAATATAAATTTCGTTCCCTTCCCATAAATACTCTCCGCTGATATTGTTCCCCCATGGGCTTGCACGATCCATTTTGCCATAGACAGACCAAGACCGCTTCCTTTCTCCGATCTGGAAGTATCTGCCTGATAAAATCGTTCCCAGATATGCGGAAGCTTTTCTTCTTCTATTCCAATTCCATTATCTTCCACATATCCTGCAACTTTGTTATCCTGCTTTTGGATGCCAACACGAATCCATCCTCCTTCTCTTCCATATGTGACAGCGTTTCCAATTAAATTCATCCACAGGCGGATAAACATCGTCTCATCTGCATATCCTTCCACATTTTCCTCAATTTCTGTCTCAATCTGTATCCCTTTCTCTTCTGCAATCTCCTGCTGTTCCTCCACAGCCATCTCCGTCACTACCGAAAGATTTAGCCATTCCTTTTTTATCACCTGACGGTTTTGGTCAGCTCTCGCCAAAAAAAGAAGCTGTGCTGTCATATTTGCCATATTCTGTGCTTTTTTCTGTATAATCTGCACGGCTTTTTCCTCTTCCCCAGTCAGATTTCTGTCTTCCAGCAGATACTCACACTGCGATAAAATTACAGAGACAGGTGTGCGCAGCTCATGGGAAACATCAGAAGTAAACTGTTTTTCTTTTGCAAAAGAAGTTTCTAATCGCTCCAGCATGAGATCAAAGGTCTCGGCAAGTTTATAAATCTCATCTTTATACAGATACTTTTTGCAGACACATTTCTTTTCTCCTTTTTCTTCTGAAAGATCTATATTGTCTTTCTTTTTTCTATTCATTCCAATTCGCTTCGATAAATCTCCTTTTTCATAAATCTCACAAGCTGTAGCTGTTATCTTGGCTACAGGCCGAAGCGCATGACCGATAAACAGATATCCAAGCCCTGCCGTCAAAAAGACCATCATTGGAAATAAAATCACGCTAAGGCGCAGTGTCACTGCCAGACTGCTCTCTTTTTCTGAAACAGATACAATTCCTCTGATAAATACAGAGCCATACTGTTCAATTTCAGACACAGCGTCTAATATATACCATTCTTCCCCTTCCAGAGAAATTTTTTTCAGACCTTCAGACAGCTCTTCTTCATAATTAAAATTGCCTGGAACTCTGCCTCCTAACATTTTCCCTTCGGAATCATATGCAGAAAGATAGATACCGTCCTCCGGCTCTAGAAAGTCAGAGTCAATCTCCAGTTTACCGTCTTCCCATTCCAGATCGTCAAATGCTTCCCATACTTGATTTTTTAATTCTCTGTGTGTCAAATCCAAAATAGCGCTGCTGCTCAGTGAAAACAGAATCCCCAACATTCCAGCTGTCAGAATCATCATAAACAGCGTGTACAACAATGTCATTTTCCATCTTAATGTTAATCGTTTCATTTTTCCTCTCTCAATACATATCCCGCGCCGCGCACTGTGTGAATCAGCTTTTTCTCAAACGGCGCATCTATTTTCCGGCGCAGATAGCGGATATACACATCAATCACATTGGAAGATCCCATATAGTCATAATTCCAGATATTTTGTTCAATCTTCTCGCGCGACAATACAATCCCCTGATTGAGCGCCAAATATCTCAAAATGGAAAATTCTTTGCTGGAAAGCTCAATTTCATTTCCTGCCCGCAAGACTTTGCGCGTATTTAAATCAACCGTCAGATCTGCAATCTCAATAATATTTGTCTGCGCACCTCCAGATGCCGATTTCCGGATCATCACTCGAATACGAGCTAAAAGCTCCTCAAATGCAAATGGTTTTACCAGATAGTCGTCTGCTCCCAAATCCAGACCTGTGACGCGGTCTTCAATGCTGTCCTTTGCTGTCAGAAGCAGTACCGGAATATTTTTTTTCTTTTTGCGAATGCTTTTGAGCACAGTCAATCCGTCTGCCTTTGGCATCATAATGTCTAAAATCACCGCAGCATATTCTGTGACTTCCAGATAATCCAAAGCCTCCTGTCCGTCATAGCACGCATCTACACTGTACTGCTGTTTCTCCAATCTCTTTTTTAAAAGATCATTCAGATCTCTTTCATCCTCTGCAATTAAAATCCGCATCGCAGCACCTCCCTGCTTTTTTCTTCCAAAATGCAGAACAGCGCGAAGTCTGAACTTCGCGCGTTCTTATTTTATTTCAGGATATCTCCTGCCATATAGACGAAATTGCTATTTTCCTCGTCTGAATTCACTACTGTGATTTTTAAATTTTTCTTTCCTGTCACGTCAAGAGTAAATGGAATTGCCTCCGTCATTTTTGTGACGCCATCCTGCTCGAAAATCAATTCATCGTCTGCATAAATCTCTACTTTCACCGTTCCTGCTGACTGTGTCTGTATTCCTGTACAAATAGATCCTGAAAATTCTGTGTATTTTCCATCCAGCAGATACAAAGCGAAACCATTCTCGGAGGAATCAAAGCAGTAAGCTCCATCATACAGTTCTCCATAGGAATCCTGGAACAGACCTGCTTCATATTCCATTCCATCAGAATCTACAAGCTGCTGTTCTGCCAAACGTCCAACAGCGCCATTTATTTCTGGTGTCTCCGCTTTTTCCAGAACAGTATCATTCAGCAGCAGCCAGCCATAACTGTATTCCCCCATGTTCGATGTCTTGATCGTCAGTGTCTTTACGCCTGTCACGTTCACTGCAAAGGATACTGCTTTTTCCCATCCGCTGATGTCTGTGATCTGATATAACAATTTTCCGTCTCCAAAAAATCCTATATTCATGTCAGCATTCTGTTCCGTATCCTGATATGTGCTTAGGATGCCGGAAATCTGCGTGTATGCGCCGTCCAGATCATAAGTCACCCATCCATTGCCGGACGCATCCAGCACATAGGTAGATAAATATTCATTTCCATGGCTGTCAGAGATTCGTTCCTGATATTCATATTCCTCGCTTGATACGATCTTATCATCCATCTCACCCAGTTCCTGATATGTTTTCACTGTATCTTTATCATTTGAAATCTCCAGAATAAATCCAAATTCTTTTGTCTCGTCATTGTCATTCCACTCACCGCTGTCGGAGTAGATCTCTACATACTTCTCTTTGATCCCTTCTCCTTTTTCGCTGGCATTTGGTTCTCCGTTTTTCCAGTTGCTGTATGTCACAGCCTCACCGCTTACCCATTTGAAGTTTCCATTCTGTTCGGTATCGCTTCCACCGATCCAGTACTCGTATCCTTCTCCTTTTTCAATCAGTTTTTCAACCCTTCTCTGCTCCTGAGGCGACGTGATGACCGCAAGATGGCCTCCTGCCTGCTCACAGAACTGTTTTGCTTTTTCCCATGTCATTGGCATGTCAAACAGATAGTAACGGTGAGAATCATACTCAGCAAATCCAGAAACTTGACTATTCACTGACTGGTCCACTTCCGGAAATGTATAAGAATTCTCCGCAGGTGTTTCCGATGTATTCTCATTGTCAGGCAGATCCCATGCCGTCACTTCTGCCTCGGTCTCCCCATTGTCTTCTGTCTGTACCTTTTCTTCCTTTGGAGCAGTCAGCACTTCATCTGTCAGATACAGATACGCATTGCTGCCCTCCTTCTCATTGTCTGTCACAATTTTTAATACTTTCTTTCCTGTCACATCTACAGAAAATTCCAGCGTATCTTTTGTCTTATCGTATCCAGATGATTCAAACAGCAGTTCATCATCACCGTAAATCTGTACTTTTAAAGATATATCAGCTCCCGTATCCACTCCCAGAACAAATTTTCCTGAGAATGTCTGATATTCTCCCTTCAGATTCCATGATGCAAAGCTGTCCTCTGATCCGTTAAAACTGCTATATCCGTCATGAAGTTCTCCCGTCGCATCCTGCCACAGTGCAGTCTCATGCTGGTATCCAATCTGGTCAATCACCTGCTGATCCTGAATTCTGTCCCGTCTTTCCTGCGCTTCTTTTTGCCCTGCCGGGTATATTTTTGCTTTATTCAAAAGCAGATATCCGTCAGAGTAGTCACCCATGTTTCTCGTAGCGATTGTCAGAACCTGCACGCCGCTTACATCTACGCTAAAAGAAGCTGGTACGCTCTGGCGTGTGAGAGAGGATTGTCTGTATAACAATTTTCCATCTCCAAATATTGCAAAGTCTATGCTCGCACCGCTCTCAGCATCTGCATAAATTGCGGTCTCTGCACTCAGCTTCTCATATGCCCCGTCCAGTTTATACTGTGTCCAGCCATTTCCAGAAGCATTGTACGCTATTACTCCATAGGAACGGTTTCCGTAAGAGTCGTCATCATACATATCATATGACACATTATTTTCATGGATCAGCGTATCGCTTTCTGCCAAATATTCTCCTGTCTCCATCTGCTGATCCCAGACTTCCAGAATATATCCTGTTTCTTCCTCTTCATTTGCTGTATCATTCCAGACGCCTCCGTATGTTTTGCTGATGCAGGCGTAGTCTTCGGCTCCATTGTAATTATCCGGCTGGTTATGATCCCATCCATCATATGTGAATGCTTCACCCGTCGTCCATTTCCACTGTCCTTCTAAAGTTTCGTCGTCCCCACCAATCCAGTACTGATCCAGTGTTCCTTCCTCGATCAGGCTTTGAACTGCACACTGTTCTGTCCAGCTTGTGATGGATACAAGGCTGCCTCCTGCTTTCTCACAAAGTTCTTTTGCTTCTTTCCAGGTCACAGCAAAATCAAACCGGTAATACCGATGACCGTCATACTCGATCATCGCAGCCGCGCTGTCTTGCGCTTCCTTTGAAATTTCAGGAATCACGGCTGTGCTGACTGCCGGCGTCGCATCTGCCACATTCTGCCCCTTTGTCTCTTCCTGCGCTGCTTCCGTGTCTTCTGTTTTCAGCGCTTCCTCCAGCCCTTCGTTCATCACTGTTGTCATCTCAGGCTTTGTTCCCTCTTCTATATCAAGAGAATCTCCCAGAACTGTCAGCGCTTCCTCCAGCTCTTCTTCTGAATAGAAGATTTCGATGTCATCCAGATTATACTCCGTCAGACTGATTGTTCCATCCGCTGTCTCCACAACGTCGACAAAGAAAAATGCAACATAGACTTCATGTTCTGTCACAGTTTCATTCTGGCTCATGACCGGAACAGTCGCTTCATATACAAATGCTGCTTTGTTTCCATTATAGGTAGGATGTTCTGCATACACTTTGGCAATTCTGTTTAATCCTGATTTCACTTTGTTCCACAAAATCAGACCATTATCTTCCGCCAGAGTTTCCAGCAGATCATATTCTTTGTCCAGAAGAATTGGATTGATCTGTTCTTTCATGGCTGCCTCGATTGGCTGAAGATTTTCTGCATCAACAGATTCCAGTGTGAAATTATAGGTATCTAATCCGGAAATCTCATAACTCTTTTCCTTATTTATAATCTTATATCCTGCTTTTAATGCCGCTTCCTCATCACATTCCAGAGTAATATCAAGGGTATCTCCATTCTCTGCTGAAATACGATATGGAATCTGGCCATAAGACTCTCCGTCGATGTAAGCATAGACAGGATGTTCCTCATCCAGTTCTGCTGTAACTTCAACAAAAGGGCAGATTCCTGAAAAGCTGACATCCAGAAGATCCATCAGATCTACCTCCTGAGGTTCTTCCAGCCCTTCTGCCGTTATCGTCTTCTCTGCATTTTCCAATTCAAATCCGACAGAATCTACATAGCCGCCCATTTCCGATGCTTCCGCAAAAATACGGATTTCATCTCCATTGCTGATTCCTGCTGTCTTTTCTCCATATAAATTGAAGTTATAGGAAACATAGCTTTCAATCTGAGAAACGACATCTTCCAATGCAAATCCATTTCTTTCATCTGAAATTTTTTCCGAGAGATCTTCTCTTAATTTTTCATAATCGAGGAATACTCTCAGTTCCCCTGCTCCGTTGTATCCTGCCGCTTCTGCGCTCAGATAATCTTCAAGGTCAATGGTCTCCACATCTTCCAGACCTTCTGCTTCCAGTTCTACTTCACCGCCCTGGAATACGATGCCATACTCTTCTATTCTGTCATCCTCTTCATTTACTGAATAAGTCACCGTAATCTTGTCCCCGTTTGACAGATCTTCCATCTGGCTTGCTGTCACACCGTTGACGCATCGGGATACATCGCTGTATAACTCATTGGCAATATACTGCTCTGTTCTTTCAGAATCTTCTACCGACTTTACGATCTCAGCAGCCGCATTATATAATTTGTCATAGTCAATGTACGCATTGACATATCCATGACCCTCAAATCCCTTAAATTCAGTCATGCCATATTCTGTCAGGTCAAGCGCCTGTTTGTCCGTCAGACCTGCCACTGTATACTCTACATCACTGTTTTTGATCTTAACTTTATATGACTCGAAAAGATCCGACGGCATACTGCTCTCAATCGAGATTTCATCTCCATTTGACAATTCTTCTGTCTTGGAAAGTTCAAAGTACTGATCTGCCGTTGCAAGTATTCCCTGTATCTCACTTTCCTGTGCTGGTTTTAGTTCTTTTTCTTCTTTGATCGCAGAAAGAAAACTCTGTGCGTCAAAGGATATTCTGGCCTTTCCTTCTCC
>ERZ507233.181-NODE-181-length-10480-cov-4.247_pt1 | contig 10480 bp, 9 predicted proteins | sample MGYA00512640_ERZ507233 | MGnify/ENA metagenome assembly ERZ507233 | reverse complement strand
CAGATGCTGACGGACGCATTCTGTTTACAGAGGACAAAAGCCTGATCGGAAAATATGTGAAGGCACCAGCGCAGGAGGCAGAGGAACATCATGTAGCCTACCCTCTGGGAAGCTTTGGATGGAACCTGTGCGGGATTCTGGAAAGTACAGCCGTCACACAGGAACTGAATAAGATCATCCCGATACTGATCATTGTCTTTGTGTGCATAGCTCTTCTGGTTGGAATCATAGCTCTCACCATTTTCAAGTCTTTTCTAAGGCCGGTAAAACAGCTCCTGTACGGCATGGAGCGGATACAGAACGGAGAGCTGGATTTTACTATGGAGCGCAAGAAGCAGGATGAATTCGGCATGATCATCGACAGTTTCAATTATATGCTTGTGCGCATCAAGGAACTGCTCCATACGGTGCAGAGACAGCGCAACAACTACTATAAGCTGGAAATGCTGGCACTCAAATCAAAACTGAATCCTCATTTTCTCTATAACGCCTTTGATATGATCTACTGGAAGATGGTTCTGAAAAATGAGTATGAGATTGCCGATGTGGTGGCAACCCTTGCGGACATTCTGCGGTATTGTGTTAACCACAAAAAGGAATTTGTTACAGTGCAGGAGGATATGAGATACCTGTCTTCCTATTTGTCATTCCAGAGGCTGCTTCTTAACGAAAAGCTGCAGTATGAGATCGACATTCCCAAGGAGCTTTCAGAATGTGAGATGCCCAAACTGCTGATTCAGCCGCTGGTGGAAAATGCTATTAAGTACGGTATGGATGAACAGGAAGGGCAGCTTCGTGTGAGCCTCAGACAGGAGGGGGATTACCTGGTTTTTGAAGTCTGGGACAATGGAAAAGGGATGCCGCAGGAGACCACCCGCCGCCTGCTTCAGGACGATACAGGAGATAACGGCGGATTTGGGGTACGTCTTGTGAAGGCTATGGTAAAGAGCACCTACGGGGAGGACTGCGGTGTCTCCATCTACAGCAGAGAAGGGTGGGGAACAAAAGTCACTGTCAGAATACTCAAGGATGTGCCGGTGCCGGAATATATCAGATAGCAGCAGGTTATTTTTATTGGAGGAAAGGTTTGTCATTCCACGAAAGAGGTGATAAGATAAGAAAGAAAATAAATTACCGGTAGGAGAACATCATGAGAAAACTGCTGATTTATATGAAAGACTATAAAAAAGAGTCTGTCCTGGCACCCCTGTTCAAACTTCTGGAAGCATCCTTTGAACTGCTGGTGCCTCTTGTTATGGCCAGGATCATTGACCGGGGCATCGGAAACGGAGACAAGCATTATGTGACCATCATGTGCCTGCTCATGGTAAGCCTGGGCATTATCGGACTTGTGTGCTCCGCCACGGCACAGTATTTTGCCGCAAAGGCGGCAGTGGGATTTTCCACAAAGCTGCGGCACGCGTTATTTTCCCATATCCAGGGGCTTTCTTTTACAGAAATGGATACCATGGGTACCTCCACTCTGATCACCAGGATGACAAGTGATATCAACCAGGTGCAGAATGGAGTCAATATGGTTTTGCGTCTGTTCCTCCGCTCGCCGTGCATTGTGTTCGGCGCTATGATCATGGCGTTTACCATTGACGTAAAGGCGGCGCTTATCTTTGTGGTGACGATTCCCCTGCTCTCTGTGGTAGTATTTGGTATCATGCTGATCACCATTCCTCTGTATAAGAAGACACAGGCCGCCCTGGACCGGGTACTGGGAATTACCAGGGAGAATCTGACCGGCGTAAGGGTTATCCGTGCATTTAATAAGGAAGAGGAAGAGAAGGAACGCTTTGAAGCCAGCAATGATACACTCACTGCAATGCAGAAGCACGTGGGGAAAATATCAGGTCTGATGAATCCCATGACATACGTGATCATCAACGGTGCCCTGGTGGTTCTGCTGTGGACAGGCGCCATCCGTGTGGATACAGGGTATATCACCCAGGGCCAGCTTATTGCTCTGGTAAATTATATGTCCCAGATCCTGGTGGAGCTGATCAAGCTGGCAAACCTGATCATTACCATCACCAAAGCACTTGCCTGTGCAAACCGCGTGGAGAGTGTCCTGGAAATACAGTCAAGTATGCAGGACGCAGACAGAAAATCCCCGGAAAGGGCAGAGACGGGCAGCCCATCTGTAGAATTTCGCCATGTGGGACTTACGTATAAGAATGCCGGGGAGGAATCCCTGACAGACATTGATTTTAAGGCAGAAAAGGGGCAGACTATCGGTATCATTGGCGGTACCGGTTCCGGAAAATCATCTCTCGTACACCTGATCCCCAGGTTCTATGACGTCACGGCAGGTGAAGTACGGGTAAACGGCGTGGATGTGAGGAACTATCCCATCCATGAGCTCAGACAGAAGGTGGGGATGGTCCTGCAGAAGGCAACCCTTTTTAAAGGGACTATTCGGGAAAACCTCCTCTGGGGAAACCGGGGGGTATCCGACGAAGAGCTGTGGCGCGCGCTGGAAATCTCCCAGGCAAAGGAATTTGTGGATAAGAAGGAGGACGGCCTGGACACAGAGGTGGTGCAGGGTGGTAAGAACCTCTCCGGCGGACAGAAACAGCGCCTCACTATTGCCAGAGCCCTGGTCAAAAATCCGGAGATTCTGATTCTGGATGACAGTGCCTCAGCCCTTGACTTTGCCACAGACGCCAGGCTGCGTCAGGCCATAGGAAATCTGAAGGACAGGATGACAGTTTTCATTGTATCCCAGAGGGCTTCCTCTGTTATGTATGCGGATTTGATCCTTGTTATGGAGGACGGCCGTCTGGCAGGGGCCGGCAGTCACGGAGAACTTCTGGAGACCTGCAGCGTGTACAGGGAAATCTATGAATCACAGTTTGAGAGCAGACAGGAGGAGGCATAATATGGACAAGAAAAAATCAGCGCAGAAGGAAACACTTCTGAAGGTATTAAAATATGTCCGCCATTACTGGCCGTTTCTGATTCTGTCCATCGCGGCAGCAGCGGTGACTGTGGTTCTGACTCTGTATGTGCCTATTCTCACAGGAGAGGCCATTGACTACATTATCGACAAGGGAAAAGTTGACTTTGTCCATGTGTTCGGCACTCTGCAGAAAATCGGGATCGTCATTCTGCTCACAGCCCTGGCGCAGTGGATCATGAATGTGAGCAACAATAAAATCGCCTACCACACAGTACAGGATGTGAGGAACCGGGCATTTCAGAAAATACAGATCCTGCCGCTTAAATACATGGATGACCACTCCTACGGTGAGGTGGTAAGCCGTGTCATAGCGGATGTGGACCAGTTCTCAGACGGACTTTTAATGGGATTTACCCAGTTATTTACCGGTGTGATCACGATTCTGGGTACCCTGCTTTTTATGCTCACCAGAGATGTGGGCATTACATTGGTGGTGGTTCTGATCACGCCGCTGTCCCTTTTTGTGGCAAATTTCATTGCAAAGAGGACTTTCGTGATGTTCAAGCAGCAGTCGGAGGCCCGCGGAGAGCAGACTGCGCTTGTGGAGGAAATGATAGGCGGACAGAAGGTGGTGCAGGCATTCAATTATGAGGAGGAAGCTCTGGAACATTTTGATGAGATCAATGAAAAGCTGGCAGACTGTTCCTTGAAAGCTATTTTCTTTTCGTCTTTGACAAATCCCTGTACACGGTTTGTCAACAGTCTTGTTTATGCCGGAGTCGGGCTGGTAGGGGCACTGTCGGTTATAAACGGCGGGATAACTGTGGGGCAGCTTTCCTGTTTTTTAAGCTATGCCAACCAGTATACAAAACCTTTCAACGAGATTTCAGGCGTGGTGACAGAGCTTCAGAATGCGCTGGCATGCGCTTCCCGCATATTTGCGCTCATAGAGGAGGAGCCTCAGACACCGGAACCGGATCATGCTGAGAATCTGGAACATACAGATGGGAAGGTGGATCTGGAGCATGTATATTTTTCCTATTCACCGGAGATAAAGCTGGTGCAGGATTTTAATCTCCATGTGCAGCCGGGGCAGAGAGTGGCAATTGTGGGACCCACCGGCTGCGGAAAGACTACTATCATCAATCTGCTGATGCGTTTTTATGATGTGGACAGCGGCAGTATCCGTGTCAGCAGCCGGGATATCCGCAGTATTACCAGAAAAAGCCTGCGGGGGTCCTATGGAATGGTGCTTCAGGATACCTGGCTCAGAACAGGCACCATCCGGGATAATATCACAATGGGCAAACCGGACGCCACGGAGGAAGAGATCAAAGCCGCAGCCAAAGCCTCCCATGCGCACAGTTTTATCAAACGTCTTCCCAAGGGCTATGACACAGAGATCACAGAGGACGGCGGCGGGTTGTCCCAGGGGCAGAAGCAGCTTCTGTGTATTACCAGGGTTATGCTCTGCCTGCCGCCCATGCTGATTCTGGATGAGGCTACATCCTCCATTGATACCAGAACAGAGATGCACATTCAGGAGGCATTTGCAAAGATGATGCAGGGCAGGACCAGCTTTATTGTGGCACACCGCCTGTCCACCATCCGGGAGGCGGATGTGATCCTGGTAATGAATAACGGAAATATTGTGGAGCAGGGAGATCACAGATCACTGCTTGAGAAGAACGGATTCTATGCCAGACTGTATAACAGCCAGTTTCTGTCCGGACAGGACATGGCGGATAACGGTTCAGGCAGGTCTGCACATTCACAGCGCTGAACCGGTGCCGGCAGCCCTCCGGCCCAGTGCGAAGCGGTTTTTAATGGGCATGCACGCAGCCGTTCGTCTTCCGGGAACTGTTACAGCGGCTGCAGGCATAGAATACAAAGGCGGGCCGGGAGAATTGCCATATTCTCCCGGCCCGTTTTTACATTTTTATGTATTTTTGATATTAGCTCAGTTCTCGGACGGTTCGTTGAATACAATGGTGTATTCCTTTTCACTGTCCTTTGTTACAGGTGCGAGCAATTCCTGGATCAGACGCTGGGCCTGTTCATTTGCCGTTGTCAGCAGTTCGCTGTCAGCGGCATTTTTTTCTGCGTCCTCCTTGGCTGCCTGCAGTGCGGTTACGGTGTCTTCCTTGTTCTGAGGATTGAACAGCGCTATTTTCTCATCGTAGAACTCCAGGCTGTCAGGGTCAATGGTGATATCCTGAATCTCTGCCTTTGGAAGTGTCACAGTGATGGTTTCGCCGGATACGTCCACCTTTGCTTTGGAGAGGTCAATGCCTGCCTTGATATGGGCATTGTAGATCATGGTGAAGCCTTTCTGGGTGATAAAACGGATTTCTCCGGCTTCATAGCGGATAAGTCCCCTGTATTCCAGGCGCGCTGTGGCTAAGTCGCTGGCCTGGGTCAAACGGGCAGTGATAGCGGAAACAGAGATATCTGCCTTTTGATATTTGCGCCCCTCCCAGTATCGTCCCAGGAAAATACCGAAGATTACCAGTATCAGGACACAGATTACGCCGATTACCCTTGCTATTTTATTTTTCATTCTTACCTCCGTATTTTTTGATATTCAGTATTGCTGTTGAGCAGCTTGTATACAGTGCTGTTTTCTACATTATACGTCTTTTTCCGACGTTTGAAAAGGAAAAGTAACAGGTTCGGGTAAATGATGTTCTGGGAAAGTCGCTGCTCACGCTCACTGATTGACGAGCTGTTTTCAGGCCGAAGGCATGAAAATCCCGGGACAGCCAGTATGGTATGGAGCAGAATGTTCCATACCTTTGCATTGCGAAGTATGTTGCTGGGTGCGGAGTGAAATGTAACCTGAGAAATGATTGCCGGTTGGAAAACGTGAGTATGAAAAAAGCAATGGTGAAATCAGGAGATGTTTGAATTAGGACATTAGGAGTATATATAAGAGTGATTATTTTATGAGAATATTTCCTGAACAGGAGAGGAGCCAGGAGAATTTGCAGGAATGCAGATTGCATGTGACATGATGTAGGGATTTATAGGTAAAAAGGAAGAAAAGTGTGCTTGGGCCTTTAGGAATACAGATAGAGTGTAACATGGTGTGGGGATTTATAGGTAAAAAAGGAAGAAAAGTGTGCTTGGGCCCTTAGGAATACAGATAGAGTGTAACGAAGTGTGGGGATTTATAGGTAAAAAAGGAAGAAAAGCGGACTTATGCCTTTAGGATTACAGATAGAATAGAACGTAGTGAGAGAAATTAGTGGTAAATTGAGAAAAAAACCAATTTTCATATGTCCATAATACATATAAGGCCGAAATATTGAATGAGAATTACAGGTAAAATCATTGCTGCGATACAATCTTCCATATCCCAACAGCTGGAATAAATATTTTTCATATAATACTATTGACAAAACTATATTATATAGCGTATAGTATTAAATATAAAATAGTATTGTAAAAAATATAATATTATACAAATCCTAAATATCCCGAAGCATTACAGTATCATATCGGGAGTCGGCCGTTGGCAGTGCAGACGGCTTATATATAGAAAAGGAAGTGAGCATATGGTTTTTAATACAGGCGCCGCGCTGCTGGATGCAATTGTACTGGCGGTTGTCTCCAAGGAGGCGGACGGCACATACGGGTATAAGATCACCCAGGATGTACGGCAGGTTTTGGAGGTATCCGAATCCACACTGTATCCGGTACTCAGAAGGCTTCAGAAGGATGAATGCCTGGAGACTTACGATCAGGAGTACGGGGGCAGGAACCGAAGATACTATAAGCTGACAGAGAGAGGTATGGCACAGCTGAATCTTTATAAGACAGAGTGGAAAAACTATTCCACAAAAATTTCCAGATTGTTCGAGGGAGGGATACCAAAATGAGTCGAAGGGAATTTTTAGCGCAGCTGGAACGGCTGCTTTGGGATATTCCGGTGCAGGAGAGAGAGGAAGCACTGGAATTCTACAATAATTATTTTGATGATGCAGGGGCTGAAAACGAATCCTCTGTCATTCAGGAATTGGGAAGTCCCGGCAAGGTGGCTGCCATTATCAAGGCCGACCTGGGAGGGAGCCGCAAGGAGTACGGAGAATACACGGAGACCGGATACAGCGACGGGATATTTGATGACAGGGATATGCCGGAACGCGCAGGTGCAGATACGAAAAAGGAAAACACAGACAAAGAGGAACAGAGACAGCAGGAGGGGAACGGATATAACGGCCCCTACAGCAGACACGGCTACGGTTCGGCAAAGCACCAGAGAAACAGAAGCGGGCTTATGTGGGGCATCATTATCATATGTGTCATCATTGCTGTCCCGGTGGTGGGAGGAATCGGTATTGGAATTCTCGGCGTACCTTTCGGACTGCTGCTTGGTTTGCTCGGAATCTTTGCAGGAATCCTGGGATGCGGCGTAGGGCTGCTGGGCGGCGGTATTGCCATGGTGGTTTATGCACTGATTCATATGTTGGGGAATCCTGCGGCGGCATTGGCTTTTTCCGGTGCGGGAATTATGTTGTCAGCCATTGGGATTCTGCTGATATTGGTATTTGTCCTGGTTGTGGTTAAGGTGGTACCGGCTGTGTTCCGCTGGGTCATAGATTTGATCCAGAGGATTGTGCACAGAGGAATAAGGGGAGGTGACCATTCATGAAAAAGTTTACGAAATTCTGTCTGATCACAGCATTAGTGCTGGCGGTTGTGGGAGGTGCCCTGTTTTTATCGGGCCTCGTTATGGGGGCTACCTGGGAAGGGGTGGCAACGGCTGCAGAGAATGGAATTAACTGGATTCCTTTTAAAAGCTGGATGCGTTATGACAATGATTATGAATTTACAGAATCTCTCGACAATATTAAAGATACGCTGAAAGGAGAAGCGGATAAGGAGTTTGAATTTGACGCAGACCAGGTAAGGGAACTGGATGTGGATACAAAATATGCTTATGTTTCCGTGATCCGTTCTTCAGACAAGAATAAGATACGCGTCAGAGTCTATTCCAATAAGGATAAGGTGAATTTTGACGAAGATGACGGCCGGCTCTCCGTAGAAAGATCCTACCGCAGACGTTCTATAGAAAAATATCCGATTCAGATTGAGATTCCGAAAGACAAAAAGTTTGAGGAAGCAGAACTCCATATCGGGGCAGGAGCGTTGGAGGTTCAGGATTTAGAGGCAGAAAAGCTTACTATGTATGTAGGGGCAGGCAGTGCGGAGACTACCGGAATCATCAGGGCCGATGAAGCAGAACTGGGAGCAGGTATGGGAACAATGGATATTGCCTTTATAGAATTCAATACAGGTTCCCTGGACTGCGGAATGGGCACGGTAAACGCCAGATTAGCGGGAAAACGCCAGGATTACAGCACAGATATAGACTGTGGCTTAGGGTCCGTCAATGTGGGCAGCGAATCTCACAGCGGCGTCAGTTCCCTGAGGACTGGTGACAGCAATGCTCCGAAATATTTGGAGATAGAGTGCGGAATGGGCAGTGTGGATATACTATTTGAAAACGGGGACTGATTTGCGGGAACCGGCGACAGGAATAGATAAATAGAAAATGTTTTCAGATGAAAGGAGAATGGTTATGTCTGATAAGAGATTGTATAGGTCATCTACAAATTATATGCTGACAGGAGTATGCGGAGGGATTGCGGAGTATTTCAATATTGATCCTACGCTGGTGAGGCTTGCATGGGTAATCCTTTCCTGCTTTGGAATGGTATGGACCGGAATTGTGGCGTACATTATTGCCTCAATTATAATTCCAAAATAAAGAAAAGCGATAAGAGACAAACATAAAGATACAGAGGCTGCAGTGGGGGAACACTGCAGCCTCTGTATTTTTATGTGTGGTGTGTACTTATGATTGTGTGTGTTTTAGTAAGTGAATAACTGGGTCCAGTAATTGGTACCGGAGGCGTTCTGGTGGTAGCCTACGCCTATTTTTGTGAAGTTTTTGTTGAGGATGTTGGCTCTGTGGCCATCGCTGTTCATCCAGCCGTTCATAACCTGTTCCGGGGTTTTCTGACCCCATGCAATGTTTTCGCCTGAGCCGCGGTAAGTGACACCCTGCTGGGTCAGCGCTGTGCTGAAGGAACTTCCGTCAGGACGGGTGTGTGAGAAGGACTTTTCAATCTCTTTTGCTCTGACCTGAGCGGCAGCCTGGATGGAAGTGTCAGCTGTTACAGGTGACAGGCCAGCTTTGGCACGCTCCTGGTTGACAAGATTTACTACCTGCCGGACAAAATTGGCGTTTTCTGTGTCAGTATCCGGGACACTTGGATTTTCTGGCTGGTTGTTGTCCGGAGTACCCGGATTTTCCGGCTGGCTGCCGTCCGGAGTGCTCGGGTTTTCGGGCTGGTTATTGTCCGGAGTGCCCGGATTTTCTGACTGGTTGTCATCCGGGACACTTGGGTTTTCCGGCTGGTTGTTGTCCGGAGTATCCGGGTCTCCCGGCTGTCCGATTCCCGGGAGTTCCGGGCAGAGGGATTCCAGCCAGCCGGGGATAGAGCAGTCAATTCCCATGCTTTCCAGCTTTTGTTTTAATTCGTCCAGATTGGAGACATTTCCGGCTACGATGATACCCTTGCCCTGCAGATTTTGCTTTACATCTTCAATGCCGGCAGCCTGCACAGTGGCCGGAGCCATTCCCATGGCGCTGACAACAGCCAGCGCAAGAAAACCTGGTAATATTTTATGTTTCATAGAGACCTCCTTGAATTGTTACGAAAATATTATGTAATTGTTACAAGAGCAATAATAACATGATAAGCGAGGGAATGAAACAGGGAACATCTGGAATCCCCAAAGCGCGGCAGACTGACGGAAGTACCTCTGCCGTATAACAACATTTTTTTCAGATATGTTTAAAATGAAAAGAACAGGTCATACTTGAAAGAGACTTTAATTATTTATGAAGGAGTGTGACTTTTCATGAACAAGAAAAACGATGAGAAGATTGACTTAAATAAGATCCCCCGTGAGGAGATGCTGAAATATGAAATCGCAGAGGAACTGGGACTGCTTGATCAGGTTCTGGAGTCGGGCTGGAAGAGCCTTTCTGCCAAGGAGACCGGACGAATCGGCGGCATTATGACAAGAAGAAGACGGGAGAGCAAGAAGACGGACGGTGTATCGTAAAAGCGGTCCGTATTGTAAATGGGGGTTGACTGAACCTTTGCAGAATGGTAACATAAATATGTATAATTCCATAAAACGATCAAGTGCATCCGCACTGGCCGCACAGTGCTGGTGAAAAGGGAATCAGGTGCAAATCCTGAGCGATGCGGTCACTGTAAATGGGAAGCGAAGCCAAAATGCCATTGCATGAAAGTGTGAGAAGGCGGCTGAGCGATGAACCATGAGCCAGGAAACCTGCTTGATGGCAGTAGGGTGAGAACTTCCGTGCAAAGTTTAGAACCTGAATCTTCCATGTGAGATTCTTATTATGGAATGCCGAAAGGCCGAAACCTGAATTTATAGAATTATGCACCAGATTAAACGGCTGGGATTCCTCTGATTTTTATTCCCGGTGTAACCGCACCCTTTTATATAGAAGGAACCGGGATGAAA
>ERZ507233.179-NODE-179-length-10488-cov-4.48835_pt1 | contig 10488 bp, 9 predicted proteins | sample MGYA00512640_ERZ507233 | MGnify/ENA metagenome assembly ERZ507233 | reverse complement strand
CAGGAAAGACAATGACGCAGCACCAGATTGCCAAATGGGCAAATGCTGATATCATCATCTATATTGGCTGCGGCGAACGTGGAAATGAGATGACGCAGGTTCTGGAAGAGTTCTCCGAACTGACGGACCCTCGCACCGGCAAACCTCTGATGGATCGTACTGCACTGATCGCCAACACTTCAAACATGCCTGTTGCGGCACGAGAAGCTTCTATCTATACAGGCGTGACACTTGCAGAATATTACAGAGATATGGGATATGATGTAGCAATCATGGCAGACTCCACATCCCGATGGGCAGAGGCGCTGCGTGAACTCTCCGGTCGTCTCGAAGAGATGCCTGCTGAGGAAGGTTTCCCGGCATATCTTGCCTCCCGTCTTTCCGCTTTTTATGAGCGTGCCGGAATGATGCAGAATTTAAATGAAACGGAAGGTTCCGTCTCCATCATCGGAGCTGTCTCCCCTCAGGGCGGAGATTTCTCAGAGCCTGTCACACAGAACACAAAACGTTTTGTGCGCTGTTTCTGGGGACTGGATAAATCCCTCGCCTATGCAAGACACTTTCCTGCCATCCACTGGCTGACAAGTTACAGCGAATATATGGCTGATCTGGCTCCTTGGTACAAAGATCATGTCAATCCGAATTTTGTAGATTACAGAAATCAGATCATGGCTCTTCTGAATCAGGAAAGCAAACTGATGGAAATCGTAAAACTGATCGGCGGTGATGTGCTGCCGGATGATCAGAAACTGACGCTGGAAATCGCCCGTGTCATTCGACTTGGATTTTTACAGCAGAATGCGTTCCATCAGGAAGATACCTGCGTACCGATGGAAAAACAGTTCCTGATGATGGATGTCATCCTTTATCTGTATCAGAAATCAAAAGCGCTCGTGACGATGGGAATGCCGATGTCCGTCTTAAAATCACATGATATCTTTGATCGCATCATTGCAATCAAATACGATGTTCCTAATGACAAACTGGAAATGTTCCAGGAATATAAAACAGCAGTCGATCAGTTTTTTGAGGCTGTCCTTGAAGAAAACGCATAGAAAGGAGAATTATTATGGCTATCGAATATTTAGGGCTTAGTCAGATCAATGGTCCTTTAGTCGTTCTGGAAGATGTTCAGGATGCTTCTTTTGAAGAAATCGTGGAGATTACAGTCGATGGAACGGATAAAAAACTGGGACGTATTGTTGAGATCTATGAAGATAAAGCCGTCATTCAGGTATTTGAAAGTACAGAAAATATGTCTCTTCAAAATACTCGAACTCACTTGACAGGACATCCGATGGAACTTGCCCTCTCCCCTGAGATTCTGGGACGTACCTTCAACGGAATCGGACAGCCGATCGACGGTCTTGGTGAGATCACACCGGAAAAGAAAATGAATATCAACGGTCTGCCGCTGAACCCTGTGACGCGTGAATATCCAAGAAACTATATCCGTACAGGAATATCCGCTATTGACGGACTTACAACACTGATTCGCGGTCAGAAGCTTCCGATCTTTTCTGGAAACGGTCTTCCGCATGATCGTCTTGCAGCCCAGATCGTAAAGCAGGCTTCTCTTGGTGAAAATTCTGACGAAAAGTTTGCGATTGTGTTTGCAGCGATGGGTATTAAGTATGACGTTGCCCAGTTCTTCCGCAAGACATTTGAGGAAAGCGGCGTTTCCGACCACGTTGTAATGTATCTGAATCTGGCAAACGATCCTGTCGTAGAGCGACTGATCACACCAAAAGTTGCTCTGACTGCCGCAGAATATCTTGCCTTTGAAAAAGGAATGCACATCCTCGTCATCCTGACAGATATGACTTCTTTTGCAGAGGCAATGCGTGAGGTTTCTTCCTCAAAGGGAGAGATCCCAAGCCGTAAAGGATTCCCTGGTTATCTGTACAGTGAACTTGCAACCATCTATGAACGTGCCGGTATCGTTCAGGGCGTGAACGGATCTGTGACACAGATCCCAATCCTCACAATGCCGAACGATGATATCACACATCCGATTCCTGACTTGACAGGATATATCACAGAAGGTCAGATTGTACTGGACCGCCAGCTTCACGGTCAGGCCATCTATCCTCCGATCAATGTTCTGCCGTCTCTGTCCCGTCTGATGAAAGACGGTATCGGAGAAGGCTATACAAGAGAAGATCATCAGGCGGTTGCCAACCAGCTTTTCTCCTGCTATGCAAAAGTGGGAGACGCCAGAGCGCTCGCCTCTGTTATCGGTGAGGATGAGCTGTCTCCTCTCGATAAAAAATATCTGCTCTTTGGAAAAGCATTTGAATCCGAATTTGTCGGTCAGGGAGAAGATGAAAACCGTTCGATCTCTGAGACGCTTGACAAGGGCTGGAAGCTTCTTGGAATGCTTCCTAGAGAAGAGCTTGACCGTATTGACACGAAGATCCTGGATCGCTATTATAAACCGGAAAATTCCGAGGTGACTGTATGAATCCAAACACCTTCCCCACAAAGGGAAATCTGATTCTCGCTAAGAATTCATTAATTCTTGCCAGACAGGGTTATGAATTGATGGATAAAAAAAGAAATATTTTAATCCGTGAAATCATGGATCTGATTGCAAAAGCATCTGAGATCCAAAGTGAGATCGACGAAACGTTCCGTACCGCCTACAGCGCGCTTCAGCGCGCCAATATCGAGCTTGGAATCAACTATGTGCAGGAAGTATCCTTCTCCGTGCCGATTGAGGATTCCATCCGTATTAAAACGCGAAGCATCATGGGTACAGAGATTCCTCTTGTAGAATATGATGAGACACCGCCTCGCTCTGTCTATTCTTATTATTCTACAAAGCCTTCTCTCGATCAGGCAAAGATTGCTTTCGAGAAAGTAAAAAATCTGACGATCCGTCTGTCCATGGTTGAAAACTCTGCATACCGTCTTGCAAACAATATTAAAAAGACGCAGAAACGTGCAAACGCTCTGAAAAATATAACGATTCCGACATACGAAGCTCTGACTACGAGCATTCAAAATGCTCTGGAAGAAAAGGAACGTGAAGAATTCACACGTCTGAAAGTCATTAAACGGATGCAGACAAAACAGGAAAATAAATAAAAAAGCAGCAGCCCGAAAGTTCAAAACGCTTTTGGGCTGTTGTTTTCTTCTTCTTTTTTCCTGTCTCTGACCATTCCATTTTATTTTCTTCTCACTTCAAATTCTCTGCCTCCCCTTGACTTTCCACTTTTTATTTAGTAGAATTGTAAATAGAACTTAATATTTTCGTAACCTTTTTATTTTTTTGTTTTTTTTATAAGGAGTTTATGAGCATGAAAAAAAGTATTTTTGCTACTCTTGTACTTGTTGGAATGTTAAGTATCTTTTGTCCCCCAGGTAAGGCAGAGGCGGCATGGCAGACCACGTCAAAAGGAACACGGTACACCATCACACAGTCTCCTGGCTATATGGTAGGTTTAAAAAAGATTGACGGGAAAACATATTACTTCAATAAGCAGGGGTATATGATCACCGGATGGTTCCAGACAGGCGGCAGACGTTTTTATTTCGATCCGAAAACAGGGGCCATGAGAACAGGGAGAGTAGTGATTGGAGGAAAACCGTATTACTTCCATCCTTCCAATGGTGTCTTACAAAAAGGCTGGTTTCAGGCGGCTACCTCAAAACTTTGGTACTACAGCGATGAAAACGGCGTTATGCAGAAGAATAAATGGATTGACGGCTATTATCTGGACAGCACAGGAAAGCGGGCGTCCGGATTTGTAACAATCGGAAAAGACCGTTATTTTTTTGTAAACGGCAGAAAACAGACGGGATGGTTTTCCTACAAAGGAAAAAAATATTATGCCAACGGTCATGGTATTCTCCAGAAAGACAGATGGATGGGCAGGTTTTATGTAAAGTCTGATTCTTCTATGGCTCTTGGTTGGACAAAGATTGGATCTAAAAAGTATTATTTAAATCCTTCCAACGGCGTCATCGTAAAAAATTCATTTGTGACCACAAATGGGCACCGTTTCTGCACAGATTCAAAAGGTGCGATGATCGCTTCCAAATGGATTCACAATACATACTATGCGATGAATAATGGCGTCATTGCCACAGGATGGAGAACAGTCGGCGGCAAACGATATTATTTCCACTCTTCCACTGGCGCCAAGGTAAAAGGGTTTATCCCTTATAATGGCAAGACGTATTATACAGATGAGACGACAGGAGCTCTTGTAAAGAGCAAATGGGTAGGCGAGAAATATATTAACCGCTACGGTGTCTGTGTCAAAAACAGCTGGCATCTCGACTACTACCTCGATGCAGATGGAAACCGCGTCAGCGGATGGCAGACAATCGGCGGCGAACGTTTTTACTTTGATCCTTCCGATTATCAGATCACAACAGGATTTCAGACAATCAGCGGAAAAAAATACTACTTCCGTCCTAGTACAGAATCCTCTCACAGAAAAGGCTCTCTTGTCACAAATACAACTTTAACAATCAATGGCAAGGTTTATACCATCAATGCTTCAGGTGTTGTGACAGATGAACAGGTTTCCTCCATAGGAGAAGAAATCGTGGCCTATGCGCTTCGTTTTGAAGGTTATCCTTATGTGTACGGCGGCAATAACCTTTACACAGGAGTGGACTGTTCTGGATTTACTCAGCAGGTGATGCTTCATTTCGGCATCAAGATTCCACGCACTGCAGATGCACAGATGAAAGGAAACGGAACACCAATTCCTGTTTCACTGAATCAGCTGCTTCCTGGAGATCTTCTTTTCTACGGCTCCATCTCCTATTCCGGCCATGTAGCTCTCTACATTGGAAATGGAAAAATTATCCATGCCGTTAATGAAGAGACTGGCATTGCAATCTCCAATTATAACTACAACAAACCAGTCAAAGCAATGCGCTATTGGTAAAGTAAATATTATCATTAAAATAGAAAAGACTTATTCCGAAGACTAAAATTCGGGATAAGTCTTTTTTCTGATATTTTATATTATATTTTCTGTATTTTAAACAATTATAGATCTCTCCTACGAAATTCTCTCTTTTTCTCCAATTTCATTTTATCCATTTTTACCAAAACATATATTCTGAATATAATACTATGTAAACTACTTATCCACTGCGTTTTTATGTGGATAATGTGGATAACTATGTGTATAACTCTGTTTTTCAGGGTTTTTTTATTTTCTCCAATGTGGATAACTTTTATTTCTTGTCCATTTTTTTGTCGATTTTAAGCAGTCCTATTTATCATTTTGTGCATTTCTTATAATATACCATCTTTTATTCGTTAAATCGCTATTGTTTTTATTTAGAATTTACTTTGAATTGTCTGAATATTTTTAATGGCATGGAAAGGGGACCGCTCTCGCGATCCCCAAAGGCTATATGTTAAATTTCATTTTAACCTATTTAAAAATTAGTAGTATCTCATAGCGCTTGCTTCAGAACGATAACTTCTGTCTGAAACAATGATTCCTGTAGATGGACTGCTTGCATGGACAACCTGTCCATTTCCAATGTAGATGGATACATGGCCGATATAACCTCCATCGCTGTAGAAAATCAGATCTCCAGGCTGAAGAGAACCTAAATCTACCGGTGTTCCTCCGCCATAAGCCTGTTCTTCCGCTGTTCTTGGAAGATAGATTCCAAATGCTGCAAATACAGACTGTGTAAATCCGGAACAATCTGCTCCGTCTGTCAGGCTTGTGCCGCCCCATACATACGGATTTCCTACGAACTGCAATGCATATGCTACGATCTGTTCACCTGTGCTTGATGCAGGCGGTGCTTCTGTCTCCGGTTCTTCAACGATCGGTGGTTCTGTCTCTGGCACCTCAACAATCGGTGGTTCTGTCTCTGGTACATCCACAATCGGCGCTTCTGTCTCCGGTACATCCACAATTGGCGCTTCTGTCTCCGGCACATCTACAACCGGCGCTTCTGTTTCCGGTACATCTACAACCGGCGCTTCTGTCTCCTGATATTCTGTCTGCTGCTGTAAATATTCAAGATAAGCAAGTTCATCTAAGTACTGCTGATATGCCTGCTCGTCTAACTGCTGCTGTTCTAAAGCTTCCACATATTCTGCCTGCTGTTCAGCAAGATACTGCTGATATTCTTCTTCTGCCTGTGCCTGTTCTGCTTCCTGCTGCGCAACTGCCGCCAGATATGCTGCCTCCTGCTCTGCAAGATACTGCTGATACTGAGCTTCCTGCTCCGCAAGGTACTGTGCATACGCCTCTTCTGCTGCCTGTTTTGCTGCTTCTTCCTCTGCAATTCTGATCTGTTCTTCTTCGATAGACTCTGCTGCCGGGAATACAGATTCACAGTTTACATATTCTGCTGATACATATCCGATTAAGTCAGCGTCGACTGCAACTTTTACCCAGTCTCCTTCCTGACCTAAAACTTCCAGTTCCTGAGAATCTCCTACCATAGAGATTACATCTGCTTCATCATCTGCTGATTCACGAACCATCAGAGTTTCTGTATTTACAGTGGCAACTTCATCCGCCACAAAATTACTGAGATATTCTGCATCTGCTCCTGTCACGAAATATGCTTTATTTACATATCCTGTCACAGATCCTGACTGAATCAGATACCAGTCTCCTTCTTCTCCTAAAATGTCTGCACCGCAGTTATTGTAAATCTTTCCGACTACATTTCCATCCATGCTGGCTGTATCTCTGATATTTACATAAGCGCCATCATTGATGTACGCAACTGCGATATTATTAAATGCTGGATCAAGAGGTGCTTTTACCTTTGATTCACTGCTTGTATCAATATATGTCTCATCAGACGCTGCGTCTGTTGTATCCTCTGTAATATTTTGATCTTCCTGTGTTTCGTTGTATACTTCTGTTTCAGCTGTATATTCTGTCTCTGCTGTTGTCTCTGCCGTTGTCTCAGGCTCCACAACTAACAGATCGTCATCTTCCAGCAGATCACTGTAATCAATCAGTGAAATACTGTTCGCTCCGACTGTCATTACACTGCTTCCAAGCGCCATTGCGCCAGCCACGCAGACAGCTGCGACTTTTCTTACTCCTTTTTTCATTTTAACATAAGCCTCCATATATATATATCCATTTATTACAAAAATATTAAATTTATTACATTGCAATCATACCAAAGATTAATAAATATGTCAACCCTTATTATTTTATTTTTATTTCCGTAAAACTTTATATATATATGGAGACAGTTTTGTTAAATCTTACAATATCTTGTATTTTTCACTGTTTTCTCTGCCTGTCATGACAAGATCAGATATCTCTGTGCTGTGTTTACCGCATTCGCTCCGTCTGCCGCCGCAGTTATAATCTGCTGCATTGGCTTCGTTCTCAGATCTCCCGCTGCATAGACTCCCTCCACGTTTGCAGCACAATCTTCTCCTGCAATGATATATCCCTGCTCATTCATCTGGACTTTTCCCTTTAACAGCTCTGTATTCGGTATCGTTCCGACTGCCACAAAAATTCCTGCCACATCAAGCACTTTCTTCTCCCCTGTCTTATTGTTCTGAACACCGATACATTCAATATGATTGTCCCCGTAGATCTTTGTGACTTCGGTGTCCCATAGAAACTCTACATTGCTGTATGAAAACAGCCTCTCTTGAAGGCTTCGGGCTGCTCTTAACTCATCTCTTCTGTGAATCAGATATACTTTCTCGCATCCCCTTGCCAGAAACATAGCATCTTCCACAGCAACGTCTCCTCCGCCTACAACGGCAACTGTCTGCCCTTTAAAAAATGCACCGTCACACGTTGCACAATAGGATACTCCCATTCCTCCTAATTCCTCTTCACCTGGTATTCCCAGTTTTCTATGTCTTGCTCCTGTGGCAATCACAACGGTTCTGGCCTCATATACGCCTTCATCTGTCACAATTTTCTTTACTTTTCCTTCTAATTCTAAATCAATCACTTCTGTATTGATAAACTGGGCTCCTAACTTATCAGCGTGTTCACGGAATTTCATTCCCAGTTCAAATCCGCTGATTCCAGGAAGTCCCGGATAATTGTCCACTTCATAGGTGTTTACCACCTGTCCGCCACTTATATATTCCCGCTCTATCACTAAAGTATTCAGACGTGCTCTCTGCGCATAGATGGCAGCTGTCAGTCCTGCCGGCCCCGATCCAATAATAATCATATCATACATATTTTTTACACCAGGAATGGTCTTTCCTGCTCTCTCACCCATTCCCTTCTCCTTTCCTGTTTTTTCCTTGCAGCAGATCTCTGTTCTTTTATCTATATCAACCCATCTTCTGACTCCTCCGACTGGAAAACATATAAATTTTACGCTGTATAGTTGAAGTCAAAAGCATTCTTGACATCTTTCACAAAATTTCATTCTATATGAGAAAAGGGAATAGATCTCTCTATTCCCTCATCAGCCTTCCTCTATTTAACTTATGGATTAGCCAAAGTATCTCTGCAGCAGTCCTGCGAATGCTTTTCCGTGACGAGCTTCATCGCGTGCCATCTCGTGTACTGTATCATGAATAGCATCTAAGTTTGCAGCTTTTGCACGTTTAGCCAGATCTGTCTTTCCAGCTGTAGCGCCGTTTTCAGCAGCAACTCTCATCTCAAGATTTTTCTTTGTGCTGTCTGTAACAACTTCACCTAATAATTCAGCAAATTTTGCTGCGTGCTCTGCTTCTTCATAAGCAGCTTTTTCCCAGTATAATCCGATTTCTGGATATCCTTCTCTGTGAGCAACTCTTGCCATAGCCAGATACATACCAACTTCTGAACATTCTCCTTCAAAGTTTGCTCTTAAATCTGCGATAATGTCTTCTGGAACATCTTTTGCAACACCTACAACGTGTTCAGAAGCCCATGTCATTCCTTCTTCCTGTTTTGTGAATTTGGAAGCTGGTGCTTTACAGATTGGACAGAACTCTGGAGCTGCATCTCCTTCATAAACATAACCGCATACATTACATACAAATTTAGCCATAGTATAGATCTCCTTTTCTTTATTTAATATTTATTTTTAAGTTCGTATATCAGTAATAATTACTGATATTAATTTATCATATTTTTTTACGCTCGTCAAGCCTTTTTTTATAAATCTTTTTATTTTTTCAAGCAGTCTGCACACGTTCCATAGAAATAAGAAGTACAGCTGTCAATCTCTCCATCAAACTGGCTGGAAGCCTGCTTCATGTAATCGAGATTATTTAACTCCAAATCAAGAATGCGATGGCATTCTTTGCAGATCACATGCTGATGCGGCGAGACATTGCCGTCAAAATGATCAGCTCCATCTCCTGTTGTGAGTTTTTTTATTTCCCCAAGTTCTGATAAAAGCGCTAAGTTTCGATATACGGTTCCCAGACTGATATGCGGAAACTGTTCACGAATATTTAAATATATAACATCAGCTGTGGGATGATCTTTTCTTTCCGCAAGAAATAGTTTGATACTTTCTCGCTGTTTGCTGTATTTTAAACCTGACATCGTCTTTCTCCTTTCCTCATATAATAACAATAATAGTTACTGATATAATTGTAATGAAAAAGTAGAGCAATGTCAAATATTTTTATAAAAAAATAGGAACAATCACTTGATTTCTTTTATCATTTGATGTAATATATTCATATCAATACATAGTTTTCATTACTATGTCATATATCATCACCAATCATATAATATTTATATAAATCAGTTTTCTGATAAAAAGGAGGTTTTTTTATGAAACATAAATTAAAAGATCCCGGAAGCGCTATCACACACTTCATCGGTATGCTGATGACGATCTTTGCTGCGACGCCGCTTCTGATCAAGGCAGCCAGAGAGCCTGACCACATCCATGTCATCTCGCTTGCTATCTTTATCGGCAGCATGATTTTACTATATGCAGCAAGCACTCTGTATCATTCTCTGGATCTCTCTGAAAAAATCAACCGCCGCCTGAGAAAACTGGATCACATGATGATCTTTTTGTTAATAGCTGGTTCCTACACACCGATCTGTCTTGTAGTGCTGGAACGTCCTCTCGGACTGTATCTGTGTGCACTCGTCTGGGCAATCGCCATCGTCGGAATCATCATAAAAGCTTTTTGGATTACTTGTCCGAAATGGTTTTCTTCCTTATTATATATTGCAATGGGATGGACCTGCGTTCTTGCCTTTACACAGATTTTAAATTCGCTTCCCCCAGCTGCATTTGCCTGGCTGCTTGCAGGAGGTATTATCTACACAATAGGTGGAATCATCTATGCCCTGAAACTTCCTGTTTTTAATAACCGGCACAAATATTTCGGATCACATGAAATCTTCCACCTTTTTGTGATGGGTGGAAGTATCTGTCACTTTATTGTAATGTATGTTTTCGTAGCGTGATACTCCTATCGCTGGAACGGGAGATTTTATGGCGCATCTAATCTAATGATTATTCAAGAGATGTCTGCACCCATTCGTTCAGATTGGATGTGCGGATCATCTCTTCTTTTTCTTAGATCGG
>ERZ507233.162-NODE-162-length-10934-cov-5.3891_pt1 | contig 10934 bp, 10 predicted proteins | sample MGYA00512640_ERZ507233 | MGnify/ENA metagenome assembly ERZ507233 | reverse complement strand
TGCCATGGAATTCGGCATTCCCGAGGCAGACGCCATCTTCGCTGCCACAAGAAACCCGGCTAAGAGCATTGGGGTATATGACAGGGTTGGTTCCCTTACGCCCGGAAAAGAGGCGGATATTCTGCTGGTGGATGATGACTACAATCTGAGAAAAGTATTATAGAAACAGTGCACAGAAGGCAGCGGTTCTCCGCTGCCTTCCTTCTTTTGTCATCCCTGCACCTTTTCCCCGCAGAAATCACACTTTTTCACACTTCCCCTGTTCACTCTATTCAAAGCCCCGCAGTTCCTGCACTCCACAGTGATCATGGAAGTATTTCCCATACTGCTCATATCCTGTCCGTATACGTTCTTCCGGTTCTGGAAAATAAATTTCCCGGAGGAGGCATCATAGTAAGCGCCCTTTATGTAGCCTTTTCTCAGCATCTTCCTCAATCTTTTCGCAACCGCAGGCGCAGGTACTCCTGTTCTGAAAGACAGGTTCTTTACTGAACCCTCCGGATCAGAGGAGAGAATAGGGATATACTCCCTCAGTTCATGGATCAGCTTAAAGCGCAGAATGCCGTTTATAAACGCTGCTGCTGCTATTGCAGCCAATATATACAGTATTATAACAATATCCAGCTCCGTCTGTCCGTCCCCGGTACTGTACAGTGCAGTTGCACCAAAGACAAATCCCCCGGCAAAACCTCCTGCCACCTCCAGAACTCCTACCATCTGATTAAAGATAATTGCCCCTCTGACATATACAATGTCCTGTTTTTCTTCCATCCCCGATCCTCCTGGTATCTGTTTATTATTATCTATCCCAATAATTTGAGCTTGTCCTTCCTCGAAAGCCGTTTTATCTCCCACTCTCTGCGCATGGCCTCCTCCTTCGTCACAAATGACTCGTAGTAGGCCAGCTCAACGGGAAGTCTGGACTTTGTGTATTTTGCCCCTTTTCCGGCGTTGTGGCATTTGATACGTCTCTCCAGGTCATTGGTCCACCCGGTATACAGAGTGCCGTCGCCGCATTTCAGGATGTAAGTATAATTCATGATAATTTCCTGACCTGCCTTCTATGTAATGGCACCGCACCTGCCAATGGCAAATACGGCACCTCTATTTCAAAGCTGCCGATGAAAAAAAGTATTTTTCCCATTTGCGGAAATTCGGATAATTCCGCAGAGGAACAGTGATACACTGTTCTTTTATTAACCCTGTAGAAATATAATCGGCTGCGGATTTTCTTTTCCGCATAGTTTATTATACTCTAAAGCCTCGTAAATGTGAATACAGGGACTGCCAAACCGGCAGTCCCTGTAAAAAGAATGTTACTGTTCACTGTGTGAACAGTGACAAAAGAATCTCTGATATGCTGTTATTTCAAAAGATATACATTAGTGAAATACACACCAAGGTTATTTCCGCGATTATGGTCATTGACAAAGACATCAATATGATTTCCTTTAATCGCACCGCCGCAGTCAGATGCGGTAAATATATGTCCGTTAATAATAACTCTTGTTCCGTAAGGAATAATTGTCGGGTCAACTGCTATGGTATCACCCTCCACGAGAGGTGCCCCTGTGGATGTGACGCCTGCCCACTGATCATTACAGCATGCACCGCCGCAGTAATGTGTAATCTTATAGGTACCCAGGCATTCACCGTACTGGTCTGAAGTTGCATTGATCTCATCAATATCGCTTCCGTAGAATCCGTATGTATCATCCAGAACTCTGGTTGCCCAAACTGCATTCGCAGTATTTACATTACCTACTATGATTCCCACACGGCTGTTGGCTGCTTCCACAGTCATTCCGTCACCTGCATACATAACTACATGGTAAATCTCGCTTCCGTTGGAATAGAAGATCAAATCGCCGGGCTGTGCTTCGTCAACCGGTATCTGTGTACCGTAATAAGCCTGGTCCTCCGCAACTCTCGGAAGGTCATAACCATACTGTGCGTAAATACTCTGAACAAAACCGGAGCAGTCCGCACCGTCTGTGAGGCTGGTACCGCCCCACACATAAGGATTGCCTACGAACTGGGATGCGAATTCCAGAATAGACTGTCTCAGTGCACCACCGGGAACTCCGCCCTTTGTAGACGTGATCGTGTAGTAGCATGCACTGTTTTCTTCCGGTTTTACCAGCTCTGAAGCTGTCTCCAGATTCTCTTCCCCGTGCTCTTCTATAAATTTGTTCGCCTCTTCGTCAAGATAAAGAGAAGTTTTCTTGATAAATCCTCTTACATCTCCGGACTCTACATATACCCAATCCTTGTCTTTGTCGGCAAGAATGTAACATATATTATCCAGATTCAAGTTGCCGATGACGCGGCTCTTATCGTTCTGTGATTCATGAATGGTTCCAAGTAAAGATTTGCATACTGCATAATCTTTTGAAACAACTGTTGTCCTGACAGTTGTCTTTGTATAAAGAAATGCTTTATTTTCCAGCGGCGAAATTAATTCTTTTGCTACTTTAAATTCTTCAACAGTTACCTTTTTCTCAGCTGTCTTATTCTTCTCTTCAGCTTCCTGCTTTTCTTTTGCTTTTGCATCTGCTATATTCTGTGCTTCCTCACCTGTTAAAAGCTTTGATTTCAGCACAAAACCTCTGACTGTTCCTGATTCTATGTATACCCATGTTCCATCGTCTGTGTCAATATTCTGCTCTTCCTCTTCACTTCCAAGATGGAGTTTTAATCCATCATTGCTGAGAAGGTAGCAGACACCATCTTTATCCAGTGTTCCGATCACTCTTGCCTGTTCGGATTTCTCCTCATAGACATTCAGATTCTCCAGAGCAAATGCATAAACTTTTCGGATTGTACGGAAACGGAAATTCTCCTTGATGTCCGGCATAACAAAATTCTGCTGGCTGTCTATTAGATTATCGCTTGCCTCCGCATCCTGTGCCGGTTCTTCTGCAGGTGCCTCAGGCTCCACCGGTGCTTCTGCTGGCGGCTGCTCAGGCTCCGTGGGGGTATCCGGTGTAACAGGAGTATCCGGGGTATTGGGATCGTCCGGGGTATCCGGCGTATCCGGGTCTGGATTGTCCGGGGTATCCGGTTTGTCTGGGTCCGGTTTGTCCGGAGTATCCGGGTTTTCTGGATCGGGATTGTCCGGGGTATCCGGGTTTTCTGGATCGGGATTGTCCGGGGTATCCGGGTTTTCTGGGTCTGGATTGTCCGGAGTATCCGGGTTTTCTGGATCGGGATTGTCCGGGGTATCCGGGTTTTCTGGGTCCGGATTGTCCGGATTATCTGGATTATCCGGGTTCTCTGGGTTCTCAGGATCATTCGGATCTGGATTGTCTGGGTTCTCGGGATTCGCCGGATCTTTCGGTTTTTCAGTTTTTTCCTGATCTTTTATACTTGCAGAATCCACATCCTCAGGCGTTTCAATTGTATTCGTTCCAACCTTTGTCATATCGCTGGCCAAAACAGCGGATGGTGTTACCATTGTCAGCACCACTGTCACTGCCACGACTCTGCTCAATCTTTTTAAATGCATAGAACTCCTTCCATTCCGTCTTATTCCTGCTGCAAAAAAGCATAAATTTCCTTATACTTTGTATTTTCCCACCATTCTTTTCCAATGTCAACAGCAAAATAAAAATTCACTAAAAATTCAAACAAACTGATAAAAAATTTACATTGTATACAAATCTTCTTCTCTTACTTTAAAATATATCATTTTTGAGGTTTCACAAAGCATTACCATATGCCTTTTTTTATTTTTATTTCTATGTAAATGAAATATTTTTCAATCCGCATACCAATTTTTTTCCTCACAGCGCAATCTCTCTTCAAAAAACCCGGAACTAAAAAAACCATTTCAAAACAGATAATATGCTTTGAAATGGTTTTTACTTTTTACGGCAGGTACTGGATAGGATCCAGCGGACTTCCGTCTTTCTTCAGTTCAAAATAAAGGTTCGCACCCTCTTTTGTATAATATTTTGTAGGCTCATTGACATAGCCAAGTGTTGCTCCGGCCTCTACATACTGCTCCGGCTGGAAAGCTACATCTTTTAACTGGCCGTAAACTGCCTGGTATCCATTGCCCAGGTCAACCGTTACGGTTGTTCCTGTCTCAACGCTCTCCTCAACAGAGACTACCTGTCCGTTCGCAACGGATGCAACCGGTGTATCGACCTCTGAGGAGATTGCGATTGCAGGGCTGTATTTATATTCGTTCAGAGTGGGGAAATAAACGGTGTGTTCCATATCATAGTCAATGACTACCTGTCCGCTTACCGGCCACTCCATAAGAGAGCTCTCTGTAAAGTTCACATCCGGAGCCATTGCTGCTGCCTGGTTGTCCACCTCTGCAGATGCATCCTGTGTATCGGCTTCCGGCTGCGTATTCTCTGCTGCGGAAGCGTCTGGGGATTCATTCTGCTCTTCTGCAGGCTCCTGCACTGCTTCTGCCTGTGTATCTGCCTCTTCCGGCACTTCTCTGGTACCCTCAACCTGAGTGGTGTTGGCATCCTGGGATTCCTCCTCAGGTTTCTCCTCTGTTGTCATTGCCTCGTCAGAAGGATTCTCCTCATTCTTGACAAGTTCCTTTTCATTCGGTGTGCTCTTACTCCCGGACTGATATACAGCCGCACATGTTACTACTATGGCCAGCACTAAAAAACTGCTGAGAGCCACGCGGATTTTGTTTCTTTTACTCATATTCTTCACCTCAACCTATAGTGGAGCATCCGCCCCTTTTGTTTTCATCTATAGGATTGCCAGAATATGTGAACTTATACATAATTTTAAAATTCCACGCGGCATCTCTTCAATTCCCTATCTCTTTTAATTTTAATTCAGGGAAAAAATAATTCAGGATTTCTTCATATTTTTTCTTCTTCCCTGCCATCTTCCGGGCTGTATACTGGCTCAGGCCCACTCCGTGTCCAATCCCCTTACAGAGAAAACGCACCTCGTTCTCCAGTGTCTGAACCGTAAAACAGGAGGATGGAAGGTTCAGGATCTCTTTTAGCTTCTCCCCTTGGAATTCCTGGTTTCCCACATTGATTTCCAGTACATATCCCGCGCTGTCTGCATTTTTTATCTCAATCTCTCCTATATTTTCAATGGAAAATCCCGGATATGTCTTCTGTATCTGCTTCTTTAGATCCTCCAGGGAAAAATAGCATCCCTGTATGTAGTTAGAACTGTTGATATCTTCTGAAGTATCCACAGAAGGCGCATAGGAGTAGGCTTCCCCGAGAACCTCTGAGGCATCTCTGGTCTTCCCCTGGCTCAGCTCATGATAGGGAAGTTCCACCACATCCCCATCCTTCATAAGCACCTGATCTCTGGTATCTGCTGCTGCGTCCTGGAACTTCTGGAACTGCTCCAGGAACAAATCATCCATTTTTCTCCTTTTGAGTGCCTGGGACGCATTTTGAATCGTACCGGCTGCCGTTCCCTTTTTCCACTCCAGATAGAGATTATTCCTGGCAATGACTGTCTGGGCCTTTATGGCTTCGCGGGGCGCATCCCAGGATATCTGGGTTGCAGTCACAGCCGGAATATAATCTTCCATATCGGATTCCCTGGATACAGGGCATGCTTTTCTCCCGCATATGATCACTGTCAAAAGATACGGCAGTAAAAACAACATGATAATTCCGGAAATCCCCGGACCTTTTCCTGCTTTCATACAAAACCCGGCTGATTTCTTTCTTTTATTATATGAATCGGCAATCTCGTCCCATGCCTCATTGCCTGATACTCTATTTTTTTATGATCAGCACAGGAATCGGAGGATTATTTTCCCTGTTATAGTATGTGCTCAAAATGACAACATATTTCCTGCTGTCCAAACGTTTCAGCATATCCAGAATCTTATCCCTCTCCTCAAAACCGGTATCACCTCCGCTGTAGATACACAGACTCATGACACCACCTTTTTTCAGCAGCTCCAGACCGCTTAAAATGGCCCTCAGACTGTTTTCCGGCTGTGTGGCAAGCATATGGTCACCGCCCGGCAGATATCCGAAATTAAAGAAGATACCATCAACGGTTTCCTTCTGCTGATAAAGCCCCATATTTGTGTGGCTGTCCAGAATCAGACTCGCCCGCTCTCTGACACCGTTTTCCTCCAGCAGCTTTTCAGTGGCTTCCAGGGCCTGCTGCTGGATATCAAAGGCTGTCACATGTCCGGTCTTACCTGCCATCCTGCACAGAAAAAGTGTGTCATTTCCATTTCCCATGGTGGCATCAATATAGTTACCGCCGGTTACTGCCTGCATTTTAAAGCTCTCATGGCACCATTCCGTAATCTGATAAGATTTCATCTCTTTTACTTTGTGCTGGCTTCCAGAGCCTGTGCCAGGTCTTCGATAATATCATCCACATTTTCAATGCCCACAGACAGGCGGATCATTCCCGGAGAAACGCCTGCTGCCACAAGCTGCTCATCATTTAACTGTCTGTGCGTATGACTTGCAGGATGCAGCACACTTGTTCTTGCATCTGCCACATGTGTCACAATAGCTGCCAGCTTTAGGCTGTCCATGAATTTGACTGCTGCTTCCCTTCCGTCTTTTAATTCAAAGGAGATAACACCGCAGGTGCCCTTCGGCATATATTTTTTAGCCAGCTCATAGTATTTGTCTCCCGGAAGTCCGGCATAATTTACATGCCCCACCAAAGGATGCTCATTTAAAAATTCCGCTACCTTCTGGGCATTATAGCAGTGACGCTCCACGCGCAGCGCCAGGGATTCCAGGCTGGCATTCAGCATAAAACAGTTTGTAGGTGATGGGATGGCTCCCAGATCGCGCATAAGCTGTGCATTGATCTTCATAATATACGCCGCTTTTCCAAACTGCTTTGTATATACAACCCCGTGATAAGATTCATCCGGTCTTGTCAGTCCGTGGAATTTATCACCATATGCGTCCCAGTCGAAATTACCGCTGTCCACAATGGCTCCGCCTACCTGCATTGCATGTCCGTCCATGTATTTTGTTGTGGAATGCGTCACAATATCAGCGCCCCACTCAAAAGGACGGCAGTTTACCGGTGTTGCAAATGTATTGTCTACAATCAGCGGTACTCCATGGGCATGTGCCAGACCGGCAAATTTCTCAATATCCAGCACAACAAGAGCCGGATTGGCAATCGTCTCAGCAAATACAGCCTTGGTGTTGGGTTTAAACGCTTTTTCCAGCTCTTCTTCAGAGGCATCTGCATCCACAAAAGTACATTCGATTCCCATCTTCTTAGCAGTCACGCCCAGCAGATTCAATGTGCCGCCATAGATAGCAGACGCACAGATTACATGGTCCCCTGCCTCGCAGATATTAAATACAGCATAAAATGTAGCTGCCTGCCCTGATGAGGTAAGCACACCTGCCACACCGCCTTCCAAGTCAGCGATCTTAGCTGCCACCAGATCATTGGTGGGATTCTGGCATCTTGTATAGAAATAGCCATTGTCCTTCAGATCAAAGAGACGTCCCATCTCCTCAGTCGTGTCATATTTAAATGTTGTACTCTGATAAATCGGCAGGATTCTCGGCTCACCCTTTTTCGGTTTCCATCCGGACTGCACACATTTGGTTTCAATACGAAATTCTTTATCCATTGTTCTTTCCCCTTTTCATAAAATATAGTAACAGCCCAGGTATCTGAACTGTTACCAAAAATCCATAACCTTTATATGTGGTTCATTTTACCACGATTCTTCCCGTCAGCCAACAGAAACTTTAGAGTGTTGGGGGGTACAAACACGCCCCGGCTGAGCAACTGCTGTTATCCATCATTTCCGGTAATGCTTCTGTCCGTACAGAACAACTGCCAGGAATAAAATAATACCAACAGCCAGAACGATCAGTATCTGTGCCTGTTTCATAGGATATTTCCATGCGCAGATTCCCAATGCCAGCATGTCAAGTCCTATGATACTCACACCGCCTCCGATGGTCACCATGAACTTTCTCTCATTTTCAGGCGACACGCCGCTTGAGAACCGTTCTCTCACCATAGAAGGCTTTCCTTTTACTGCCATAAAGATGCCTGTCAGTATCACAATACAGGCAATAATCACCATCATCAAAGACTGTCTGTCCATATATTACCTCCCTTTTCAGAACTTATCCCTTCCGCTCTTATAATACTTTACAAACACAATGAGGAACCATGCGGGAAGGACCAGGCCTTTCAGCACACAGGAGAGACTCAGAGTCCACCACACACCATTCAGCCCAAGAGCCGTGGCCGAAAGCAGCATAGCGACCGGTATCCTGAGTGTGTTGAAAAGAATCCCTGTGACAGACGGCGGCACAGTCTTTCCAAATCCCTGAAATGCCCCGGCTGTGGTGATCTCCATACACATGAAAAATTCCGAAATACCTATGATTCTCAGATAGTCAACTCCCATCGGAAGGACATCCTTCTCTGTAATAAAAATACGGAAGAAAAATTCCGGGAAAGCGATGAGTATAAAGCTGGTAAATACTCCCCACAAAGCCATGATCCCCATAGCTGTCTTATATCCCTTCTTAATCCTCTCTTTTTTCCCCGCCCCATAGTTCTGGGCCACAAACGCATTTACAGCTGTTGAAAATCCGCCTGCAGCCATCCATGAAATAGATTCGATCTGGCTTCCGACCTTCTGCACCGCCACAGCCGCATCCCCCCATCCCGCGATCAGACGGGCTATCACCATGGAAATTCCGGAAAACAACGCATCCTGTATGGCAGAGGGAAATCCAATTCTCACAATCTCACGCACATGCTGCTTTTCCGCCTTCTGTGTCAAACGAATGTGCCGGAAGATCACCGGCTCATTCCAGACCGTTGCAAGATACAGGATAAACACAATGATCTGTGCCAATACAGTGGCAAGCGCCGCACCTGTCACCTCCATTTTGGGAAGAGGACCAATTCCAAAGATCAAAACAGGGTCCATTACAATATTTATGACCAGACCAATGGTGGTGGCCCTGAAAGTAGCCATGGTATTGCCCATAGCAGCCAAAATACCTGTAAAAACCTGATTCAGGAATGAAAACACGATTGCTCCGCAGGTGATCACAAGATACATTTTGGCGTCATGTATAACATCCGGGCTGTTCAGCTTAAAAAACCCGATCAGCGGTCCTGAAAACAGCACACTGATAATCCCATACAAAATCCCCAGAAGCATTCCCATGCGAATAGAACCTCTGGCATAGTCGATGGCAGCCTCCTTGTCCATAGCCCCAAGGGACTGCCCCACAGTGACCTGTCCGCCCATTCTCGGTATGGTTGTGATACCGTTTGCCAGCCACATATACATACCGGCTGCCCCAACGGCTGCTACCGCGTTACTGCTGACGCGTCCGATCCAGATCATATCGACCAGATTGTACGCCATCTGTATTAATGATGTTCCCATAATAGGGAACGCTAATTTTGCCAGGGAACCTGCGATAGGTCCCTCCAGCAAATCCACATTTCTTTTCATTTTTCTTTTAAATCCCCCAGTTTCAGACTTTAAACTCTATACTAACAGACAATGAAAAAACCTGCAACCTCCTGCAAATACAACGACACATGTTTTCAACAGAAAAATCATTTTCCATACATGTTATCCACAATCTATTCAGATATCCACATATAAATCCTTTATAAATCAACATTACATCATGGTATGCTTCATTACTGATCACAACATTACCATTGTATCGCATAGAAAACCATTTTGCACTCTTTCTTTCTGATTTTTTTTATGTTACTCTTATATAAAATCAGAAAACCGGGGGAACAAAAAATGAAGGAAAAAATATATACCATACCGCTGATGGACGCATTCCGCGCTGACGATGAATGCCCCTTTTGTTTTATTGAAAAGAATCTGGAACAGCACGCCATGGATTTTGTCCTTGGCTCCGGCGCCTCCTATATGGAAGACGATGTGCGGGCGGAGACAGATAAACTTGGATTCTGCCATGAACACTATAAAAAAATGTTTGATTACGGAAACCGCCTCGGCTGCGGACTGATCCTCACCACACACTTTAAGAAAAAAAATGAGGAGTTAAAACAGCAGATCAAAATGTTTTCTCCAGGAAAAGCATCCATGCTGGGACATTTTAAAAAGGCAAAACTGGATGCAGACAATCCCAAGACAAATATCGGAACCTGGGTAAAGGAACAGAATCAAAGCTGCTATATCTGCGACTACTATCAAAATACATATGTCCGCTATCTTGACACCTTCTTTGAACTGTACAGGAAAAATCCTGAATTCACAGATTTGTTCAAAAACAGCAAAGGCTTCTGCCTCTCCCATTTCGGTGACCTTGTGGAGACTGCAGAGTCCCTTCTCTCTGATAAAGAGAAGGCTTCCTTTTATGAAATTCTCTTCCCCCTCATGACTGACAACATGCAGAGGGTCACAGATGACCTTGAATGGTTCTGTGACAAGTTTGACTACCGCAACAAGGATGCGGACTGGAAAAACTCCAGAGATGCCATTCAGCGCGGAATGCAGAAGGCCGGAAGCGGTTATCCCGCTGACCCGCCGTATAAAGCTGACAGATAACGAAAAGGGACAGGCCTATGCGCCTGTCCCTCTGTCATGTTCGGAAAGTAATTATCTGAAGTGTATGGTAAACTCTTCCCCTGCCTGTTTAAAATCATTACTGAGCCTTCCGCTCTGCTCCGGGAATTTGACCGCATATGGTGTCAGATAAAGTTCTGTGGCCTCATCGCTTAGATTTCCATTTTGAATCGTAGAAATATTTAGTCTTCCTACGCCGTCACTCCATCTGGAAAGTGTAAATTCCACAGCGTTTCCACAGTCGTCAAACCCTTTCAGAACAAGATCATAGTCACATTCTCCTGTGGATGTTGAGAAATAGATTTTTTGCCCAAGAGCATTATCTGTCATTTTATTCAGATATACTTCTGTTCCATCCTCCAGTGTAAGATCGGAAGAGCGTCGT
>ERZ507233.157-NODE-157-length-11033-cov-3.6503_pt1 | contig 11033 bp, 8 predicted proteins | sample MGYA00512640_ERZ507233 | MGnify/ENA metagenome assembly ERZ507233 | reverse complement strand
TCTTCCGATCTGATCTCTACATTGATGAAATTATCGGGAAGATCGGAGAATTCATTCTCTGTGATGAACAGAATACTTGACTGCGGATCATAATACCAGCCCTTACCAACTTCAAAATCTGTTTTCGTCTTTAGCTCATTTCCGAAGCGGTCGCGCCATTCTAAAGACAACGCATCCTCTTCCGGCTCGAGGCTTCCCGTCGCGAGCCCCATCATATAACTCCCGTCCTGATAGCGCACGGTATAGGTAACTTCGCTACCCGAGGTCTCGAGCACTTCGTACTTTTTGACCGTCTTAGCCGCACCCTTCGTCTCTTCGGTGCGGGAAGCGTCGAAAAAAACGCTCGCAACGCATCCCTCGCCATCGAAACGAACTTCAATGTATTTATATTCTTCCGTCTGCAATTTCTGCTCCAGCTCCATCGCCTCGTTGAAGGCGTCCTCAAAGTCGCCCCAATCCTCGATGTCGTCGGGATCGAAGCTGTCGTTCTTTTCCAAAAGCTTCAAATAATTGTTGCTGTAATAGGTGAACGTTGAGCTGCCCTCGCGGTAGTCGTACGGGTCGCCCAAAAGCTCGATGACGCTCTGGCGGCTGTCGCCGATCTCGATCTTTTCCACCACGCCGAGGCGGAACTTGTTGGAAAGCACGGAAACAAGCACAATGATCACGATAACAACGAGCACGATCGCCGCGATCGCCGCCCACGCCTTCTTCGGCACCTTTTTGACGGCCTCCGCCGCCTTCGCGCCGAAATTCACGCTCTCCTTCCGATCGGAACGGGCAAAATCGTAGCCGCATTTCGGGCAATAGCGATCACCCGCGCCTCGTTCCTGCCCGCACTTGGGGCAGACGGTCAGCTCTTTTTCTGCGGGCGTGCCGCACTTGGGGCAGAAGTTGCCTTCGAACTTCGCGCCGCATTTCTTGCAGATCATATCCCTCATCCTCCATAAAATTTCTTTGCAGGGCGTAAAAAAGCGCGTCTCCGAACGGAGACACGCCCTGCATCCTGTATCCCCGTTTATTGGGTGTAAACTTTCCAGTTATAAGGAAATAGAGATACGAAATGCCGCTTCGTACCTTATAACTGGTTCGATTCAGTTTACACCCGCCTTCACTATACCATAAATCTCAGAAAAACGCAAGCCCCCTCTGCACATTTCCCGAAAAATCATGAGAAACGCAGGCGCGCCGCGGCTCAAAGCCGCGGCGCGCCCAAAAAAATTCATGCCGCCGACGCGCTGCATCGGCGGCGCTTCTCTTCCAATTTCCACTCACCAAGCTGCGCGCTCCTCTTCGGGGGCGTCCTCATAGCCGTACGCCTCTCCGCACCCGAAGCCGAACAGCCGTTCGTACTCTTCGTCGATCTCCGCAAAGTACTTGATATAACACTTGTAAAACCCGCGGCTGTTTTCGGTGATATAGGGCTTTGCGGGCGGCCCCGCCTCGTCGAGGGCAGCAAGGCCGTAGTCGCCGTTGACGCGCCAGCCCTCCAAAAACCCGATGCGCACGGCGTCCTGCGGGCAGTAGAAGGAACAGCGCATGCACATATCGCACCTGTGGCCGAACTTCACCCTGCCCTCTTCGAAGCGGATGTTCTTTTCGGGGCAATTCTTCACGCACAGCCCGCATTTTACGCACTTTTCCTCATCCACGCGGTACAAAAAGGAGTTGATCGCCCCGCCCGCCTTCTGGATGCCCACCGCCACCGCGGCAGCGTCGTACAAAAGATTGCTCTCGATCCTTTGCACGATGCCGTGCTCCAACCGATACATCATGATCCGCAGGAGCTTGTTGTCGTAGTCCAGAATTTCCCGCACGAAGTCCTTCTCGAAGGGGAAATGGATGTTGTAGGGCATCACGAAGTGATACTCCCCCTTGAGCACCGCCCCCTTTCTTTGCATGCGCCGCAGCAGAATGCGGGAAGAAGCGTTGTTCATCGCCAGCGTCTCGCCGCTGTTCTTGTAGATGAAGAACGCCTGCCCCGCCCGCACGTTGAGTTTTTTCGTATAGCGGTTGAAGGGCAGCGGCGAATTGAACCCGTAGATGGGATAGCCGAACCCCAAAAGATCGTAAGCGTAGACGTCCTTGACGGGCGTATCGCAATTGATCTCCACGCGGTCGACCTCATGCCCGCGGCGCACGAATTCCGCCTCGACCTTATCGGTGAGGTAGCGCGTGTTGTATGTTCCCGTGTAGTAGATGAGTAAAACTTTCATGCGTATCTTCCCGCCTTCTTCCGCCGAGCCGATGATGCGGTATGCTGCGCCCGTTATGCTTCCGCGCGATATGCGCCGCGCCCTTTCGCCGAGCCGATGATGCGCTATGCTGCGCCCGTTACGCTTCCGCGCGATATGTGCCGCGCCCGTAGTTCGCCCGCGCCCTTCCGCAGGGCTGCTCTCGAACCGCCCCCGCTCCCGCCGTGTGCGCAAGGGGCGCTGTCATGTCTTTTTATGACTTATCTTGATTTTATCATGAAATGCCACGATTGTAAATAGATTCGGCAAAAAAAGGCACGGGGTTTTTCCGTGCCGCTCTGCTTACAAAATATCAATTTATCAGTGTAATTCTTTTTCTCGCTTATTGCCGATATAAGCTCCTTCCTTACAGCAACCAACCATTTTATACCCCATTGATTCGTAATATTCATTCAAAAATTTATTATCTACTGCACAATCAAGACGCAAGAATTGTATTCCTTTACTGATTGCCATTTTTTCCACTTCTGAAAGAATAATCTTACCTGCACCTATTACTGATAACTCAGTAACAAGATTGTGCACATAGTACGCTGGCGAATCTGCCATTTGCGGCCAACATTCATCGCTTTGTAACAGAACCACGGCGCCAATAACAACATCCTCTTTACTTAGGACATAGAGTTCTCCCAACCTTTGGCGGTCTGCATAATAGCTGATCGGATATACTTCTAAATAATTTGTTATATTCCACTGCTGAATACCAGATTTATCCATCCATTGAATTCTTTTTTTATATAGAGAAAAAATAGTATCAATTTCATTATTTTTTGCCAATCGAAAATCATATCCCATGTTTATATAACTTCTCAAATTCCAATTTTACATTCCGAAAAAGCCCCCTCACAAAAGCGGGCTCTCGCCACTCAGCCATTTGTCCTCTTGGGTGATCTTGCGGAGCACCCTGCACGGGTTCCCCGCCGCGATGACGCCTGCGGGAATATCGTGCGTCACCACGCTGCCCGCGCCGATGACGCTGCCTTCGCCGATGGTCACGCCCTGCACGATCTTGACGTCCGCCGCCACCCACGCCCGATCTCCGATCGTCACGGGCTTGGATACGACGATGTTTTTCGTGCGCTCTTCGGGGTCGAAGGCGTGGTTGGTGGTATAGATCCCCACGCGCGGGCCGAACATGACGTTATCCCCGATCGTGACTTCGCCCATATCGAAGATGATGCAGCCGAAGTTCATGAACACGTTGTCGCCGATCGTGATGTTGTTTCCCATCTCGCAGATGAAGTCGGGTTCGATGAACACGTTCTTCCCGACGCTGCGAAAGAGCTGCCGCATGATCTCTTCGCGGACTTTCATGTCCTCTTCCGTCGTCTTGTTATACGCGCGGAACAGCCGCTTCGCGACCAGCCTTCTTGCTTCCAATTCGGGCGCGCGGTCGTTCTGCGGCAGCCCCGCGAGCATCTTTTCCCATTCCGTCATATTCATTTCCCCGCGCGGATATTTTTGACCGTCTTTTGTTCTATGGTGAGGTTTTCAAACACACGCACCCCGCCCTCGCCCTGCGGCGACTGAGCGACCAGCCCGACCTTGACGGTATCCCCCACGGGCAGATGAAAATAGCGCGTCATAAAATACCGTTCGCCGTCCAAAGAGTAGTGGAACGCAAACGCATTCCCCATGCGCACCGCCTGCAGCCACACGGTGCTCCCTTCAATGTTGCAGCCGTTGGCATCGTCCGATTCGCCGTTCGTGACAACGCTCACGACCGCGTGCGTCCCGAAATCCGTCTTTTCAAAGCAGGATTTCGCCCAGCAGGTCATATCTTTCATGATCATGACGACCGCCGCGTCGTATGTAGAAACGAAATCGTGCGAAACTTTCACTCTGAAAACAAAATCGCCTTTTAATTCCGTGTAATAATAGGGCGCGTTGCAGAGCGACTCGGGCGTGATGCCCTCCTCTCCCGCGCTTTCGCTGCTGTAAAAGAAGTCGGTATGCGCGGGGGCATACAGTTCGAGACGGTTCTCACTTTCCGAAAGCCTGCTTTCGTTCATCCATTTGAATTGCATTTCATTCTCCTCCGTTGAGATATGATATCATGATATCACAGATCGGCTTTGATTTCATTGCAATATCCCGCCCGTTTATGGTATGATATCGCAAAAGGAGCACTGCGATGGACATTTCCTGCAAGACACAAAAAGACGAGCGCTTTTTAGAGCAGACCCGCCACGGCGAAGCGGAGTTCCCCTTCCGCTTTTACAAGGAAGACGTGTGGGCATTCGATTTTCACTGCATCGACTGGCATTGGCACCCCGAAGTCGAGTTCATTTATGCCGAAAAGGGGGAGATTTCCTGCTTTGTCGGCACAGCGCAGTTTATCCTGCCCGAGGGCTGCGGTCTGTTCGTCAACAGCGGCGTCCTGCACCGCTATGAAGCCGCAAAAAGCGTCTCTATGCCCAACATCGTCTTTTCCCCCGAACTTCTCGGTGCAAAGAGCGGCAGAGTCTATCAAAACTATATCGCGCCCGTCCTCGAGAGTGCCGCTCCATATCTCCTGTTCCGCCCTTCCGCAGATGGGCAGCGCGAAATATTGCAGCATCTTCTCACTATTTTCCGCTTGCAGGAAACGGAAAATAACGAAATGAAGACCGTCGCAGCCCTCCTCGAACTATGGCAGCAGGTATATCTGCATATCCCGCTTCCGAGCGGGCAGGGATCGGGCGACAAGGGCAGAAGGGCGCAGCTGCAAGTGATGATGCAATTCATCCACGCAAATTTCAACAGGCAGATCACCTTGCAGGAGATCGCTCAGTCCGTCCATATCAGCGAAAGCAGCGCCCTGCAGCTTTTCCGCCGAGGCATCCATCTGTCGCCCGTTGCCTATCTCATCCAATACCGGTTGAAACGCGCCGCCGACCTGCTTGCAAGCACCAACAAAACGGTCGCAGCGATCGCCTATGAGAGCGGTTTTTCGGACGCGGGCTATTTCTGCCGCACCTTCCGCAAGTTTTACGGGCAGACTGCCACAGCGTACCGGACGGGTCAGACCGACCGCTCCGCCCCATGAAAAACAGCGCTTCAACCATGAAAAACAGCGCCGTAAAAAAATCTCAGGGCGCGGCGCCGCTTTTGCAAGCGGCACCGCGCCCATTGTTATCTCTTTCCCCACCTCACCCCTTACAACACGCCCCGCGCGATAAGCATCTCCTCCAAAATCGCGGCAGCGTCGTAGACGAGATGCGGACAGGGGCGCTTTTCGTAGTATTCGGGCGTGCGCGGCTCGGCGACGGGCTCCGTCTCGGCGGGCAGCCCCGCGTTATTCAGAAGCTCGCCGCAGCGGAAGGTCTTGTTTTTCTCGCGGAACTTGTAGGCGTGCTCCTGCACGAGGGCGTAAATGTCGTTCTTGGAAACGTCGGGGAAGAGCATCCCCAGACACATCGCAGCCGCCGCGACGGTGCCGCACATCTCCCTCAGCCGCCCGATGCCGCCGCCCAACGGCCGCGACGCCGCCAGAAGCTGTTCCTTTGCGATGGGCAAAACGTCTGCAAACGCCGCCGCCACCGACTGCGCGCAGTTCATGCCGTTCAAAAAGTTACTCTTTGCCTGTTCTGCCCGTTGAGACATTTTATCCTCCCGTGCCGCACCCGCGGCTCTTGATCCTGACCGCTCCCGCGGCAAATATTTTTCGCCAGCCGCCCGCGCGGCTCTTGTTATTTCTTATTTTCCGCCAAAGCGGCGGCTCAGACTTCGTACCACTCGCCCATCTTCGGCACCCACGCCCGCATGGCGGGGTCGAACGCCTTCACCGAAGGCACAAATTTTCCCATCTTCATCTCGTGGGCGAGGGGCGGGAAGGCGTCGTCGAAGTGATCCGCCATCACCGCCGCAGGGCGGAAGCGCCGCAAAAAGCGCCTCATGTAGCGATGCATCCCCGCCCGCCCCTGATAGGGAAAGACGAGAAGATCGGCTCCCGTCGGGTACTCCGTGCCCCCATCCATGCCCGCCGAGCCCAGCACGATAACGCGCTTCCCTCCGCCCGAAACTTCGAGGGCGAAGATGTCGTCCTTGATCTTCCACTTCTTGGTCTGCCTGAGCAGGGCAACGGCATCCTTTGCGCGAAGATAGGTGCGGGGAGAAAAGAGAACGGAGAGCACCGTCCAAAGATCGAACCTGCAATGCCTGCTCTGAAAGGCGCGCACGGTCATCTCCCCCACGCGGAACGTATCGCCCGCCGCAAGAGGGTGCATCGCCTCGGTGCGGATGCCCTGCGCCGCCGCGTGAGCGATGCCGTTTTCGGAGACATACACCCTGCCGATACCCGCTTCTAAAAACGCGCCGATGTCCGCGAAGTGGTCGAGGTGCGGATGCGTGATGAGGACGGCGTCCGCCGCGGAGAGCTCTTGAAGGGGCAGAGGCGCGCCGCCCCTTTGATATTGTCTGAGGTACGGGTCGATGAGGATGCGGGTATTGCCGCAGGCGAGCATCAATGTCGCCGTGCCGTACCATGCGATCTTCATGCCGTTCATAAGATGATTGTAACAAATGCGCCCCACGATGTCAACAACTTTGCATAAAAAGAGAGAGCCCTTTCGGACTCTCTCTTGTGTTTTTTGAGACGTTATGCCTCAGGCTGGGTCGGCTGCTCTTCAACCGGACTAACATCCTCTCCGTTGATGGTGACCGGACCCGAATCTTTCCCGATCACGATATCTTCCTTAATAATTCCCGTTCCTTCCTCGTAATTGAGCGTCGTTTCATAGTTTGCCGCAGTCGGGTCCACAGTGCCGTCGTAGACATAGATCTTAGGCACAGCGGAACCCTCCGCAATTTCAAACTTGATTACGCCGCTGAGCGTGCAAGATGCGTCGGCATAGTATGTGCCGTTTCTGTTGCCAACAAGAAGCGCCGCCTGAGGAGCATAATTGCCTGATCCCCAATCTCCCTCCAAACATATAATCTTATCCGCAGAATATGCTTTCGTCGTACCAAGCGTCGAGTCTGTAATAGTTCCTGTCCCTGCACGGAGGAATACAGCTTGATCAACTGCTTTAATAGTACTGCCGCTCACCTCTAATTTTCCGGCCACATTCAGCATGATCCCTACAGCGCCTTGTTCATAAGTAGCAGTAATATCCGAGTCTTTCACAACAATATGCACGTTAGCAAATTGATTCACACCCTTTGGAGCCGTGGCATTCGTACTGATCCCAAAACTGCCCGAAGTGTTAATTGTGCTGTTCGAAACCTTGACCGTGGCACAAGTCTCTTCATTATACTCCTTGCTGCCGTCGCCCTGAATGTAAATTGCAGTCCCGTCTGCCGTATAAATTACCGATTCCAACGTCAGCGAAGCCTTCGCGCCGCTGACTTTAATATTGGCGTAAGTAGAAACCGCCTCACCCGCTTGCTCGCCGATGAGATCTCCGTTCTGAATTATGACCTGCGCTCCTCCGCTGATACTATTGGTTGATTTATTAGATTCGTTGGAATACAATGTGAGCGTATTGTCGCCGAGATCGAGCGTGATGCTCTTGTTGAACGTCAGCGCTTCCGTCATCGTGACATCGGCGGTAAGCTGAATGTTACTTGCGCCAAGTTTTACGGCATTCGTAAATGCTTTAGCAGAAGCCGCGACAACGGGCTGCCCCGCGGCTTCCGCGTCTTCTACCGTCCCGACGGTATAAGTCCCATCGTCAAGCTGATAAACGACATAGCCTTCTGCGATATAGGACGTACCTTCGCCTTCAGGATTTGCCGAATAATCATAATGGAAAACACCGCCTTTTAAAGTAATCGTAGCGGTTTGATTCTTATAAGAAGCATCAATGCAGTTTACAACATACACAGCCTGTTCGGGTTTTTGTGTCTTATTCGGTTCTGTGAGATCAAACGCACCGTCATTGACTGTAAGAGAACCTTTTGTGACCTGAACGGCCGAAGGCCCTCCAAAATAAGAACCGCCATTGATTTCCAATTTGCCGTCGTTGATAATGTCAATGCAGTATGCGCCATTTGCATTTGCTTCCGCATCAACCGTACCATCCCCTTCAATCGTCACACTACAACCATCGATAGAAATCAGTAAAGGGAAATAATTATAAGATACCGTTCCCTCCTTTTGGACAAACCCAAGCTTCTTTCCGTTCAAGTCAATGGTCACGTCGCTTTGAATAACAATCATTGCTACAAGCATCTCATCCTTGTCTTGAATATTCTTAGGCAAGTCGATTGCGATATCTGCACCCATTGTCACTTTGGAAACTCCAAGACCAAATGCCGCTTTAAGATCCGCATAGGTCGTAACTTCGACGTCTGCTTCATCCTGCGCGACGCCGTCTACCGTCCAGCTGCTGCCTGCAACCGCTTCGGAATAGCTGCCGTTATCGTTCGTCGCAATGAGGCCGAAAAGCCCTTCCGTCGTAAGAGCATTGGCTGCATCTGCAGTCTCGCCAACCTTGCAGTCCGTAAAGTTGACGGTGATACCCTTTGCAAGCGCCTCGAGCTTCACCCCGCCCACAAACGTGCAGTTGATGAAGGTGACGTTGCCACTTGAAGCGCCGAATTGGAAAACATTCTCGGGCGCACTCATCAGCATAAGGCCATTCGTCGCGGTATTGCCCGCAATGACCATGTTCGAGAAGGTGACATTCTCGGAATTGAGCTCATAGCCCGAAGACAGGTTGAGCACGGTGCTGTTCCCGCTGCCGTTGAGCGTCGTATTCTCGGGAATGGTTACCGTCGTGGCAGGAGGAAGCGTATATGTAGCAGTCTCGCCGTCCGAAGAGCCAAGCGTGATGACGCTGTTCTCACCCGCACCCGTCAGCGCTTCGTCAAGCGAACCGCCGCCCGTGACCTCTTCGACGGTGCCGCCGCTCATCGAATAAATGCATTTCCACTCGGTGCCGTCATACGTCCAGATGCTGCCGTTCGACGTATCGAGATACATATCCCCTTTTTGCAGGTCTTCGGCAACGGCAGATGTGGGCGTACCCGCCCCGTTGAACCAAAGGGAGCCGCGGTCGCCGTCGGCGCCGGGGGTACCGGAGGGACCCTGAGGGCCGCTCGCGCCGTCCTGGCCGTCCTTACCGTCCTCGCCCTCGGCTTTGACGTCCGTCACTTCCCCGTTGATGACCCAATAGCCGTCCTCGTTGATGGTGATGCTCGGCGTCGTACCGGGCGTACCGGCTTCGCCCTGCTCGCCCTGCTCGCCCTTCTCACCTTGAGGCCCCTGTTCGCCCTGCTCACCCTTTTCTCCCTGAGGACCGCGCAGGCTTTCAAGCCATTCTTCCTCCGTTCCGACAAACCCGTGCTCGACGGCGATGTCGTATGCGGACTTGCCGGCCTCACCGCAAGCGGCGAGCGGAAGCGCCATGGCTGCTGTCAGGCCAAGTACGGCAATGGCCTTGACTAACTTTTTCATAACAACATATTCCTCCTTTATAATAAGGTTAACTCCATTATAGCACCCCCCCCCACCTTTGTCAAGAGGGAAATGAAAAAAATATAGAATTATACATGATTTTTTTCTACGCATAACGGCCTGCCTGTTTGCGGTACTCTGTTCACCTCACCCCCGTGCGGCCAAAAAGACGTTCGTGCGCAGGTTCGCCGATGAAGCACCTCGACCGCGGCGCAGCGCCCCTTCCCCGATCACCGCTTCCCAATAACCCGCCCGAAAAAAACGCCGCCGCGCGGCGGCGGGGCGCACTTTTTATGCAAAGTGCGGCGGCGCCGCAGGCAAGATGCCTGCGGCGCCGCCGCGTCAGATGTTTTCTTTCGCGGTTTACTTTACTCTTCCGATATCGATATTATCCTTCGTGCGGTCGGAAAGTTCTTTGATCGGGTGCTCCTTATCCTGCAGCCGCCAGTCCTCGCCCCATTCGCGGATGGCGCGCTCGATGACCTCGTGCGTGCCTGCCGCCTCCGGCTTTCCGCCGTGGATGCGGGAGTTGTAGGAGAAGAAGCGGAAGGTGTCGGGGAGTTTGTCAAGCTCCTCCCAGCCCTCCTCGACGGCGGTGAGGCGGACACTCTTTAAGACCTCGCGGATATACGCCTTCTGCGAACGGAACTTCAGAAGCTCGGGGAACTCCCCGCCCGAAGGGAAGAGCTGCTGCCAGACTTTCCCTTCATAAGTGCGCAGAAGCTCCGCCGCCTCGTGAAGGTGCGCCACTTCCTCCTCAAAGTGCATCTCCCAGACGGCCTTGATGTGCTCGTCCGTCTCGTCCTCATAGCACGAATAATAGAGATAGCACTCGGTGTACTCGTTCATGAGCAAATTCTCAAAGGGCGTCATGCAGGGGTCTTTGAGGCACCCGTACCCCGTGACGTGCTGCTCCTCGATCATGGCGATCTCGTTGAAGAGCTTCCTCCCGAGCGGCGTCGTATAGAGATTCGCGACGTTCATATAGAAGTTCATCGTCTGCTGTTCCGCCGCCGTGATGATATTGACGGCGAGCTTGGTCTTGAGATCGCTCAGATACCCGTTGAGATAGAAGTTGACGTCGTCGAAGGGATGACGGTACTCCGCGACGGTGGGGCGGCCGGGCATGATCTCGGTATAATCGCCCACGAGGCGGGCGGGATCGCCGCACTTTTCCAGCTCCATGAGATCGGCATAGCGGTAGAGATGATCGAAGTCCTCGAGGAGCGCGAAGTCGAGCTGCTTTTTCACATAGCTGTTCTTCTCGTTCACGGCGAGATTGGCGGTGAGGTCGACTGCGAGCTGCTCATAGCCGATGGTATGCTCCAAAATGCCCTCGTCGGCGGGCTTCAACCCCGCGACGCGCTTTTGTTGAAGCTGTTCCCCGCGCCTTAGAA
>ERZ507233.155-NODE-155-length-11067-cov-3.59199_pt1 | contig 11067 bp, 9 predicted proteins | sample MGYA00512640_ERZ507233 | MGnify/ENA metagenome assembly ERZ507233 | reverse complement strand
TATTACAGGTTCCTTCTCTGTACCGACCGTATCTTATCAGCAGTGGGTGGATGACGATATTTATGCCATCTATTCCTCCATTCAGAACATCAGCAGCAGTATGACCAAAAACCGCTACTCTGAAGAACTGACCAAGATTTCTCTGGAAGCAACTGTAAAGAATTACTATACTTCCATTTTCAGTGACCAGAGCTCTCTGGAACTGGCGAAAAAAGATATGGAAGTGAAAAAGACATTGTGGGAACAGGGCCAGCGGAAAAACCAGCTGGGGCTTCTCAGCGACTATGATCTGAACACTCTGCGTTCCGATTATGAACAGGCACAGTATAATGTGACAAAGCTGGAAATGGCCCTGGAACAGGAATATCTGTCTTTCTATAACTTCATCGGTGAGGATAGAGAAAAGGACTATACACTGGTCTATGACGTGGAATATACCCCTTATGAGCTGCCTCAGCCTATGACACAGTATATCAACAGCAAAATGAATACAGACTATACCATCAAATTGCAGGAACAGGCTTTGGAAGACGCGGAATTCAATAAGAATTATATGTCCATGTCTTCCACAAACGCAACTTCTGCCAACAACAAACATTCCTATGAGGAAGCAAAACGCAGCCTGAAAACTGCCAAGGACAGCAAAGAACTTGCCATCCAGAATGCTTATAATTCCATTCTGTCTTTGGAAAGCCAGTATGATTCCGCACTGACCACACTGGAACAGGCAAAAGCGGCACAGCGAGCAGCAGAAGTAAATTATAAAGCAGGCAATACAACATCCATTACATTAGACCAGGCAGCCCTGGCAGTGGAACAGGCACAGAACGCTGTGACACAGCTGGAATATGCCCACGACATGCAGATTTATCAGTTTGAAAATACAGAACTGCTCTCCAGCGGCACAACAGGAAAAACTTCCGCATGAGCCAAAAATGAGAAAATGATAAGAGAATTATGAGAAAAAAGGACGTTTTTATGAGAAACGTCCTTTTTTTGTAATTTTTAGAAATCCCGGAAAATCAAGGTTTTCTCCACCAATGTTTCAGTAATTTTACATTGAAATTAGAGTTTGGCAAAGTCTATTGTCAATCTTTTTTTTTACGGATATAATAGCGTTGCAAAGTTCAAACGCACAAAACATGCAGAGAATATGCAGATTTTGCTTTGAAGAATATGGGAATAAAGATCATGGATTCTGTTTGGAATCATGGGGGACAGAAGAAGTGGTCTGGGGGATTTTTCAAGGTATGTATGTCTTTTGTGCGAAAAAATGCATCTTCGTTTTATAACTATGCAACGACATTTTTACAGAAGCAAAAGGAGGAACAGACATGAAGAGATTTATCTCATTAGCCATGGCCTCTGTGATGGCAGCTTCCCTGCTGCCTGCAACAGCATTTGCGGCCACTGGCGACGCGAAGGCTACTGCCAAGGTAGTCGGCAGCGAAAACTACACAGAACAGGAAATGGAAAGTACGGACGGTAAAATTGATCAATCCGATGCAGCAGAAGTACAGATGACATTTACCACAGCAGACTACGCAAGCACCAGTGTCCCTGACGCAGAAATTGAATTGACACTGGATAATGCGGAATTCATGGATGAAGATGGCAACGTTATCGATGAAGACAGCACCACATTGGAAAATCTGGATGAGCTGATTTATCTGAAAGATGACGATAACGTTCAGTATGCATTGGTATGGGATGACACAGACAGTGTTGCTTATTTTGAAAAAGGCGGCGAAAAACTGGTTGACGCTGCCGGAACAGAAGTCCATATCACAGACCTGGATATCAGCGACACAGACAACCTGACATTTACATTGGTTGGTCAGATGGAACGTGGATATGTACTGTCCTACAACCTGACTTCCCAGCTGACAAAAACATCCAAAAACACACAGGCAACTGTAACAGTAGATTCCAGTGATATCACCATCACAAACGGCGATGATCTGGTATACGCATCCATCGAATCCAAAGGCATCGATGCTTCCGTAAAGAAACTGAAAGACGTTGCAGTGGAAGAAGTTGTAACCATTGAAGACCTGAAAATCGAACCTTCCGTAGGTGCGAACATGGCAGCAGTGGTTGATGATGGCGACACAATCAAACTGAAACTGAACAGCGGTTTTGAATTTGCCAACAGCACAAGCAACGAAATCACCATTGAAGCAGACGGCACAGAAATCAACCCTGTTGTAGATTATGACGATGATGAAATCATCATCACTGTAGACAGCAACATTTCTGCTGACGTGGATGAACTGACAATCAGCGGCATCCAGGTAGAAGCAACTTCCGCAAAAGAAGGCGCTACAGCAACCATCAAGGTGTCTGCCTCTGGCAATGACAGCGTAAGCGTAGAAGTAGCAACAGTTGTTGACTACGCAGTATCCATGAGTGTTGACGAAGACGAAGACGTACCCGTAATCTACAGCGGCGTTGACGTTGACAACACAGGTATCACAGACGACAGTGATCACGAATCTCTGGAAGTAACCATCGAAGAAACATTCGCTGGTGCTTGGGACAACGCAAAGAAATTCACACTGACACTGCCTGAAGGCGTATATGCAACAGACGTAGAAGTAACAACAGACAATGGTCTGGAACTGGATGAAGAAGACTTCATCAATGCGTATGACGAAGGCGAATACGAATACTTCGAATTCGACAAACGTATCTTTGAAGAAAACGAATCCGATAACGATCCTTACGAACTGAACTTCACATTCACACTGGTAGCAGACCCCGGCTTTGAAGGCGATGTAGTACTGTCCCTCAGTGGCGATGCGCTGGATGAAGACCAGGAAGTTGTTATCGCAAAATTTGTAAAACCTTACACAGTATCTGCACAGCAGAATGACCTGAACATCGATTACAGAAACACAGAAATCCCTACAGATGTTATTATCACAGAAGCAGAAGCTGGTCTGTGGGAAAAAGGTTCTGAATTCGCTCTGACACTGGACAAAATCGAATTTGACGACGACGCATCCGTTACACCTGATGACGAAAGCGGCCTGTCTGTAAAGAACGTAAAAACAACAGATGGTGAAATCCGTTTCACAATCGACGAAGAAAGTGATGACGAACCTGCAACAGTAACAGTATCCGATCTGACACTGTATATGGACAGAAGTCTGCCTGCAGGTGCTTATGACCTGAACGCATACGCTCTGACAATGCTGGGCGTAGACAGTGCAGAAGAAGCAGAAAGCTTTGACGGTTCCGATTACGACGCAGACGACAAAGGCTACCTGCCTGAAACACTGCTGGCAGAATCTGGTACAGATGTATTCGTAGGCGATGAATCCGATGATATCGACTACACAGTAAAAACTGGTTTCGTTAACATCGTAACAGCTGGCAGCGACACAACAGGCTTCACAACAAAACTGACAGTTCCCATCGGCGAAAACTACCTGATCGCTGGTGAAACACAGGTAACACTGGATGCACCTGCATACATCAATGATGAAGGCTACACAATGCTGCCTGTAAGAGCAATCTCCACATCCCTGGGTATCGACAACAACAACGTACTGTGGGATCAGGCAACAAAAACAGTAACAATCCTGTACGGTGATCGTATCATCTCCATGACAGCTGGTTCTTCCGTAATGTATGTAAACGGCAGCTCCATCCCTACAAGCTCTTCCGTGGAAATCGTAAATGACAGAACATTCCTGCCTATGCGTGACCTGGCAACAGCTCTGGGCGTAACAGACCTGACATGGGATACAGATCCTACAACAGGCAAAACAACAACTGTTTACATGAACGCAAACAGATAAGACGAAACATACCTGATTTCTTTTCAAAATTTATCCAAACCGATGTTTTCTGGAGGACGTCCGAAAGGACGCCCTCCTTTTGTAGGCATCTTCATAAGAAAACAAAGAAAGCCAAAATCCTTTGTCATCATAAGGATTTTGGCTTTCTTGCTTTATGAAGATTTTATTTGTTGTGTTTTTTGAATGGGATATTGCTTTTTTGCGTCTTTTTGGAAAAAAGGTATAATCCGCCTGCCTTTCAGCAAGACTATAGGAAAAAGGCAGGTGAGCGGATTTTGGAAATCGGGAAAAATCTGGCAGCAAACCGGGCTGCCATGAAAGAATTGTTTGCCTACTGCGGAGATATTGTTTTCCGCGATTTTGCGGCAGCAGAAGGTCAGGGACAGCTGTTTCTGGTCTATGTGGATAATATGGTCAATACCACCGCTGTGGAAGATGCCATCATGACCAACATCATGAACCGCTGTCACGATACAGAAACGGAGGAACGGCTTTTGGGGCTTATGGAAAGCGTCATTGCCAACCGTGATGTGCAGCAGGTGGATACCATTGAAAAAGCCGCTGCTGGGGTACTGGCAGGGGATACAGTGATTTTTATGGAGGGAAGCTCTTTTGCCTTGCAGGCGTCTACCAGAGGCTATCCCAACCGCGGCGTGGGACATACGGAAACAGAAGTGGTGGTACAGGGTCCCAAAGACGCTTTTACGGAACTTCTGGCATTCAATCTGGTGCTCATCCGCAGAAGGATACAGGATACCCGGCTGAAAGTAGTGCGTACCAAAGCAGGCAGCCGCACAAAGACCGACGTTGCCCTTATGTATTTTTCTGATCTGGTGCGGCCGGAAATCCTGCGGCAGGCGAAACGCCAGCTGGAACGTCTGCGGACAGACGGCATTCTGGACTGCGGCTCTCTGGAACAGCTTCTGGAAAAACGGCAGTTTTCGCCCTTCCCCCAATTGCAGATGACGGAACGTCCGGACAAAGCGGCGGCGGCGCTTCTGGAGGGACGTGTGGTGCTGGTGGTGGATAATACGCCTTTTGTGATATTGCTGCCGGTGACGCTGAATCTGTTTTTTCAGGCGGCAGAGGATTATTACGACCGCTGGGAGATCATGAGCCTCATTCGTTTCATGCGGTATGTGGCAGCTTTTGTGGCGGTGGCATTGCCGGGATTGTATCTGGCGCTGACGGTGTACCATCCGGAGCTTTTGCCCACGTCTTTGGCGCTGAAGATTGCCACCACCCGACAGAGCATTCCTTTTTCTGTGGCGGTGGAAGTCATTTCCATGGAATTGGCTTTTGAGCTGCTCCGGGAAGCAGGGGTACGTCTGCCATCACCCGTCAGTGCCACCATTGGTATTGTTGGGGGTATCATCATTGGTTCTGCGGCAGTGGACGCAGGTCTGGTGAGTCCGGCAGTGGTCATCATTTCCGCTTTGACGGGGATTTGTTCTTTTGTCATTCCCAATATTTCCGTGGTTTCCGGTCTGCGTCTGAGTAAATATCTGGTGATTTTCCTTTCTGCCACATTGGGGCTTTATGGCTTCTGGGCAGGCATTCTTTTGCTGGTGGTGCATCTGGCTGGGCTTTCTTCTTACGGGATTCCTTATCTCTATCCCTTCTGCTCCGCTTCCGTGAACCACTATCGTGATTTGGAGGACAGCCTGTTCCGGCTGCCTTTGCCCTGGCTGAAACGTCAATCCATTTTCATGAAGAAAGGGGGGAAACGCTGATGTTTTCCGATAACCATAAAATTTCTCTGCGGCAGATGCAGGCGCTGTTCTGTTTTTATTTTCTGGGGACAGCGTCCCTGTTTTTGCCTGCGGAATTGGCAGAGGGAAGCGGCAGAGCCTGCTGGCTGGTGATGCTCATTGGTGGGCTGCTGGCGGCGTTTTTCTCTTTGGTATTGACTCTTTTGGGCAAAAAAGAACCTACATGGACGGTGGTGGAATGGCTGCGAAATACCTTCGGTGGCGTGCTGGGCAGTATGCTGGCGGTATTCATTGCCGGGAAAATCGCCGTGGATGCCATGCTAGAAGTCCGTATTTTTACGGAAATCCTCCGCAGCACCATGCTGCCTCATACACCTCTGTGGCTGATGGTAGGCACCTTGCTGGCGTTGTCCGCCTTTGGTGTGGCAAGGGGTATCGAAGGACAGGCAAGGGGAGCGGAGATACTGTTTTTCTTTGTGTTTCCCCCTTTTGTGCTGCTGTTGTTTGCTGTGGCACTGACAGCTGGGGAAGCCTATTTCCTCCCGGTGGAACTGCCGAAGCTGGATGGACTGCGGCGAGGAGCAGCCTTCGTGCAGCCCTTGTTTCAGGCGATGATATTCCTGCTGTTTCTGCCGCCTTTTCTGGAAAAACCGGAAAAAGGACAGAAAAGCCTTTTTGGGGTCTGTCTGTTGACCACATTTCTTATGACGGCGGCCACATTCCTTTGCCTGACGGTCTATGGGGCAGAAGCTTTGTCCCATAAGATTTTCCCTACGGTACAGGTCATGGAACGTGTGCGGTTTTCCGGCATTTTTCTGGGCAGACAGGACATCCTCCTATTGTGGTTCTGGATGGTTTCCGCTTTTCTGTATGTGTCTGGAGCACTGTTTTTCGGCAGTGTCTGCTGTGTGCGCCTATGCCGTCAGACGGGGCAGGGACGGCGGTACTGGCTTCTGCTGTGGGTGCCATTGCTGTTCATTGGTGCCATGGTGCCTCAGGACTTAGCGGCAGCCTATGATTTTCGCAACAAAATACAACCTATCTTCAGCGCCCTCACAACGGCGCTCCTGCCTCTTTTGGTTTTAGGCGTAAGGTTAGTCAAAGAAAGGGGGAAACGCCGTGAGACAGCTTAAATTTGCCCTCATAGCCCTATTGCCGTTGTTTTTGACGGGATGTTGGGATGGCAGAGACCCGGAGGACAGGGCATATGTCATCACCATGGGCATTGATAAAGGAGAGGAAGGGCTGCTGGTGACTTTTGCTCCTGCCAAGACTACCGAAGGAAATGCACAAAGCGTCTATCCTGTGACGGCGGATACCCTGACGGCTGCCGTGGCAGATGCGGACAGCCGCAGTTCCCGGGAGGTCTATCTGGGACAATTGCGGACGGTGGTATTCGGCAAAAGCCTGCTGGCGGACAAAGCCGCCTTTGAAGCGGTGCTGGAGGAATTGGAGCGGGGCAATGCTCTTTCAGAAAAAGTCATGGTGCTGGGAACGGAAAACGCCGCAGACGCCTGTGTGGATGCCATTGCTCAGGCGGACAGCTCTACAGGATTGTTCCTCTGGGATTTTTATAAGAATACCGCCCAGGAGGTGGCTGTGACCCGCGGCATGGATTTGGATATGCTCCTGACGGAATTGGGCGAGCAGGGCGGCAGTACGGTACTGCCACGCATTGAACAAACGGAGGAAGGTCTTTCTCTGGGTGGGGGCATTGCCTTAGCGGACGGGGCTTACGCTTTTTCATTGCCTGCGGCGGAGGAACAGGCACATCTGCTTTTGCTGGGAGAAGGCAGCGGCGCTGTCATTGAAGGCAACTGGAATGGAACTGTATTGCCTTTGGAAATCCGCAAGGACAAAGTTTCCTTTGATTTTGCCCAAACAGAGGAAGGGCTTTCCTGTCAGGTCAATGTGAAGGTTTCCGGCGCTCTCACAGGCAGCGGCGGACAATCTCTGCTGGACGGAAATACCAGACGAGAACTGGAAAATTTCTTCGGGGACATCATAAAAACAGATTTGGAAAATACAATAAAAAGAGCCCAGGAAACCACCACCGGGGATGTGTTTGGTCTTTGGGCGGAATGTCAGCGGCAGGCGCCGGACTTGGCAAAGATAGGCGAAAACTGGCAGGATTTACAGGTTTTGGTGGATTGTGAAGTGAAATTGCAGGATACGGGACGCACACGCTAAAAAAAGAAGGTATAAAATTCCAAAAACGGGGTCATACTCTCCCCATCAAAAGAGAAAAAAGGGTGGGAGAGTATGAAAACATTGGTTTTGTGGGCTTTGCGCATGAAAGCCTTTTGGAAAAAAGAGTGGAAATATGGGGTGACAGCCCTTGTAGGAGGATTTTTGGTCTGTGTCCTCTGGTCTGGGGTCTATGCAGCAAATATCCAGCGGGGCATTGCCGATGGCGTGGTGCGGTTTCATGTGCTGGCAAACAGCGATACCACCGCAGACCAGAACTTGAAGCTGGATGTACGGGACGCAGTTCTTGCTTCATTTGGGGAAAAACTGGAAGGCTGCTCTTCCAAAGGGGAGAGCATGGCACTTTTGGCAGCATACAAAGAAGAAATCCGCCAGACAGCGGCAGCGGAAATCGCCAGACAGGGGTATGATTATCCCGTTTCCGTGTCCCTGGTGCGGGAGGATTTTCCCGAAAAGACTTATGGAAATCTGGTGTTCCCCGCTGGGATTTATGATGCGGTGCGCATTGAGATTGGCGAGGCCCAAGGGCATAATTGGTGGTGCGTGCTCTATCCTCAGATGTGCTATGTGGATGCTGCATGGGGAGAACCCACAGAAGAAGGTCGAAAGCGGCTGCAGGAGAACCTGACACCAGAGGAATATGCTGTGGTTTCCGCGGCAGAGCAGTCGAACAAGGCACCGAAAATCAAGCTGAAAATCGTGGAGATGTGGCAGGGGGACTAAACAAAAAGGGAAGGAGCGCAGGCAATGGGGCGAAAAGGCAGAAGAAAATGTGTTTTGGTATGTTTGCTGGCACTTCTAGTGTTGGCGTGGGGCATGGTGGAGAAGGCGAGTCAGCCGGAGGCAGTGGCTGTGACCCAATTGGTTTCCTGGGGTACCCGTGGGGATCTGGTGAAGCAGACCCAGGAGAAACTCCGCCAGCTGGGGTATTATCCCGATACGCCCGACGGCATTTACGGCACCAAGACATATGAAGCCATTCGCCAGTTTCAGGCGGATAACGGCTTGAAAGTGGACGGCATTGCCGGCAGCGATACCCTGTCCCGTCTGGGCATTTCCATTGGCACCGGCACCAGTGGTATCGGGGAAACAGGCACCAGCGATTATGATGAGGATTTGTATCTGCTGGCGTCTATCATCCATGGGGAAGCCCGTGGGGAACCCTACGAAGGACAGGTGGCAGTGGGGGCAGTGGTACTGAACCGGGTGGCAAGTCCCGATTTTCCCAATACCATTGCGGAGGTCATCTACCAGCCTGGTGCTTTCGATGCGGTGGAGGATAAACAGTTTTATCTGACACCCAATGAAACGGCGCTGAATGCCGCCAGAGATGCCCTCAACGGCTGGGACCCTACCAATGGTGCCCTGTATTATTGGAATCCCGTCACAGCCACCAGCCGCTGGATTTGGAGTATTCCCATCACCACCACCATTGGCAGGCATGTTTTCGGCGTAAAATAAAAAAAGCACGGTATCTTCTTAGAGAAGTACCGTGTAAGGGGCATCCTCATAAAAAAACAAAAAAAGCTGAAATTCTTATAAAAAATTTCAGCTTTTTTATTTTTATAAAAGTTTTATCTGGTATGATTTCTTATGAGGATTGCCGTCGCAATTCCCCTTAAGAAATCAGGAAAAAGAAAAACAATGTTTTCTTAAAGGGAATCTGCTTTTATGTTTTCATGCTGTAAAAGCAAAGGTGGTCATCAGCAGCCAGCACAGGAAAATGTGCATGAGGGCTGTCAGACCGTACGCTACATAAAAAGAAATATGTTTTGTTTTGTGGTGTTGGGTAAACATGCCAACAAAGCCCCCGATGCTGCCGCCTAAAATGGCCATCAGGAACAATGTTTTCTCAGGCACCCGCCGTCTGCCGCGGATGGCACGTTTTTTATCCAGGGCCATGGCACAGAACAGCACGATATTGATGATGAGGTAATACCCTGTGATAATCCAGAAGGGTACGGGATGAAAGGTGAACTGCATGTTATCTCACCACGTTTCTCCAGTCCAGATCGCCTCTGTCCAGCGCCAGCAGCAGCACTTCCGCTGTTGCCAGATTGGTAGCAACGGGAATGTTGTGGGTGTCACACAGGCGGAACAGGTTGCTGTATTCTTCATAAGACTGGTGAGAAGCAGGGTCACGCAGGAAGATCATCATATCCAGATCGTTGTTGATAATCTGCGCGCCAAGCTGTTCAGAGCCCCCCAGCTGCCCAGCCAGATATTTATGCACATTCAAATTTGCGGCTTCACTTACCAAACGGCCTGTGGTAGCAGTAGCATAAAGTTCATGTTTGCACAGGATATGACGGTAAGCGATGCAAAGGTTTTCCATTAGTTTTTTCTTATTGTCGTCCGCAATTAATGCGATATTCATAATAAACCCCCCTCGAATAATGATCTGGTTTCTTTTTTTCGAATATTCAGTACCAGTCCAAGTGCCACCATGTTTGTCCACATGGAGCTGCCCCCGTAGCTGACAAAGGGCAGGGACATGCCGGTATTAGGCACAATGCCTGTGGCAACGCCGGCGTTGACGAAGGTCTGGAAGGCAAACATGCCTGCCACACCCACCACAATGAGCTGGCTGAATGTATCTCTCGTAGATAATGCTATAATGATACAACGAAATACTACAAAGAGCAATAGCCCTAATGTAAATATACAACCCAAAAATCCAAATTCCTCCCCAATTACAGAAAAAATAAAATCATTATGTGGTTCGGGCAGATAACTGAGCTGGTTCAAAGTGCCTTGGAAGAGGCCTTTGCCGGTGAGCTGACCGGAGCCGATGGCATTGATGGATTTTTCTGTCTGGTAATAGAGGTCAGGGTTGGCTGTAGGGTCCACAAAGGACAGGATACGGTTGAACTGGTGAGGTTCAAAGATCTTATCCATAATCAGGGGATTTTCCCGGCTGACGTCAAAGAGGATAAAAGCAATGAGCGGCACAGCCACAATGGCTACATTCCGCACCCAGATGATGTCGATGCCTGCCACGAATACCAGAATACAGAAGATTGCCACCAGTACCAGACTGGCGGAAAGGGCAGGCTGCTTCAGTACCAGCAGGATGGGGATGCCGGCGATGACGCACAGCTTCAGGAAGAAATCCAGCCGGTTCATTTTTGACTGATGCAGGGAAATGAACTTGGCTAAGAAGAAAATCATCATCACTTTGGCAAACTCTGACGGCTGAATGGTCAAAGGACCAATGGCGATCCAACGTGTTGCGCCGTTGGACTCGTTCCCCAGCACAAATACCGCTAACAGCAGTACGATGTTGATGAAATAAATTGGGATATAATATTGTGAAAAATATTCGTAGTCTACATTGGCTG
>ERZ507233.151-NODE-151-length-11234-cov-4.0738_pt1 | contig 11234 bp, 8 predicted proteins | sample MGYA00512640_ERZ507233 | MGnify/ENA metagenome assembly ERZ507233 | reverse complement strand
GTGCGGGAAAAAGAGCCCGTCCACCCCCACCGCCTTGAATTTTTTGGCGATCTTCACGCGGTCGTTGTCGTCATGCAGCAGCCCGTCCGAAGAAATATCGTCGATATCGACGAACTCCACGCCCATTGCGCGCAGCTTCTCGCGCGTGTAGTTTGCATACTCCACCGCCGCAGGCGCGGAGAAAATGCTCCGCCTCGTCGGCGCAAATCCCAAAACGATCTTATCCATATCTATCCTCCGAATTTTATAAATTTTCTCCGCTTAAACGCGTGACAAGGAGCGCGATGCCCTCTTTGGCGGGCAGTTCCACGCGTACCTTGCCGCAGGCAGCCTCATATGCCGTTCTCCGCGTCATCTCCCAACTATCGATGACTTCCACGCGGTATTCGCCCTTTTCGGGAAGCGCGAGCTCCAGATACCGCGCGCACTGACGGCCGAGATACAGAATACGGTGTCCCTCGTTGCGGCCGTAAAACTCGGCAAAACAGAGCTCCATCTGCCACTGTTCGCGGACAGGAAACCCTTCTACAAGCTTCCTCACCCAATCGTTCCCGTCGTTGCCGTTGGGGTCTTTCGGAAGCGCCGAAACGGGCTCCAGCGCCCCGGCTTCTTCGATCACGCTTCTAAGATAAGCAAACCGTTCGGGCGCCTTGCCGTACAGCTTTCCGCCCTTCGCCCACCACAACACTTCGTCCTCGCGGTGGAAGGTCTCGCCGTGCGTCACATAGCCGCCGACCGCGGCGATGCTCCACGCGCGATTCATAAATTCGAAGGCAGACAAATTCCCCCATCCGAACGGAAGATCGCCTTCATAGCCGAACTCATCGATGATGACGGGGATGCCATACTCCTTCTTCCAGGCAGCGACCCTTCTCACCTCGCCGCTCTGGATGGAGGCATGCGTCAGCCATTTCTTCTTGGGGAAGGGGCAGACCCAATCATGCACGCCGATGAGATGATGGTAAGCGTCCTTTTCCGCGATAAAGCTGCCGATCGTATCCCAATCGTCCAAGGAGAGCGCCGTCACCATTTCGTACTCGTTGGCAAGGCTCCACCACACATTGCGGTAAGCGGAAAGGCGGGCGACGGCATATTTGAGGTACTGCAAGTTTTTCTCCATCCCGAGCCTCGAAAAGCCCCAGCGGTCATAGGGGTGAAAGAGGATGATGTCCGCCTCGATGTTCATCTCACGCAATGCCGAAAGGCAGCGGTCGAGCCGATCCCAATAGCGGAAGTCGGGCTTTTCCATATCCCACTCCCCCTTCTCGTCCTTTTCGAAGGGGAAGTAGGGCGGCTCGTTGTGGTTATAGGGCATATGCTTGGGGAAGATGCACATGCGGATCTTGTTGAAGGGCGCCGTCTTGAGCGTGAAAATCGTCTCTTCCACGAGCGCGTCCTCCTGGCTCGTCCAGGCATAGCATGTCGTGCCGAAGGGATAGAAGGGCGTGCCGTCCTCATAGCTAAAATGCGTTCCCTTCGCCTGCACGCGCCCGTGCATACCCTCATCTGGGACGCATTCGAAGCTTCCCTCTTTTTCCCCGATGCGATAGTGCCACTCGCCCAAAGCATCGGGCATGAAGCGCACGGCGTAATCGCCCTTTGCCTTCAAAAAGCTCTCCGCCCGCACACACTTTTCGCCCAATCGGAACTCTGCGCAAAGCGGCGCATTGCCGACGGAAAATTCTATCATGTCATACTGTTTTACGGTCATAGTGAGCCCTCTCATGATTTTTTCTTCATTGTAAACTGAACTTCATCTTTCTTCAAGAGAAGTTCAGTAAAACCATTGACTTAATTTACTTAATTTGCTACAATAAAGCTGCAGAACGCATCCGCGGGAGGAGCTCATGATCACAGCGAAGGAACTTGCAAAGCAATTAAATTTATCGGAGGCAGCCGTCTCGATGGCGCTCAACGGAAAAGTCGGCGTCAGCGAAAAAACGCGGGCGCGCGTCCTTGCGGCAGCGGAAGAACAGGGCTACGACTTTTCGCGCATCAAGGAAAGGCAATTCGAACGCGAACACCCCGAAGGGAACATCCTCTTTCTCATCTTCAAAAAGCACGGCGCCGTGGTCGCCGACACCCCCTTCTTTTCCGAGCTCACGCAGGGCATCGAAGCGGAGACGCGGAAACAGGGCTATCGCCTTCTTGTGCGCTATGTCTATGAGGAGGACAGCCGCGCACAGTTTTCCCTCGCCGCAAGGGAAGGCTTCGGCGGGGCGGTCATCCTCGGCACCGAGATGGACGAAGGCGATCTCCCCCTCCTTTCCTTGCTTCCCTTCCCCGTTGTGCTCCTTGATACCTACTTCGAAGGCGCGCCATACGACAGCGTGCTCATCAACAACGTGCAGGGGGCTTATCTTGCGACGAGCTATCTCATCGCGAAATACCGCACGCAGGCGGGGTATCTGAGCTCCTCCTACCCCATCAACAACTTTTCAGAGCGCGCCGACGGCTTTTACAAAGCCATCCGCAAGAGCGGGCTCTCCCCTTCGCGCAGCATCGTGCACCGTCTGACCCCCTCCGCGGAAGGCGCCTATTCGGATATGCTCGAACTTCTGGACCGCGGCGAAGAGCTTGCCCGCTGCTATTTTGCCGACAACGACCTCATCGCGGCGGGCGCCATGCGGGCGCTCACCGAGCGGGGGAAGCGCATCCCGCAGGATGTCGCCGTCGTCGGGTTCGACGATATGCCCCTCTGCGCCTACACCTCCCCCACGCTCACGACGGTGCGCGTCCCAAAACAGGAGATGGGCAGGGCCGCCGCAAAACGCCTTTTGGACAAAATAAAAGACGGGCTCCCGCCCGTCAAGATCGAAGTCGGCACATCGCTCATCCGCCGCACCTCGGCATAACGATAAGCGCAGCCTCACGGCTGCGCCTTTCTTTTTTTGTTGCCGGAACGTCACTCCTTGACGCCGCCGATGATGATGCCCGTCTCGAAATACTTCTGCACGAAGGGATAGAGGATGATGAGCGGAAGTGAGCCGACCACCACCATCACCACCCGAAGGGAAGCGAGGTAGAAGGAGATGGGATATCCCGACGGGGAGAGCACGCCCTCCGCGCTGTTGTTGATGAGGATGTCGCGCATGATGAGCTGCAGCGGATAGAGATCCTTGTGCGAACGGCTCAGAAACATCGAGGCATTCACCCACGAATTCCAGTGTCCGATGGCATTGAAGAGCACCACCGTGGCGATGAAGGAAGTGGTGAGCGGGAGCATGATCTGCACGAGGATGCGCACATGGCCCGCACCGTCGATCTGTGCCGCTTCGCAAATGGAATCGTTCACCGATTCCATGCCGTTCTTGAGCATGATGATGCTCATCGCGTTGCAGCAGGCGGGGATGATCATCGAACCCATCGTGTTGGTGAGCCCGAGCGCACGGACGACGATATACAGCGGGATGATGCCGCCGCTGAAGAGCATCGTGATGATGATGAACACCATCAGCGGGCGGTTGAAGAGCACCTTCTTGCGCGAGAGCACATACGCCGCGAGCAGATCGAGCACGAGCCCCAGCCCCGTCGCGCCCGCCGTGTAGATGACGGTGTTGAGGTAGCTCCGCCACAGGCCGTCGTAGGAAAAGAGCAGCTCATAGCCCTCGACGGAGAACGTGAGCGGGCTGAAGAGGAACCCTTCATAGAGCGAAAGGCGGATGGGGTCGGAAAAACTCGCCATGATGACGTGCCACATGGGCAGCACGCACAGGACGGCAAAGAGAGCGGTAAAGAAGTAGGTGAGTATCCGGACAATGACGTCGGACGGCTTTTTCGATCTGACTGCCATACTTTGCCTCCTTAAAAGAGATTGTTCCCGCCGAACTTCTTCGAGAACCAGTTGGAAATGAGGAGCAGCACGAACCCGACGACGGAATTGAAGAAGCTGATGGCGGTCGTGTAACTGATGCGCCCCTGCTCGATGCCGATGCGGTAGATATACGTCGAGAGGATATCCCCCACTTCATAGGTCGGGATGGAATAGAGAAGGTGGATCTTCTCGAAGTTGTAGTTGAGGATCGCCGCGATCTTCAGAAGCAGGAAGATCATGATGGTGGGCATGATAGAAGGGATGGTGATGCGGAAGAGCTTCGCCATGCGCCCCGCGCCGTCGATGTCCGCCGCCTCGTAGAGCGTCGTGTCGATGGAACACAGCGCCGCGATATAGATGATGCTCCCGTACCCCGTCGCCTGCCAGATGTTGGAGACGATGACGATCCACCGGAAGAAACGGGTGTCGCCCAGGATCGCCACTTCATCGCCGACGATGCCGACCTTCTGCGCGACGACGCTGAAGATACCGCTCACCGAAGTAAAGTCTCTGACGATACCGCACACGACGACCATCGAGATGAAGTACGGCATGTACATCATCGTGGATGTCACCCTCCTGTAGGGCTTGTTCTGGATGGAGTGCATGAGGAGCGCCACCACGATGGGCGCCGGGAACACGAACACGATGTCCATCAGGCTGAAAATGATGGTGTTCCTTAAGAGCCGCCCGAAGTACGGGTCGGAAAAGAACGTCTTGAAGTGGAACAGAATGTCCGTATTCCCCGCAAGATCGGTCGCCCAGGGGCTGCCGAAGATGCCCTGCACCGTGCTGTAATCTTTGAAGGAGACCAGAAGCCCTGCCATCGGGAAGTAGGAGAAGACGATGAAAAACACGACGACGGGCAGGATCATCAAATACAGCGGCCAGTTGCGCCTCATATCCTTCTTCACCTTTTCCCACTTGGACGGCTTGCGTCCCGCGGGAGCGGCTTTCTCTTCCGCATGCGCGGAAACCACTTCCAGAGCCGTATCTTTCATCTCGTCTTACCCCCTTTCCGATTTTTTGTTATCTTTGCAGATATCTTTCGTATGCTGCCTGATACACCTTGACGAGGTCGTCCATATGATAGGTCGCCTTCATCGTCGCCACGAATTCGTCGAAGCTCTGCGTGTTCTTGCCGATGATATAGTTGACGGTGAACTCATCCTTGAACTTGGTGAGGTTGAGCTCGTAAAGATCGGAGACCTTCCCTTCCTGCTCGGTGAGCGTGACGGTGGGCAGCACATAGGAGTTGTCGCAGTTCCACACTTCCGTCATGGCGCTCTTTTCCTCGTCGGTGACGACCTGCAGTTCGCGCGTCCAGTCGTACTTGAAGCAGAAATTGAGCGAGCAGTACTTGTTGATGGCATCCGAGAAGTTGAGCGGCGGCTCCTCGCTGTTGGCGGTGATCTTCTCGGTGAACACGGGCTCGCCGTCCACATATTCGAAGGTGTCGCCCTCGATGCCGTAATTCATGAGGAGCGCCCCTTCATCCGTGAAGAGATAGTTGAACCATTCGAGGATGGCGCGCACCTTCTCTTCCGACTTGACGCGGTTGGTGATGACGGCGTAAGCGGAAGATTTCTCCGTATAGCGGATGTGCAGCTCGTCGTCTGCGTTCTGCTTGGGCGCCGCCACGGGGCGAAGGTTATAAGCGTCTATGCCCAATGCCTCATAGAAAGGCGCGTAATTTCCCATCAGATCCTCATAGGTATGGATATAAGTGTAGATCATGGGGAATGCCGCATACTGGGCGGGCGTGTACTGATAGGTCGTAAGATCGAAGGAATCCATCGCGGGCATCTGCGGCTGCTGCGACTCGGAGCCCTCGTTGTTGGTGAAGAAGTTGGCGTCGATGAGCCCCTTTGCATACCAGTCTCTCATCTTGTCGAGGTACTGCTGATATTCGGGCTCGGCAGCGCCGTAAGCGACGGTATTGCCGTTCTTGAGATACAGCCCGCTCGAGACCTGGAAGCCCGCGTTCAGCGTGCCGACCATGTCCGTCCCCGTGTAGTAGAGGAAGAGCGGGGCTTTGCCGCCGTTGATGTTGTCCTTGACGTAGGTGAGGTAAGCTTCCCAATCGTCATAAGTGACGGGGTCGACGACTTCCTCCCCTTCCTTGATGATGCCCTTTGCCTCTTCATAGGCGCGCAGCCAGTCCTCGCGCATGACGAAGCCGTACCAGGGCCCCTGTTCCTCCATGGGAACGCTGTAAATGCCGGCATACTTGCCGCTGTCCGTCTTGGTGAACTTCTGAACGGACTCATAGCTTCCCCCGATGGCTTTGAGATAATCGGGCGCGCACTCCTCCATGTAGGGGGTGAGATCCCAGATGACGCCGTCCGAGATACCCTTTTCGATGCCGCCGGGATATCCCGCGCCCACCTGCACGTCGCTGATGATCATGACGTCGTAGTTCTCGTAATCGCCCGTCCACATCTGCTGGATGTCGTTATACACGCCGTGGGTGTACTCCACCTTGACGCCCGTGCGCTTTTCGAGTTCCTGATAGACGGGGAGCTCGTTGTAGCTCGTATATCCGTCGACGACTTCGAAGGGCAGGAAGATCTTGATGTTGTTGAGATCTTCTTCGACGTCCTTGCAGCCTGCCGCAGCGCCTGCGATGCCGAGTGCGACGACCGCGCTCAATGCAATGCAAAGTACCTTGTGTTTCATCTTTTTCCTCCTTACGTTCGGCGGGAGGCAGAGAACTGCTCGCCGCCCCTGTTTCTGCCATCATTGTAAGGCAGGAAGACTGTTTTTTATATTAAAATTTCCACGAGTTGTAGCAGAAAATCAACTCTATTTTGTGATATTCTCACAATTTGGTGTGATATCGGAAAATTTCCCGCACCTTATTTCTCTTCGGGGCGAGTAAGGACGAGCTTCCCCCCTTCCACCGAAAAGGCGACGGGATCGAACACCTGCCGCAAAAAGGCGACGCTCTCTTTCAGCCACCCCGAAAAACGGCGGGCGATCGCGCCTATCGCATGACGAACGTCCTCGTCCTGCTCTGCAAGCAGCGGCGAGGAGACGGCGGCGTTTGCAAGGCTCATGCCGTGCGGGCCCTCCTTGTAGATATGCAGCTCGTAAGGCACATTCGCCCTGGCAAGCGCCGAGGCAAACAGCAGCGAGTTGAGGGAAGGCACGCAAGTATCCTCCGAAGTATGGCATAAAAAGGCGGGCGGCGTCTTTTTGTCCACATACTTTTCAAGGCTCAGCCGTTCGGGGAACGCCGTTCCCTTCCCGTGCACCGTGTTGATGCCGGGATAGGCGTATTCCCCCGCCGTGATGCACGGATAGCCAAGGACGAGCGCATCGGGGCGGCACGCCCTTCTGTCCGCTTCTAAGTTGACGCTTTCATCGTCCCAGAAGACGCCGCAGCTTGCCGCAAGGTGTCCGCCCGCCGAAAACCCGACGGCAGCGATCTTCCCTTCGTCGACGCCCCACTCTGCGACGTGTTTTCTCACAAGGGCGATGGCGAAAAACGCCTCGCGCTGCGGGATGGGGAAGACGCCCTTTTCCCCCACCGAATAGGTAAGGACGAAACTTTGGAACCCCTCCGCCGCATACGCGAGCGCCACGGGCTCCCCTTCGGGGTCGGAGACGAACTCATATCCCCCGCCCGGGAAGATGACGACGGCAGGCCGCCGCTCCGAACCATAGATGGCGGGCGAACTGTCCTGCAGATAGCAGGTAAGCTTCGCCCCGTTTTCTCCGATCTCAAACTGCAATACTTTCATGATAATACCTCCGTATGTTCTTCCGTTTGGCCGCAGCGCACGAGAGAAGGCACGAGCGCTTCCGCAAGCGCGGCATAGCCCTCCACGGTGAGATGCAGCCCGTCGCAGGAATACGCCTCCCTGAGCTCTCCCCTTTCGTCCTTCAGCCGCGCCACGAGGTCCAAAAACCCGATCTCCCGCTCCGCGGCAGCCGCCGAAAGCAGCGCGTTGCACCGGGCGATCTTCTCAAGCGCCTCCGGCTTCCGAAGCGCACGAGGGCGAATGAGCGCAAATTTTTCTGCCGTCACATTGACGGGATAGAGCGCCAGAAGATGCAGCTTCGCCGCAGGACAGAGCGCACGGACAGCATCGAGCGCCTCCGCGGCAGCCGCGGTCGTCTCCTCGGGCGAGCTCCCCCGCTGCAGATCGTTGATGCCGACTTGCAGAAAGACTGCCCGCGGCGCATAGGGCGCGCAGGTATAGGAGAGCCGCTCCTTCAGCATTCCCGCCGTATCGCCGCTGTATCCCCGCCCGACGATATCAAACTCGGGCAGAAGATCGGCGAAGGGGAACTCCTCGGTGAGGGAATCGCCGAGAAAGAGGATGCCGCCCCTTCGCGGATAACGGGCAAGCGCCTTGATCCGCGCAAGCTTTTTTTGTTCCAAAAATCTGATGTACGCCCGCACTTGGGCGCGGAAGCCAAAAGGCCGTTTCATTCTGTCTCCTTCCAAATGCCGAGGGCGGAACCCATATGCCCGCCCCTGAGAAGATGTTCCTTGAGCCGCCGCTGCAAAGTCGTATTTTCGGGATAATCTGCAATGTCCCCGTCCGTGCGGCGGAACACAAAGGCGCGGTACGAAATATCGTCCTCGTCCACGCGCACGATGTCAAAGAGCGACTGAAAGCGCACGATATTGCTTTCCTCTCCCAGCAGCTCTTTGAGGGCGGGATGCAGCAGCCACGAGCTGCACACAACGGGCGCCCGCGCATAGGCGGGGAAATACGCCGCAAAGAATGTCCGCGCCGCCTCATGCGAGGAGCGGCACGCTTTCAGATCAAGGCTCGCATCGGAAGGGATATGCAGCGACAGCGCGCGCTTTTCCCCCGAAAGAAGCTCATATTCGAGCGTACCGATGCGGAAGAGCCTGAGCGCGGTCGCCCGCCACGCCCACCAGCCGCGGTCGAAGGCCCACTCGCCCATGAGCGCGCGGTGCTCCTTCACAAAGCGCGTAAAACAGCCCATCGTGTCTTCATAGACCTTTTCGGGGATGCCGAGGCGCACATACTCCTCATGCGCCCTCGCCGCGGCTAGGAGCAGGCAGGCAAGCACGCCCCACTTCTCCCCCCGCAGCCGCTCTTCCAATTCGCGTTCGGCGCGTTCGGCATGCAGGGGGTCCGTGAGAGCGGCGATAAGCGGCTCCATCCCTTCCATGCCGCGCTCCGCGGCCTTCAAAACGCCCTCCGCCGCCTCTTCGGGCAGCCCGATGAGGCGCAAAAGCTTTGAAAGCGTCATCCTTCGAACGCTCCGTTGAGGGCGGTCAAAAGCCCTTCGTACTGTTCCTTCGTCATGTTGAGGGCAAGCCGCACCGTTCTGAGGGGCGCCTGCAAGTAGGCGGCACGCATCATCTCGCGGTCGGTATCGCCCATCTTGTCGTCCGAGCTCCCCGGGCGGAACTTCTTCAGAAGCCCCTGCATGACGGCGCGCGTCGCGGGGTGGGCAAAGAGCTGCTCCACCGTCGTATCATCGTCCACGCGGAATGCAGCCGCCCTTCCGTGCACCATGACTTCCGCAAAAAGGCGAAGATCGCGCGACGAAGCGCCGGCTTCAACCACAAATTTTCCGTTCGGCACGCGCCAGCCGTGCGTTTTTTCGTCAAAGAAGGCGAACGCGCGCCCGCCGAGTTCAAACGTGACAGTTTTGCTTTCCCCGGGCTCAAGGGCGACCTTTTCAAAGCCCTTTAATTCATGCACGGGACGCACGGCTTCGCCGCTTTGGTCGGAGACATACAGCTCAACCACTTCCTTGCCCGCTCTCGTCCCCGTGTTGGTGATGGTGAGCGTCACTTTAAGGCGCTCCCCTTCATGCCATTCCCCGGAAGAAAGTTTGAGGTCGGAGTATTCAAACGTCGTATAGGAGAGCCCGTGCCCGAACGGGAAGAGCACCTCTTCTTTCTTGCTGTCAAAGTATCGGTAGCCGACAAAGATATCCTCCGCATACCTGACGCGCTCCTTATCCCCCGGGAAGTTGAGGAAGGAAGGCGTATCCTCGAGGCAGAGCGGGAAGCTCTCTGCAAGCTTTCCAGAAGGGTTCTCCTCCCCCGTCAGAAGGCGCACCGCAGCCTCCCCCGCGCCCTCGCCCGCAAGATACATCTCGAGCACGGCATTCACCTTCCCGATCCACGGCATCTCGACGGGGGAGCCGTTATGGAGCACCACGACGACCTTGTGTCCCGCCTCGCACAGCGCGTCGATGAGGCGGTTTTCCGCCTCGAGCAGCCGCATATGCGTGCGGTCGTAGCCCTCCGACTCATAGCGGTCGGGAAGCCCCGCAAAGACGACGACGGTCTTTGCACTTTCCGCCGCGGCAAGCGCTTCCGAAAGTTCTTCTTCCGTTCCCTCGCCGTCCGTGCCGAACCCGCGCACATAGCGCACGCCCTCTGCAAACGCGAGAGCTCCTTCCGCCTTCCAGGCGTTGATATGCGAACTCCCGCCGCCCTGAAAGCGCGGTCTTTCAGCAAATTCGCCCACGAAGAGCACGTCTTCCCCGAGCGCAAGCGGCAGCGCGCCCTCGTTCTTTAAGAGCACGGCGCTCTCCGTTGCAATGGAGACCGACTTTTCATGGTCTTTTTCGCGGTCAAAGGGCGCCGTCCGCTCCTTCGAAAGGGGCAGAATGACGCGCAGAATGCGCTCCACCGCCTCATCGAGCACCTCTTCGGAAAGCTCCCCGCTTCTTACCGCCGCGACGATCTTTTTGTCGTTCTCCTCGTCGCCGCCCGGCATCTCGAGGTCGAGCCCCGCCTTCAGGCCCTTCACGCGGTCGGAGACGGCGTACCAATCGCTCACAACAAAGCCGCCGAACCCCCACTCCTTGCGAAGGACGTCCGTTAAAAGCCACTCGTTTTCCGAGGCATACACCCCGTTGAGTTTGTTGTAAGAGCACATCACGGTCGCGGGCTTTGCGTCTTTGACCACCTTCTCAAACGCGGGGAAATAGATCTCCCGCAGCGCCCGCTCGCTCACTTCGGAGGAGACGGACATCCTGCGCGTCTCCTGGTTGTTGGCGGCAAAGTGCTTGACGCTCACCCCCGCTCCCTCGCCCTGCACGCCCTGCACGAAGGCGCAGGCGAGCTCGCCCGCAAGAAAAGGGTCTTCGGAGAAATACTCAAAATTGCGCCCGCATAAGGGCGAACGCTTGATGTTGACGGCAGGCCCCAACAACACGGCAACGCCCTCCGCACGGCACTCTTTCCCGAGCGCGCTCCCCATCTCATGAAGAAGCGCACGATCGAAGGAGCACGCCGTCGCGCAGGCGGCGGGGAAACACACCGCCTTGATGCTGTCGTGGATGCCGAGGTGATCCGCCCCTTCCTCCTGCTTTCTGAGGCCGTGAGGGCCGTCGCTCACCATAACGGCGGGAACAAAGAGCCGCTCCACCGCCTTCGTGTGCCAGAAATCGCTCCCCGAGCACAGCCCCG
>ERZ507233.148-NODE-148-length-11388-cov-3.87735_pt1 | contig 11388 bp, 10 predicted proteins | sample MGYA00512640_ERZ507233 | MGnify/ENA metagenome assembly ERZ507233 | reverse complement strand
TTCCCTACACGACGCTCTTCCGATCTTGGAGAATCTGCTCAATATCCGCTGCCGGCAGACTGTCCACATCTGTATTCAGGGATACCCTGACTTCTACATAAGAGGGAATAAAATCACCGGATACTTTCACATCTGTGGCCTTGTCCCAAAGGCTGCCCACCGGTTCTTTTTCTGCCTTTTCGGAAGACTCCTTTTTCGATGATATATTCTCTTTTTTATCTGTGTTTTCCTTTTTGGAGGATTCTTCTTTTTTGGATGCGTCATCCTTTTTGGCTGACTCTTCTTTTTTGGTCTCTTCCTTCTTGGATGCGTCCTCTTTCTTGTCCTTTGCATCCTTTTTATCTTCTACGGGCTTTTCCGTCTTGTCTGTGTCTTTCTTATCGGCATCCGTATCCTTGTCATCTGCAGGCTTCTCAGCCTGGTCAGTCTTGCCGCTGTCCGTATCCTGCTTGGGTTCCTCTGTTTCGGCCTCTTCCTTCTTCGGCTCCTCTTTTTCTTCCGCAGAAGGCTCCGGCGCTTTCAGAGACTCCACATATACGGTCACACTTCGAACCACCTGCTGCCCCTCCGCGCTCCAGCCCGGGACTCCGGAATAGTCATATGTCTCCGTGTCATTGGGCGTAAAGATGATCTGATGGGTGCTCTCATAGGTATCCGGCACTTTCTCAGGCTCCGCGAAACGGAAGGTACCGTCACCGTTGAAACCGTCTCCCATGAACATGGACTCCAGTGTGGCCGGCTCCTTCATGGTCATGCTGTCCGGTACCGTCACCGCAGGTGCTTCCTGCTTTTTAACCGGTGCCTCCTCCTTGGGTTCTTCCTTTTGTTCCTCTTTTGCCTCTTCTTTAGACTCTTCTTTTGTATCCTCTTTTACCGCATCTTTATCTGCGCTGTTATCCTCTGAGGTGTTATCCTCTTTTTTTTGTTCCTGATTTTCTTTGTTCTCCTCTTTTGCCTTTTCACCCACTACAAAGGCATCGGCGCCCAGATTGGCGCTCTTGGTATCCACATCGGAGGCGCTCAGCCAACCGTAAGACAAGGTAAGCTTACCGCTTCCCTCCACCTTTATGATCGGTCCGCTGAAACCGTCCGCACGCTTGACTGTGATCCCGGAGGGCATGGTGAGCTTTGTCTCACCGGAAATGGTGATGGTTCCGCATACCAGGATGGTCGCGCTGTCGGCTGCCAGGGATTTGGCTTTCTCAAAGCTGGAAACCGCCGTATCCTTGGAGGTGCCGTCCCCGCTCTTCTTACCGCTGCCGCTTACATAGACAGTTTTTAGCTTTGCCGCATTGTCCGTCTGCTCCGCTGCTGCCACCTGGGATAATCCCATGTGCATGCCGGTGCCCGCTCCCTGTACCACCAGCATGGCTGCCAGTGTAATGCCGAGAGTTGTCTTCAGGATTCTGTTCTTATATGATCTGCTGTTATTTCCGCTGTAATTTTTCTTCATAATCTGCCCCTTTTTAAAATCTATCTCGTCGTGGTCTGCTATGTATCTTTTATATGTAAAAATTGTATTTCTGCACATTGTGCAAATTAGACAATTTCGGTACTCTTTCTTTAGGCATATTCATCATGCCTCTATCGGAGACATTATAGCATATTTCTGTTTGTTTCGACACCCCTAAAATTCAATTTTTTTATTTTTTCTGCGATACTTGCAATCCTTCCCAAAATCATGTATCATTTCTTAATATAATTTTATATTACAAAGGAGTTGAAATTTAATTGGATTCCAGTGACGCCATACAGTTTCTCGTCTTGATTGTACTTATATGCCTCTCGGCATTCTTTTCATCCGCAGAAACTTCTATGACAACCGCAAACAAAATTCGTATCCAGACCCTGGCCGAACAGGGAAATAAGAAGGCCAAAACCCTTCTGAAGGTAACAGGCAATTCCGGAAAGATGCTCAGCACGATTCTGATCGGCAACAACCTGGTCAATATTGGGGCTTCTTCCCTTGCCACATCCATGGCTATCCGCATGTTCGGCAATGCCGCAGTGGGTATATGCACCGGTGTACTGACACTGCTGATCCTAATCTTCGGTGAGATCACGCCGAAGACCATGGCAACCCTCAACGCGGAACGGCTTGCACTTTCCTACGCCGGCCCCATCCACGGACTGATGGTGCTTCTCACACCGGTCATCTATATTGTAAATAAGCTTTCCGACGGCGTGCTGTCTCTGCTGCGCGTGGACCAAAGCGGAAAGGGCAACCGGATCACAGAGCACGAGCTGCGTACCATCGTCAATGTCAGCCACGAGGAGGGCGTCATTGAGAGCGAGGAACGCCAGATGATATATAATGTGTTCGACTTTGGGGATTCCCAGGCCAAGGATGTTATGGTTCCCCGCATTGATGTGGCTTTCGCGGATATCGGAAGTTCCTATGATGACCTGATCTCCATGTTCCGGGAGGAAAAGCATACACGGTTCCCGGTCTACGAAGATACCACCGACAATGTGGTAGGCATCGTCAATGTCAAAGACCTGCTGCTTATGGGGTCCAGGGATAATTTCTCTTTAAAAGAGATCATGCGGGAGCCTTACTTTACTTTTGAGTACAAGAAGACCTCTGAACTGCTGGTGGAAATGAAGGAAGAGAGCGTTTCTTTCGCTGTCGTTCTGGACGAGTACGGCGCCACTGCCGGAATCATCACCCTGGAGGACCTGTTGGAGGAGATTGTGGGGGATATCCACGATGAATACGATGACACCGAGGAGGATGACTTAACGGAGATCATTCCCGGAAGGGAATACGTGGCACTTGGGGCCGCGAGACTGGATGATTTAAATGAAGTGCTTCCCGTGCAGATCGAATCTGAGGACTATGATTCCATCGGCGGGTATATCATCGAACAGCTTGACCGCTTCCCGGAGCCCGGGGAAAGTATCACAACCCCGGACCATGTGCGCCTGGTTGTGGACAAGGTAGAAAAAAACAGAATCGAGGCTGTACACATTTTCCTGCCTGAGATACAGGAACAGCCCGAAGAAGAATGACCGGCAGCGGGAGGAAATCCCGGACATCTGCCATAAGAACAACAAATGGAAAGGACAACAAAGAATTATGAGCGGTTTTTTTAACATGGACAGCCCGGTTATGCGGTTTCTGTCCCGCGTATGTGACCTGATGATCTTAAATTTTATGTGCCTGATATGCTGCATTCCTATTGTAACCATAGGAGCATCTGTCACTGCGCTGTACTCTGTTACCCTGAAAATGGTAAGGGGGGAAGAATCTTATATCTTCAAAGGCTTCTTAAAGGCTTTCAAGGAGAACTTCAAAATATCCACGATTATCTGGCTGCTACTGGCGGTACTGGGCCTGCTGATCTTCGCAGATTACAAGGCAACACAGTTTCTGCCCGACAATATGAAGAACATATTCCGCATCCTGGTAGGCGTTGTGATAACTTTCTACCTGCTGCTGATGACCTACGTTTTCCCCTATGTGGCAAGATTTGAGAACAACGTAAAAAACACGCTCAAGAACGCGCTGCTGATCAGTATTCTGAACCTGCCCCATACGGTTCTGGTTGTCTGTATTCCGGTGGGAATCGTGTTCATCACCATGTTCAACTCCACCACACTGGTTTACGGAAGCCTGTTCTGGTTCCTGATCGGACTTTCCTTTATCGCCTTCTGCAACTCCTACATATTCCGCAAGGTCTTTGCAAAGTATGAGCCTCAGGAGGAGGAAGAGCAGGGAAATCCTGACGATTATACCGTACCGGAAGAAATAACTCCTGACAAACAGGATGTTATAGAAGAGATAGAAGAAAAGAAATAAAATCCTCCAAAGCGTGCCGGAATGAACTTTCCGGCACGTTTTAAACCAAAAGAAGCCGTTACGCATTACGCGTCCGGCTTCTTTTGGTTTTCTCTCATATCTTTCATGATCTCATGGAACTGCTCCCCGCAGCGGGCGATCTCACCGAGAACGGTATCACAGCCTTTTTCACTCAGATACCAATTGTCCCTGGTGATCTCACAATCATCTGCAGGGCAGACCAGAAGTTCCGCTTCCGGATACAGAAGCTGGTAATACAGAAGCGCCCGCCTGGCATGTGCCGGTTTACAGCAGATGATTCCCCGCTTCACCTGCAGTCCTGCCGCGTCTGTCACCTCCCTGGAACGGATGGCGTTCTCATATGTGTAGGTGGCCTTTTCCTCCCTCCATATGTGGCATTCCTTCACACCATGCTTTACAAGGACAGCCTTTAAAAATTCCCACTCTGTCCTGTACGTTCCCCTGTATTCCTCTTCCTTTGCCTGAACACCTCCGAATCTGCCGCGCAGTATACTGTATTTTCCAGACGGCAGCACAAGCTCAGAAAATCCTTCTCTGTAGAGACTGGCCGCCTTCTCCGCGATCTGGGGAAATCCGCTGCCGGGGACAAAGATAATATCCGCCGGCTTTGGCTCCTGCTCCACAAAAATAAATTCTGTCATCTGGTCTAAAAATCTTTTGTTCCACATGATTCCTGTCCTCTCTTCGTTTCTTACAGGTACTTTTCGGTGATCAGGTGAAGGAAGTCCAGAATCTCCGGGTAGGTAAAAATCTCCTCTGTCCGTATCATGCGCTCCAGCTCCTCCCCGGTCACCCACCTGACTTCTGCCACTTCCTCCGGGTCCAGGGTAAGCTTTGAGACAGGGATATCCCGGCGGACAAGGAAAACCTCCCAGATCATATGACTTCCGTCTTCCCGGTTAATATGTGCCAGATGGATCAGTTCTTCCCTCTCCAGGGCAAGCCCTATCTCCTCCTGCACTTCTCTGATACACCCTTCTTTGGCGTCCTCGCCGGCCTGTATCCTGCCGGCAGTCAGGGACCAGACATTGGGATAGTGGACACATCTGCTGCTTCTCTTCTGGATCAGAAATTCTCCCTTTGTGTTCATGATCCAGGCCTCCACCGCCACGTGATATTCACCATCACCCAGGTCTTTTCCCTTTTCCATGACTCTCCCTGTAGGAATCCCTTTGCTGTCGCATATATCCCAGAGCTCCATCCTTTGTCCTCCATTTACCGAATATCATATACACTTCTCAAGCGCAGGCCTTTTGGTTCTCCGCTCAGGATCCTGACACGCTTCTCCCCTGCGTTCATGTCAAAGTAATTATCTGACAGAAGCAGGTCTTCCGCTTTATTTTGTATCTCCACGCTCTTTGCATAAGCCTGTGCCCGAACGACGATCTCATCCCCTTCCACTCTGCAGGAAAGCCCGGGGTCTGCATAGGCAAAATACTTGGGAAGGGAGAAGATGACGGTCCCCTCGGACAGAATTTCACCGTTCTGCAGAATCTCATAACTTACATACCTGTCAAAAATCTGGATATGCGGGAATTCCACTTTATCCAGCCAGACACTGGACATAGCCGGAACGCAGACAAGTTCCTCATGGGAGGAAAAAATCTCTGCCTTCTGGTTCCGCACCGCCCATCTGACCAGGACCTGCTGTTCTTTTCTGGTCTCATTGGTCACATTCAGACGGATGGACTTTTCAAACTCAAAATGCTCCCGGTTCATATCCGGCTTCTGTGTCAGCCAGCCCTCCTCCTGACAGGACACCATAATGGGGGCGAAGAAACGTTTTGCATAATAATGCAGCGCCTTCCACCGTCCGGTGTAGTCAATGGAGGACCAGGAAGCCACAGGCCAGCAGTCATTTAGCTGCCAGTAGATGGCTCCCATGCATCTTCCCCTGTTTCTCCTGAAATGTTCCACGCCGTAGCGGATGGCCTCCGCCTGGAGAAGCTGTGAAGCATAGAGCACGATTTCAAAAGAGGAGGGATAGCGGAATGTCTGCTGCATGTAATTCATGATCTTTCCGTTGGCACCTGCATTTCTCTGGTGCTTTTCCATCACATAGGAAAAAATATTAAAGTCATCCGGATCATCAGTAAATGTCTTGACCGTGCTCAGACAGGGGAAAGACTGGAATCCGAATTCTGACGCATAGCGGAAGAAATAATTTCTGTAATCCGAGAAAGGCTTGTTTCCGTGCCACACATCCCAGTAATGCACATCACCTCTGTTCGGGTCATTCGGTTCGTCAAAGGAACCGCCTGAGGAAGGGCTTGCCGGCCAGTAAAAGGTCACAGGGTCATACTCCTTCAGCACCTCCGGGATCACTCTCTCATACATAAGCAGATAATCCCTCACCTCAGAGTGCTTTGATACCCAGTTGCCCTCCTTTACAAACATCTCCATCTCATTGTTGCCGCACCACAGACCTAAGGAAGCGTGATGGCGGATACGTTTTATGTTGTCAGCCAGCTCTTTTCTCATATTCTCCTCAAAGGCAGGCGTCAGATCATAGACCGCACAGGCGAACATAAAGTCCTGCCATACCATAAGACCCAGTTCATCGCAGATATCGTAGAACCAGTCCTCGGGATAATACCCGCCGCCCCACACACGAACGGCGTTGAAATTGGCTGCCCTGCAGTCCTTAAGCAGTTTTCTGGTCTTTGCCGGGGTAGTCCTGCCCAGCAGGTGGTCCTCGGGGATATAGTCAGCGCCCATGGCAAATACCTGTACCCCGTTAACCTCATGGGCAAAGCTCTCCCCATATGCGTCCTTCTCCACATGCATGGTCATGGTGCGAAGACCGATGCGCTGTATCTTTTCATCCACTGCCGTATCCCCGCAAATAAGCTCTGTCTTGACGGTATACAAGGGCTGTTCCCCAAGGCCGTTGGGCCACCAGAGTCTGGGATCTTCAATAACGATCTCCTCCGGGGAGCCCTCAAAGACACGTTTTGACTTATCGGGGTCCTCTATGGTGATTCGGTAGGAACAGCAGGAATCCTGTCCGTGGAGTTCCATGGGGTCTCCTGCCACCCGGTCTTTCACGATCCTCACGTGCACCTGAGGCTTCAGTCTGACATATCCTGCCCGGTGCTCCTGGCGCAGATACACACTGTCAAGGCAGGCTTTCTGTATCCCCAGAAGGGATACCGGGCGGAAGATACCTGCATCCGGCAGGTGAGCACCCCAGTCCCAGCCGAACATACAGTGCGCTTTCCGAATGTGCACAAAACCGTCCATGGCGTCCTCAGACCCTCTTGTGGGCGCCTCCGCGAATTTTTCCCTGATGTACGCAAGCGGTGAGTGGAAAAGTATCCGCAGGGAGTTTCCCTTTTCATGGAGAAGATGCCGCACGGAAAATTCCCAGGTCCGGTGCATATTGTCTGTTCTGCCTATATATTCATGATTCACATAGATGTCCGCAATGGTATCCAGCCCCTCAAAGCGCAGCAAAACGCTGTCACAGGAGAGAAGGTCCGTCCCACAGGCGAATATGGTCTCATATTCATAGTCGTTTTCCATCAGTGCCAGAGCTTTATTCTCATTGTCCTTCCAAAATGGATCCTCCATATTGCCGTTTCTCAAAAGATCCGTGTATACGGTTCCGGGTACCTGTGCCGGCTGCCAGTCGTCCCACCCCGCGGTATGCATTTCCCAGTTTTCATGAAGATTCTGTTTTATCATTTTGCTGCTTTCCCCTTTTCAGACTTCTTATTCTTCACTGCCGTCAAGCAGAAGATGACTATATTCCGGATGTTTTGCAAACCAGCCCACAGCATAAGAACATGTGGGAAGCACTTTTTTTCCGCTCTCATCCAGATACTGTGCCGCTGCCTGCATAAGCTTTCCCGCAATCCCCTGTCCGCGCAGAGATTCATCTACAAAGGTATGGTTGATATTCACCGTGTTTTTGTTTACAGCGGGAAATGTGACTTCTGCCAGCATTTTCCCCTCTTCATTGTAATAGGCGATTTTTGATTTTTCCTTCGTAAATTCCATAATCATTCTCCTCTTCACTTTTTTATTTCATAAAAGCCGGCATAACCGGCTTTTATATTCCTACTTTTCTGCTGCTGCAAGCGCTTTTGTTTTCCACTTTCCTCTCCTGTAGAAAAACCAGGTGACAATGGCACCCAGTACCCAGGATACCAAGAGAGAGATAAAGATACACTCACTGCGGCCGTTTGGAAGTTCCGGTGTTCTGGTGGCCCAGGATATCCCGTAAGCCAGAGGCACACGAATCAGGACTGTGGTAATGATGGAGATCCACATAGGCGTCATGGTATCACCTGCTCCCCTCATGACTCCGGAAAGACTCTGGGTCACAGCCATGGCTATGTATCCCACTGCCAGTATGCACATCATGCGCATACTCAGATCCACAAGCTCAGAGGTGCCGGTAAAGATACCCATCAGATTCCTGCCGAACAGCAGGATGAGGACCGTGATCACAGCGGATGTGCCTGCCGCGATCATGGTGCCCTGTCTGGCTCCCTGTTCCACCCGGTCGTAGCTGTTTGCCCCCACATTCTGACCCGCATAAGTGGTCATGGTGGTGCCGAAGGAAAAGTTCGGCATCATGGCAAAGCCGTCCACACGCATAACGATCACATTGGCTGCTATGAGCATTTCCCCGAAGCTGTTGGTAAGGGACTGCACAATGACCATGGCCATGGAAAAAATAGCCTGGGTAAGCCCGGAGGGAAGTCCCAGACGGATAATATTCACGGCATGGTTCTTTTTCATCTTCAGATAGTGGAGTCTGAAATCAAAGACATCCTTCATGCGGGTCAGTTTCCACATGCAGAGGACTGCCGATACTGCCTGCGCAATGGCTGTGGCAAGGGCAACCCCCGGCACGCCCAGGCCCAGGCCGGCTACAAACCACAGATCCAGGATAATATTCAGCACCGTCGCCACAAGCAGATATATAAGGGCCGATACGGAATCTCCCAGACCCCTGAGGATTCCGCTCAGAATATTGTAGTAAGCCACACCTGCAATGCCGATAAACAAAATTCTCAGATAGGAATTACACCAGTCAATAATCGTATCCGGCGTATGCAGAAGCTCCAGCATAGGCATGATCACAAAGGGTGCCAGCGCCATGATAATGACTGAGGAAATGGCGGTCAGGGTGATACAGCTTCCTATGGTGCCGGAGAGTTCCTCCCTCTCCTTTGCCCCGAAATACTGGGAAACCATAACACTGCTTCCCACGGAAATACCGATAAATAAAACAAGCAGCAGGTTTAAGATCGGTCCGGCACTGCCCACCGCTGCCAGGGCATTGTCTCCCACATACCGTCCCACAATAATACTGTCCACCGTGTTGTAGAGCTGCTGCGCGATATTGCCGATGACAAGCGGCACAGTAAAAGCCACGATCTTCTCCCACGGTCTGCCCTCTGTCATATCCACAGGGGCGAATAATTTCTTCAGTTGTCCTCCCATAATACGTTTACCTTCTTCTGTCACATTTTTCTCATACATATTCAGCTCCGCTGAATACGATATATACTTATCCTACTATAAAAAGACAGCCCGGTCAAAATGTATTTTTCTTTGACCGGGTGTTTTTTTCCGCTGTCCGCAGGTGCTGCGGCAAAAAGAGCAAATAGAAAGGCGGAAACGGCTCATCTCCTTCCGTTTCCGCCTATCCCCTTGGGGTTAAATCACCACAATGATTCCGCCGTCATTGGCATACATACTGCTGACGCCTGCGGTATCTAAAAGAACTACATCCTTTACCGGAATCCGTTTTACAATGGCGTCCTTCACGATCTCCGCCCGCTCCCGGCAGTTGCAGTGTGAGATGCCCAGTATTCTGTCCGCACTGTTCTCTGAGCGTTCCACAATATAATCCACCATTTTCATAAGGGCCTTGTTGATGCCTCTTGCCTGGTCAAGCTGTATGATTGTGCCCTCCGGGGTCGCTCCCATGACAGGCTTGATCTTCAGGGCCGTGGCCACAAATGCCTTCAGATTACTTAATCGTCCGTTCTTTCGCAGAGTTTCAAGGCTCTCCAGCACAAAATAGGTGTTCTGGCTCTCAATATAAGCCTCTACCTCCCGGACAATATCCTCAAATTCCATATTTTTACTCTCACACTCTTCAATCTTCAGAGCGATCAGGGTCTCGCCCACAGAAGCTGAGCGGGAATTGAATACATGGATTTTTTTCTCAGGACTGCTCTCCAAAAGCAGATTTCTGCCGAGTACGGCACTGTTATAGGAGCCGCTCAGTTCTGAGGAAAGCGTCACTGCATACACATGGTCTGCCTCACAGTCATAGGCTTCCATATATCTCTCCGGGGAGGGACATGAGGATTTGGGACAGTTCGGTGATTCTGCCACTCTTTTTAAGAAATATGCCTGATCAAAGCTCTCATCATCCACAATATCTTCTTCGTCGACAGTAAGGGTCAGGGATGCCCGTTCAATGGCCGGGTCTTCTTTCCAACGTTCTATTAATTCTCCGCAGCTGTCTATTACTATTTTATATCTCATCTTGCAACCTCTTATATGTAGTTTTTAATACTATGTTTTATGATAACACAAAACCATGCTGTTGAAAAGGGCTTTTTTCATGAAAGTACTTTGATTTTTCCCGTTTTTCGTATATACTATTCATTAGACTAATGACAGGAAGAGGAAATAATATCATGATAGCTTTACAGGTACAGGATGTAAAAGACTTTATGTCCCGTCTGCTTATCGGAACCGACTTCGATGCCTTCTGGCTGTGTGAGGCCAATGTGACCACCTTTGTCACTTACCATATTGACGGTTCCCTCCACAAGGAGTTCTTTGATTCAGAACAGGCGGAAATGCTCGCCCGGACAGAGCGCACCTTCTCAACGTGGAAGGAAATAAAACCCTTCTGCTTCTCCATCATGAAAGGAAAACATACCCCGCTGCACTTTAAAATTGTATTTCAGCTCTCCCGGCAGAATGTGGAAAAACTGCTTGTGGGAAGCGGACTTTCCCAGACACCGGCAGATGTCTTCGGCCTGTATCTGAACCTGCAGTACGACGGCAGTCATGTGACCTGCACAACAGGTACATCCCTGAGAACCTTTACCATGGACAAGTCCCTGGACCGGGTGTGGGATGAAATGGTGACCAAATTTTTCAGGCAGCAGCAGATTCCTGTGCTGCTTGTCTGATTTTATATTGATAATAGTTTATGTGAAAGAAGGAAAAGTATGCAAAATTATGAAAAAAATGACTTCAAACAGGAATGGATGGAAAATCTGTCCCTGTTTGCCCGCGAGATGGATTACCCCCGGGAAGCTGCCGCCTCTCTTGCGCAGTCTCTGGAGCAGGTCTTTAAAAATAGAGAAGTTCTCCATATACTCACTGCTGCTGACCGGACATACAGTGAAAACATCCATATGGACTACGAAAAAATCCTGGAGGAATTAAAGGATGTCTCCCCGCGCTGCGGCATCCACACATATACCCTCCACATGCTCTTCTATATTATCCTGTCACGCAAAACCAGGAAAATCTACGAAGAACGCGGCATTAGATCGGAAGAGCGTCGTGTAGGGAAAGAG
>ERZ507233.101-NODE-101-length-13835-cov-4.1611_pt1 | contig 13835 bp, 4 predicted proteins | sample MGYA00512640_ERZ507233 | MGnify/ENA metagenome assembly ERZ507233 | reverse complement strand
CACTCTTTCCCTACACGACGCTCTTCCGATCTCAGTATTTATCCTTAGAACCGTTTACCCTGACCCGCACTACTGCGCTTACCTCTTTTTCTCCTTCCCGAACTCTTTTATACATTCTTCTCACGGCGGAGATACTGTCAAGATGCACATATCCCCCTTCTATCAGACTTTCCGGAACATTTTCTACGACCTTTCCATATCCGTGAATTTCCTGTGAGTCATTCGTCTGAATGACTCTGCTGTTTTTCACATCAAATTCCCACAGATTCAGCCGTGTATGCTTTTTTGCAATCGAAAAGAGCTGTTCCGTGCGGCGCAGACATTCCTCTAACTCTCTTCGTTTTGTAATGTCTGTCACCATTCCAATCATCGCAAAGGACCCATCTGGAAGAGCTGTTATCTCTGCATCCACATGAACCCACGCAATCATGCCATCCCTTTTTTTTATTCTATATTCCAGCATAATCTCATGTTCCTTATGCTGAATCCACTCCTCGATCTGTTTCTGGAGGTCTTTTCTATCAGGCTCATGCACCAGCATCATCACAAGATTATTTCTCTCATCTGCCATCTGCTCTTTTGTATAGCCATGAATTTTATAATATTCTTCATTCGCATATATCAGAGGAAAACTCTCTGTGATGGAAGCTTTAAAAATACCATCCATGCTGTTTTTTTTGATAAATCGCAGTTCCTGTTCATCCTGAACTTCATGTGAAATCTCTACAAAAAAGGATAAAATCATTCTGCGCCCGTCATCGGCTGTAATATATTTTCCTTTCTCATAAACCCAAATCACACTTCCCCCATTGCACAAAATCCGATATCGTATTTCATAGATTTCTTTTGTCTGCAGTTGTCCTGCAATCTCTTCTGCTACCATTTTCTGATCATCAGGGTAAATCAGGCTGCCGAAGTTTCCGCCTGTCGTTTCATAAAATTCTTCAAATGTATTATATTGTGTATGTTCCAGAATGGCATGATCCAGACAAAACAGAGGAAAACCAGGCTCATCATACACAGCCAGAATCCCGCCTGGAATATTTTGGTTTAAGAAATCTAAAAGCTTTTCTTTTATGTCAACCTTTTTCTCTTCTTCCATCTCCTCCGCAAAGTAAAACGCTTTATTCCGATCTGACTGTGCGGCTTTCTCTTTCTTTTCTATCACCTTTCTCTTTCCCGAATAATACTCCGTATAAATCATGGAATTGATAAACAATTCCAGATCGCTTTTCTTTGAAAGTGTCAGGCTGGCGCCTCTTTCTTCTAATTTATTTTCTCTGTTCAGATTTTGAATCACCCCGGCAAATAAATCGGGCTCTCCCCATTCATTGCGGATCATTTTTCCCTTGCACAAAAGATATACCCAGACCCCGTCTGCGTTTTTTGCTCTGTACGCAATTGTATGGCGTTCTGCTCTTCCGTCGGCAATTTCCTGATTGCTTCTAGTGAACATCATCTCATCATCAGGATGGATTCTTTCTCCCCAGAATGCAGCAGCATTCGGCACGACCTGCCCCGGGAGTCCAAAATCAACTACCATTTTATAGGAGTACATAAATTCCCCTGTCTTTAAATTTCCCACAAACATATAGCCGTCAATGCTCTCTGACAATGCCTCGAATAAATAATCTTTATTGTACTGAAAAGGAGGGATGCTGATCATTCTCGTCTTTTGTTCTAGGAAACGCTTTTTCCCTTTCATAATATGGTAGTTTCTCTTTTGTATATACATCTGCGTGTCTGCAATCGAGAGTACATCAAAGACGCTCAAGTTGCCTCCTGCATAGATGCTCGCAAAGCCATAGCTGAAAGCCACTCCGTAGCTTATCCCATTTGCAATACTCCTCTCCTCCAGAAGATCGAGCATTTTTTTCATCCAGCTGTCTGCCTGCGCCACTGTTTTGCCCACAAACACAACAATGAATTCATCCCCGCTCAATCGGAAGATAAAGTCACCTTTTTCCAGTTCTTTTTTTATATTCTGGGCTACAAACTGCAAAAGACGATCTCCTTCCAGATGACCATATGTATCATTGACCCATTTCAAGCCATTGATATCATATAATGCAACAGTAAATTTATCGTCCTTTCCCATCTGTCTTAAAATTTCATCCAGACGTCTTTTCCCTGCATTTCTGCTCCATACGCCTGTCAGCTCATCAATAGAGACCTCCTTTGAGAGCTGGATTTTATCTGTGATATCAATCGAATTTTGGATATGGTAAATACGCCCGTTCCAACTTTCTACACTGTCATAATTGATATACGTTCTTCCCGTGACTGCATTTTTCTGTTCCCACACATAAATTTTTTTATCCCTGGATTTTACCAGCTGATCAATCTTACAGAATTCGCATCTCTTTGTCTTGCCTTTCTGAAGCACCTTCCAGCATATCTTTTCTTTTTTATCATCCAGTTGAAATGTTTTCTTCATATAATCGTTCGTGTATACGATCTCATCTGTCTCTATATCTGTGATATAAATATTTATATGAGTCTGATTTAAAACTTTCTGGTAAAAGTCGGAATCAAACATATATTCCATTCTCAAATTTCTCCTCTTGTCTGTTTATTAAAAAAATCTCTCTTTTTTCACACTTATCGCATATTATATCATTTTTATTTTAAAACAGATAGGAAAACCCGTATCATCTTTCTCATCTTTTTACACATTTCAACGCAAAAAAGATTCCCGGCAAAATCTTTTTCGATTTTGCCGGGAATCCCTCTTATTTGTCTCTTATTCTATCTGTCTGTTCTGAACAGCAGCCTTTTGCTGTACTTTTGCTGTTTCTTAACGGATGAATTTTGCATCTGCCCATGTAGCTGGAGCATTAGTTACCAGATAGATATTTTCAACCTGCTCGTCTGGAACAGCAACAAGTTTCAGTTCGCTTGCGCCTTCTACATCAACAGTAATTTTTTCCATTGGTGTGTCTGGATGCATTTCTCCTGATGTTGCTTTCAGTTCGCCGTCTACATAGAATTCAAATGCTTTGATATATGTTGTATCATTTTCCAGGCTATCCTGATCCAGACCTACATATGTTTCAAATGTCTTAAATCCTTTGTCTTTAATATCAAATGTGATGATAGATGTCTTGGATGAACCAATACCTTTTTCAAATGCTACACGTTCGCCGTTTTCATCTAACAGACTGATTGGATTTCTGTACAGAGCACGGTCGCGTACACACTGTCCCCATGCTGTTGCGTCTGTGTATTCGAGATCACTTGCATAAACTTCTTTTTCTTCCATCAGATGAAGAACATATGTCTGCTCTCTTCCTAAGCCGTTCTTAGCTGTGATTGTTACATCTCCAGGAACTGCTTCCGGCATTGTAACAGATACTTCTACCTGATCGTTCAGAGGAACTGCTGTGATTTCTGGTAATTCTGCTGTTTCAAGTTTTACATCATATTCATATTTTTCTGAGAAGAATTCATTGTAATCTGTATCCAGGTATGTTGCCTTCATGGATTCTCCGTTAATTAAGATATCCTGAAGTGTTCCATCACTGTATACTTTATTGCATTCTTCTGTTGCTGCTTCTTTTGTAAATCCTGTTACTGGGTGCAGACGATATTCATATTCATAGGAATGATTTGCTCTCACAAGATATTCTTCCTGTGGCCATGCTCCCCATGTTGTATCTCCACCAACACCCTGCTGTGTCAGGTTCAGTTTCAGATTGATGCTGTCATCTTTCTGCATATGGTAAACATGTTTGTTCTGTCTGATTTCGTCATCTGTGTAACGAAGTGCACTGAATTCCATTTCTTTTCCTGTGCTTGCCATCAGACCATTTCCTTCATCATCTGTCAAAGCTACCCATGTTACATCTGTTCTTGTTCCTGTTTCGTTTGGAGTTTCATATGGAATAAACAGATCATCTACTGTTGTCTCATAAATTCCCTTGAATGCTCCTGTGTTTCTATCAGAATAGTTCTCGTGAGGTCCTTTTCCGAAGAAAGTAACGTTGTTATATTTTGCCGGAATTTTCATTCTTGTTCCAACCAATGGAATAACATCATAATTGTCATTCGGCATGATCTGGTTTTCTACGGAGATATCTCCATTTCCATACATTACATATCCTGTTGCATATGGAACTTCATTTCCAAGAACTCCCTTAACGTCCACGCGTACTACGCCTTCTGCCATCTGCTGAACTGTTACAGATTCCACTTTGCGGTCTTCTCTTGCTGCTTCCCATGTCTCGGAGAAATCTGCCAGAGGGCCTGCTTCTTTATCGTTCTCGTTCATTGCTCTTGTAAAGTTTGGCTCTAATGGAGCATCGAGAAGTTCATTTCCGTTGAAGTTATAGGATGTCAGAGCGCCTGTTGCTTTATCTACAACTGCTGTGAATCCTTCTGCTGAAACAGTAACTGCTGTTTCATCTTCCTGTGCTGTCACTGCTGGCATTGCACTTAAGTCTTCTGGAGCTGCTTCTCCCTGATTGAAATCCAGTTCAAACTGTTCCTGGATCACTGGATGACCAGCTTTTGCCCAGATTGTATCTTCTTTCAAACTAAATTCACAGTACAGATGATACTCAGATCCTGCTTTTGCTTCTACAGGTTCGATTGGTAATGTCACATCTGCTGTTGTCTGTGGCTCTACATTTACATCTGCTGTTCCTTCCTGAATAGCAACACCGTCTTCTGTCAGTGTCCATTTGAAGTTATATTCGTTCAGGTTTGTGAACAGGTTTTCATTCTTCATGGAAACAACATTGTCACCTTTCCATGTCATTTCTCCGCCCTGATATACTTTCTTCACTTCCAGAAGTTCTGGCTGAATTGTACGGTCTGGGAAGATTAAACCATTCTGGCAGAAGTTACCGGCGTTTGGAGCTTCAAGCCAGTCACCGCCGTAAGCAAAGTATGTTTCCTGTTCTCTTTCTGTCTCTTCACGGTTTTCAAAATCAAGCCAAATAATAGCGTCTGCCTGATCTGCACTATCAGATGCGATTTCTTCATCTGTCAATGCTTTAGATACCATGTGTACTTCATCAAGAGTACCTAACATAACGCTTGCGCTTGTCAGACTGCTTCCTCCTAATGTCATTGTTCCCTTATCAAAGCTTCCTTCTGGGATTACATAAGGAGCTTCTGCTGCCACTTCACCATCAATATATACTTTCAGCTGTGCTCCATCATAAACGATAGATACTTTATGCCACTCATCAAACCAGTTCTCTGGCAGATTTGCCATCAGTTTTACACCTTCTCCTGCATTGAAAGCTACGCTTAATGCTTTTCCGCATGGAGATTCTTCGCTGTTGACAGAGTTAATATTTACAACGCCATCACCAATACCGATAATTCTGTTTGATGTAATGTTATGATCTTCTTTAAATGCAAACTCTAATGTAAACGGTCCATTCAGACGAAGTTTGTCATTTTCATAGAATTGTACTCTTCCGTATAATCCTAAACCTTCTTTTCCTTCTGCATCTTTATTTCCGGTTACTTCATAACGCATATCCTGCAGAGATGCTTCTGGATATTTTACGATTGGTTCTGTGTTTGTATAGATTGACTGATCTACCCAATCCCAGATGAATCCACCGATCAGGTTTGGATATTTATCAATGATTTCCCAGTAATCTTTCATATTTCCTGTAGAGTTACCCATAGAATGAGCATATTCGCAAAGAACAAATGGTTTTGTTCCGTTCATTCCGAACATTTCTACTGTCATTGGACGTGCATACATCTCAGAATGAATATCAGCATACTGGTTATCACATTCATAGTGAACCATTCTTGTTGTATCATTTTCATGGATCCAATCAGCTGCTGCACCATAGTTTGGTCCTAAACCAGCTTCGTTTCCAAGAGACCAGATGATAACAGATGGATGGTTTTTATCTCTTTCTACTACATTCTCAACGCGGTATAACAGATTTTTCTTCCAATCCTGTCCATCTACGTTATTTCCAGGAATATGAACATCATTTCCGAACAGACCATGAGACTCGTTGTTTGTCTCGTCCATTACATAGATACCATATTCGTCGCACAGTTCATAGAAGCGAGGATCGTTTGGATAGTGAGAAGTTCTGACTGCGTTTAAGTTGTTCTGTTTCATCAGTTCCAGATCTTTACGCATCATTTCTTCAGTAGGAACACGTCCAACAGATGGATCCATCTCATGACGGTTTGCACCACGAAGGCTGACTGGCTGTCCGTTTACTAATAATCTTGCATTTGTTGTTCCATCATCTACCAGTTCGATTTCACGGAAACCAATCTTAATAGATGTAGCTTCTACTTCTGCTTCTCCATTATATAAGCATAATACAAGCTGATACAGGTTTGGTTTTTCTGCGGACCATTTTGCAGGATCAGCAACAGTTCCTTCCAGAGTTACTTCTGCTTCTTCTCCATCAAATGCAACGGCTGCTTCCAGTCCGTCTACTGCCACTTCGTTTCCATCAGCGTCAAATAACTGAGCTTTTACTTTATAATCTGCGCCTTCTACATCTTTAAATTTACGAAGGTCTGTTGTAATTTTCAGATTTGCATCTTTATATTCTTCATCTAAGTCTGTCTCAACTTTGAAATCACGAATCTCTGCTGCATCCTTGCTTGTCAGATATACGTCACGGAAGATTCCTGCAAGACGGATAAAGTCCTGATCCTCCAGCCAGCTTCCATCGCTCCAGCGATATACCTGAACAGCGATTGTGTTTTCACCTTCCTGCAGATATGGTGTGATATCAAATTCTGCGCGTGTAAATGTATCTTCGCTGTATCCTACAGGCTGTCCGTTAATCCACAGATAGAATGCAGATTCTACACCTTCAAAGTTTAAGAATACCTGACGATCTTTCCAGTCCTCTCCTAATTCAAACTCTTTGCGGTATGTTCCAACAGAGTTGCCTATTTTCATTGCCTGACCTGGTTCCAGAGCTTCTGTATATGTCCATGGATATGTACTGTTTGTGTACATTGGATTTTCATATTTGAAAGTTCCATCTTCATTTCTTACTACTGGCCAGCAGCTTGGAACTTCGATATCATCCCATGCACTGTCATCAAAATCTGTTCCCTGGAAATCAACAGGTTTTCCTTCGATTGTATCAGAGAAATTAAATTTCCATGTACCATTTAATAATTTATAATATTTGCTATCCTCTTTTTTCTGTGTTTTTGCTGCTTCTACAGATTCGTACGGATAAAATGTACTTCTCGCTCTCTCTTTATTTACCTGTACAATTTCAGGATGTCCATCCCATTCGTCTCCTGTAAATTCTACTGCTGCTGCTTCTGGTGACTCTGCTGAAACCATCCCCATTGGTGCACCAAAAGCCATAACTGTTGCCATTAAAGAAAGACTTGCTATCAATCTTTTTTTATGCATCGTTTCTACCTCCTCATAAGATTTGTTCTCTTCTTAATCATCGGGTACATTCTATCAAACCATTTTTTGTTTTTCATCAAAATAAAATCCTGAAAATTATCATTTTTTACCAATTTTTTGTCTTTTTTAAAAAAATTATTGTCATAAACATAAAAATATGTACTTTTTAATTATCATAGTGAAAAAGTACATATTTTTATAATATCATATTTTCTTTTTATGTATTTTTTATAATAGCACAATATCTATTTGCGAATTTTATCATATTTTCTCTAATTAAGTCGCATTATCCAGTATTTTTTTATAAGAAACAGCCAACCAAAATTGGCTGGCCGTTTCTGTCTGTTATAACAATAGGGGGGGTAGATATATCTTTTTTACATATCAGCGAATAAATTTAGCATCTGCCCAAACTGCCGGAGCATCTGAATACTGATAATTCTCATTTTCATCCTGTCTGTCCGGAACAGATACCATTTTCAGTTCACTTGCGCCTTCCACGTCAATTACAACTTTCTGCATAGGAGTATTGCGCTCTACTACGCCTGTACTTGCTTTTAATTCGCCATCTACATAGAAATCAAAGCTCTTCACAAATGCTTTATTGTGTCTCATTTCACTCTGATCTAATCCTACATATGTTTCAAATGTCTTAAATCCTTTGTCTTTGATATCGACTACAATCACATTATTCTTCGGACCTGCAACACCTTTATCAAATTCCTTAATTTCTCCATTTTCGTCCAGCAGATCAAGACGGCTTCTGCGCACTGCTCGATCACGGACAGCCTGCTCCCATCTTGTCACATGGTTATATTCCATATCACTTAAATAAACTTCTTTTTCTTCTGTCAAATGTACAATATAAGTCTGTTCTCTTCCAAGTGCATTCTTAGCTGTAATTACGATATCCCCAGGAACTGTATCTGGTGTGACGATATCTACTTCCACATCATCGCTGAAAGTTTCCACTGCTACTTCTGGAACTTCCGGAACTGCAAGTTTGACTTCATATTCATATTTTTCCTTAAAGAACTCATTAAAATCATTTCCAAGGAATGTATCATGCATAGATTCCCCATCCAGAAGAATGTCTGAGATTGTTCCATCTGTGTATACTTTCTTGCTGTCCTGTGTCGCTGCTTCTTTTGTAAATCCAGTCACTGGATGCAGACGGTATTCATATTCATAACTATGATTTGCTCTGTTCAGGAATTTTTCCTGCGGCCAAGCTCCCCATGTGGTATCTCCGCCAATACCCTGCTGTGCTGTATTTAATTTGAATGTAATGTCTTCATCTCTGATCAGCTGATAAGAATGTTTCGTCTGTCTGATCTCATCATCTGTATAATGAAGTGCGCTAAATTCCATAGGTTTGCCTGTGCTTGCCATCAGTCCATTTCCTTCATCATCTGTCAGCGCAACCCATGTCACATCTGTTCTTGTTCCTGTCTCATTTGGAGTTTCATATGGAATAAACAGATCATCTGCTGTCATCTCATAGATTCCCTTATACGCTCCTGTATTTCTGTCACAGTAATTTTCATGAGGCCCTTTTCCAAAGAATGTAACATTATTATATTTTCCAGGAACTTTCATTGTTGTTCCAACCACTGGAATGACATCATACTGATCATCTGGCATAATCTGGTTTTCTACAGAGATATCTCCATTTCCATACATCACATATCCGGTTGCATATGGAACACCATTTGCAAGCGTACCTTTTACGTCAATACGCACTGCTGTCTCACAGATTTTTTCTGTTTCAACTGATTCCACCGTTCTGTTCTTTCCTGCTTCATCCCAGATTACTGCAAATTCAGGAAGTGATCCATTTCCTTCCTTGTCGTTCTCATTCATGGCACGCGCAAAGTTTGGTCTCAAAGGAGCGCTTAAAAGTTCATTTTCTTGGAATATATAAGACTCCAATGCACCTGTCGTCTTATTTACAACGGCTGTAAATCCTTCCGCTGAAACAGTAATCATTTCCTCTGTTTCTTCCATAGAAACTGCCGGGAGAACAGACAAATCTTCTGCTTTTGCTCTGCCCTGATTGTAATCCAGTTCAAACTGTTCCTCAATGACAGGATATCCTGCTGACGCCCAGATCGTATCTTCTTTTAATAAGAATTGACATTTCAAATGATACAGCGAGCCTGGTTTTGCTTCTACCGCTTCGATCGGAACGGTAATCTCTCCTGTTGTCTGTGGAGCCACATCGACTACCTGCGTTCCTTCCTGAATCATATGACCATCCTCTGTCAGAGTCCATACAAAATCATATTCTGACATATTTGTAAACAGATTTTCATTTCTAATAGAAATAACATTGTCGCCTTTCCATTCTAATTCTGCTCCCTGATAAGCTTTCTTTACTTCCAGAATTTCTGGCTGGATTGTTCTATCCGGGAAAACAATACCGTTTTGGCAGAAGTTTCCAGAATTTAATGTATCCATCCAGTCTCCGCCATGAGCAAAGTATGTTTTCTGTTCATACTCTTCTTCTGTTCTTCCCTCAAAATCAAACCATACAACAGCGCTTTCGTCTTCCATGCGCTCTGCTGTAACTTCTTCAGCCGTTAATGCTTTGGACAGAAGATGTACTTCATCTAATGTTCCCATCATTACACTGTCGTTCGCCATTCCGCGTCCGCCAATCATCATTGTACCTTCATCAAATGTTCCTTCCGGAATCACAAACTCTTTCTCCGCAGCAAGCTGTCCATCAACATACGCTTTCATGCCTGCACCGTCATATACTAATGCAATTTTATGCCACTGTTCAAACCAGTCTTCCGGGAGAGGAACTGCCAACTTCTCTGATCCTACTGATACACGCAATTCCTTGCCTGCCGGTGAATTTTCACTCATATAAGATCTGATATTCAATGCGCCCTCACTTAAACTCAGAACCGGATTTCCACTCCAGATATTTGTCTCTTCATTGAAAGCAAACTCCAATGTAAAAGGTCCATTCAAGCGAAGTTTATCGTTTTTATGTAAGTATACTTTTCCGCTGATTCCTAATCCATTTTTTCCCTCTGCATCTTTATTTCCCCATACATCATAACGCATATTCTGTAAAGATGCTTCTGGATAAGAAACCATAGGATTTGTATTGGTATAAATAGACTGATCTACCCAGTCCCAAATATATCCGCCAATCAAGTTCGGATATTCATCAATGATATCCCAGTAATATTCAATATTTCCAATAGAGTTCCCCATTCCGTGACAGTATTCACACAGAATAAATGGTTTATCTCCAAATTTTCCAAAATGTTCTACCGTGCTTGGACGTTTATACATCTCAGAATGCATATCTGCATGGATATTATCAACTTCATAATGTATTGGTCTTGTACTGTCTTTCTCACGGATCAAATCAGCTCCCATACCATAGTTTGGACCTGTACCTGCTTCATTTCCCATAGACCAGAAAATAACGCTCGCATGGTTTTTATCTCTTTCCACTACATTTTCGATCCTGTCCAGAAGCATGATTCTCCATTCTTCTCCATTTCCAGGAATGTGTATTTCCTGTCCAAACAAATCATGAGACTCATTGTTTGTCTCGTCCATCACATAGATACCATATTCGTCACACAGTTCATAGAAGCGAGGATCATTTGGATAATGAGAAGTACGCACGGAGTTCAGATTGTGCTGCTTCATCAGCTCTAAATCTTTGCGCATCATTTCTTCTGTAGGAACACGTCCAACCGACGGATCCATCTCATGACGGTTTGTTCCTCGTATACTGATTGGCTGTCCATTAATCAGGAAACGAGCTTTATTTGTTCCTTTATCTACCAGCTCAATCTCACGGAATCCGATCTTAATTGCTGTCGCTTCTACTTCTTTCTCCCCATCATACAGACAAAGAGTTAATTGATACAGATTTGGTTTCTCTGCTGACCATTTTTCAGGATTTACAACATTCCCCTGTAAAAGAACTTCGGTCTCGTCTTCATCAAATGTAACAGCTGCTTCCAGTCCCTCTACAGGAACTTCTTTTCCTTCTGCATCGAAAAGCTTCGCTTTTACTTTATAATCAGATCCTTCTGTATCTCTGAATTTTCTGAGAGATGTCTTTACACTGAGCACTGCATCTTCATAATTCTCATCCAAATCTGTCTCTACTTTAAAATCACGAATTTCAGCTGCATCTTTGCTTGTCAGATATACATCACGGAAAATACCTGGCAAACGCAGATAATCCTGATCTTCCAGCCAGCTTCCATCACTCCAGCGATAAACTTTCACTGCGATTGTATTTTCTCCCTCCTGAAGATATGGAGTAATATCAAACTCTGCACGGGTAAAAGAATCTTCACTGTATCCTACTGGTTTTCCGTTTACCCATAAGTAAAATGCAGATTCTACTGCTTCAAAATTCAAAAATACTTCTCGGTCCTGCCAGCCCTCTTCCAACTGGAATTTTGTGCGGTACGTTCCAATTGTGTTTCCAATTTTCATACCTTCGCCAGGTTTTAATTTTTCTGTATAATTCCACGGATAATTTGCATTTGTATATTTTGGTGTTTCATATTTGAAAGTTCCGTCTTCATTTTTCACAACATTCCAGCAACTTGGAACTTCAATATCATCCCATTCGCTGTCATCAAATTCTGATGTCTCAAATCCTGCAACAGGCTCATCCAAAACTTTTGAAAAATGAAATTTCCATGTCCCGTTCAAAAGTTTATAATACTGGCTGTTTCCCTTCTCCATTGTCTTGGCTGTCTCCAAAGATTCATACGGATAAAATGTTGCTCTCGGACGTTCCTTGTTTACTTCCGTGATTTCTGGATGTCCATCCCATTCATCTCCTGAAAATACTACTTCTGACGGTTCCGCTGCAATCCCCTCCATTGCAGGAAAACCAAAAGCCATAGCTGCACTCATAATCGAAACACCTACGACTAATTTCTTTTTGCTTTGCTTCATTTCGTTTCCCTCCTCAAATCTTTTATAATTCGTTTTTGCTTTATTTATAATGTTGAATCCATTTTAATCAATAATTTCCGCTTTTTCATTATTATTATTTTTTATTTCTTATAATTCTTTCAAATTTTCTTGTATTTTTTCATTTTTATTCTATTTTTTCATATTTTTTTAGAATTATTCCCTGTATTTTCCTACATCAAAAAAAGATACTGGAAATCCATGACTGAATTTCCAGTATCTTTTTTATATACGTTCAAAATATGTTTTTCAATTTTTTGTTGAAAACTTTTCTTCTTCTATTTGTTTTTGGTATTCCTTCGGTGATAAAGAATACGTCTTTTTAAATACTTTTGAGAAATAAGATGGAGAATAATAGCCAATCTGATTGCTCACTTCTCCTACACGCACTCCATCCTCCAAAAGCTGCCGCGCTTTTTCCATTCTTACTTTCGTCAGGAAATATCCTGCTGTTTCTCCAAGTTCTTCTTTGAACATTTCATTCATTCTATTTACTCTGATTCCGATCGACTGAGCGATATCCTCCACACTCAGATCCGGTTTTTTATATTCCACAATAATCTGCTGTACTGCTCGGCTGATATACTGTGAACATCCCATTTCTTTCTTCTTGCAAGACAGAAGTTCTCTGCACTTATTTCTCATCCATCTGATCGTTTCCTTGACTGTCAAAAATTCCTGACTGTCCCCGTCGTGCAGTGTAAACACTTCTTTGTCCTGAATATTCAGCACTTTATTATCATATTTTGAAAAGATCATCATGATCTCTCTCACTAGTGCTATAAAATTCTTAAAATCTGAATTTTTTAATACCGGCAGAAACAGATCAGATAACTCTTTCAGACACGTATCCAGACATTCTCTCTCCAAAGATGTTCTGAAATTCTCCAAAGAAATCTCCTTATTTTCATTCTTTGGCTTTTCATAAAACAGAGAATCCATCACTACGCCTTCTCCCTCAAAATATCTCTGTTCAAAAAGCCATTCCATCTTCTGATAATTCTCGTAACACGTCTCCATTTTTGCCATTCGGCATAATAAAAATGATGAGAAGCTCTTTCCCAGTCCTTCATGCAGATTTTCTTTTATCTCATACGCTTTCTGATTAGAATCCACATTACCTTCGTAAAAGCAGAGATATCGATACGGTGCCAGATAAACCAGATATGAAATATCTGGATCCTGCCGTATAATTTCCATTACTTTTGTCGGATTAGATACTTGTTCATGAACTGGCATGATATCGTCAAACTCCAATGGTATATGATCTTCTTCCAAAACCATAAAATCCATTCTTTTCGGAAACATTTCCTCCAGAATTTCCTGATCCAACCCATACTTTCCAAGGAAATAATTGCTGAGCTGGCATTGAAGCATACACTGTTCCAAAAACTTCTGACGATCCAGTTTCTTTGCAGTATTTTGTAAGATTCCCTTCCATTCCCCCAACGAAAGTTCCTCTTTTATGTAATATCAGATCGGAAGAGCA
>ERZ507233.78-NODE-78-length-17186-cov-4.35847_pt1 | contig 17186 bp, 12 predicted proteins | sample MGYA00512640_ERZ507233 | MGnify/ENA metagenome assembly ERZ507233 | reverse complement strand
GGGGCAGGGGATTATGTCGGGCTTAGAAAATATGTGGCAAATGGTATATGGCTGTCTGTCATTTTTTCTGTGATTATGACGGCAGGCACTGTTATCTTCTGTAAGCCGATTCTGCAGATCATGCAGACACCAGATGACATTTTTCAGGGAGCGTATGAATATATCGTGATTATTTTCATCGGTATACCGGTGACTTATCTGTACAATATGTGTTCCAGCTTGATTCGTGCAGTCGGCGACAGCAAGACCCCCGTTTATTTTCTGGCGATCGCATCTGTTTTGAACATTGTGCTGGATATTGTTCTGATTATGAATTTCAATATGGGTGTGGCCGGTGCGGCTGTGGCAACGGTGATTTCTCAGGGTGTGTCAGGTCTGCTCTGTCTCTTGTTTATCATAAAGAAATTTGATATTTTAAAGCCACGAAAAGAAGAGAGAGGATGGAACGGAAAATATGCTGCTGCTCTGTGTAATATGGGTGTTCCAATGGGACTTCAATTTTCTATCACTGCAATCGGAAGCGTCATCTTGCAGAGCGCAGTAAACACACTTGGATCTTCCAGCGTGGCGGCAATGACGGCAGGAAGCAAAATTGGAATGTTGTTTACCTGTCCTTTTGACGCACTCGGATCGACGATGGCTACTTATGCAGGGCAGAATACAGGCGCTGGAAAAATGGACAGAATCGGTTCAGGAATAAAATCAGGTATTTTTATGGGTTCTGTGTACTCGATTATTGCTCTGATCCTGACATATTTTTTCAGCAATCAGATTGCACTGTTGTTTGTAGATCAGGCGGAAACTGCCATCATGGCGGATATCAGAATGTTTTTGATTGGAAATGGTTTATTTTACATTCCTCTGACTTTAGTCAATACGATTCGTTATCTGATTCAAGGGATGGGATTCAGCAAATTTGCATTGCTTGCCGGTGTATTTGAGATGGTTGCCCGTGGAGTGGCAGGTTTTGTGCTTGTTCCGAAGTTTGGATTTATTGCAGCATGTCTGGCAAGCCCTCTGGCATGGATTATGGCGGATCTTTTTCTGGTGCCGGCCTATTTCTATTGTGTAAAAAAGATGAGCCAGGTGCTGAAAAAAACAGAGCCGGCGCTCTCATGAAAAAAGGAAAGTATTCCAGTCAAAAGAAACCGAGGCCGGAAGTTGACGCCGCGCAGGTAAACTGATATCATCTAAGAAGATAAAATTATCAGGCGAAAAAGTAAAAAAGGCGGAGGGAAACCGATGGATGAGAGAACATATAAGAGATATGTGAAAATTTTGAGAGAGGAACTGGTGCCGGCTCTGGGATGCACGGAGCCGATCGCAATTGCTTTTGCCGCTGCAAAGGCGAGAGAGGTGCTGGGAAAAATGCCGGATCATATGGAGGTCTTCTGCAGCGGAAATATTATAAAAAATGTCAAGGGAGTTGTCGTGCCAAATTCAGGCGGAATGCGGGGAATGGATGTAGCAGCGGTGCTGGGCATTGTGGGAGGATGTGCAGATCAGGAACTGGCGGTGCTGGAGAGTATCAAACCAGAACACATAGAGCAAATGAAACAGCTTCTGAACAATAATTTCTGCACTTGCAACTTGGCTGTGGATGTTCCCAACCTGTATATTCGGATTCGAGTATGGGCAGGTCAAGAGGATGCTGTGGTCGAGATCAGAGATCACCACACCAATATCACAAGAATAGAAAAAAATGGAACAGTTCTGCTTCAAAAAGAAGAGGAAAGACAGGAAGACGATCAGGAAAAGGCAGAGGAAGCGTGTCTGACAGTGAAGGGAATTATTGAATTTGCTGACCAGGTCAATATTGCAGATGTCAAAGACGTGCTGGACCGCCAGATTTCCTGCAATACAGCGATCTCTGAAGAGGGACTGAGAAACTGCTATGGAGCCGCAATCGGAAAGACGATTCTGGAGTCATATCCAAATGATGTAAAGGCAAGGGCAAAAGCGGCAGCTGCGGCAGGTTCCGATGCCAGAATGAATGGCTGCTCTATGCCGGTAATTATCAATTCAGGCAGCGGAAATCAGGGAATGACCGTATCTCTGCCTGTGATTGAATATGCAAAAGAGCTGAAAGTTTCTGAGGAAGAGTTGTATCGGGCTTTGATTGTCAGCAATCTTGTAGCCATTCATCAGAAATATTATATTGGAGATCTGTCTGCATACTGTGGCGTCGTCTGTGCTGCGACCGGAAGCGGCGCGGCGATCACCTATATGAAAAAGGGAACGTATCAACAGATTTCAGATACGATTACAAATACGATTGCAAACATCGGCGGAATGGTCTGCGATGGGGCAAAAGCTTCCTGTGCTGCCAAAATTGCGTCTGCGGTAGAGGCGGCGATCTTAGGCCATTGTATGAGTATGAATCAGAGATGTTTTCAGGAAGGCGAAGGTCTTGTAAAGGAGAATGTAGAGAAGACGATTGAGAGTATTGGAAAAGTCGGACGGGAAGGCATGAGAGAGACGGATCTCAAGATCTTAAATATTATGCTTGGAAATGAGTCTTGATACTCTGCGTCTCTGAAGACCGGAATTTTACAAACAAGAGGAATTTTGTAATCGTCATGGAGAAAGAGGAACAACAGCTGAAAATGTAAGAGATGGAACTGCAGTGTCTGGCGATCATCATAAAGAAAGAGGAACGCTTATATGGAACGTGTATATCATGAAATAGAACCAGTGTTTGATGAAAAGTCGAAAATTTTGATTTTAGGGTCGTTTCCCTCTGTGAAATCGAGGGAAGGTCATTTTTTCTATCATCATCCCAGAAACCGTTTCTGGAAAGTGATGGCGGCAGAACTGGAATGTGATATTCCTTCAACTGTGGAGGAAAAGAAAAAAATGCTGCTCACTCACCACATTGCCATATGGGATGTGATTGCCAGCTGTGAAATTTCAGGATCGAGTGACAGTTCCATACGAAATGTGATACCGAATGACTTGAATATGATTTTAAAAAGAGCGTCGATCCGAGAGATTTTCACAAACGGGGGAACTGCATATCAGCTTTATCAGAAATATTGCAGGGAAAATACGCAGAAAGAAGCGATTCGACTTCCATCGACAAGCCCGGCGAATGCTGCATATTCTATGGAGCGGCTGACGAAAGAATGGAGCGTTATTAGAAATTTGTTCTAATGTTGTTCATAAAAATTTTAAAATTTAATCAAAGTTTGCACATATTTACATTATATACTTATACCATCAAGTAAAGCGAACCTTGATAGATTTCAATTTCATAACTCCGGGCTGACAGGAAACTGCCAGCCCACTCCCTCAAATATAATTAATTAAATTATAAACTTTTTCATCCTTCAAAGCTGGCAGAGATGCCAGCTTTTCTCCATTTCAGGCATTTGGTGTCATCGCATATTTGCTGACTCAAAACTGGCAGAAATTACTAGATTTGAACGATATCAGGCTTTCTCAGGCTTCTTCGCAAACCTGGAAGATATAAAATTTCAGATAATAAGACTGGTCAGCAGCCCATAAAATCGGATGATCCGCCGCCTGTGTGCGGTATTCTACCTGGCGCAGTCTCTTGTGTGCGCTTCGTGCAGCTTCTGCAATCGTCTTTGTGAAGAGTTCCGGCGTCATAAAATGAGAACAGGAACAGGTGGCAAGGAAGCCGCCGTTTTTCACGAGCTTTAATCCCCTCATATTGATTTCACGATATCCTTTTACTGCATTTTTGACAGAGCTGTGTGACTTTGTAAATGCAGGCGGGTCCAGAATTACGACGTCAAATCGTTCATTTGCGCTGTCGAGTTCAGGAAGAAGGTCAAATACATCAGCACAGCGGAATTTGACGCGGTCTTCCAGATGGTTCAAGGCGGCATTCTCCTCTGCCTGTCTGACTGCCAGATCAGAAGCGTCAACGCCGAGGACGGAAGCGGCTCCGGCGATTCCGGCATTTAATGCAAACGAACCGGTGTGTGTAAAGCAATCTAATACTTTTTTTCCTCTGCACAGACGCTGGATGGCGAGGCGGTTATATTTTTGATCCAGGAAAAATCCTGTTTTCTGGCCATTCTCCACATCGACAATATAGCGGACATTGTTTTCAATGATCGGCACTTTTGTAGGAAATGGGGCGCTGATAAATCCTTTTACACGCTCCATACCTTCCTGAAGACGGACTTTCGCATCGCTTCTCTCATAAATTCCCTGAATCTGAATCCCATCATCGGCAAGAATTTCCGTCAGACATTCTAAAATTACAGGTTTTAAGAGATCAATCCCAAGCGCGAGGGATTCCACGACAAGAACATCAGAAAACTTGTCCACTACAATGCCCGGAAGAAAATCAGCTTCTCCAAAAATGACACGGCATGAGGAGGTGTCTACGGTCTGTTTGCGGTATTCCCATGCGTTTTTTACACGCATTTTCAGAAAGGCTTTGTCAATCACAGTGCCTTCTTTACGGGAGAGGATGCGTACCGTGATCTTGGAATTCGTATTGATGAAACCATACCCCATAAAATAACCGTCGAAGTCACGGACGGTGATGAGATCTCCGTTTGTAAACTCGCCCTCTATCTTGTCAATCTCATTGTCATAAATCCACATTCCGCCGGACTTCAGCACTCTTCCTTCGCCTTTTTTCAAGATAATTGTCGTATCGTACATCACATTTCCTCCAATCAAATTATTTGAACCTCTCATGATAAAGCCACGAGTGTTCTCTTCTTATTTATAAAATAAAAACGTATATTGACTGCCAACAGTATACAGGAAATACAAAAGCAGAGCAAGAAAAAATATTGCAAATTAAATATCAGAATGGTATGATAAAATGTATAGCAAGGAAAGAAATCTTAAGGAGGGATAACTATGAAAGCATGGTGGAAAAAACTATCTTGCTTGGCGGGAATCGGATTTGCATTCAGCTTACTGTTCTCAATGGGAGCATTTGCGGCATCCGGTACAAAAGTGATTCAGACAGATAACTTTGAATCCTTTTCAAAGGCGACAGCTGATCTGAAACAGACAAATGGCGCATCCGCCAAAGAAATGTATGAAGACACAAGTCCATATGCGACAATGCGTCTGATTGTAAAATCGAAAGGTCCAGCGCTGGATCTGAGCGGATACGGTGCAAAGACTGTTGTAAAAGGTCCGGACGGTTATTACATTATGCAGTTTAACACGAAAAAAGAGACAGAGAGCTGCTATAGATCTCTGCTTGGCAATCCGAATGTAAAATATGTAGAACCGGATGGAATTACAAGTTTAAATGATGTGACAGCATCTGAAGAGATGGAACTGTCTTCCATAGATGATGTTGATTCTGTGGAGGAACCGGAAAACAGCAGCGATGCGTATTCCTGGGGAGTTGCAAAAGTGGAAGCAGATAAATATGCTTCTTATTTAAAAAGCCTGAATAAAACTCAGACAATGAATGTAGCAGTCGTAGACTCTGGAGTGTGGAGATCCCATTCGATGCTGAGCGGCCGCGTATATTCCAACATCGGCTATGATTATGTGGAAAATGATTCTTATCCGTTCAATGATGGACATGGACACGGAACACATGTGGCAGGAACGATTGTGGACTGTACACCAGGGCTGAATGTCAAAATCATAGCAGTCCGCGTTCTGGATGATGCAGGATACGGATCTCACTCTGACGTTGGAAACGGAATCCGCTATGCGGCAGATAAGGGAGCAAAGGTCATCAACTTGAGTCTTGGAGGCGGTCATTCTTTTTATAAAGATGATGCTATTGAGTATGCAATTTCAAAAGGGGCAGTTGTCGTAGCAGCGGCTGGAAATGATTCTATGTCCATTGGCAGTTACTGTCCAGCACATATCACAGAATGTATCACAGTTTCTGCAATCGACAGCAGCGGAAGCCTGGCATGGTATTCAAATTACGGTTCTGCAGTTGACGTTGCAGCACCGGGAAGTGATATCCTGAGCTGCGGAATAAGTGGATATAACTCTTACGTTTATATGTCAGGAACATCCATGGCATCGCCGCATGTCTCAGCAATCGCAGCAATGTACCGTCTGATGTATCCGACAGCAGGTCCTGCAAAGATTCAGGAGCTGGTTAAGAGATATACAACAGATGTCGGATCTTCAGGAAAAGATGATTATTATGGATATGGAATTCCGAAACTGAGCAAGGCGATGAGCGTCAAAGTCGACAAAACATCACTTGGAACTGCAACTGCAAGCGGCACATCAGAAGTGCGTCTGACATGGAAGAAAGTAAGCGGCGCAGCAGGATATTACGTTTACCGCAAGGTACCGGGCGGCAGCTGGGCAAGAATTAAGACGATTTCTTCTGGAAGCACAACGGCATACAGAGATACGAATTTACAGCCTGGAACGAAATATATCTATACAGTAAGAGCTTATAAGAAAGTTGGATCGAAAGTCTATCTGGGAGATTATAACACGACAGGAATCTCAGCGATCACAGGACTTTCAACACCTGTTTTGAAGAGCGCTGCAAGTGTGGACTATAATTCCATCCGTGTAAACTGGACGCCGGTTAAGAATGCGATGGGATATCGAATTTACAGACGTACCAGCACGAACGGTTCCTGGCAGAGAATCGGAAGAGTTACAAAACAGTCTTCTTCTTCATTCGTGGACAACACAGCAGTGACAGGAACAAAATATTATTACACAGTCAGAGCAACCTGCACATATGGAAATACAATGAAAATGAGCGGGTATAACACGACCGGAGTGACAGGAAAAGCTGTTTTGGGAACACCGAAATTCACAAATTATGGTGTGGTTGCCGGAAAAGGTGTTCAGTTAAAATGGAATAAAGTTCCGGGCGCTACAGGATATGTGATCGGACGCAGTACAAGCTCTGGCGGAACATATACAAAAGTGGGCGCGCCTTCTGGCAGTACGACAAGCCTGATCGACAAGAATGCAGGAAAATATCGCTATGTATATTACAGAATCCGTGCATATCGCAAAGTGAACGGCAAGAATGTATTTGGCGGATTTTCACCGGTGATTTCTGTATACTCTTATTATAATGCAGTGGAAACAACGGATTATCTGAATACGAAATCAGTAGACCTTGTCAATGACGCGATGGTTCTCACCTCCAAACTGGAAGGAATGAGAAGCGGATATAATAGAGAATATCCGGATTTGTATGAGACAGGAGAAAATATTTCTGTAGGTGTAAATGAAAACGGCGCTGAGTATCGCGTAGAGGTACAGAACAATGGCAATGCCGGACTCTCTATGTACGGACTGAGAATCGGAGACGACTCTGTCACAGTGACAAGAGTACTGAAAGAAAATGGATTTAAAGCTGTGAGCGGTCAGCCATATGACTATATGCGCAGCGATGGAACAAAGCTGACAATCACATTAAAGAACGGACAGTTAGCAGCCTTTGGTTACTACTTCTAAAAGTGAGACATGCCGCAGTGACGATGGAGGTTACTGCGGCATTTATCTATTATATTAGGAAATGTTATTTCCTATATAATAGATAAAACAAAAGCGCTCTGTGAGGAGCGCATTGCGGCGGAATGGAAATATGTCGCTGATGCGATCAGGCGCAGGCGGAGAATCTCACAGGCGAGATCCTTTGTCAGAGAAAAATTTGAGGAATCTGGATAGGATATGCGAAAAAACAGGGGAGTATAGGAGAACGTATATGATAAGCGACGAAAAAAAATTATTGAAACGGGAACTGCAGATATTATATCAGGATTTATTTAAAAATCAGGATCGGTCTATGGCAAAGATCAATCGTTTTTTTGAGATCACCATGAAGATTGCACGGCCTGCCGTTGCACGCCAAATGGGAAAAAGCGAGGATTCTTATGCAGTGGAAGATATTGTAAGCGTAGGATATGGAATTTTATGGGAGCAGGGAATCATAGAAGGAAAACTGAACTATGACGAAGAACGGGGATATTTTGCAGATTATATTATCGGAATTATGAATAAGCTGGTGCTGCGTCTCTGGAGAAGTGAGGACAGAAAACGTCGCTATGAGAGCAGTCTGTCGGAAGATCAGACACAGGAAGGAGGATTTGCTCTGGAGGATATCTTGGATGCCGAGACACATGGAAGCTTAAGGGGACCAGAGAGTGAACTGGAATACCAGGAAACGAGAAGCCTTCAGGAAAAGGCAGCACGCTCATTTTTAGATTCTGTGATACAGTCAAAAGAGCCGCCGCACCAACTGCTGGCTATGTGCTATGTGAAATTGATGGCGACATTTTTAGATTTTTCTTTTCAATACAATCCATACCAGTGGGCAGAGAGCATCATGAAGGATAAGACGCTGCGTCTGCTTGCAGATGAGTTTTTAAAGACATCGAATGAGAAGCTGGACACGCAGTATGAAGAGTGGGGAAGCTGTTTTGAGAAAGCGATGAAGGGTGGATATCACAAATATGGAAGAGATTTTCCAGTTTTGGAAAAAGTGGTTTTTACCGATCACTTTAACAGAAAAGATCTGGAAAATTACAGCGAGCGCTCGTGTAAGAAACTGATCAGTCAGTGGATGGAAAAAGTGGGACAGGATGAGAATTTAGCAGAGCTGTTGATTCAGTATACAGAAAAACGGGAGATGGAAAAAGAAAAGCAGAAAGCGAGATAGAAAAAGAAAAGGAAAAGGAAAAGGAAAAGGAGGAGCCTCATGCTCAGCGCAGAAGAAATTTATGAAATAGCAAGAAAATTTGTGTTTGATGAGAAACTTACGATCAGGGAAGAGCAGATAAAAGAAGAAATATTGAATAACCGCAGTTATTATATCCAGTATTGCGCCGGTGTCGCTTTGCTGGATATGATGGAGCGGAAAGGAGAGTATGAGCCCCGATATCATGTCCGCAGTGTTCAGAGTGGAAAACAAAAGGCCAAAAAGATTGAAATTCACGAACAGATGGGAAAAAGGGAGTAAGGGGAGCAAAATATGAAGAAAAGCAAAATGAAACAATATTTATTGGGATTTTGCTTTTTTTGTCTTCTTTTCCTGTCAGGAAAACAGGCGAAAGCGGAAGAATTTCAATTTTATTATCAGTTTCTAAATGAAGATCAAAGAGAATTATACAACCGTATTATTGATGCGGCACAGACATACGAGACTGAGGTGGAAGTAAACAGTCTCAGTGAGGCACAGACGGAGCAGGCATATCTGGCAGTATATTATGATCATCCAGAGCTGTTCTGGCTGACCAGCGGATATCAGTACTGGACAGATAGCGAAGAATCTGTGACTGGGATTGAGATGGAATATAACAGTACCTGGGAAGAAAAAGAAGAGCAGAGCAGGCAGATTGAAGCGGCAATTCAGGAAGTCTTGTATGAGATAGACTACGGACAGGACACATATGGAAAAATTAAGAGTGCATATGAATATCTGATTAACCGCATTGACTATGTTGCAGATTCACCGTATAACCAGGATATTCGGAGCGTATTTTTGAACTGGCAGTCAGTGTGTACAGGGTACACGAAGGCAATGCAGGTTCTTCTGGAAAGAATGGGAATTTTCTGCACCTGCGTCAGAGGAACGGCAAACGGCGGACACCATGCCTGGAATCTGGTACAGATTGACGGAGAATATTATTATGTCGATGCGACATGGGGCGACCCTGTATATTTAGGTGAAGAGGACATCAGCAGTGATATTGATTACACTTATCTTTGCTGTACAGAGGAAGTGCTGTTTCGGACTCACACACCGGAAGATATGGCGATCCTGCCGGAATGCAGCTCCGAGCTGTACAATTATTATGCGTTAAATGGAATGTATCTGTACAGTGGGGATCGTGATTCTATATATAATTATGTTGTGGGAATTATCCAGCAGGGAGGGAGAGAAGCTGTGATGAGTTTTCCCTCCGAAGAATCGTATTTTCTGGCAAAGGCAGAACTGCTGGACTATGGGCTGCTGGATGAACTGATGAACCAGTATCTGCAGATTTGGGGTGAAGATCAGATTTCTTTCACTTATGAGACGAGAGATCAGGAATTTGTCATCCGGATATATTGGTGACGGTAACACAATAAAAGCACGATACCGCCTGCGATGATAAAGAGAAACAGCGCCGCTGCACAGTGAAAGAAGTATTTTTCCGGGAGAATATTGATGATCGGGTCCGAAACAGGATCGAACAGCCAAAGATCGTTCTGGAATAAGACCGTGTGCATCGTGACAAATACGGTATGGAAGGACACGATACTGAGAATACAAAGCAAAACAGGCAGAATGAGAACCAGGATACCGGAAACCTTCAGATACCGGAAATCCTGGTTTTTCTTTTTCCGGTACACAACAGGGATCAGCGTGAGAATGGAAGCAAAGGAGATACCATAGATTACATAAAAAATGCGCCGCACTTCATCGAAATGCTGAATACCTGAGGCTGAGGAAGGCATGGTTGGAAGCTGAAAAGTGCCATGAAAAAATGGCAGACAGGTACGAACCACATAAGCATAGTTCTGCAGAATTTCTTCTTTACTATATCCTGTGATCTCAGGAAGATGTAAAAAATGCAGATCAAACAGATAGAGCGGCCGAAAGAGAAGGACAAAAATCAGTCCCAGTCCAATGAAAGAAAATAAAAACAGAAAACCGATAGTAAGATCAATAAAAAAGTGTCTGGAACGTTTCAAAACAGTTACCTCCTGAAAACATACAACTATGGATGAAATATGGAAAGAATGGTAATAGAACGGATCATTTCTGATCATTATATCATAGAAAAAAAGATGCGTCCATATTCAGAAAACTTAAAGAAAAACGGATGACTCTTCTTTTGATCTATGATATTATAAACGATAATAAGAAAAGAGAAAAGGAAAATAAGAGGGAGAGGAAGAAGAAAAGAAGAAATCTGGAAGAGAAGGTGATGACATGCAGGATCAGAAGAAAGATTTTGTGAAGTTAGAGAAGGTATCAAAGATTTATAAGATGGGTGAAGTAGAGATTCGGGCGGTGAATGAGATCGAATTTTCGTTGGATAAAGGTGAATTTGTCGTGATCGTAGGCCCGAGCGGCGCAGGAAAAACGACGGTGCTGAACATTTTAGGAGGAATGGATACGGCGACGAGCGGTCATGTATGGGTGGACGGAAAAGATATTGCGAAATATTCTGGAAAACAGCTGACATCATACCGCAGAGATGATATCGGATTTGTTTTTCAGTTTTATAATCTGATTCCGAACTTGACAGCTCTTGAAAATGTGGAACTGGCGCTTCAGATCTGTAAAGACCCTCTTGATGCGGAGACCGTATTGAATGAAGTGGGGCTTGGAGACAGAATGAAAAACTTTCCTGCACAGCTTTCCGGAGGTGAGCAGCAGCGTGTCTCGATCGCCCGTGCACTTGCCAAAAATCCGAAGCTGCTGCTGTGCGACGAACCGACAGGCGCTCTGGATTATCAGACAGGAAAGGCGATTTTAAAACTTTTGCAGGATATGTGCCGTGAGAGAGAAATGACGGTCATCGTAATCACGCATAACTCAGCGATTGCTCCTATGGCGGATCGTGTGATAAAAATTAAAAATGGCAAGGTATCAAGCATGAAGCAGAATGACTGTCCGATGAATGTGGAAGAAATTGAATGGTAGGTGCGAATATGAAAAAAACTGCATTGAAAAAAGACTTTAAAATGGAAATTAAAAAGACGATGAATCGTTTTTTATCCATTCTGTTCATTGTAGCACTTGGAGTTGCTTTCTTCTCAGGGATCCAGTCTGCTGCGCCGGATATGCGTTATACGGCAGATGAATATTTTGACCAGCATGGTCTTGCAGATATAAAAGTGATGAGCACGCTGGGACTGACAGAGGAAAATATTGAGACGATGCAGGAGATACCCGGAGTAGAACAGGTATATGCCGGATATATGGCGGATGTCTTGTGCGGGGAAGAAAATTCTCAGAAAGTACTGCATGTGGAATCTATCTTTGACGATATCAATAAGCTGGATGTGGAGGAAGGAAGGCTGCCTGAAAAAGTGGGCGAATGTTTCCTCGACACTGATTTTGCAGCCGAAAATAATTACCATGTAGGTGATACGATCGTCTTTTCAGAGGAAAAAGGCGAGGATGAAGAAACACTTTTAAAAACAACGCAATATACGGTATCCGGAATTGGCAGCGCCAGCGCTTATATTTCATTTGGACGCGGCAGCTCCACTCTGGGAACAGGAACGGTGGCTGGTTTTGCCTATATTCTTCCAGAAAATTTTGATTCTGAGATTTATACACAGGCGTATATCACGGTCGAAGGTGCAAAAGAGCTGACCGCATACACAGAAGAGTATGACAATCGTGTGGAAGCAGTAAAAGACGCCTTAGATGAGCAGACAAAGATCATGGGCGAAGAGCGGTATGACTCAATTATATCTGAGGCAAAAGGAAGTCTGGCAAATGCAAACCGTACGCTGGCAAGCGGTAAGAGAGAGCTGAAAAGCGGAATTGAGGATGCTAGAAAAGAACTGGCAGATGCAAAACTTCAGATGCTGGAAGGCGAGAAGGAAGTCTGGGATGCGCAGCAGGACATTGCCTCTGGAAAAGAGCAGCTTTTGAGCGGACAGGCACAGATTATAAAGGCACAGAAACAATTAAAAGACAGTCAGGAACAGCTCCGTTCCGGAGAAGAACAGTTAGAAGCCGCATGGGAAGAATACAATCAGATGAAAGCCCAGATAGATGAAGCTCAGGTAAATCTGGCATGGCTGGATGAACTGATTGCACAGTGGGCGGCTACAGAGGAACAGATCTGGCAGGCAGAAGAGCTGAGGGCGACGATTGACCAGACACTGCCTGTTCTGGAAGAAAGCCTGACGCAGTTAAATGCACAGCAGGCTGAGATAGATGCTGCAAAAGCGCAGGTCGAGAGCGGACGGAATGAGATTTCCAGCTCTGAGGAACAGATAAAAACATCTCAAAAAGAACTGGCTGACGGCAGTGAAGAGATCCGTCTTGCCAAGATACAGATTGCAGAAGGACAGAAAGAATATTTTGACGGCAAGGAAGATGCTGTAAAAGAGATTAAAGATGCGAAAGAAGAAATCTATGACGGTCAGCAGGAGATTGCAGACGCTCAGGAGGAGATTGATGGGCTGGAAGAAGCAACCGTATATGTGATGGACCGTGATGCAGCATTTTATGATTACAGCACTTGCGGCGAGAATGCAGAACGTATCCGGAATATTGGAAAAGTGTTCCCTGTGATTTTCTTCCTGGTTGCAGCGCTTGTCAGTCTGACGACAATGACACGAATGGTGGAAGAAGAAAGAACACAGATTGGAACGATGAGAGCGCTGGGATATGGAAAAGGCGCAATTATGAAAAAATATCTGGGATATGCGTTTCTTGCAACCGCTTTGGGAAGTTTGATCGGATTTTTAATCGGGGAAAAGATTCTGCCGTTTATCATCATCTATGCGTATGGCATCATGTTCCCGCATATGACAGGCATGGTGATTCCATATAATATGACATATGCAGTCATTGCATCAGGAGCAGCGCTGATCTGTACAATGGGGGCGACAGTCGCCGCCTGCTACAAAGAATTTACTCAAACTCCAGCTGTTCTGATGCGCCCGCCGGCACCGAAGGAAGGAAAGCGCGTCTGGCTGGAATATCTGCCGTTTATCTGGAAACATCTGAGTTTTACCTGGAAATCAACGATCCGGAACCTGATGCGCTATAAAAAACGGTTCTTTATGACAATCCTGGGAATCGGCGGATGTATGGCGCTTCTGCTGGTAGGATTTGGACTGCGCGATTCCATCTTAGATATCGCAAGAATCCAATATAAAGAGATTCAGCTCTATGACGCCACGGCAATCTTTGAAGACGGCACCACAAAAGAAGAGCGTCTCAAAGTGATGGATCAGATGGCAGAGAATGAAAAGATCGACGGATATGGGGAAGCTCTTGTGAAACAGACGACATTGAAAGGCACAGAGAAAGATCAGGATGTCTATCTGTTTGTGCTGGAAGATATGTCACAGATGGAACGCTTTGTAAAACTGCGTGACAGAAAGAGTAAAGAGAAATATGTTTTGGATGACGATGGAATCATTCTGACAGAGAAGATGGCGAAATTGCTTGGAGTGTCCGAGGGCGACACGGTTGTGATTCGGGACGATGACGCAGGCGAAATCGAAGCTGTGATTTCTCATATCACAGAAAATTATATGAGCCATTATCTGTATATGACGCCTTCGCTGTATGAAAAACTGTACGGACAGGAACCGGAATACAACAGTATTTTACTGCAGAGCACAGAGAAAGATCAGGAGACGCTTGACAGTATCGGTGAAGAACTGCTGAAAAATGAGAAAGTAGTCAATCTTTCTTATACAAAATCATTGGAAAAACAAGTAGATGATATGCTTGGAAGCCTTGATATTGTCATTTTCGTTCTGATTATATCAGCCGGAATGCTGGCGTTCGTTGTTCTCTATAATCTGAATAACATCAACATCAATGAACGAAAGAGAGAACTTGCCACGATCAAAGTGCTTGGATTCTATGATGGGGAAGTCTCTGCGTATGTTTACAGAGAGAATATTCTTCTTACGATCATAGGAACAGGAGTCGGAGTGTTGTTTGGAATTCTGCTTCACCGGTATATCATAGTGACCGTGGAAATTGATATGTGTATGTTTGGACGGAATATCAACTGGCCAAGCTATCTGTACAGTATTTTATTTACGTTTGGATTTTCTTTTATTGTAAATATATTTATGCACTTTAAATTAAAGAAAATTGACATGGTAGAATCTCTGAAGAGTGTGGAATAGAAAGGATAGAAAGGAACGAAAAGATGAATTTGCCGGAAAAGTTTACAGAAAAAATGAGGGGACTGCTGGGGGACGAGTATGAATCATTTTTAAAAAGCTATGAGGAAGGCAGAAACTTCGGGCTGAGAGTCAATACAGCTAAGATCAGTCCGGAAGAATTTCAAAAGATTGCCCCATTTCATCTGAAGCGTATCCCGTGGGTGGAAAACGGCTTTTATTATGAAGAACAGGACCGCCCGGCACGTCATCCATTTTATTATGCCGGATTATACTATTTACAGGAGCCGAGCGCAATGTCGCCGGCTTCTCGCCTGGAAATCGAACGCGGCGATAAAGTTTTGGATTTGTGTGCGGCGCCCGGCGGAAAAGCGACAGAGCTTGGAGCCAAGTTAAGAGGGGAAGGACTTCTCGTTGCAAACGACATCAGTGCGTCGAGAGCAAGGGCGCTTCTGAAAAATGTGGAGATTTTCGGGATACCGAATGCATTTCTGATTAATGAGGTTCCAGCAAAAATAGCAGATCAGTTTGAAGAATTTTTTGATAAAATCTTAGTGGATGCGCCGTGTTCCGGTGAGGGAATGTTCCGAAAAGATCCTGACGTGGCGAAGGTCTGGAGTCAGGAAAAATCACTGGAGTGTTCCAGAATCCAGAAAGATATTATTTTGTCGGCCGCAAAGATGCTTGCGCCGGGCGGGATGATGCTGTATTCGACGTGTACGTTTTCACCGGAGGAAAACGAAGAAGTGATACAGTACCTTCTGGACAGCAGAAGTGATTTTTCTCTGATTCCAATGGAGATGTATGAAGGATTCTCAGGGGGAAGACCGGAATGGATCAGCGGCGGATCAGAAGAGCTGAAAAAATGCGTGCGTATCTGGCCGCATAAAATGAGCGGAGAGGGACATTTTATGGCTCTGCTGAAAAAAGAAGGTATTCCTGGAAAGAGGAGTATTCCGATGAGAAAGGGAATGTCAGTCACAAAAGCAGACAGAAAGATTTTGGATGAATTTTTCAAAAATGTCAGAAGACCGCTCGATCTGGAGACGGTTGAGATTCGAAAAGATCAGGTATATCAGGTCACAAAACTTCTGGGAGACAGAAAAGGAATCACTTTCTTAAGAAATGGTCTTTATCTGGGCGAGATGAAAAAGGGGCGGTTTGAGCCGAGCCAGTCGCTTGCTATGGCTTTAAAAAAAGAAGAGTATGATTCTTCCATAGATCTGCACTTTGATGATCCCAGAACAGAAAAGTATCTGAGGGGAGAGACGATTGAGACGGACGACATCGAGAGCGTCAGAAAAAATGGATGGCAGCTGGTATGCGTCGATGGCTATCCGCTCGGTTGGGGAAAACTGGTAAATGGTACATTAAAAAATAAATATCATGCAGGCTGGAGAATGAAGTAAAAGAGACAGGAGGAAAGAAAGTATGATAACAATCGTATCAAAAAGTAAACTGGTGGAAGTAACAATTCCATTTAAGAAAAATCTGGACAGAACAGAACGGATGGAGGCTGCTTCAAAGGCAGTAAAAGAACAGAAGACAAAGCAGTTTTCTGTCAATGCAGAGCAATGGATCAATGGATATGGCGCAGAAGCGCTGGCGGATCTTGTTCAGGGCATGATGCTGTCCTCATATGAACAGATTCGTTTTCCGAAAAGAGAGAGAAAAGAACTGGAAATTGAGCTGACTGGCATTTCCGATCCGCTTTTGGAACAGGCTGAAAAAATCGTAAAAGAGGCAGAAGCAGTGACGAGAAATATCTGTTTTGCAAGAGATCTCGTAAATCTGCCTGCAAATTATTTAAGACCGGCTGATTTTGTCAGAGAAGTAAAGGAAAAACTGGCAGGAACAGGAGTGGAAGCAGAATGTTTAAACGAGCAGGAGCTGAGAGAACAGGGACTGAACGGAATCCTTGCAGTGGGAGATGCCTCTGCATTTCTTCCGTGTCTTTTGATTCTGCGCTACAAGAATAATCCAGAGAGCGATCAAACCCTTGGTCTTGTCGGAAAGGGCGTGACATGCGATACTGGCGGATACTGTCTGAAAAGCGCTTCTTCCATGCTGGGAATGAAAGGAGACATGGCAGGCGGTGCAGCAGTTGCAGGCGCAATCTGCGCTCTTGCTGAAAATAAGGTAAAGACGAACGTGATCGGATTGATTCCTCTCTGCGAAAACAGAATTTCACCAGGGGGACTGCTGCCGGGAGATGTTGTAACGGCATACGGCGGTAAGACGATTGAAGTCGTGAATACAGATGCCGAGGGAAGAATCATTCTGGCGGATGCTGTTTCTTATGCAGTCAACAAAGAAAAGGTGACAAAAGTTGCAGACATTGCCACACTGACAGGAGCTGTCGTGCGTGCGCTTGGATTTGGAATGGCCGGCGTAGTGGCAAGCGATGATGA
>ERZ507233.57-NODE-57-length-18800-cov-4.40603_pt1 | contig 18800 bp, 16 predicted proteins | sample MGYA00512640_ERZ507233 | MGnify/ENA metagenome assembly ERZ507233 | reverse complement strand
GATCTAAAAACCTGTGCGGCAGCCCATAGGACCGAAATAGATGATCTTGCTTCCGAATTCCCCGTGATTTCTCAGGAAGGTGGCGGCCAGGTGTTCGATCGTGTGGACTTCCGCTGTGTTCATGACAGGCTCCTCATTGGGGGAGGTCATGCGGATGTCAAAGGTGGTGATGACTTCCTGTCCCACGTAATCTTTCCGGGAAACATAGATGCCCGGCTGCAGTTTTATATGGTCAATGGTAAAGCTTGCGATTTTTTCCATTTGTTTTCTCCTTTTATTTATCTCATTCTTTTTCCGGTAAAATAATTATAATCCGTATGCCGGCAGGATGCAAGCAGAATCAGGATGGTGCTGTCCTTAAAATAATGGTAAAGGTGGCCCCTCCGCCCGGTGTATCGGACAGGATCAGCCGTCCTCTGTGAATCTTTATGATCTCCCTGGCAATGCTTAAGCCAAGTCCGAAATGTTCTTTGCTGGTGTGGGCCTTGTCCTGGCGGAAAAAACGCTGGAACACCTGCTTTTTAAACGAGTCCGGAATACCGGGGCCGTCATCGGCAACAGACAGGGAGACATGATTGGCAGTAAAGGACAGTGTAAGGGTGATATGGCCGGACGCAGGTGTGTAACTGAGGGCATTGTCCATGAGGATGGAGAGTACCTGGGAGATCCGTTCTTCGTCGCAGAGAACAGGCGGGCATTCCTCCTCAGGCAGACGGATACTTAGGCAGAGTCCCTTTTCTCTGGCAAGATACTCATATTTTTCATATGTCTCCAGGAGCAGGGTGTCGGGCGGTACCGGAGCCGGCTCCAGATTCCAGGAGCAGGCATCCGCACCGGCAAGCTGCAGCATGTCATCAATCAGGCGTGACATACGCTTTCCCTCAAGCTGGATAGTCTCTGTAAAGCGGGCGGCCTCCTCAGGTGCAGCTTTCTGGGAGGCAGTCAGGCAGGAGAGTATAACTGCCAGGGGGGAGCGGAGTTCATGGGAGGCAGAGGCTATGAACTGTGCCTGCTGTCTGCGGTTTTCTTCCAGAGGAGCCAGGGTCCTTCCTGTGAAGAACCAGAAAAAGACGGCGAGGAGGAGAAGCGCAGCGCTGTCTGCCCCCAGAAAGACAAGGCGCTGTCCGTAAATCTGGGTTTTCTGTGCCTCCAGAGACTGCAGGATGACAGCGCTTAAATGGCCGTTTGTCCTGGGAAGCAGTATGACGGAGGCGTAATACTCCTGCCCGCCCTTTGGTTTTAACCGGAATTCCACATGTTTGGACAAAAGGGAGGAGGCATTCGCGGCATCCAGATCCAGCCCGTAGTCCCGGGAGGCGGTTTCTTTTGCAAGGGATATGACATCCTTTTCCTCCCGGGTTCTGCGCAGCTCCTGGTAAAAGAGGGGCTGGCCGTTGTCGAACAGGGAGAGAATGGTATTGTGGTTCTTCTCGATACCGGCGATCCACTGAAGGGTAATGGTGTTCTGGCTTTCCAACTGGGTGAGCATGGAATTCAGGCTGTTGGTAAAGGAAGTGCTGCCGTTTTTCGCAATGCCTGACTCGGAGAAATAGAGACACAGACAGGTGGCGGCAGCCAGAATAACGCCTGTGACCGCAAGGCAGAGAAGGGTGAGGCGTATCCGCATTTTGCGGAACAGCAGGGGATGGGGGGGACGGTCTTCTTTTTTATTCATGGGTTACCTCCAGGCAGTAGCCGATGCCCCGGACTGTGCGCAGAGTGAGTGCGCTTCCGACTGTCCGGAGACGGCGGCGGATAAAGTGGATATAGTTATCCAGATTGCCCTCCTCCACCTCCGCGTTGGGGCCCCAGACGCGGGACAGGATGGTGAGCCTGGGAAGCGTCTGTCCCGGATTACGGAGCAGAAACTCAAGAAGCGCGCCCTCACGTTTTGACAGTACCAGAACCTTGGAACCGCAGAGGAGCTGTTTTGGAGCAGGGCGGTATGTCACATCCCCAAAGGTGATCTCATCGGACAGCTCCAGGTTGACCGGACGGCGGGCAATACAGCGGATGCGCGCCAGAAGTTCCTGGAAATCATAGGGTTTTACCAGATAATCATCTGCCCCTTGGTTGAGTCCCGTGATCTTATCGGAGAGTTCTCCCAGTGCGGTGACAAGGATGACAGGAGTGGAAATACCCTCCGCGCGTATTTTTTCCAGGACAGTAAGGCCGTCCATAGAGGGGAGCATTCGGTCCAGAAGGACCAGATCATGGGTGCGCTGCCTGATATAATCCAGGCCATCTTCCCCGTCGTAACACAGATCCGTCAGTATCCCCTCCTTTTCCAACTGGAATTTCAGGGAGTCACAGAGCTTGCGGTCGTCTTCTATTATCAATATTCTCATGAGAAAAATATCCTCCGGTCTTTCATTTTATTTAGAAGTATAACACAGGAATCTTTAAGTTATCTCTAAAAATGAAAGAAAAATTAGAGGGAATCTTAGAGAATGTTTAGAGAATGGAATGATAAGATAAACGCAAATGAAAGACAGGAGGAGAAACATGAACCGATATATCAAAAAAGCAGTCTGTCTGACAGCAGCTCTTGCCATTGCCGTGGCAGGGCTTGCAGGGTGCGGAAAACAAACAGAGGATGAGAGCGGGAAAGGCGCCATGGGCCGTTATCTGGAGGAGGAGGTATCCCTTCCGGGAAATACAGGCAGGGTCCTGGCAATGGAGAGACTGAATGACAACAGCCTGTCACTTTTGACAGAGGATAAGGAGACGGGTGAGCGCTGTCTGTGGAAGTCAGCGGATTTGGGCAAAAGCTGGGAGGAGGATATGCTGCCGGAAGGACTGGGACTTGCCGACTGTGCTTACATAGACTGGGCCTGCATCAGTAAAGAGGGAGATATAGCCGTATCTGCCATGCCTGAGGCGTCTGAGGTAATGGTATCCCAGAGCTTTTCCCTTCTGTATGCAAAGAAGGGGGAATCCCTGAAAGCCCTGAACCTTGATGGGGAAAAGACAGATGACATGAAAGTCATCACCGGGATCGCATTTTCTGACAGCGGAAAGCTGATCGCCACATATACATACGGAACGGTGTGCGTGATCGACCCGGAAAGCGGACATGTGGAGCAGAACATCCAGCCGGGTGAGACAATCCAACAGGTTACCAATACAGAAGATACGCTGCTGCTGCTCACAGACAAGGGGCTGAAAGCCTATGATATGAACACCGGGGAATCCGCGGAGGCAGATCAGGCGCTTTCTGATGAGCTTTTAAAAGAGATGGAGACCGAACAGAAAAAGTTGAGAAACAGCATGGTCTTTGGGTATGGGAAAGAGGAAGATAAGCTGTTCTACTGTGCAGGGAGCGGCATTTACCGGCACATTTTGGGCGGCACGGTGGTAGAGCAGGCAGTGAACGGAAGCCTGACATCCATCGGAAATCCAAAGACCATGCTCATTTCCCTGGCCGTTATGGATGATGACAGCTTCCTTGTGGCCTGCTCCGTGGACGCGGAGTACAAGATTTACCGCTATTCTTACTCCGCTGACACGTCTTCTGTGCCGGAAAAGGAGATCAAGGTGTATTCTCTGGAAGACTGCTCTGTGCTGAGACAGGCAATCTCCGTATACCAGAAGCAAAATCCGGATGTGTATGTGGACCTGGAGATTGGTATGAGCGGCGAGGATTCCGTCACCGCTTCCGATGCCCTGCGCTCCCTGAATACCGATATCATGGCAGGAAAGGGACCGGATATCCTGATCCTGGACGGCATGCCTGTGGAGAATTATATTCAGAAGGGGCTTCTGGAGGATATTACAGGCACTGTGGAAGCAGTCAGCCGGGAAGACGGACTGTTTGAAAATATCATGAGGACCTTTGAGAAGGATGACAAGATCTACGCAGTGCCGCTGGGCTTCTTACTCCCTGTTGTCCAGGGTGACGAAGCCGTTGTAAATGCAGCCGAAAGCATGAACACACTGGCAGAGCAGATCGCAGAGATAAGGGAAGAAAATCCCCATACAGGGCGCATTATGATTCCCACAGATTCCTCTGATTTTCTGGAGATATTCTACAACCTGGAGAACGCGGCTATGAGAAATGAGGACGGCACTCTGAATGAAGAGGCGCTGAAAGCTTTTCTGGAAAACATGAAAAAACTATATGGGGAACCCATCACCCAGGAAGAACAGGAAAATACCATAGGGTACTTCAGTGCAGCAGAAGGGGGCGCGTCAAACCTGGACGGACTGCGCCTGCAGTCTATGGTGCTGCTCTCCCAGCAGTCCAAGGCGGGCGCGGGGTGGATCGGCTCCGTGTCACAGCTTGTGGAGATCCTGGGGGTAAATCAAGCCTGTGGTCTGGACTACACAGAACTGAAATCAGAGGGTAAAAGTGTATTTCTTCCCTACCAGAGTGTGGGAATCAGCAGCAAGAGCAAGGAGAAAGAGCTTGCCTCCGATTTCCTGAAAGCCCTGCTGGGCGTGGAGGTACAGGGCACCTTAAACGCAGCCTTCCCCATCAATCAGAAGGGGTATGAGAAGGCAATGGAATTTGCGAAAACCACCTACGGCGGCGGAGGGGATGACGCAGCAGGAGGTGCGTCCATCACGATGTCTGACAGTTCAGGCAGTATGTCATCCGTAAACTTAGGATGGCCCGGCGAAGAAGAACTGGACGGGCTGAAAGCGCTTCTTGAACAGGCGGAGGTACCGGCTTCCACGGATGATACCATATGGAACGCGGTCAAAGAGCAGGGGGAAAAATACCTGAATGAAGGCCTGGGCCTGGACGAGGCATGCAGCAATATCATACAGAAGGTCAATCTCTATCTGGCTGAGTAAAGGGGAGAAGGCAATGAGGCGTCACGGCAGAAAGAAAGCGGGAATAAGGAAAAAGAACAGGGCGGCAGCAGTCTTTCTGCTGCCAAGCCTCGGCGGTGTGGCGCTGTTTGTCCTGATACCCTTTGCGGATGTGATCAGGCGGTCCTTTCTGGATGCCATGGGGATGGAGTTTAAAGGAATCGGCAATTATCTGGAGCTGTTTCACAATTCAGCCTTTCTGCTGGCAGTGAAGAATACCATGCGGTTTGCGTTTATCTGTATTCCGGTTCTGCTGCTTTTCTCCCTGGGAATCGCGGTGCTGCTCACAGGCGCAGGGAAAAGGGGGAAGCTTTTGAAAAACTTTTATCTGATTCCCATGGCGGTCCCGGTGGCGTCCATAGTACTTTTATGGAAGTTTTTATTTCACAGCCAGGGGTTTTTGAGTGCTTTCTGCAGTATGGTGCACCTGCCGTCACTGGACTGGATGAACAGCAGCGCAGCGTTCTGGGTGCTGGTTGTCAGTTATCTGTGGAAGAATATGGGGTATGACATTATACTGTGGAGCGCAGGTCTGGCTGCTATACCGGACAATCTGTATGAGGCGGCAAGGGTGGATGGTGCCGGCAGTCTGGACTGCTTTTTCAGGATCACACTGCCGAATCTTCTGCCTGTATTCTATACCATCACGGTGCTCTCTTTCCTGAATTCCTTCAAGGTGTTCCGGGAGGCATATCTGGTGGCCGGGGATTATCCCCATGACAGTATGTATCTGCTGCAGCATGTGTTTAACAACTGGTTCAGGGAGCTTTCGCTTGATAAGATGGCAGCCGGGGCAGTGCTTACGTTTCTGGCTGTTCTGATACTTATCCTGCTTCTGCAGAGAGCTTGGGGGAGAGAGGGTTGATGGAGGAATGAAGAAAGTTATTTTGGTTATTCTGGGATTCTTTGCACTGCTGGCAGCGTATCCGGTGTTGTTTCTTGCGGCAGGTTCCCTGATGGGAAAGCAGGAGCTGGCCGGATATCTGGCGCCGGTTCTGGCAAAAGGGGGCGGGTACGCGGCATTTCGTCTCTTTCCCATGTATCCCACCCTGCGGGCATATGTGGAGCTTTTGCTGGATTCTCCCGGATATTTTATAATGTTCTGGAATTCCGTTCGTATTACAGCGGGAATCCTTTTGGGGCAGCTCCTGGCAGGTGTGCCTGCGGCATGGGGATTTGCCAGATTTGAATTTCCGTTTAAGAGAGCAGTGTTCACCGTGTATGTGACACTGATGATGATGCCCTTCCAGGTGACCATGCTCTCCAATTATCTGGTGCTGGATCAGATGGGGCTTATGGATACCCTCTGGGCAGTGATCCTTCCGGGGGCGTTCTCCACATTTCCGGTGTTTATCATGTACCGGTTCTTTACGGGCATACCGGAGGCTGTGGTGGAATCTGCAAGGATAGACGGTGCAGGAGAGTGGAAGATATTCCTGCATCTGGGGCTTCCCCTGGGATCCGGGGGTATCTGTTCCGCCATGGTACTGGGATTTCTGGAGTGCTGGAATCTCATTGAACAGCCCCTTACATTTTTGAAAAATAAAGAATTATGGCCCCTTTCCCTGTATCTGCCGGATATCGGGCTTTTGGAAGCGCCGGCAGCGTTTGCGGCTTCCGTGGTGGTTCTTCTGCCGGCTCTTTTCATTTTTCTGGGCGGGCAGGATTATCTGGAACAGGGGATCGTGGCAGCGGCAGTGAAGGAATAGAGGTGGAGAGATGATACGAGGAAAAGGGAGAAAAAGCCTGAGACAGAAAGCATTTTTTATGCTTGCCGTTTTTCTGGTCATGATGATGGCATTTACGGTCATATCAAGAGCTGCCGACAGTGTGACCATAGCGCAGGTGGATGTGGAGAATATGTCCTCAAAGGCGATTGAGCACCCTGTGGTGGGTGAGGGGACGGTAAAAGAGAATCTGGAGAAGGCCATAAGCACAGAGCCAAATATCATGGTGGAGACGCTGTATGCGGCACAGGGCAGCCAGGTGGAAGAAGGGGAGCTTCTCATGCAGCTTAGGATGGCAGATATTGAGGAACAGATTGAGAATCTGAATACGGAGATAAAGAAGCTGGAGCTGAACAACCGGGATCTCGGAAGCAGGAAGCAATCCGAACAGCAGAAAAAATCCGTACAGGCCCAGAGGGCCAGAGAGGATTACGACAGGGCCGAGACGGAAGGCGGAAACCGCGTGGCCCAGGCACAGGCAGCGCTTGCCCGGGCGGAGGCAGAGCTGGAGGAATTTTATCAGGCCGGGCAGGAAGAGAGCGGCGGTGAGGAGCTGACGGTTTCCACTCTGCAGGAGCTGTGTAAGGAGAGGGAGGAAGCACTCTCCGTCCTTGAAGCCAAAGCAGACGCCCTGTGGGAGAAAATTGAGGAAGAGATCTTAAAAGAGATTGGCGCCGCGGAGGAAGAAAACGGTTCTCTGACTGAGGCACAGAAAGAAGAGATCAGGACACGCATAGAAGAGGAGAATGCCCGGGAGCTTGCAGCGGCAAGAGAGGACGCGGAGGCAGCAAAGCAGGCTCTTGAGGAGGCACGAAGTGCCCTTGCAGAGGCCGAAAGTCTGGGGCAGACTGCCGGGGAACAGAGTGCCAAAGCCCGGGAAGAGCAGCTTCTGGCTGACATCGAGGCGAAAAGACAGGCCTGCCAGGAGGCGGAAAAGGCAAAAGAGGACAGCCAGACACAGGCCCAGAGAGCGCTGGAGGATGCGGAGGCTTCGGATGGCAGTGACAGTACGGAGAAGATCAATGCGCTGGATCTGGACGCTAAGAAAAAGAGTCTTGAGAAGCTGGAGAAGCTGAAAGAGGATCAGGGGCAGATTCTGTCACCGGTGAAGGGGGTTGTGACGGAAGTGCAAGTGGGGGCAGGTGACAATACACCGGATACGGCGCTTATGACACTGGCGGATGTAAGCTCCGGATGCAGGTTTGTGGCGCAGATCGACAAGAGTCTGGAAAAATATATAGCCAGAAAAGATCCTGTTAAGCTGTCCGCGGAGGGCAGTAAAAAGGACATAGAAAATCTGGAGGTGGAGAGCATTACACCGGATGCGGAGGACAAGACAAAACTCAATGTGACGGTTCTGCTCCCCGCAGATTCCATGGAGATTGGCACGGCAGCCACCATGACCTGTATGCGCAGAACAAAGGTACAGGATAACTGTATTCCCGTGGAGGCTCTGCATGTGGAAAATTCAAAATATTATGTTCTGGTGGCGGAGGAAAAAAAGACGGTCCTGGGAACAGAGCTGACAGCCGTGAGAAAGGATGTGGCGGTGAAGGACAAAAACAGTTCCTATGCTGCCCTGGAAAGCGGCAGTCTTCTGCCGGATGACCGGGTGATCACAGAATCTGACAGGACTATAGATGCGGGCAGCAGAGTGCGCCTGCGGGAACCATGAGAGGGGGAAGGAAGGCTGTCTGCAGACTTGGGGTTTTAGGGCTGCTGCTTTTATGCTGTTTTTTGGCAAAAGCCGCTGCAGCCGGTACAGAAAAATACAGCGAAGGGGTTTCAGTAAGAAAGACGAAGGGTACCTGGTCCCCGGCGGAGGCGGATTCCATCCGGCAGGAGGAGTCAGAGCAGGAGTTCCCCGATTCCTGTATATTTTGGGGAGAGCGGGGAGAGGAGGTTCTGGAAAATGAGAAACTGGACAGAATGGAGCAGGCTTCTGTCATAGAGGTTCTGGGAGATACACAGGGGCTTCTTGCGGCCACGGCACCTCTGTATGAGGAGGATGAGGATGGCTGTCTTTTGTCCGAGGATTTGGCCTGCAGACTTTTCGGAAGCAAATATGTGATGGGGGAAGAGATTTCCTATCGGGGAAGGACCCTGACGGTCCGTGGGATCTTGAGAGGGATGGAGGGGACTGCCGCCGTACAGGCAGAAAAGGAGGGGGACAGCGTTCTGGACACCATAGCGTATGAGGCGAACACGGAGGGCGATTCCCTGGAAAGTCCGGTGCAGGCATTTCTGATGCGCCATGGGATACAGGGAAAAGTCCAGCCGTGGAGGTATTTTGCAGTGTGCGCAGAGCTTCTGGTATTTCTTCTTCCTCTGGTCATATTTTTGAGAATGGCCGGCAGGACGGCAGATGCATGCCGGAAAATGCATTCCCGCAGTCTGCGGACACGCGCCGGGAAAGACGGGAGGCAGAGAAACACCAGAATACGGACAGCAGGCATGTATGCAGTACCCGTTCTTATGGCAGTTCTGTTTTACTGGCTTTTTCGGCCCTCTCTTGGAGTGACCAGGGATATGATGCCTACAAAATGGTCGGATTTTAACTTTTGGAGACAGACCATACAGCAGATACAGAATAATCTGGAACTGCTGCTTCAGACGAAAAAGACAAGTCTGGATCTGCTTGTACTCCGCCCGTTCTTTTCCTGCCTGAAATACTGTGTTATGGCCTGGCTGCTATATGCTGTGGGGTACAGATGGGAAAAAAATGCAGGTACAGCGGAAGTTTTGGCGGGGATATTATTGTCCTGGATCTTACTGCTGGGGGTCATCTGCTTTTTGGGGGACAGCGGCCTTTACCTGGCGGGGGAGAAACGTATCTGGTTCTGGGCATGCTTCTGGCTGACCGGCGGGTACGCGGCGGACAGGATGCATGCCTTTTGAGGGCAGCATCCTTTTGCCGCTGTGAAGCAGAAAGACTGAATTGTAACCCGCTTTTTTACTTCATTGAAATAAACAATTGAAATGAGAAAGTATTTATGCTAAACTTTATCTATAAATTCTGTTTTTCTTATATTCTTAACATTCTTTTGCTATTCATCTTATCTGAATCAATGAAACCCTGAAATTAAGTATGAAATGAATGCATTTGCGTAAAGTCACAGAGAGCCGCACGCGCATAATATTTATTAGAAAAGAGGTGAATGGATGACAAAATTAAAAGAGAAGATCAATGAGGCATTATCCTCTGTACTGCCTATCACCTGCATTGTATTTTTGTTAAGTATCACGATCACGCCCATGCCCATAGGGACCATTCTGCTGTTTGTGCTGGGGGCGGTTCTGCTTGTGGTGGGTATGGGATTTTTTTCACTGGGAGCGGATATGTCCATGATGCCTATGGGGGACGGTATTGGTAATGCTCTTGTGTCATCAAAGAAAAAGCTGGTTATGTTTCTTGTTACCTTTGCAATCGGATTTATAGTTACCATTGCAGAGCCTGACCTGACAGTTCTGGCACATCAGGTTCCCGGCATACCGGATCAGATACTTATCTGGACTGTGGCCTGCGGTGTGGGACTCTTTCTGATGTTTTCATGGATACGTATTACCTTTGGCGTGGATTTGAAGTATATGCTGATCTTCTTTTACATAGTTGTCTTTATCCTGGCGTTTTTTTCTATGGACAGCTTTATGGCAGTGGCTTTTGACAGCGGGGGCGTTACCACCGGACCTATTACCGTTCCGTTCATCATGGCGCTGGGGATCGGCATGGCTCATATGAGGAACAGCCACGCGGAGGAGGACAGTTTTGGTCTGGTTGCTCTGGGCAGTATCGGTCCTATTCTTGCAGTTCTGCTTTTGGGAATTCTGTATCACCCTAAAGGGGCTTCCTATACGCCTTTTCAGATGGTGCATATTGAGACCACAAAGGACGTGGCTAAGACATTCCTGGCAGAGATGCCCCGGTATGTCAGGGAGGTGAGTAAGGCATTGTTTCCCATTCTCTGCTTTTTCTTTTTCTTCCAGATGATAACCAGGTACTTTAAAAAGAAATCGGTCATTAAAATACTGGTGGGAACTCTGTATACTTATATGGGGCTGATCCTGTTTTTGTGCGGTGTCAATGTGGGATTTATGCCGGCGGGATATTTTATCGGTTCCGAGCTGGCGGCCCTGTCCTATAACTGGGTTTTGGTGCCTGTGGGCATGGTTATAGGGTTTTACATTGTAAAGGCAGAGCCTGCGGTACATGTGCTGAACCGCCAGGTGGAGGAGGTGTCATCCGGTGCTATTTCCTCTAAGGGGATGCTCTATTCCCTCTCTGTGGGTGTGGGGATTTCACTGGGAATCGCCATGCTTCGTGTGCTGACGGGAATCAGCATCATGTATTTTCTTATTCCGGGCTATTTCACTGCTTTGCTGCTGAGCTTTTTTGTGCCGAAGGTGTTTACCGGCATCGCCTTTGATTCCGGCGGAGTGGCCAGCGGGCCCATGACGGCAACCTTTCTGCTGCCTCTGGCAATGGGGGCGTGTGAAAGCCTGGGCGGGGATGTGATGATGGATGCCTTTGGAATCGTGGCAATGGTTGCCATGACACCGCTTGTTACCATTCAAATTCTGGGATTGATGATGAGGAGAAAGAAAAGGGCAGTATCTTCAGCTCAGGAAGAGGATGGGATTCTTGCCTTTGAGGAGGTTTCAGATGAGTAAACAGAAAGTAAAATGTTTGGTCGCTATTGTTAACCGTGGAAAGGGCAGGCTGGTAGCTGATATCTGCAGAAGCCGTCAGATCTGCTTTACATGCGGGACACTGGCGCTTGGAACTGCGGGAAGTGAGCTTCTGGATTATCTGGGAATCGGGGAGACAGACAAGGAATTGCTGTTCAGCTTCCTGCCGGCCTGTCTGGAACGTGATGTCATGAATGAAATAGCCGCGAAAATCAATATCAAGAAACCTGGGCATGGTATTATGTTCACAATTCCATTGAGCGGTATCAGTACATTATTCCAGCAGAAAGTTTTGTGCCGGGGCGCGGAAAAGGAGGAGTATATGGAGCAGGCGGAAAGAAAATATGAACTGGTGGTTGCAGTGGTGGACCACGGCTTTCAGGATCAGGTGATGGTTGCCGCAAAAGCGGCGGATGCCACAGGGGGCACGGTATTTCATGCCCGTTCCCTGCACGATGAGGATGCCTCTTCCTTTCTGGGGATAAGACTGCAGGGAGAGAAGGATGTGGTCATGATTTTGTCCGGTATTGACGCGTATACCAGGATCATGCAGGCTGTCAACACAGCATGCGGTCTGAAGACAGAGGCAAAAGGACTGATATTCTCCCTCCCAGTGGACCATTTTATAGGGATTTGATTATAAAGATTTGACTTTGTACGGGCAGAATGATACAATTTATCGTAGTAAATTTCTGGAGGACATTAAAATGATTAACGATAAAAAAGTATTATTCAGCGGTATGCAGGCAACCGGAAACCTGACACTTGGAAATTATCTGGGAGCGCTGAAAAATTGGGTGACATTGAGTGATGAATATGAGTGCTTTTACAGTGTAGTGGACATGCATTCCATCACAGTGCGCCAGGACCCGGCTACTCTTCGCAAGAGAGCCCGCGCGCTTCTGACTTTATATATTGCGGCAGGATTGGACCCGAAGAAAAACTGTATTTATTACCAGTCCCATGTATCAGGACATGCAGAGCTTTCATGGATCTTAAACTGCTTTACCTATATGGGTGAGCTGAGCCGTATGACACAGTTTAAGGACAAATCCGCCAAACATGCGGACAATATCAACGCAGGACTTTTCACCTACCCGGTACTGATGGCGGCTGATATCCTGCTGTATCAGGCAGATGTGGTTCCGGTGGGAATTGATCAGATGCAGCATCTGGAACTGACACGTGACATTGCCATCCGATTTAACAACATTTACGGGGATGTGTTCACAGTTCCGGAGGCATATATCGGCAAAGTGGGGGCCAAGATCATGAGCCTTCAGGAGCCATCCAAGAAGATGTCCAAGTCAGATGAGAATCCAAACGGAAGCATCTACCTCATGGATGACCCGGACACCATCATGCGCAAATGCAAACGTGCCGTGACAGATTCTGAGGCATGTATCGCCTACAGGGATGAGCAGCCGGGGCTGAAAAACCTGCTGGATATCTACTGCGCATGTACAGAAAAGACCACCGATGAAGCGCTGCGCGAGTTTGAAGGAAAAGGATACGGTGACCTGAAAATGGCTGTGGGTGAGGCTGTGGTAAGTGTTCTGAAACCTCTGCAGGATGAGGTTGCAAGACTGGAAAAAGATAAGTCATACATTGATTCCATTATCAAGGAAAATGCTGAGAAAGCCAGCTACTTTGCCAATAAAACCCTGCGCAAGGTACAGAGAAAAGTGGGATTTCCGGATAGGATCCGTTAAGCCGCGCCGGGGACACACGGCGGCATATAATTGAAAATTGTACAGGAGGGAATGTATATGACAATGGATGAAGTGATCACCGTACTCAGTATGCAGGAGGAGATACTCCAGTTTTCACATTTTACCAACGAGGACGCATGGGAATTGGGGCTGATGCTTGTGGCAGAGAGCAGACGAAGAGGTCTGGACTGTGCTGTATCCATCCGCAGGAATAACGGATACACTGTATTCAAATACGCGGGGAATACAACCAATCTGAACAATGACCGCTGGATGGACAGAACGTTCAACACGGTCCGCACACTGGAGAAGAGCAGTCTTCTGGTGTACACTGAACTGCAGAAAAGCGAGGAGACCATGGTTGACATTGCTCTGGACCCGAAAGAATTTTCCTGCATGGGCGGAGGCTTCCCGGTACGCGTGGAGGAAGTGGGTGTTGTGGGTGCTGTTATGGTGACCAACCAGAACCACTATATCAATCATGATATCATTGTGAAGACTCTGGGAAGATATCTTCATATTGATGAGGTGCCGAGAATCAGAATGCTGTAAAGAGACAGGGGCAACAGGCCGTTATCGTGTAAAAGCCGGGCGGAATATTGTGTTCCGCCCGGCTTTTGTGCGCCATAGGATATCTATGTGCGGTATCCTATTTGGTATCCATTGGCGCCAGGAGATTTCCTTTTATTCGTTGTCCAGGAACTTGATGGAGGCATCTGCCTTCAATGCAAGATTGGCCTCAGCCTCAATGCATTTGGTGATTCCCGCAATAATCGGGCATCCCGAGTGTACCGGAAAGTTTTTGTTGGCATACTCGAAGAAGGGTCCGGATCCTGGTTTTACAAGACAGACTTCGTAGGCATCAAAGGTACTTCCCAGTTCTTCCATCATTTTCTTCACGCTGGGACAGCCGCTTGCGACTTTGATGGTGACTTCCGTCTCTTCATCCTCTGATGCAGTGGCAGTGACGAGAGTGGAAAATTTACAGATTCCCGGTTCAATCTTAACTTTAGTCATTTGAATTCCTCCCTTGATAGATGCCGGTGAGACTGTTCAGGCTTTTGACGGAAGAACAGTTTACCGTTATAAATACATGATATAGTTTATAATTCTCATTATAGCACTTCTGGAAGAGAATGAAACAGAAAGTTACATGTCGGGAACGGTTTTTCAGATGCTGCCATATCCGGTTTGATAAAATGCTTCTGCCATGTCCTTGGGCAGCGGTACACGAAACTGCATGGGTTCCCGGGTAATGGGATGGGTAAACGCAAGCGCGGAGGAGTGCAGGGCAACCCTGGATATGCAGGTGAAATCCGGATGATAGAGATAATCCCCAAGCAGCGGGGAGCCCAGATACTGCATGTGCACCCGGATCTGGTGGGTGCGCCCTGTCTCCAGATGAAGCTCGGCCAGCGTCACATGGCGGCGTGTTTCCAGCACTTTGTAGTGTGTGACTGCCCGTTCTCCTCTTTCAAGATCCACACACCGCTCAATGGCAGAACCTTCCTTTCTGGCAATGGGAGCGTCTATGGTCCCCTGAGACGACGGGAGGATACCGTCGCAGAGTGCCAGATAAGTCCTGTGGATCTGCCGCTTTTTCATCTGCGAGGACAATACGGAGGCGCTCAGAGCATTTTTAGCCACGATCAATAGGCCGGTGGTATCCCGGTCCAGGCGGTTGATGCAGCGAAAGATAAATTCTTCTCCGGCCGACCGGTAATAATGCGCTACTGCATTGGCGAGGGTATTGTCATAATTGTTGACGGAGGGATGTACCGGCATATCGGCGGGCTTGTTGAGCACCAGAATATCCTCATCCTCCCAGACAATCGCTAAGGGCAGCAAAACCGGCCGGATATGCTCTGAGGACTGCGTTTCCTCCAGAAAGATCTTCAGCTCATCCCCGGTGCGGAGCATGGTCTTGACATAGGCCCATCTGCCGTTTACCGTTATGCCGTCATCGTTTTTTTTCAATTGAATGATAATCTGCCGGGAATATCCCCTGGCTTTTAAAAAGGATTCCACCGTGCAGGGGGAATCCTTTTCTTCTATCTTGTAGATCAATGTCCGATTCATAAAAACTCCTGTTTGGCTGCAGAAAAGGTTCCGCATAAGCCGTACGGCAATGCCTTCCCGGTTACTTGGATTTTACCTTGTTCCACAGTTCATTGTAGTATGAGTCTGCTTCATCGCCCAGGAACTGGAAGGTCTCGCTTCCCTTCAGATCTTCTGCTTCGGGGAAGAGCACTCTGCTGTTTCGGATGCTGTCATCCTCGATCAGATCTCTGGCAGCTTTGTTTGGTGTTGCGTAGGTGATGTACTCAAAGTTCATCAGCGCAATATCCGGGCGGCAGAGGAAATTGATGAATTTTTCCGCGTTTTCCTTATTCTGCGCATTGGATGGGATCACCCAGGAATCAATCCATACGTTAGTCCCCTCTTTGGGAATCACATATTCCAGATTTGGGTTCTCCCTTTGGGTATAGAGGGCTTCACCGGAATAGATAACGCCCAGCGCAGCCTCATTTCCGATCATCTTATCCCTGACCTGGTCCACCACATAGGCCTGGACCAGAGGTTTCTGCGCGATCAGATCATCCGTGGCCTGGATCAGCTCGTCCACGACTACGGAGTTCAGGGAATATCCCCTGCGCTTCAGGGCAACCGCGAAGGCATCCCGGACGGAATCCTGCATGAGGATACTGTCCCTGTATTTTTCATCCCAGAGGATATCCCAGCTATCCACCTTTTCTTTGACCATGGTCTTGTTGTAGAGAATGCCCACAGTGCCGACACAGTAGGGCACTGAGTATTCGTTTTCCGGGTCAAAGCTCCTGGACTGTTCCATATAGGTGGGGTCAATGTTCTTGATGTTGGGCACATTGTCCCAGTTGATCTTGGCCAGCAGATCGTTCTCCCGCATACGCTGGATCATATAATCAGAGGGGCAGACCACATCGTAGGCAATGGCCTTTGACATGATTTTCGGATACATGATCTCATTGGTCTCGTACTCCTCATAGGTGACGGTTATACCGGTCTCCTCCTCGAAGATATCTATGACCTCAGGGTCCAGATATTCCCCCCAGTTATACACGATCAGCTTTTCATCGGACACGCTTCCTTTGCTGCCCAGATGGAAAAGAAATCCTGCGCCTGCCACAAGGATGACAAGTGCTGCCGGAATGACCTGGCGCAGAGGGAGCTTCTTCTTTTCATTTTCAAGCTCTAAGCTGAGCTTTTTATCCGGCTCTTTGGGGGCTGAATTTACCAGGATCATAATGACCATGACAGATAAAAAGAGCAGAGTAGAGAGCGCGTACATCTCCGGCCGGATGCCCTTCCGTACCTCGGAATATATCTTGGTGGACAGGGTGTCCACCCCGGGTCCCTTGGTAAAATGCGTGATGATAAAATCATCCAGGGACATGGTAAAAGCCATGAGAAATCCTGACAGCACACCGGGAAGGATATCCGGGAACACTACCTTCATAAATGCCTGGAAAGGGCCTGCGCCCAGGTCTCTGGCGGCCTCATAAGTGCTCTTGTTGGTCTGCTTCAGCTTCGGCATAACGCTCAGGATCACATAGGGGATATTGAACGTTATGTGTGCCATTAAAATGGTGGAAAAGCCCAGGGTAAATCTGCATGCAATAAACAGAAGCATGAGGGAAATACCGGTCACAATGTCAGAATTCAGTATGGGAATATTGGTGACTCCCATAAATACCGTACGCCATCTGCTCTTCATGGAATTAATGCCGATGGAAGCACAGGTTCCGATGAGAGTCGCCAGTATTGCCGATAAAAATGCAATGACAAGGGTGTTGTAAAGGGCACTCATAATGGCATCATCCCGGAACAGGGAGCTATACCACTGCATGGTAAATCCGCCCCATTTGGAGCGTGATTTGGAGGCATTGAAGGAGAGGATCATAAGTGTCACGATCGGCGCGTACATGAGGATCAGAATAAGCGCCAAATATATATTTCTGGCTGTCTTCTTCATCAGAACATACCTCCTTGTCCGTCTTTGTCATACTTGGTGGTGACCACCATGCTGATCAGGATAAAGACCATCAGCACCAGAGAAAGTCCGCTTCCCACATGCCAGTTGCTGCCCTGTTTGAACTTCTGTTCAATGACATTTCCGATGAGCAGGATCTTGCTTCCGCCCAACAGATCGGAGATGACAAATGTGGTGAGAGCAGGCACAAATACCATGATGACACCGCTCACCACGCCGGGAAGGCTGAGAGGGAAGATGATCTTCCGGAAGGTATACAGTTCCGTGGCCCCCAGATCTCTGGCTGCGAAGATGACGTCCTTGTCAATCTTGGACAGCACATTGTAGAGGGGCAGCACCATGAAAGGCAGGAAGTTGTACACCATACCCAGGATGATGGCATAGGGCGTGTTGATGAGCTGAATGGAGGGCAGGTGCAGAAAGCCCAGAAGCTGGTTGATGACGCCGTTTTTCTCCAGCAGGGTCTGCCAGGCCATGGTGCGCAGCAGAAAATTCATCCACATGGGCAGGATGAAGATCAACACAATAAAACTGGTCTGATTTACCTTCATGCCGGATAAAATCATGGCAAGAGGGTAGGCTAACAACAGACAGATGGCTGTACTGACAATGGAGAGCAGCAGGGAGAGGCACAGGGCCTTGAAATTCTCCACTGTTCCGATGGCCAGAAGATTTTCATAAGTCAGATGGCCGTCCACATCTGTCAGACCATAATATAAGACCATGGCGAGGGGAATCAGAATAAAGGCCACGGCCCAGAAAAAATAAGGTCCGGTCAGTAATTTTTTTCTATTCATTCACTCCTATGGCCTCCTCGTCCTCCGATACCGGCTTGTGCATGATCTGGATGTCGAAGGGGTCCACATGGATACCGACTTTCTGGCCTACCGGGAACATGTCTGTGCTGTGTACCAGCCATTCAAACCCGTTTGCCTGGACTTCCATTTCATAGTGGACGCCTTTGAAGATCAGATGGGAGACAACGCCCTGGATCGTGCCCTCCTCAGGCTTCACCAGGTCCACATCCTCGGGCCGGATGACAACGTCAACGGGTCTGTTGCGGCCAAAGCCTTCGTCCACACAGGGGAACTTGGCACCCAGGATCTTCACCAGCCTGTCCTCAAGCATAGTACCTTCTATAATATTACTCTCGCCGATAAAGTCGGCTACAAATGCGTTCTGCGGCTCATTGTAGATATCCTCAGGGGACCCCATCTGCTGGATATATCCCTGGTTCATGACCACGATGGTGTCTGACATGGTAAGTGCTTCTTCCTGATCGTGGGTCACGTAGATAAAGGTAATGCCCAGCTCATTTTTCAGGCGGATCAGCTCATACTGCATGTCCTGGCGCAGCTTCAGATCCAGAGCGCCCAGAGGCTCATCCAATAGCAGAAGACGCGGCTCATTTACAATGGCACGGGCTATGGCTACACGCTGCTGCTGGCCGCCGCTTAAAGAGTCAGGCAGACGGTTTTCAAAGCCCTCAAGATTTACCAGTTTCAGTGCGTATTTGATCTTGTCTTTGATATAAGCGTTGCTCTTTCCGGCAATTTTTAAACCAAAAGCAATATTTTCTTCTATATTCATGTGGGAGAACAGGGCGTATTTCTGGAATACGGTGTTCAGATTTCGCTTATTGGGCGGAAGATTGGTAATATCCTCTCCGTCAAAAATAACCTGTCCGAAATCCGGCGTTTCAAAACCGCCCAGGATACGGAGAGTGGTTGTCTTACCGCAGCCGCTGGGGCCTAAAAGGGTAAGAAATTCATTTTCCCGGATGGAGAGATTCAGCTTGTCCAGAACAATCTGAGATCGGAAGAGCGT
>ERZ507233.56-NODE-56-length-19254-cov-4.57701_pt1 | contig 19254 bp, 14 predicted proteins | sample MGYA00512640_ERZ507233 | MGnify/ENA metagenome assembly ERZ507233 | reverse complement strand
CCATTTTCATTTCTTCTTTTGTCTTACTGATTTCCAGTTTTACTTTTTTTTCCTCTTCGGATAACTGGGAATATTTTTTTTCCAGTTCACTTTTTCTCTGGAGATTTTTAGCTTTTCTCTCTTCTATATATTCTTTTATCATCATTCACCATCTCATTTTTCTATGTCCATTTTTTATTTTCACTGTATCATGTATTTAACAGAAATCAAACCTTGTTTTTTATTTCTGATTTTTTGATCTCATCCGTCTCTGCGCTCATCTTATCTCAATTCCCGGTTCATGCCAAGTTCCATTTCTACTTTTTAATTATTTTCTGATGCCCCATCAAGTTTTTTGAAAGAAAAGTTTCTCTGAAAGAAGATATTGTCAGCCCCACTAAGATGTTTTATAATAGATTTATGTATCAAATGCTGCGCTGCCAATTCTTTAAACAGAACTTGTCAATGTTTAGAAAGGAGAACTATCATGAAACATAAAATCAAAAATTCCGTCATTTTGACATCGACCGCACTGTTTTTTACTCATCTGATGAATAAATTTTTATCTGCGACTGCCGTTACTAAAAATTTACTGAAATCACATATGGGACACCGTTTCTCCTGGCGATTTGGAGATGTTTTTTACTCTAAAACCGGTTCCGGCTCACCGCTTCTCTTAATTCATGATCTGGATCCTTCCTCTTCCTCATACGAATGGAGCGAACTGATCCAAAAACTTTCAAAAAATCACACAGTTTATGCAATTGATCTTCTGGGATGCGGCCGTTCAGACAAACCAAGTATGACATATACCAATTATCTGTATGTACAGCTGATATCTGATTTTATTCAGCAGGTCATTGGTTCAAAGACAAATATTGCTGTCACCGGCTTATCTTCTTCTTTTCTGATCATGGCTTGCTACAGTAATCCTTCTCTGTTTGACAAGATTATTATAATAAATCCTGAGAGTATTGCAAGCTTAAACATGATTCCTACAAAGAAGTCAAAAGTTGCCAAATTTATTTTAGAACTTCCTATTATAGGAAATACCGTTTATCATATTTTAACAAGCAAAAAGAAGATCGAGTACGCTTTTACAGAAGAGTACTTGTTTAATCCGTTCCATCTTCAGACAAAGTGTCTGGACGTCTATTATGAATCTGCACATCTTGGACAGAGCAATGGAAAATTTTTGCTTTCCAGCAAAAAAGGTTTATTCTTAAACTTCAATATCTGTAAAGCGCTGCACGAAATTAACAACAGTATTTTTATCCTCTATGGCGATCATGTCAGCAATGCTTCCTCTATTGCAGAGCAATATGTGAAACTCAACCCTGCTATCGAGGTGGTTTCCATTGCAAATACAAAACAGCTTCCGCAGCTTGAAGCACCGGATCAGGTTCTGGAATATATCAATCTTTTTCTGTCCTGATTTTAAAAATTAAAATATATCATTTTATTCTAAAAGGAAGCGGATGAAATGTTTCACGTGAAACATTTCATCCGCTGCTTTTAATTTTATCGAATCGGTTCTTTAGAAGGCAATCCTGCTTTTCTCGGATATTTTCCAGGTGTCTTTTTTATTTTTTGAATAACTAAAAGTGTCCGGTCAATATCGGTGTCTGGAAGCTGAAACTCTACTGTCTTCTCCAGATTTCCTCCCAGTACAGTCACTGCTTTTTTTGCTTCTCTTACTTCCTCCTCTACATCTGACGCTTTATATGATACAAAAATTCCCTGTTGTTTCACGTACGGAAGACAATACTCAGAAAGGGAAGATAAATTTGCCACTGCTCTTGATACTACCAAATCAAATTTTTCCCGATATTCTTCTTTTCTGGCAAAATCTTCTGCTCTGCCGTGGATGGTGCTTATTTTTTGCAGCCCCAGCTGTCCGATCACTTCATTCAAAAATTTTATTCTTTTATTCAGAGAATCCAACAGAACAATGTCCCATTCAGGAAACATAATTTTCAAAGGAATTCCCGGAAATCCTGCTCCCGTTCCGAGATCCAGAACACGAAGCATATCTTTTTTTTCTATCGCTTTTACAATGCTCAGACTGTCTAAAAAGTGTTTTCTCATCACCTCATCAAACTCTGTGATGCCAGTCAGATTCATCACTTTATTCCACTCAACCAGCAGTTCATAATATTGCATAAACTGTTCTTCCTGTTTTTCAGTGATAGAAAGATTCAAAAGCTGGCATCCTCTCTCTAAAATGTCACTCTTCATATATTCTTTTCCTTTTCTCTGTTATTTCTCTGTTTTTCTATTATTTCTCATCTGTTCCAGATAAACAAGCAGAACGGAGATATCAGCCGGTGAAACACCAGATATTCTGGAAGCCTGTCCGATCGAAAGAGGCTGGAACATTTTCAGTTTCTGTCTGGCTTCTATTCTAAGACTTCCCACATCGTCATAATTTAAATCTTTCGGAATTTTCTTTTCCTCCAATTTTTTGAACTGTTCCACCTGTTTCATCTGTCTTTTTATATATCCTTCATATTTGATATTGATATTGACCTGTTCGCCAACGCCGTTCATCAGTTCCGGACGATTTTTATCAATCTCCTCCAGCATCTCATAGGAAAGCTCCGGTCTCCGGATCAGTTCTCCTAATGTACTTCCCGATTTCAGAGGCGTGCTGTTATGTCTCTCTAAAAATTTCTGAATCTCTTCTGTTGCCCCAACCGTCGTCTTTTCTACACGTTGTGTCTCTTCCTGAATCTGGCGGATCTTTTCCTGTAGTTTCTCATATCTTTCTTCTGATATCAGTCCCGCATGATATCCTTTTTCAGTCAGACGGATATCTGCATTATCCTGGCGGAGCAGGAGACGATACTCGGCTCTTGATGTCATCATTCTGTAAGGTTCCTTATTATCTTTTGTGACCAAATCATCAATCAAAACTCCTATATAGGACTCTGATCTGTCTAAGATTAATTTTTCTTTTCCCTGAATGGAAAGAGCCGCATTCAATCCGGCAACAAGCCCCTGCGCAGCAGCCTCCTCATATCCAGAACTTCCATTGAACTGTCCGCCGCTGAATAAACCGTGAATTTTTTTAAATTCTAAGGAAGCATCCAGTTGTCTTGGATTGATACAGTCATACTCAATCGCATACGCATTTCTCACGATTTTGGCGTTTTCCAGTCCAGGTACGGTGTGATACATTTCATGCTGCACATCCTCCGGCAGAGAACTGGACATACCTCCTACATACATCTCATTTGTATACAATCCTTCCGGCTCCAGAAAGACCTGATGTCTGTTTTTATCTGCAAACTTTACAACTTTGTCCTCTATGGATGGGCAATATCTAGGACCGGTTCCCTCAATCATACCAGAATACAGCGGAGAGCGATCCAGATTATTTCTGATAATCTCATGCGTTTTTTCATTTGTATAGGTAAGCCAGCAGGAAATCTGATCAATCTGCACATCTTTCGGATCTGTTGTAAAGGAAAACGGAACAATTTTTTCATCCCCAAATTGTTCTTCCATCTTAGAAAAATCAACCGATCTCTTGTCAATTCGCGCTGGAGTTCCCGTCTTAAAGCGATACATTTCAATCCCATTTGCTTTCAGAGAATCGGTCAAATGATTTGCCGCCTGAAGACCATTTGGTCCTGTATACACACTGACATCTCCGTGTATACAACGTGCGTTTAAGTACGTTCCTGTACACAGTACGCACGCTTTGCAGTGATATACTGCTCCTGAATTTGTACGGACTCCTGTTATGTTTCCATCTTCTACTATAATCTCATTTACTTCTGCCTGCTTGATTGAAAGATGATCTGTATTTTCCAGAACCATTCTCATTCTTCTGCTGTATTCTGCTTTATCTGCCTGTGCTCTCAGTGAATGAACAGCGGGACCTTTTGATTTATTGAGCATCTTGGACTGGATAAATGTCTTGTCAATATTTTTGCCCATCTCCCCTCCAAGAGCATCGATTTCTCTGACCAGATGTCCTTTTGAGCTTCCTCCAATATTCGGATTGCACGGCATCAAGGCAATGCTCTCCACGCTGACGGTAAAGATCACAGTCTCCATTCCAAGCCTTGCACTTGCCAGCGCCGCCTCGCATCCTGCATGACCGGCTCCTACAACTACTACATCCACAAATTCTTCTACGTTTCTCATGTTTTTCTCCTTTTTATGCAGACGGTTTTCTTTCTTTTTTTTGCTGTAAACGATCGTTTTTTTCTATTTTCCCATACAGAATTTTCCAAATATTTCATTGACAAGATCATCTTCTACAGATTCCCCTGTGATTCTTCCAAGCGCCTCATATGCACTCATCAAATCAATCGAATAAAAGTCTTCCGGCATCCCCATATCAATGCTGTTTCTGACCTGTTTCAGACTCTCTTTTGCCTCTTCCAAGGCCTGTTTCTGCCGTACATTTGTGATGTATACTTCATCATTAAATTCCAGATTTCCATGAAAAAACATGGTCTTTAGAGTCTGTTCCAATTGCTCCATTCCAGTCTTTTCTTTTGCCGAAATGCTGATAACAGGATGGTCAACTTTTCCCTTTAACTGCTCCTCTGTTGTGACCATATTCAGGTCTGTTTTATTCAAAAGTACAATCGCTTTTTTCCCTTTTATCATCTCTATAATTTCATTATCATTCTCATCCAGTTCTGTTGAAGAATCGACAACATAGATCATCAAATCGGCTTTTTCTGCCTTCTCTTTAGCCTTCTCTACTCCGATTTTTTCTACAACATCTTCTGTGTCTCTAATGCCGGCTGTATCGATCACATTCAGGCTGATTCCGCCAAAGAAAATCTGCTCTTCCAGCGTATCACGGGTCGTCCCCGCGATATCTGTTACAATGGCTCTGTCCTCCCCTACCAGCACATTCATCAGAGAAGATTTTCCCGCATTTGGCTTTCCTACAATTACAGTATTGATGCCTTCTTTTACAATTCTTCCGTTATCAAAAGAATCAATCAAAGCTCTTGTTTTTTCAATCCATTTATCCGTTTTTTCTGCCAGTTTCTCCGGATATCCTTCTAAACTGATATGCTCTGGATCATCTAAAGCAGACTCAATAAATGCAATCTGATATAAAATTTCTTCTCTTAATTCTTTGATCGGTCTGAGTACCGATCCCTTCAGCTGACTGATAGAACTCTGCAAAGCATATTGATTTTTCGCCTGAATAATATCCATGACTGCCTCTGCCTGAGACAGATCCAACCTGCCATTTAAGAATGCTCTCTTTGTAAATTCTCCTGGTTCTGCCGGTCTTGCCCCATATTTTATAACAGTCTCCAGCACTTTTTTCATTGCCAGAACTCCGCCGTGACAATTCACTTCTACTGTGTCTTCTGCCGTAAAACTATGCGGTCCTCTCATCAGCATCACGAGAACTTCATCTATGATTTCATCCCCGTCTGCAATATATCCGTAATGAATCGTATGGGACGGCTGTTCCTTGAGCTTTTTTATTCCTTTTTTGCTGCGGTAGATACGGTCTGCCACATCAAAAGCTTCAGGACCGCTGATTCTTATAATTCCTATTCCTGAATTCGACATTGCTGTTGAGATCGCTGCAATCGTATCTGTTTTCATAAATTCCTCCATCATTTTTATCTGTTTTCTATATCATACTCTTATCTGTATTCTATATCATACCCTATTTTATCGCAGCTGAAAATTGTTTTTTATCGAAAAAAATGTTATTTCTGACCAGGAAAAATACAAATGTATTTTATCTGCTTTGACCAGAAATAACATTTCATTTCAAATTACTATTTCTTTAAAGTTACAACTACTTTTCTATAAGGTTCTTCGCCCTCACTGTGTGTTGTGACATATGGATCATTCTGCAGCGCAGAATGAATTACACGTCTTTCATATGGATTCATTGGCTCCAAAAATACTGGTTTTTTTGTTCTTTTTACTTTAAAAGCAATATTTTTTGCCAGGTTTTCCAATGTCTCTTTTCTTCTGCTGCGATAATTTTCCGTATCCAGTTTCACGCGGATGTAAGCTTCTTTTTCTTTGTTTACTACCAAACTTACCAGATACTGCAGGGAATCCAGCGTCTGACCTCTTTTTCCGATCAGAACTCCCATATCTTCCCCTTCCATGCCGATTTCAAGAGCATCTTCTTTAAATTCAGCAGTAATCTGAACCTGCATCTGCATCGCATCGAAAACTTGCTTTAAAAATTCTACTGCCTTTTTCTCAGCGCGTTCTTTATCTGCCTCTTTGATTTCTTTTTTCTTCGGCTCTTCTTTTTTGGGTTCAGCTGTCGGCTGTTTTTCTTTTTGGATTTTCTCTTTTACAGGCTTATCTTTTTTTACCTTTTTCGGCATTTTTTCTGGCTGTTTTTCCGGTTTTTGTTCTGTTTTCGGAAGATTTTCCTCTTTTATTTCCTTCTCCAAAACTGCTGTTTCCCGTTTCTCAACAGTCTCTTTTTTCTCTTCTTTCGGTGCCCTTGGTTCTTCCATTTTGACGGATGGTTTTGTTTCAAACATCTGTTTAATCTCAGCCATCTCATCGAATTCTTTTTTCTCTTCTTTTCTTCTTGCTCTGATTACTGCAGGCTTACTCCCTATACCGAAAAACCCCGAACTTCCGTGTTCCAATACCTCATATTCAATATTGTCACTCGTTGTCTCCAACTGGATAGAAGCTTCAATAACTGCATCTTCTACCTTTTTCGCTGATACTCTAATATATTCCATAAAAATGCACCCCTATTTTTTGTTCTTCTCATTATACTTCTCTACCATTCTTGCCTTCGCAGCAATACTTCCTGGCTTCTCTTCCGCGTTCTTATAGTACTCTGTTGAACTCTTAATTCTTGCGTTTCTCTCTTCCTCAGTCATAACTTTTTTAGTCGGGGTATTAATATTTCTTGTATTTACCTTAGCCTGACTGTTTACCACTCTTTGCTGATTAATTCCCAGTTGTTCCTGCTTCTTTTTAACCTTATCCGCATTCTTTGCAATCAATTCATCAATATCCATCTTGTCCATATGTCTGTTGACAATTACCTGCTGAATGGAACGAATCACGGAACCTGCAATCCAGTAGATACCCATACCTGCTGGCAGTGTCAGACAGAAGAAAGCTGACATCAGAGGCATCACAACATTCATTGTTTTCATGGAGCTCATCATTGCACTCTGCTCTCCATTTGGAGCCGGCTGCTGAGGCATCAGTTTTGTATTCAGCCACTGTGTTAATGCAGATAATACCGGAATTGCCAGAGCGCCGATTATCAGCAGCCATGCACCTGTTGCAAATCCCTGCTGCATAATATTAAGCGGTGAATCAGAAATGTTTAGACCCAGGAAATAGTTCATATGATCGGCGCTTGCCTGTGTTTCCTGAATCAGGCTGCTCATATTTGGGAACTCTGCAGCCAGTTCAGTCCAGTTGGACGGTTTCAATTTATAAAGTGTATCAATAATTTTCTCAATCGTATATCCATTGCTGTAACTGATGTTCAGAGTTTTGGCAATTCCTTCCATAAATCCCTGGCTTGCCGAGTTATTTAAAAGCGCTTCAGCAAGAGGTTTAAATACATCATATACACGCCCTACATATGCCGGAATATTCCAGATTACCTGGTATAAAGCAAACAAAATCGGCATCTGAATGATCAGCTGAAGACAGCTTCCCATCGGAGAAACACCATACTTTGCATAAAGCAGCTGTGTCTCTTCGTTCATTTTCATCATAGAAACCTGATCATTTTTTCCCTTGTATTTCTTCTGAATTTTCTGAAGTTCAGGGTTCATATGTGCCGATAACTTTGAAAATTTCTGCTGCTTTACAGTCAGAGGAGTGAGCAGCATATAAATAAAAAATGTAAATAAAATAATGCACAGACCGATATTTTGTATGTTCACCATATCCAAAACACCGAAGATTGCATTCATGATCACTCCAAGGACCGTAGCTACAGGCCCAATCACCCAGATTGAACTCTTCGTTAATACCATCTTAGACAACTTCTTATCCTCCCATCGTGCATGGTTTATGGAACCGGATCATAACCGCCTTTGGAAAACGGATTACATCTTAAGATTCTCCAACACGTTAAAATACTGCCTTTTATAGCCCCATATTTCTCGATTGCCTCCAGCCCATACTGAGAGCAGGTTGGAATATAGGGACAATGTGTCCTTTTTAACGGCGATAAATATTTTCTATAAAACTTAATCATTAAGATCAATATTTTTCTCATCTGATATCATTTCTTTTCTGTTGATTATTTTATGAAGCTTCCCTAAATGCAGCAATGCGCTCTCGATATCATGAAAGCCTCTGTCTTTTGCGTTCACCCTCGCAACCACAATGATATCTTTTCCTCTGGAAAAATCAGCCTCATTCAGCCGATAGCTCTCGCGTATCAGTCTTGCCAAGCGATGTCTCACAATACTATTTCCTACTTTTTTACTGACCGAGATTCCCAGACGATTTTTCTGGCTTTCATTTTCTTTCACATACATAACCAGGTATCGATTCGCAAAAGATTTTCCCGTTTTGTATACTTCCTGAAAATCCTTATTTTTCTTTAATGATTCTGAAAATATCATAGACTATCCTTTTTCTTTTGAAGAGAAGAAAAGGCCACATATCTGCGGCCTATGCTGATAACTGCTTTCTTCCTTTTGCTCTTCTGGCAGCTAAAACTTTTCTTCCACCAGCTGTACTCATTCTTGCTCTGAAACCATGAACTTTAGATCTGGATCTCTTTTTAGGCTGAAATGTCATTTTCATAATTCGGGCCACCTCCTTTATCAAAACCAATTGATATCTATCTGATTAATTGGTATATTAATATCACAGCAACGACGGCGAAGCATCCACCTATATTCTGCTTTCTGCAAAAAATTCTGCATAGATGTCAACTGCCCGTACCTGTTACAAAATATCATTACAATTATAGTCATAAAAGCCCGTGAAGTCAAGTAATTCCTTTATCTTTTTTCGTTTCTCCCGCTTTCGCTGCTTTCTGGTTCTCCACCGGAAAGCAAAAGTTATCCACATTTTGTGGATAGAATGTGGATAACTTTTTCAATATCTTGTGGTTTCGTTCTTTTTTTATTTTCAGTGTGGATAATGTGGATAACCAATTTGAAAGTTATCCACATTATCCACACTCTTGAAAAGTTATCCACATCGCACGGTGGATAGTATGTGGATAACTAATTTTTATTCCCTTTTTTTTGATAAAATTCTATTTTTTTCGTTACTATATTTTGTTTCAAAAAAGTTATCCACATTATCCACATTCTACCTAATTTAATGTGGATAACTTTTCTTTTCCCCTCGTCTGCCCGAAATTTTGATTGATAATTAGTCCCTTTTGGTTTAATATTAATTGAAAGAATAAACCAATACTAATATACACAAAACACGGATTTTTTCAATCCGCTGATGAATACTTAAGGAGATTTTTTCAATGGACGAAAATATGGAAAAGGACACAATTATCGAAAAATGGGAAGAAATCCTCTCCACCGTCAAAATGGAATATGAACTTTCCGATGTTTCTTTCAAAACATGGATTAAGCCTCTGTCCGTTCATTCTCTTGAAAATAATGTGTTGATGCTTTTAGGCCCTACAGAGCCGATGGGCTTAAATTATGTCAGCAAGCGGTATCTCTCACCTTTAAAGGTGGCTATTGCTGAACTCACCGGCATTGACTGTGAGATTAAATTTCTTCTTCCTGATCAGATCAAAGAAAAAACGTCTGCAAAACCGCTAAATTCCGCAATGAATGAAAATATCGAACGCGCAAATCTAAATCCAAAGTATACTTTCGATACTTTTGTCGTTGGCAGCAATAACAACTTTGCACACGCCGCTGCGCTTGCCGTCGCAGAATCTCCTGGCGCCATGTACAATCCGCTTTTTATCTATGGAGGCGTAGGGCTTGGAAAAACACATCTTATGCATTCCATCGCTCATTTTATCCTGGAGCACAATCCGGATTCTAAAGTATTATATGTCACCAGCGAGTACTTTACAAACGAACTGATCGAAGCCATCCGAAACGGCAACAATACAGCAATGGCACAATTTCGCGAAAAGTACCGGAATATCGATGTTTTGCTGATCGATGATGTACAATTTCTGATCGGAAAAGAATCCACGCAGGAAGAATTTTTCCACACATTCAACGATCTGCACGGTTCCAAAAAACAGATCATTCTTTCCAGCGACAAACCACCGAAAGATTTTCTGACTCTGGAAAGCCGCCTCAGATCCCGCTTTGAATGGGGATTAATCGCAGATATTTCTTCTCCTGACTACGAAACCCGTATGGCGATTCTGAGAAAAAAAGAAGAATTGGACGGCTACACGATTGATGACGATGTTATCAAATATATTGCAACACATATTAAGTCAAATATTCGTGAGTTGGAAGGCGCATTAAATAAAATTATGGCTTTCAGTAATCTGGAACATCGTGAGATCGATATCTATCTCGCAGAAGAAGCCTTAAAAGACATCATTGCTCCGGAAGAACGGGGAATTGTCACTCCGCAGCTCATCCTGAACAAAGTTGCTGAACACTTCAGCATTGACACCGAAGATCTGATCGGAAACAAACGTACTGCAAATATCGTATTTCCACGCCAGATTGCAATGTATCTGTGCAATGAAATGCTGGAAATGCCATTTAAAAATATTGGAGAGATTCTGGGAAAACGAGATCATACAACCATTATGCACGGCTCAAAAAAAATTGCCAAAGAATTACAGACATCGGAATCCTTAAAAAATACGATTGAAATTTTAAAAAAGAAAATAAGTCCAGCTTAATAATGCTGTTTTCCACTGTAATATTTTTTTAAAAAAAGTTATCCACATTATCCACATAGGCGGTGGATAACTACGGTGGATAATGTGGATAACTCTGAAAAATGGTGTTTTTGTATGTGGACACAAAAAATTTATCCACATACGTTATCCACACTGTCCACAAGTTATCCACATAGTTATCCACATAGCTGACATCAAAAAAAACCAGTAAAATCAATGGTTTCAAGAGTTATCCACATTATCCACCGCCCCTACTACTACTACGATTAATTATATACTGTTATATAAAGCCAGACGCACTGAAAGGAGACTTTACTATCATGAAACTTATATTCCAAAAAAATAACCTTCTGAAGGCTGTCAATATTGTTCTTAAAGCAGTTCCTTCAAAGACAACAATGCCGATCTTAGAATGTATTCTCATTGATGCTTCCTCAAATCAGATTAAATTCACATCGAACGATATGGAATTGGGGATAGAGACGATTGTAGAGGGAGAAATTGTGGAAAGAGGTACAATCGCTCTTGATGCTAAGATCTTTTCTGAGATCATTAGAAAATTACCTGAAAGCGATATTGTGATCGAAACACACGATTTAAAGACGACGATCACCTGTGAAAAGGCAAAATTTGACATCTTGGGAAAATCAAGTGAAGATTTTTCTTATCTGCCATTTGTGGAAAAAAATGATTTTATCTCCCTGTCTCAGTTTACATTGAAAGAAATGATCCGTCAGACGATTTTTTCCATTGCAGCAAATGAAAATAATAAAATGATGACAGGAGAATTATTTGAAATTAAGGATAATATGCTCAGAGTAGTATCTCTTGACGGACATCGAATTGCAATCCGCAAAATGATGCTGAAAGAGACGTATGAAGACAGAAAGATTGTTGTACCAGGTAAAACTCTGATAGAAATCAGTAAAATTTTATCAGGCGAAGTGGAAGACACGGTAAACCTTTTCTTTACATCAAATCATATTGTCTTTGAATTTGACCAGACAACAGTTGTTTCAAGATTGATTGAGGGGGAATATTTCCGCATTGATCAGATGCTCTCCAGCGATTATGAAACAAAAGTAAAAATTAATAAAAAAGAATTGTTAAGCTGTATCGACCGTGCAACGCTGCTTGTAAAAGAGAGTGACAAAAAACCGATTATTATCTCAATTAATGGTAATTGTATGGAGCTTAAAATTGATTCTCAGATCGGTTCCATGAAGGAAGAGATTGATATTGAGAAAGAAGGAAAAGATCTGATGATTGGATTTAATCCAAAATTCCTGATTGATGCGCTGCGTGTCATAGATGATGAGACGATCACCATCTATCTGGTAAATCCAAAAGCACCATGTTTTATCCGAGATGAGCAGGAATCTTATATCTATCTGATTCTGCCGGTCAACTTTATATCTTAAAGTAAGTAAAGAGAAAAAGAATCATTTACAAAGCCAATTCTTTTTAGAATAAAATTATTTCATACAAGCATATTTCAGGCTGTAGGAATAATTTAAAAAAAGAATTGGTTTTTTTTCGTTAATTTGTTGTAATTTAGAGTAGGATTTTTTTTAAAATGCTGGTATACTTTATTTGACATGTGTAAAAAGAGAAAAAGATACAAGCGTAGTTTAGGAGGAAAGAAATGGAAACAATAAAACTGAGAGAGGACTACATTAAATTGGGACAGGCTTTAAAAGCAGCCGGACTTGTGGAATCCGGAGTGGAGGCGAAGCTTGTCATTTTAGACGGACAGGTAAAGGTCAACGGAGTCACAGAATATCAGCGGGGAAAAAAGTTGACAGACGGTGATATTGTTTCCTTTGACAGCGAAACGATAAAAATTGTAAAATAAGAGTCAAAGCAAAGTGAAAAAACTTTGAGACATCCCTGAATTTATACCGCGCAGTATGCGGAATCAGGAGGAACGAATGATCATTGAATCTTTAAAACTAGACCGATTTCGGAATTATGATTCTTTGAAGTTGGAATTTGACAAAGGCACAAATATTTTTTACGGTGATAATGCGCAGGGAAAAACAAATATTCTGGAAGCAATATATGTGTGCGGAACGACAAAATCTCACAGGTGCAGCAAAGACAGAGAGATGATACAGTTCGGGCAGAACGAAGCGCATATCTGTATGGAGATATTGAAGAATGACGGGAGGATTCAGGTTGATATGCACCTGAAAAAAAATAAGGCGAAGGGAATTGCCATAAACGGCGTTCCGATCAGAAAGGCAAGTGAACTGTTTGGACTTGCTAATTTTATCTTTTTTTCTCCCGAAGATTTGAATATTATCAAGGACGGTCCTGCAGAGAGAAGACGATTTTTGGATCTGGAATTATGTCAGCTGAGTAAAATTTATTTGTATCATTTGACAAATTATAATAAAATAATAGTTCAGAGAAACAAACTTTTGAAGGAAGCAGCGTTTCGCCCGGAGTATCTCGATATGCTGGATGTATATGACAGCCAGATGGTAATGTACGGACAGCGCATCATTGAAGAGAGGGAGAAGTTTCTCCACCGCATCAATGAAGTGATACAGAAAGCACATGAAAAACTTTCTGGCGGAAGAGAACGCTTGAGACTTGTGTATGAAAAAAATGTGGACGCTGAGTGCTTTGAAAATGAGCTGAAAAAAAACAGAGAGAAGGATCTGCATTTTCGGGCATCTACATCAGGACCGCACAAGGATGATATCAGTTTTTACATTGGAGAGTTGGACGTCAGAAGATTTGGATCTCAAGGACAGCAGAGGACAGCAGCACTTTCATTAAAGCTGGCTGAAATTGAGCTTGTGAAACAGGAAATAAAAGATACACCGATTTTATTGCTGGACGACGTATTGTCTGAGCTGGACAGAAAAAGGCAGCATTATCTGCTGGATAGCATTGGAGACATCCAGACATTTATCACTTGCACAGGAATTGATGATTTTATTCAAAACCAATTTGAGCTGAATCATGTGTTTCATGTGGCAGAAGGTGTTGTCTATGAATAAAACAGGAGGTTGTTATGAGTACAGAATACGGTGCAGATCAAATAGAAATTTTAGAGGGATTGGAAGCAGTCAGAAAAAGACCGGGAATGTATATCGGCAGCACATCAATAAGAGGACTTCACCATCTTGTGTATGAAATTGTAGACAATGCGGTGGACGAAGCGCTTGCCGGATACTGCAATATGGTTCAAGTGACGATCAATAAAGATAATTCCATCACAGTTGTAGATAACGGAAGGGGAATTCCTGTTGGGATTAACCACAAGTCTGGTCTGCCTGCTGTGGAAGTTGTATTTACGATTCTTCATGCCGGCGGAAAGTTCGGCGGCGGGGGATACAGTGTATCGGGAGGACTTCACGGCGTAGGAGCTTCCGTGGTCAATGCACTTTCTAAATGGCTGGAAGTGACTGTCTACAGCGGCGGAAAAATTTACAGACAGCGTTACGAGAAGGGAAAATCTACAGGACGCCTGACTGTGATCGGAGAATGTGAACAGGAAAAGACAGGGACAATGGTTAAATTCCTGGCAGATGATGAAATTTTTGAGGATACCACATATGACTTTGGAATGCTGAAACAGCGTCTGAGAGAAGTGGCATTTCTGACGAAAACAATCACAATTCAGCTGAGAGACGAACGCCCTGAAGAGCCGGTTGAAAAAGTATTTCACTATGAAGGCGGAGTAAAAGAATTTGTGGCTTATCTGAACAAGGGAAAGACACCATTATATCAGGATATGATTTACTGCGAAGGAGTAAAAGACGGTATTGTGGTGGAGGTTGCGCTTCAGCACAACAGTACGTACACGGAGAGCTGCTACAGTTTTGTAAATAATATTCCTACCCCTGAGGGCGGAACTCATCTTGCAGGATTTAAAAATGCGGTGACAAAAACGTTTAATGATTATGCAAGAGAAAATAAACTGCTCAAAGAAAATGAGCCGAATCTGTCAGGAGATGACATACGGGAAGGTCTCACTTCCATTATCAGCATCAAGATGGAGGAAGCACAGTTTGAAGGGCAGACGAAACAGAAGCTCGGAAACAGTGAGGCGCGCGGCGCTGTGGACAGTATTGTCAGCGAACAGCTGATGATCTATCTGGAACAGCATCCTCAGGCTGCCAAGATTATTCTGGACAAATCGATCATGTCCCAGCGTGCAAGAGAAGCTGCGAGAAAAGCAAGGGAACTGACAAGAAGAAAGTCAGCGCTGGAGGGAATGTCACTTCCGGGAAAACTGGCAGATTGTACAGATAAAGATCCGAGTAAATGTGAAATTTATATCGTAGAGGGAGATTCTGCCGGCGGTTCCGCAAAGACAGCGAGAAGCCGTGCAACACAGGCGATCCTGCCTCTGCGAGGAAAGATATTAAATGTGGAGAAGGCACGTCTTGACCGTATCTATGCTAATGCAGAAATCAAGGCGATGATTACGGCATTTGGAACAGGAATTCATGAAGACTTCGATATTTCAAAACTGAGATATCACAAAATCATTATCATGACAGATGCCGATGTGGACGGAGCGCATATCAGTACACTGCTTCTGACATTTTTATATCGGTTTATGCCTGATCTGATCAAAGAAGGATATGTATATCTGGCACAGCCGCCGTTATATAAGATCGAGAAAAATAAAAAAGTTTGGTATGCGTATGACGATGCACAGCTGAATGAGATTCTGACTGAGATCGGAAGAGATGGAAATAATAAAATTCAGCGATATAAAGGTCTTGGCGAGATGGACGCAGAACAGCTCTGGGAGACGACAATGGATCCGGAGAGAAGAATTCTGAAACGTGTTGTGATGAACAATGACGATTCATCGGAAATTGATGTGACATTCACGACACTGATGGGAGATGCAGTGGAGCCTCGCCGCGAGTTTATCGAGGAAAATGCAAAATTTGTAAAGAATCTGGATATATAGGAGGAGAGAAAGCGTGGAAGATAATATTTTTGACAAGATAGAGGAAATTGATCTGAAAAAGACAATGGAAGACTCCTATATTGACTATGCGATGAGTGTTATTGCAGCGCGCGCTCTTCCGGATGTCCGTGACGGATTAAAACCGGTACAGCGCCGTGTGCTGTATTCTATGATTGAGCTGAACAATGGTCCTGACAAACCACACAGAAAATGTGCGCGTATTGTCGGTGATACGATGGGTAAATATCATCCTCACGGTGACAGTTCAATCTACGGGGCGCTGGTTAATCTGGCACAGGACTGGTCGACGCGGTATCCGCTGGTGGATGGTCATGGAAACTTTGGATCTGTAGATGGAGATGGGGCTGCTGCAATGCGTTATACCGAGGCACGCCTGAGTAAAATTTCCATGGAAATGCTTGCAGATATCAATAAAAACACAGTAGATTTTGTTCCAAACTTTGATGAGACAGAACAGGAACCTTCTGTACTTCCGTCCAGATATCCGAATCTCCTTGTAAATGGGGCTTCCGGTATTGCGGTGGGTATGGCGACAAACATTCCGCCTCACAATCTGAACGAAGTGATTCATGCAGTTGTCAAAATGATTGACAATCGTATCTTAGAAGACCGCAATACGAGCATTGAAGAAATCATGCAGATTATAAAAGGACCTGATTTCCCTACAGGGGCAAAAATTCTGGGCAGAAGAGGAATTGAGGAGGCATACCGCACTGGAAGAGGAAAAATAAAAGTGCGTGCAGTGACAGAGATTGAATCTATGCCAAATGGAAAGAGCAGAATCGTAGTATCAGAACTGCCATATCTGGTAAATAAGGCAAGACTGATTGAGAAGATTGCGGAACTGGTGCGTGATAAAAAAATTGACGGAATCACAGCGATCACAGATGAATCAAACCGAGAGGGAATGAGAATCAGTATCGAATTAAGACGCGACGTCAACGCAAATGTGGTATTAAATCGTCTGTACAAACATACACAGCTTCAGGATACATTCGGCGTGATCATGCTGGCTCTTGTGGATAATCAGCCAAAAGTCATGAATCTGCTCGATATGCTGAACTATTATATTCAGCATCAGGAAGAGGTTGTCACAAGAAGAACGCAGTATGAACTGAATAAAGCACAGGAACGCGCCCACATCTTAGAGGGACTGCTCTCAGCTCTGGATCATATTGACGAGGTAATCAGCCTGATCAGAGGCTCCCAGAATATTCAGGAAGCAAAGGCACAGCTGATGGATCGTTTTGCGCTTTCTGATGTACAGGCACAGGCCATTGTAGATATGAGACTGAAAGCCCTGACAGGTCTGGAGAGAGGCAAGCTGGAGACAGAGTATCAGGACCTGATGAAAAAAATAGACGAGTTAAAGGCTATTCTGGAAGATGAGAAACTGCTGCTGGGCGTAATCAGAACGGAAATTTTGGCAATCGGAGACAAATATGGGGATGAGAGAAGAACACATATTGGTGCAGATGAATCCGATTTATCCACAGAAGATCTGATCCCGGTGGAAAACGTTGTGATTTCCATGACAAAACTGGGATATATTAAGCGTATGACGGTGGATAATTTCAGAAGTCAGAACCGTGGCGGCAAGGGAATCAAAGGAATGCAGATTATCGAGGATGATTATATCGAAGAATTGCTGATGACAACGACACATCACTATCTGATGTTCTTTACAAATACAGGAAAAGTATATCGTCTGAAAGCATATGAGATTCCGGAGGCAGGAAGAAATGCAAGAGGAACAGCGATTATCAATCTGCTTCAGCTGATGCCGGATGAAAAGATTACAGCAATCATTCCGATCAGAGAATATAAAGAAGGACGTTATATGTTTATGGCGACGAAAAAAGGAATTGTGAAAAAAACGCCGATTACAGATTATGCAAATGTTAGAAAAACGGGACTTGCGGCAATCACTTTGAGAGAAAATGATGAGCTGATTGAAGTGAAATCAACGAACAATAAAAAAGATATTTTCTTGGTTACGAAATTTGGACAGTGTATCCGATTCCATGAGACGGATGTGCGCAGCACGGGAAGAGTTTCCATGGGTGTAATCGGTATGAATTTATCTCCGGATGATGAAGTAGTCGGAATGCAGCTCGATACGCAGGGACAGTATCTGCTGATTGTATCTGAAAAAGGTATGGGCAAACTGACATCCATCGATGAATTTACGACTCAAAACAGAGGCGGCAAAGGCGTAAAGTGTTATAAGATCATGGAGAAGACAGGAAATGTAGTCGGCGTGAAGGCTGTGGACAAAGAAAAAGAAATTATGCTGATTACGACAAAGGGTGTAATCATTCGGATTATGTGCGATGTGATTAGTGTACTGGGAAGAGTGACTTCAGGCGTGAAACTGATTCAGCTGGATGATGATGTCTCTGTGGCAAGTATAGCAAAAGTGCGCGATGAATCGAACAAGACAGAGGAAGATACATTGAAATTGTTGGAAAATCAGCTGAATGAGGAGTTATAAAAAAGTATGAAATTACGGAGAGTGCTGGCAGTCAGAGCTGCAAAACTGGTCGGAAATATCAGCCGTAAGATGGGAAGACAGGGTGTCACATGGGCAGGGCTTGTGGCACGTCTGATCTATCCGGATATTCTGCAGGATCTGGCAGGACAGCTGAGAGGAAAATCGTTTATTGTGTGCGGAACAAATGGAAAGACTACCACAAACAATTTACTTTGTTCTGCAATCGAGGCAGAGGGAAAAAAAATAATCTGCAACAGGACAGGATCGAATATGCAGAATGGTGTCGTGGCTGCATTTGTTTTAGCAGCCGACAAGAAAGGAAATATTGATGCAGACTATGCCTGCATTGAGATTGACGAAGCGTCCACAATGAAGGTTCTGCCCAGATTTAAACCGGACTTTATGGTGCTGACAAATCTGTTCCGGGATCAGCTTGACCGCTATGGTGAAATTGATATCACAATGGATATCCTGAAAAAAGCGATCAAGATGGCGCCGGATATGACACTGCTGATCAATGGAGACGATTCCCTTTCGGTGACGCTTGCGATGGATACCGGAAATAAGTACCATACTTATGGAATCAGTGAAAAAGTACTGGATGGAGATGAAAATTCTGAAATCAGAGAAGGACGTTTTTGTAAAAAATGCGGCGCAAAGATGAAATATCATTTCTACCATTACAGTCAGCTTGGAGATTATGAATGTCCTGGCTGCGGCTTTAAAAGACCTGCGATTGAGTTTGACGCATCGCACATCTTTGCTGGAGACCATTTGTCCTTTGAGGTAGAAGGCAGAAAAATAGAGGCTAATTACAGAGGATTTTACAATGTGTATAATATTCTGACTGCATATGCGGCAGGCAGAGTTGCCGGTCTTTCGATGGATCATTTTCAGGATACGCTCAATAAATTTAACCCGGAAAATGGAAGAATGGAACATTTCTTCATCAACGGAACGAAGATTGAGCTGAATCTGGCTAAAAATCCGGCAGGATTCAAT
>ERZ507233.48-NODE-48-length-21035-cov-4.63151_pt1 | contig 21035 bp, 17 predicted proteins | sample MGYA00512640_ERZ507233 | MGnify/ENA metagenome assembly ERZ507233 | reverse complement strand
GCCGGAAAAGTCCGGTGCGGCATTTCTATTGGCAGGTATCAGCAAACAGCAGCGCAGACTAAGCCGTATGGCAAAACGAAGCAGGCTGGAAAAGCGCGTTTACTGTATCCAGATAAGTTTGTGCTGCGTTTTGTCGGATCATTACCGACTACGCTCCACAAGCTCCTGACTTTAATCAGGAGAAGTTGACTAGTAATTGAAAAGTAAATATCCAAAAATAAACATTTAACAGGGAGGAACGAGATGATCACGAAGACAGGAATTTTTTATGCATCAGGTACTTGTCCGGAGAGAAACCTGGCTTTGGAGGAGTATCTGCTTTTTCACACAGAACCTGGGGAATGTCTGCTTTATCTATGGCAGAATGAACGCACGGTAGTTATTGGCAGAAACCAGAATTGCTGGAAAGAGTGCGATGTAAGCCGGCTGAAAGAGGAAGGCGGTCATCTTGTGAGACGATTGTCGGGCGGAGGAGCAGTCTATCACGACCTCGGAAACTTGAATTTTACATTTTTAGTCCGAAAAGAAGACTATGATCTGGAGAGACAACTGCACGTCATCCAGGAAGCCGTGGAATCATTTGGCATTCCGGTAAAAAAGTCAGGACGGAATGATCTTCTGGCAGGAGACAGAAAGTTTTCAGGTAATGCGTATTACGAGAGCGGAGACTTTGCGTATCACCACGGCACTATCTTGATTGATGCAGATAAAGAGCAGATGGCGCGGTATCTGACCGTATCGAAAGAGAAATTAAAGTCAAAAGGTGTTGATTCTGTGCGTTCAAGGGTTGGAAATTTAAAAGATTTCTGTCCGGAAATCACAGTAGATCAGATGAAAACTGCGATGGAAAAAGCATTTGCACACGTCTATGGGATGGTTCCAAAGAGAAGAGAACTGAACGAAAAAGGTGAAAAAAAAGTAAAAGATCTGGAAGAAAAATACGATTCTTTTGACTGGAAGTATGGAAGAAGAATTGCATTTACACATAGTTTTTCAAGACGATATTCCTGGGGCAGTGCAGAGCTGGAGCTTTTTGTGAATCAGGGGCGAATTCAGCAGGCGGTTCTGTATTCAGATGCGCTGGATACGACAGTGTCACAGATCGGGGAAAAACTTTCGGGATGTCCATATGAAAGAGCAGCCGTGATACGGCGGATTCAGGAGTGCCAGTCTATGATGGGCGCAGAGATCACAGAGGATCTGACAAAACTAATTTGGGAAGAATTATAAATTTATGGAGAAAAACGAAGTGAGCAGAAAGGAAGAAAAACATGGATTATCAATATGATTTATTTGTAATCGGAGCAGGACCCGGCGGCTATGTGCCGGCGATCCGGGCAGCTGCTTATGGACTGAAGACAGCAGTGGCAGAAAAAGATTTTGTCGGCGGAACGTGCCTGAACAGAGGATGCATTCCGACGAAGACACTGCTTCATTCAGCAGAGCTGTATGGAGAAATAAAACGTGCCGGAGAGTTTGGAATTACCACAGGGGAGACCGCTATCTCGATGGAAGCACTGAAAAATCGGAAAATTCAGGTGACGGAGGATCTTAGAAAGGGAATTGAAGGGGCGTTTAAAAAAGCAAAGATTACGCAGATCAAAGGAAAGGCAAAGATTACAGGAAAGCATGAGGTAACAGTGGAAGGAGAAGACGGCGCTGCAGTCTATACGGCAGATAAAATTTTAATTTCAGCCGGTTCTGAGCCAGCACGTCTGCCGATTCCGGGAGCTGATCTTCCTGGCGTTCTGAACAGCGACGGATTGTTGGATCGAGGAGAACAGCCATTTGAGAGCCTGATTATTATCGGAGGCGGAGTTATCGGCATGGAATTTGCCTCTCTTTATCAGGCTTTAGGGACAAAGGTCACTGTATTGGAAGCGCTTGATAAGCTCTTGGCTACAATGGATAAGGAGTTTGGCCAGAGCGTAAAGATGCTGATGAAAAAACGCGGTGTGGACATTCATACAGGAGCCATGGTTCAAAAAATTGAGAAGACAGAAAAAGGATTTTCCTGCATTTATAAGGAGAAAGAAAAAGAGCAGGTTGTTTTTGCAGAAGGCATTCTGATTGCTGTGGGAAGAAAGCCGTGTACAAATGGACTTTTCGGAGAAAATATCGAGATTCAAACGGAACGGGGACGTATTGCTGTAAATGAGCATCTTCAGACCTCTATTCCAAATATTTATGCGGTGGGTGATGTGATCGGAGGTATCCAGCTGGCCCATGTGGCTTCGGCGGAAGGGCTTCATGCCGTGGCACACATGGCGGGCAGAGAAGAAGAAGTACGTTTGGATCTTGTGCCTTCCTGCGTCTATACAAACCCGGAGATCGCTTCTGTCGGACTGACTGTGGATGAGGCCAAAAAACAGGAGATACCAGTAAAATCTGTAAAATATCCAATGTCTGCCAATGGAAAATCACTTCTTTCCAGTCAGGAGAGAGGATTTGTAAAGATCGTATTTCATGAAGAAACACGAAAAGTTCTCGGCGCCCAGATGATGTGCGCTAGAGCTACCGATATGATTTCGATCTTTGGAACTGCCGTTGCAAATGGGCTGACTGTGGAAGATATGAAAAAAAATATGTACCCGCATCCGACGTTCAGCGAAGGAATCGGGGAAGCTCTGGAATTGGCAGTTTTTTATTAAAAAGTAGCATAAGGAATCCTTTTTCTTTTTGTTTATTGGAGTATTGCTGCGGCGACTTTACTTCATATCAAAAACGATAGGGATTCCTTATATTTTACGCATTTTTTGGAAACTTTGTATAATCAGTAGAGCTGATAGGGAGTTCTATGGACAGAACTGCGGAAACTCAAGCAGAAATTTCGGAGTTACAGATTTAAGCGACTATAGCAGGAAGAAAAATTGAGAGAAATATCCCCAAGGGGGGCTTGCTAAGCTTATTTGGATGAAGTAGTATACCAATTATATGATTCCTAACAGGTATTTTAAAAAAGTTAGAGAAAGTCGGGGAAGGAATTGGAGAATAATGAGCATAGCAGGAAAAAGAATGTTGCTTTTAGGCGTATATGGAATGGAAATGGTAGAATGTGGCGGCGTTTTGCATAAAAATGTAATGGCAGGTGGCGCATCACATGCCAGCATTTTGTTTGCAGGTCCGAAAATGCGGGAAGGGCTGGAAAAATCAGCTGCCATTCTTGGATGTAGTATCGAGTATTTGGGAATGGATACCGGCACAATTTCAGTATCACTGGAAGAAAAGCTGAAATTGATTCGTGTAATCCGCAGTTTTCGACCGGATGTGATTATTACACAGGATCCGGAGCACTGTATCAGCGATCTGGATCCGGGAAGAAGGCCGGCAATGACATTAATTCTGGAGGCAATGGCGTTGGCTGGACGTGATTTTGGGCTGGAGCAGATACCGGATTTGAAACCTCATCGCCATTTCAGCGTCTATTATATGACTCCGGAACATCCTAATTGTTTGGTGGATATTGCTTCTGCATGGGAGAAAAAATGCGAAGCAATGGATGCGCTGGAATCACAGCTAGAGTTTATTGCAGAGTTGGCGGAAGGAACCGAAGAGGAAAAACAATATGCACAGCTGATCCCTGGATTTTCACAGATGGAAACGCGCTTGGAACGTGGGCGTGCTATAAAACGTCTGATGGATCAGGCTTATCATCTGTACTTTGGTTCAACTGGGCATAACCATGTACTGCTTTCTGAAAATTACAGAAAAGACGGAATGTTTGTTTTTGAGCAGTTGATTTAAAGATATCTCAAATTGTATGAATAATCCTAAGGAGGAGAAAAAAATGAAAATGAGAAACAAAACAGTTACAGCACTCATGATGGCAGGTATGGTTTTGATGTCCGCAGCCTATCCGACACAGGTACTGGCAGAAGAAACAGCCGTAGAAACTCTGACGATTGGTATGTCAAAAGACCAGAGTACGATTACTCCGTTTACTTATATTAATGGAACACCTGGATTTGATGTCATGAGATTTATTTATGACAGTCTTTTTACTATTGATGAGAATAATGAAGCAGTTCCGTGGATGGTAGAGGATGAATATGAAGTAAGCGACGATTATAAAACTTATACAGTAACACTTCTGGATGGTCTGAAATGGCACGATGGAGAACCTTTGACAGCAGAAGATGTTAAATTTACATTTGAATATGTGCTGACACAGGACGTGGGTCGTTGGATCACTATCGCATCTGGTGTAGAATCTATAGACATAGATGGAAATAAGATTACATTTCATCTGACTGATCCTAATCCGGATTTTATCCGCTCTGGTCTTGCAGATATGCGAATTATTGCAAAACATGTCTATGAAGGTGTGGAAGATGCGACAACTGTACCGAGCATGGGCAGCGGCGCTTATAAAATGACTGATTATGTGGCAGATCAGTACTATACATTGGAAGCTTTTGAAGACTATTTTAAAGGCGAACCGACTGTAAAAACTTTGCAGCTTCCGATCATCTCCGACAATTCTGTAATGCAGCAGTCTTTGATTTCCGGGGAGATCGCAGCTTACACCGGTAGTATTTCACCTGAGCTGATTGAAACGTATGAAGCAGCAGAAAATATAGATTTGATTTCTACAGAAGGATATGTTTCTACTCTGTTACTGTTTAATTGTGAAAGAGAGCCGTTTGATGAAGCTGATTTTCGTGTAGCTCTGACACAGGCAATTGATCTGGATGAAATTATTGAACAGGTTTGCCTTGGAAAAGCAGATAAAGGAAGCGCAGGATATGTAAAAGAAGGTCTGGCAGAATATACAGAGGGTCTTGATTATGTATATGATCCTGAAAAGGCAAGTGAAATGCTGGATACACTTGGATATACAGAAAAAGATGAAAATGGGATGCGTCTTGGAAAAGACGGAGAAGTAATGGACTTAGAACTTCTGGTTCAGTCTGGCAATACTACAAGAACAAGAACAGCAGAATTAATTGCACAGCAGCTTGGAAAAATAGGAGTAAAAGTGAGTGTTACCTCTATGGAATCTGGTTCTGTTGATGATAAGGTATGGCCGGAATTTGATGTTTCCAAAGGTCGTGATTATGATATGGCAATGTGGGGATGGTCTGCACCGGTAATCCAGAAAGCAGGTGCGATCGTAGCAGCATGCTACAGTGACTTTGTTGCAGGTGGAGATAACCTTAGCGGATATAAAAACGAAGAGTTTGATGCACTTGCAGCAGAATATCTGGCAAGTGAAGATGTAGATGAAAGAGTAGAGCTGTCACATGAGATGCAGAAATTGGCAGCATCTGAAGCGCCGTTTATGACACTGTTCTTTACAGATACAATAAGTGCGGTAAATAAAGAGCAGTACGGTGGCTGGAAAGAAGTAAAAGGTACTTATGCATTCAACGTATTCTCCTTCCTTCCGTGATAAGTTTATCGAGTTATATAAAAAAAGAAAGATTAGGTGGGCTGCTTCTGAGGGAGCAGCCCTTTTGAGGGAAAAGAATTGAAACATAAAATATCGTATTATCTGATTTTAATAGCGGCAGTGATTACACTGAACTTCTTTTTGCCGAGATGGCTGCCGGGGTCTCCGGTTGCTCAGATTATCGGAGAAAATGTAGGAGAAATGCTTCCAGAAGAAAGAGAACGAATTTTAGAAGCATACCATCTAAATGATTCCCTTGGGGAACAGTTTGTAATGTATATTAAAAATATTTTTACGTTGGATTGGGGGATTTCTTACTCTAAAAAACAGCCGATTAAAGATTTGATTTTTTCGGCAATCCCATGGACACTTTTACTTTGTGGAACAAATCTGATCTTATCAACCTTGCTTGGAACATTTCTTGGCACACTGTCAGCAATGCTTCGAAAAAAGAAAAAGGATATTAAGATTGTGGGCCTGATGGCAGCTTTGGGATCAGTACCTTCGTTTTGGATTGGAATGGTGCTAATCTCATTTTTTGGCGTGAAACTTGGATGGTTCCCAATCTATGGGGCATATTCTGTTGTGAAAAAATATACAGGTGTGGCAAAACTGTTGGACATTCTCCAGCATCTGGCAATGCCGACGATTACGATGACGCTCGTGTCTTTGATGGGATTTTTTACGACTTCCAGAGTCAGTGTGTTGGAGACAATCCATCAAGATTATGTAATTTTGGCAGAAATGCGAGGGATTCCGCAAAAAAGAATTCGTCTTTTTTATATTATGCGAAATGCTATGATTCCGGTTTTTACTGTTTTTATGTTGGAAGTCGGATATGTGCTTAGTGGCGCGGTGGTAATTGAAAGTCTGTTTTCTTATCCAGGCATTGGCAATCTTCTTTATAATGCAGTATTAGCAAGAGATTATCCGTTGATGCAGTATGGCTTTTTGTTGACTTCTATAATGGTAATCCTCGCTTCTTGTCTGACGGATGTGCTTTATGCAAAAATTGATCCAAGGATGGTGAGCGTACTTGAAAAATAAGAGATATTTTTTTACTGGAATCTGTATTGTCGTCTTTTTTTTAATTTTGGCAGCAGCCGCGCCATGGATTACTTCATATTCCCCATCAGAAATTGTGGGAAGTTCATTTATGAAACCATGTAAAGAACATTTTTTGGGAACAAATGATATTGGACAGGATATTTTCAGTGAGATTGTATATGGAACCCGTTATTCTCTTTTGATTGGTTTTCTTGCAGCAATGTTATCCTGGCTGATAGGATCTGTTGTGGGAATTGTATCAGGATGGTTTGGGGGAACTGTGGATGATATTTTGATGAAGATTACTACGTTTGTGATCACAATCCCATATTTTCCGCTTGTCATTGTACTTTCTGCATTCATGAAAGGAAATTTGTTTACGACAGCGTTTGTGCTTGGCATTACCTCTTGGCCGGGAATGGCAAGAGTTTTTCGTTCACAGACAATGAAAATTAAAAGCAGCGAATATATTACATCAATTCAGGGGATGGGAGCTGGAAATCTGTATTTACTGACACACCATGTATTGCCAGAAATTTTACCGCTGATGATTTATAATGTGATCATGCGTTTTAAATCAGCGATTTTATCAGAATCTTCTTTAAGTTTTTTGGGACTTGGTTCTGCAGTGAATAAAAGTTGGGGAACGATTTTATATTATGCACAAGCTAAAAATGCATTTTTGACAGATGCCTGGATATGGTGGATTTTACCGCCGGGCATTATGATCATTTTACTTGTGTTTGGTCTTATGATGATTGCTTATGGAATGGAAGGAAGAGCAAATCAGCGGTTGGAGGAGAAAAATGGATAAAGTAATGCTTGATATACAAAAGCTTACGCTGGGGTATGACTGCAGTAAGCCGCCAGTTGTCTCAAATCTATATTTTCAGTTATTAAAAGGTGAAACTTTGTGTTTGCATGGCGCCAGCGGATGTGGGAAAAGTACGATTATATGGGCAATTATGGGAAAACTTTCCAGAATTGGTGGATTTTCAGAAGGGAAGATTCTATATGAAGGAAAAGATATTTTAAATGATACGGCAGCAATGGAAGCGGTGCGTTGGGAGAAGATCGCTCTTGTTCCGCAGTCATCTATGAGTGCCTTTAATCCAGTTTATAAGATGAAAAAGACGTATATGGAACTTTTGAACCTGAAGCGAAAAAATTTGACTTGCAAAGAAAAAGAGAATCTGATTCGGGAAAAACTAGAGATTGTGCAGTTAAAAGAAACCGTTCTGGAACAATATCCGCATGAACTAAGCGGCGGTATGCGCCAGAGGGCGGCAATTGCGTTAGCGCTGATTCTGGATCCAGAACTTTTGATTTTAGATGAGGCTACAACCGGACTGGATGTTTTGGTAGAAGCAGATATTTTATGGACACTGAAAAAAATCCGAAGAGAAAAGAAAATGTCGATGCTGGTAGTTAGCCATGATGCCAGAATTGCTAATGCTTTTTGTGACAGGAGGATTCATTTATGAGTGAAATTTTGAGAGTAGAATCCGTTTCTAAGCGCTTTTTTGTCACAAAAGATGGAAAAAAAGATTTTATTCAGGCAGTAGACCATATTTCTATTTCGGTAAAGAAAGCGGAGAGAATAGGAATTATAGGAGCCAGTGGATGTGGAAAGACGACATTATTGAAAATGATATTGGGGCTGATAAAAGCAGATGCTGGAAGAATTATTTGTAACGGAAAGATAGGATTTGTGGCACAGGATCCATACAGTTCTCTGTGTCCAAGGTTCTCTGTGAAAAAGATTGTGGCAGAACCGCTTGTTTATGAAAACAAGAAATTAAGCAGGGGACAGATAGAAGAAAAAGTAAGAGCTGTTTTGCAGCAGGTGAAATTGGACCCAGAAGTTTTTATGGAACGTTATCCACATCAGTTAAGCGGCGGCGAGCGTCAGAGAGTCAGTCTGGCCAGAGCATTGATTCGGAAACCCGAGCTTTTAATTCTGGATGAACCGACTTCGATGCTTGATTATGAGGTGAAAAAGAGCATCGGAGAACAGATTTTGAATATTTCTGAACAGGAAAATCTGGCGTTGGTTCTGGTAACACATGATATAGAATTTGCGCAGATTCTCTGCACACAGTTATACATTATGAATAAAGGAAAATTTATAGAACACGGAAAAAAAGAGCAAGTGTGCGAATGTCCAAAACATGATTTTACAAAAATGCTGTTTGCGGCCTCACTTGATCTGGAAAAGTTTTGGAAAATAAAAGAATGTATGGAGAAGGGACATGAAGGATGAAAAGTACTGGTATCAAGAGTGGAAAAACGCAGCAGAACGTTCAACATTTTCTGAAATTTATCCACAGGCAGATCTGTGCTGGGATCATGCAGCATCAACCTACGATCTAGGCATGGGAAACAGTCTGGAACGTGTAGATGTTGTGTTGGAAGAATTGAAAAAAATGGGATATAGCCGGGATACACTTCAAAGTGTTCTGGATGTTGGAAGCGGAACTGGTACGTATACACTTCCTTTTGCTCATATTTACAAAAAGGTAACAGCGATCGGCTGTTCTTTGGAAATGAATAATTGTTTGCGAAAAAAAGCAGAAAAGACTGGACGAGATATCACAATTATAACGGATGATTTTATGGATCATCTGTTTACTAATACATATGATCTGGTGTTTGCAAGCATGAATCCTGGAACATATCGTCCAGATGCCTTTGAAAAAATGCTGAGCTTGACAAAAAAAGTACTGATCTATGTTGGAATTATCCCTAGACCGGCAGTTTCATCAGAGCGGCGGTCATTGGAGGAAATTTTATTTGATGTAAAACTGACGCATGGAGGAAGCAACGACGTAAAATATCCGTATGAATTATTAAAAGCTAAAGGATATCATCCATATATTCGGAAAGCTGCCTGTAGATGGGAATATATGGAAGATGTAGAACTGGCTATCCAGAGAAAAAAAGATTTGTATGAAAAGGTTCCACAGCATCATAAAAACTGGAAGGGGGAATTAGAAAATTATATACAGAGTCAGGTTGTGGATGGCCAAATTGTTCAAAAAGGAGATTCTCAACTGGGAATCGTTATTTGCAATGTAGAAGAAAAGATAGAAAAATAACAGAAAAGATTACTAAAAAGCAGCATAAGGAATCCTTTCTCTTTTTGCCTATTGGAGTATTTTTTATAATTGGTATATAATTGGTAAGAGAAAAGAAAAATAGGCATGAGGGTATCTAAAAGAAAGGGAATTTTGAATTTTCCAAAAAGGCTGGTGAGATATCCGACAAAGGGGGAAAAACGATGGATTATCTGCGATGTGTGGTGGAGCGAATTACATATCAGAATACAGAAAATGGATATACCGTGCTGAAGTGTGCCGCAAAAAATTATAAGGATCTTGTGACTGTCGTAGGGATTATGCCTGAGATCCATGTAGGAGCGGTACTGTCTTTGGAAGGAATGTGGAAGATGGACTCCAAATATGGCAGACAGTTTTCAGCAGAAAAATTTGAGGAAACTCTTCCGGCTACTGTTTATGGAATCGAAAAATATCTGGGATCGGGACTGATAAAAGGAGTCGGACCAAAGTTTGCAAAGAGAATCGTGGCAAAATTCGGAAAAGATACGCTGGATATCATTGAGAAAAATCCAGATGCTCTGAACAATGTGGAGGGCATTGGGAAAGTCCGTGTGGAGCGGATCAAAAAGAGCTGGCAGGAACAAAAAGAGATCAAAAATATTATGCTTTTTCTGCAGAGCCATGAAGTAAGCACTTCCCATGCTACAAGGATTTTTAAAACGTACGGCAATAAAAGTATTCAGATTGTACAGGAAAATCCATACCGTCTGGCAGATGATATCTGGGGAATCGGGTTTAAGACAGCTGACAGAATTGCTGAAAAAATGGGATTCGAGAAAGACCGTTTTATCCGTCTTCGGAGCGGAATCTTATATGCACTCAACAAACTTGCTGAGAATGGACACTGCTTTGCAGTGAGGGATCAGCTGATTCAAAAAGCGAAAGAATTGCTGGAGACAGATATCCCGGAACTGGAAATCACACTGGATGAGATGATGCGCACGGGGGACGTCATTCGATATGAGGAGGCGATTTATCTGCCGCCTTTTTATTATTCAGAGACGGGATGTGCCAAACGGCTGCTCAGGCTTCTTGAGACAAAGAGTGAGACAAAGGCTGATGCGGAAAACATAGTAAAGAGTGTAATTCAGAATGCTGCGATCGCTTATGATGAAATACAGGAGGAGGCAATACGGACTGCAGTTAACTCCAAAGTGATGGTGCTGACAGGCGGACCGGGAACAGGAAAAACGACAACGACGATGGGGATTATCTCAGCGCTCCAGATGATGGGATGCCAGATTCTATTGGCTGCGCCGACAGGCAGGGCAGCAAAAAGAATGGCAGAGACAACTGGCATGGAAGCGAAGACGATTCACCGTCTGCTGGAGTATAAGATGCCCGACGGATATCAGAAAAATGAGGAACATCCGCTGGAGGGAGATGTTCTGATTTTAGACGAGTGTTCGATGGTGGACGTTATGCTGATGTATAATCTTTTAAAGGCGGTGCCGCCGCAGATGTCGCTGATTCTGGTAGGAGACACGGATCAGCTTCCGAGTGTGGGTCCGGGAAATGTATTAAAAGATGTGATTGCCTCCGGCATTGTCCCTGTGATTCGTCTGACCAGAATTTTCCGTCAGGCACAAGGCAGCCGGATTATCATGAATGCTCACAGAATCAATCGGGGAGAGCCCATTGATATGCGGGGCGGAAAGGATTCGGATTTTTTCTTTGCACAGAAGGAGACGAATGAGGAGGTCGTCGATACACTTGTACGGTACTGTACGAAAAATCTTCCAAATTATTATCATGTGGATGCATTTCGTGATATACAGGTTCTGACGCCGATGCAGAGGGGAATTTGTGGCGCCGCAAATCTGAATCAACTGCTGCAGGAAGCGATGAATCCGTGCAGTCTGTTTCTGAAAAGAGGCGGAACGCAGTACCGCCTTGGGGACAAAGTGATGCAGATCCGGAATAATTATGATAAAGAAGTATTTAATGGGGATATCGGAACGATTTCTAAGGTAGATATAGAAGAGCGGGAGCTGGCTGTCTGCTACGACGGCAGAGATGTGACTTACGATATCAGCGAGCTGGACGAGCTGACTCTGGCATATGCAGTTACGATTCATAAATCGCAGGGAAGCGAATATCCGATTGTCGTGATGCCGTTTACAATGAGCCACTTTGTCATGCTGCAAAGAAATCTGCTCTATACAGGTGTGACGAGGGCAAAGAAAATTTTAGTTTTGATCGGTGAAAAAAAAGCTGTTTTTTATGCGGTTGGAAATGAGACAACGACAGGAAGAAATACGAAACTGGCAGAATATCTGGCAAAGAACAGCAAGAGAGAAGAAGAGGAAAAAAAGAGTTTTGACTAGGACAAAAAAAGAGAATAAAGTCAATAAAATGCAGAACCATAGTCAAGAAAAAGCATGACAAGATCAAGAATTTTCAAATGATGAATGGTAATAAGAATGATATAATAAAATTATCAAAAAATAAACGGATCATAGATAAGAAGACAGAAATAGAGGATCTGTGGGTCTTATTTTGGGGGGAATCCGTGGTTTTGAAAAATTCGTGATTTTATGGAGGTGCAAGTATGAAAAGAGGTATGAAAAAACTGTTATGCGTGGCGACAGCTTTGATGATGGTTCCTTCTGTTCCGGCATTTGCCAGCGGACTGATTGCTGAGAATCCGGCGGCGGCAAAGACTCAGCCAGTTGTTGAAGTTGAGGGCGGAAAGCTGATTGGCTTTACACGCGATGATACCTATTGTTTCTGGGGTGTGGACTATGCTTACGCAGACCGCTTCGAGCAGCCACAGAAAGTAGAGCCTTGGGAAGGCTACCAGTTTGCACAGAGCTATGGCACAATCTCATACATCCCGGATCAGAAGGCTGTCGGTGCAGATGAGTTTGTCTGGCCGCATCGCTACTGGACACAGAGCGATCACTGTCAGAACCTGAATATCTGGACACAGAGCCTTGACCCGGAGGCAAAGAAGCCAGTTATCGTTTTCTTCCATGGCGGCGGACACACAAATGGTTCTTCCATTGAGTCTACTGCTTATGACGGACAGGCATTGTCAGAATATGGCGATGTTGTGGTTGTTACGGTAAACCATCGTTTAAATGCAATCGGCTATCTGGATCTGTCTTCTTTTGGGGAAAAATATGAAGGAAGCGGAAATGCAGGTGCAGCGGATCTGGCTGCTTCACTGCAGTGGATTCATGATAATATCGCTCAGTTTGGCGGAGACCCAGAAAATGTAACGATTTTCGGTCAGTCCGGCGGTGGCAGCAAGGTTGCTACTTTGATGCGTCAGCCGTCAGCTGAGGGGCTGTTTGATGCAGCCGGTATGATTTCCGGCGGCGGCGTTACGATTTCTGACAACACAAATGCGAAGCTGCTCGGCGAGAGAACAGTAGAAATCCTTGGCCTGACAGAGGAGACGATTGATGAAATTCAGACAATCGACTACCGCACGCTGCTTACTGCTGCAACACAGGCACAGGAAGAACTGAAAGAGGAGGAAATCGAGACAAGATGGGGACCGACTGCTGACGGTGTAGTCGTTATGGATGAGTTTGTAACAACAGATATTCCAGTCATCGTGTCCGGCGTATTCTCAGAGAGCGCTGTTTCTTCTTATAAATATGGCGATTTCCGTCATCATGAATGGGATGAGGCAGAGACAACGGAAAAACTGGAAGAGCGTTTTGGGGACAAGGCGGATGAACTTCTGGCTGAGTTTAACAAACTGTATCCGGAAATGGAAGACCGTGAGATGTATTTCTATAACAATACCATGAGCGGTAAATGGGATATTGCAGAAGCCCTGACAGAACTGGGCAATACGGTTTACCTCTATGAGTTCGATTATGAATCACCGGTGAATGGCGGTATCACTGCTTTCCACTGTGAAGACCTGGCATTTATTTTCCACAACCTGGATGAGCCGATGGTCAACATTGCTTATGGAGAAGATCCAAATGCTTATATTGTGCAGGATGCCATTTCAGATGCATTTATAGCGCTGGCATATACAGGAACTCCGAGTACAGAAGAACTGCCTTGGGAAGCTTATGAGAGCGGTTCTCATAATATGATGAAATTCAATGTGGAGAGTGGTTGTGTGGATCATGATACAACAGCTTACACGGAAATTCTGAATGAAGAAAAATAATATTCAGAAGAATAAAAAAGAGTAAAAACTCTTAACATGAGATTGTGCAGTCCTCCGATGCACATCGAAATAATTGAAAAGCAGTACAGAAGTAAAACAGAAAAGCGTTCTTAAAAGAGGGAAAGAATCCCTGAAAATAAGAGCGCTTTTCTTTTGTTCTGTCTGATCTCAGAAAAGCACAGCCGTCTGTCTTTTCTGAAACTTTTGGATGAGCAGCATCAGAAAAAATATTCTGTAAATGGAATGTAATTTGCATCTCTCTCACCATGATGATATACTTCATTATAAAAATGTCCATATTAGGAGGGGGATATATGGAGGAAATAAAAGTTGCGATTTGTGACGATGAGATTTTACTGCTGCCACAGCTTGCCGCTGTGATCAAAAGGTTTTTCCTGACGCAGAATCTGGAGACGAAGCCGGATACATTCTCGTCTTCAGCGGAACTGCTTGCAAAGCTGTACAAGTCACAATGCTATGACGTCTATTTTCTGGATATTGATATTCCGGAACAGGATGGGATTACGCTGGCTGAGAAGATCAGAGCCAAAAAGCCGCAGTCCTTGATTGTATTTATATCAGCAAAAGAAGAGATGGTGTATGATACATTTCGTGTTCAGCCTCTTGCATTTGTGCGGAAATCTTGCTTTTCACGGGATATCAAAAAAGCAATGGAAACGGTAATGGAACATTTGAGAAAACCTGCCGATACAGAGATTACATTTTATGATGAACTGGGGCATCCGATTCTTTTAAATATAAACCGTATTGCATATGTGGAGGCAAAAGAAAAATATCAGGATATTGTCAGTATTGACAGCCATCAGATGATTCGCTGTGCCATCAGCGACCTGGAAAATGCTCTGGAGTCGTACCGCTTTATTCGCATTCACAGGGGATATCTTGTCAATTTTCGATATATTTATCGGATCGATACAAATCACATTATTTTGGATGATGGCCAGAAACTGCCTTTGAGCAGACATAGAAAAAAAGAAGTTCAGCGTCTGTTTCTCGAATATGCGCGGACAGAAAAAAGTTTCTGATGGTTCAGTTTGAAAAAATGGGTTTTAATGTGAATGATTCGAGATTCAAGAATTTTTTCAGTGGGGGAATTTAAGATGACTTATTCTATTTTTTCAATGCCGGAAGGAATGATTCTCAACACAGCCGGACAGTTTATCGACGCATATCTTTTTATTTATCTGATCAATGGTTTTTTTCATCCGAAAAAAGGAACAACCGTTTCAAAGAATCATATAGTTATCATGACTGTTTTGATTGCGGGAGTTTTATTTCTGGCAGATTTCTTTTCAGATAATAATTTTTATATTTATTATGCAGCGATTTTTCTGCTTCCCCTTGTGTACAGCATGATGTTTTTTAATGAGAAATTGATTACGAAGATCATTATCTGCTCCATTTTTACAAGTCTGATTTTATCATTTGAAAACTTAGTGATCCAGTTTCCGCACACGGAATTTATAAAAAGTCTGATTGAGACGAATCGTTTTGCATATGTTTTCCGTTTTTTTATCCAGAGGATCGGACTGAAGGTGATGATGTTTTTCATCATAAAAAAATTGCTTCTCTGGCCGAAACAGTCAAACATTGAACTGCCTACGCCGTGCTGGTTCATGATTTTAAGCGTGTCTGTTTTTGGAAATCTTCTGCTTGTGATTTTTAAAATTCCACGCAGAATGGACGGATATGTTGTAAGGCTGGTCACATTGATTTTTCTTGTCATACTGCCTGTATTTCTGCTGCTGCTCGTAAAATATCTCTGCATGACAGGGGAGAAAAACCGGATTATCAGCGCTCAGATTTCACAGACCAAGATACAGAATCAGTATCTGATGCAGCAGCTGGATATGGTGGAATCGCTGCGAAAATTCCGCCATGACTATAAGGCGCACTTGTTTTGCATGGATACGCTGCTCAATGCCAAGAAATATGAAGAGCTGCATCAGTATCTGCTTTCTCTGCATCAGTATCAATATGAAGGCGTCCATCTGAGACGTTTTGTGGATGACGAGAGTCTGAATATTATTTTGAACCAAAAAGTGACAGTCGCTGAGAAATATGGGATTCACTTTGAAACCGATATTGTGCTTCCTACTCATGGTAAAATTGCGATGAGTGATTTAAATTCTCTGATCGTCAATCTATGCGACAATGCGATTGAGGCGTGCGCCACTTTGCCGGATGCCAGAATTTCTCTTGATATCCATAAAGTAAAAGCATATCTGATCATTGAGATCACAAATACATCCAGAAATAATGTACAGAAGACGAATCCTGAATTTCGGACGCATAAAAGTAATCCGGAGCTTCATGGACTTGGAATCAAAATTATAAAAAGTATCACAGAAAAATATAATGGTCAATATCATATAGTAAGTACAGAAAATTCATTTACGACGAATCTGATGCTGCTGGATGAGTGAACTCTCCGGCAGTATTTTTTATACTATTCTGTTTTTCAGCCTGATTTTTTTTGATAGAAAAATACTCTTTCGTCAAACCAGACGCCATGGAAGGAAACCCTGCTTTACAATAAGATGGGGATAGAATATAATAAAAACAGTGGAGAAAATTCTTTTAACATATTATTCAGGAGGGAGAAGCATGAAGAAAAGAAGGAGTCGAAGAAGAATTTCAGCATTTTTTCTGGTACTCAGCTTACTGATGCTCAATACAGGAATACTGTATGCCGAGGGGAACGATGGAGCAGAACCTGAGACGATCGAGGCATATACGTTGCCGATTGAGTCAAATAATACAAAAGACTGGCCTCAGGGACCGAAAATCGAAGCGGAAGCTGCGATTGTCATGGAGGCAGAAACAGGAACTGTCCTGTATGCGAAAAATATAAAAGCAAAAGAATATCCGGCGAGTATCACAAAATTGATGACCGTTTTGGTAGCGCTTGAGAATGGAAATTTAAATGACACAGTAACCTTTTCAGAAGAAGCAGTATACAGCATTGAACCTGGAAGCAGTCATCTGGGTATACGTCCGGGGGAACAGCTCAGTCTGCGCCAGTCTCTGTTTGGTATTATGCTTGCTTCTGCAAATGATATCTCCAACGGCGTTGCAGAACATATCGGAGGCAGTATTGAGCACTTTGTGGAGATGATGAATGAAAAGGCAGCAGAACTTGGCTGTATTAATACTCACTTTACAAATGCACATGGATTGCATGACGATAATCATTATGTTTGCGCATACGATATGGCGCTCATTGCAAAAGAGGTCTATAAATATCCGTCATTCCGAACGATTACGAAGACGGTAGAGTGCAGTTTTCCACCTACAAATGTAGTAGATGAAACACGTTATTTTGTGAACCATCAAAAGATGCTGTATGATGAAGAATTCAAATATGAAGGATGTGTGGGAGGCAAGACGGGATTTACAGATCAGGCCTTAAATACTCTTGTAACGTATGCGGATCGTGACGGGACTGTCTTAATCAGCGTAATTTTATACTTAAACGGTTCCTACAAGACATTTCAGGAGTCTGCACTTTTGCTGGATTATGGATATGACAACTTTGAAAAGAAAACATTTACAAATCAGAGTACAGATCCGACATTTTCGGCAATTGCTGCGTCAAGCACGGATAAAGAGAATAATCTTTTAGAAGGAATGAAAACAAAGGAAATCCAGATGGATGAGACATCGACGGTCATTGTTCCAAAAGGGATTGATCTGTCAAAGTTAAAACCGGAAATCACAAAAAAAGAGGATGATACAGGCACGTTGACGTATCGTTATAACAACTGGTCTGTCGGAACTGTTAATCTGAGCTTTCAGGAAGTACCTGAGACAGAAGCCCAGACAACAAATGTGATACCGCAGACCGATCAGACTGAGACAGAAAAGAAAGAGAGCGAAAAGAAAGAGGAGAAGCAGACGATTTTCGGGGCGCTCAACAATGTAGTGGACAAGGCAGGGGAGCTGGTGAAAAAGGCAGATGAGTATATCTTAAACCATAAAACATTCTGCATTATCATCTGTGTAATACTGCTTCTGATCTTTGTGCCGATGCTGATTCTGACTTACCTGCGTGCAAAAAAAATGAGCAAGAGACAAAAAGAAATGGAGTGGGAGAAGGAAGAAATCGCCAGAATTGAAAGGGAGATCAATGAAAAATCGGCCGAAGAAGTAGAGCTGGAACTGCGCGGTAAAATGGGAAAAGAAAGACAAAGACGGGCAGAGACAGAGAAATCCTGGAGCGGTCAGGAAGAACAGGAAGAAAATGAAATAAGACGCCAGGAATATGATTGGGCAGACGAGGATGATGATCCAGACATATATGACAGTACTGCAAAGATATATGATGTGCCGGAGGAAAAAGACAGACAGCAGGATCATGAGGAGGAATAAGAATGAATTGGGTGTCACCTATTAAAGATGAAAAGACATTGGAGCATTTCAAGCAAAAATTGCGGGAAGTGGATGACAAGTATTATATTATGTTTGAGATTGGAGTAGGAACAGGATTACAGCTTCAGGAGATTTTGAAATTTAAAAATAAAGATATCCGGGGAAAATCCAGCATAGAAGCTTATATCGGATCAAAAAACGTAAAGAAAGTATTTGAAATTCCTGAAAATCTGCAGCAGATCATTCTGAATTACACAGAAGGAAAAGATCCGGATGATTATCTGATTATCGGTCATGCAAGTTCCAAGGCTCCTCTCTCAAGAGAACAGGCGTATCGTGTTTTTAAAAGTGTCGGGAAAGAAATCGGATTAAATTCAGTCGGCGCTCAGACGATGCGAAAGACGTTTGCATGGAAATATTATAAAGCTACAAATGATATTTACTATTTGCAGAAACTGTTGAATCATGCTTCACCTTCCATTACCTACCGCTATATCGGAGAGAGACCAGATGTAGATATTGTTCTGAAAAAAATGACTGCTGAGGAAAATGAGAGAAGCCGCTATCTCTTATACAAAGACGGGAATGGAAAAAAGAGAATTCAAAAGTTAAAAGAATTGCTCGATGAGATTGAGAAAGAGATGGACAATCCAACAAACAACGATGCGTATTATGGAAGAGTCGATTGTTTTCTGACAGAATGTGAATCGCTGGCTGCCAACTTTAAAAGTATAAATTCATAACGTTTTCAGACAAAAAGGCATTGTACAGATGACATTTTTAGTACTGTATCTGATTTGTATCAGATACAGTTAAAAAATCATCTGACAATGCCTTTCTCAGCTCTGAGGGCTGAATTTTGCAAAAATTTAATGAAAATTATGACTTACAATAGTTTCTTCTCTGTGCTTTAACTGCTTTTTTTCGCGCATCATTTTCTGCATCTCTCTTATTTTCAATGCCGTCTCCGGGCTGACTTGTTTTAAAATCCTGATACAGAAAATTTTCCCGTCATCTGTTTTTTTAAATCTGATTTTCCCCTTAAGATATCCGTGTTCTTTGCATTTAGCAAGACAGTAATAACTCTTGGAGGGACCCACAAACCATGCAATTTCCTGATGTGCATTTTTTTGGCAGAGATGACAGGGAACTGCCGTCAGATTGTTATCCTGCATGGCATCCAGACGACTGTCGAACGGTTTGGAAATATATTTTGAGTATGTCTCATATACAGCATAGATTTGTTCAGAATCTGTTGCAGGCGGCTGATAACAGTCGATGGAATAGTTTTTAAAGATTTCCTCTCTTACAAGATGACGCATCACCATGCCTGTATAAAAAGCGTCGCACAATGCGTCATGAAAATGGCGGTCCTTTGAGATCAGGAGGAAATCGACGGCAAATTCTAAATTCCGGCGAGTTTTTCGGTCTTCGTAGACGATACTGAAAATTTTCTGAATATCGTAAAAGAAGAGAGGAAAGCGAAAAGGAGATTTTATCTGATAATATTTTAAATTCCTCTGCAGTTCTGTTAGATCACATGGACCCCAGGTACAGAAAAAACAGTCAGGACCGCACCAGGAAAAAAAATCTTCTGCCACTTCCGGAAATGATCTTGCGTTTTTATAATCAGCATAATTAATCTGAATAATCTCCTGAATTTTATAATGAATTTCAGGATATATAACAGGGCGGATACGCTCAAAAAACTGATCAATGATATTGAAATCCTGATCCAGTTTAACTGCACCGATTTGAATAATTTCAAAAGGAAGATGAGGGTTTTCATGTTCCTTTTTATCTGGAGACTGATTCCATTCCAGATCTAAAACAATAAAATTCATATCATCACCCGGATAAGAGTATACACAGTTTTGACGAAAAAAACAAGGCACTTCGTCAATATGTCTATGAAATAGAAAAAGAAATGTACAAAATAACAGAAGAAAAAAGAAAAGAAATTGTTTGTAAGCATAACGTACAAGGTTTGTATAAATCTTTGTTTATTTGTGGTATAGCATCGAAAAAAAAATTCGATTATACTAAACACATATTATGGTAACTGATAATAAAGAATTTGCCTGCAGGTATGAATGGGGAAAACATACTGGCAGAAAGTTTTAAAATTCGCTTTATTTTATAGGAGGATTATTATGGCAAGTTTATCATTGCAGCATATCAATAAGACATATCCAAATGGATTTGAGGCTGTTAAAGATTTTAACCTGGAAATAGAGGATAAAGAATTTATCATTTTTGTAGGTCCTTCAGGATGCGGAAAATCTACAACATTGCGTATGATCGCGGGACTGGAAGAGATCTCAAGCGGTACATTAAAAATCGGTGATAAAGTGGTCAACGATGTGGAACCGAAAGACAGAGATATTGCTATGGTATTCCAGAACTATGCTCTGTATCCTCACATGACCGTATATGATAACATGGCATTTGGTCTGAAGCTTAGAAAAGTTCCGAAAGATCAGATTGACAGACAGGTAAGAGAGGCTGCAAAGATCCTGGATCTGGAGAAATTGCTGGACCGCAAGCCAAAGGCGTTATCAGGAGGACAGAGACAGCGTGTGGCGATGGGACGTGCCATTGTGCGTAACCCGAAAGTATTCCTGATGGATGAACCTTTATCCAACCTGGATGCGAAGCTGAGAGTTCAGATGCGTATTGAAATCTCTAAACTCCATCAGAGACTGGGCGCTACGATTATTTATGTAACGCACGATCAGACAGAAGCTATGACGCTTGGAACGAGAATTGTAGTCATGAAGGATGGCGTTGTCCAGCAGGTAGATACACCGCTGAAACTGTACAATCAGCCATGCAATCTGTTTGTAGCCGGATTCATCGGATCTCCGCAGATGAACTTTATGGATGCAAAAACCGTTGTAAAAGGAAACGACGTGGAATTACAGGTAGGACCATATTCAATCAAACT
>ERZ507233.43-NODE-43-length-21708-cov-4.71422_pt1 | contig 21708 bp, 13 predicted proteins | sample MGYA00512640_ERZ507233 | MGnify/ENA metagenome assembly ERZ507233 | reverse complement strand
AAAATGATCAGGCAGTCTGCATATTTGTAAAACTCATTCTGTTTCTGACAGTGTATGCGATTGCTCCTCTCTTTTTCGATATTCCAGAGGTGACATTCCTGTTTCCTTTTTAAAAGCTGTGGCAAAATGGGACGCATTTGTATATCCTGTCTGCATCGCGATATCACTGACAGATTGATCCGTCATCATCAGGAGTCTGCCTGCCAGATGAATCCGTTCTTTATGAATATATTTTAACATGGAGATCCCTGTCTCTTTTTTAAATAATTTCGAGAGATAGTCGGCATCCAGATGAACCGCCTCTGCGACATCCTTGCAATTCATCTCCTCATCGAGATGCTCTGCGATAAAACCTTTTGCCTGACCTACAGGAGTATTTTCGTCTCTTCTCTCTGACATAAGTTCTTTTGCTTTCTTTAAGAGCCATAACAACCATCTCTCAAAATATTCCAGTGTCAGAAGTGACTGTTCTCTTAATTCCTGATACTGTCTGGCTGTAAAAATCTCATCTCCTGTCTTCTCTGTTTCATGCAGCATCAGATAAATCTCCTGTACAATCTGGTTTTGAAATTTTTTCAACATTTTGCCATCGAAATCCGATTTCATTTTAGATCGATTCAGTTCATCCATGACCACTGCTGCTGCACTCTGGAACTTCCCGGCAAACATCTGAAGCCTGAATTTTCCAGTATCAAATGCCGCTGATTTTTGTACCTCTTCTTCTGGCTTCATCTCTCCTGGAATCAACTGATTTTCATGAATCAGATTGTTTTTTTCTATCTGAACCAGTCTCTGCATTTCCTGCCTTAGTCCTTTAATGTCCGTCTGTGTTCCAAGATATCCACAGAGATATTCTCCATAATACTCATGAAATGTATGCATATACTCCATGCTGACTTTATGGATTTGTTCCTGCTCCGTCTCTCCACAGAAAATCACCCCGATTCCTCTGCTGTGAATGTCAATGCAGATGACTTGCTTCGTGATATTTTTAAAGATCTCATATGCAATATTTTTCATGATAAAATGTCGGAATTTCTGGTCATATTCTGCCAGAAGAGAGGGCCATTTTTTCAGGCAGAACAGAACAGGCATATAGGTCACATGGATCTCCATCCCGATTTTTCGGAAATCTGCTTCTTTTTGCAGCATACGCCCGTTTTCTTCAATAATCCCATTTACGATTTCTTCAAAAAAAATCTCTCTGTTTGTCATCATCTGATTTTTTCCGGCGTTTAATGTCTGTTTCTTTCGTATTTGTTCTTTTTGTATATCAACCGCTTTTTTTAAAACCTGGTTCAGCTGTTCGTCTTCCACGGGCTTTAAAAGATAATCCATAGAACCTGCCCTCATCGCCCACGTCGCATATCCGAATTCTTCATACGCTGTCAGAACAATTTTGCTCGCTGTATGTTTTCTCTCCTGAAGCCAGTCCAAAAATTCCAGTCCGTTTCCTCCCGGCATCTCGATATCGCATACAATAATCTCAACTGGATTCTCCTCTACAATCTTTTTTGCCTGTGCGGTCCGATATGCGTAAAAAATATTGTCGATTCCAAGCTGCTCTTTCTTTACAATTCCGCAGATAATCTGGACTTCCACGGCATCGTCATCAACGATCAGTAAGTTCATTTTTTTCTTTCACCTCCGCTGGTATTGTGATTTCCACTGCTGCTCCGCCTTCCTCTCGATTATAAAACCGCAGCAGAGCATCCTCTCCATATAAAATTTTCATACGGTTTCTCACATTCTCAATTCCCACATGACGTCCCGGCTGGTCTGCAATTCGTTCCCCTCTGTTCAGGAGCATCAGCGTCTGTTCACCGAACCCTCTGCCGCTGTCCTGAATCAAAAGACAGATCATTTGATTCTCTCTTTTTTCTGCTTTCACCATGATGTTGGTCTGATTCTGTTCATTCTCTCCGAATTTAATACTGTTTTCCACAAACGTCTGAATGGCTAAAATAGGAATCTGTATCTCCTGCATCTCTTCTGGAATATCTGGGATAAATTTTACGGAACAGCTGTCTTTGTTTTTCCATTCATTGATCTGCAGATAGTTTTGAATAAATGCTATTTCCTCCCGTATCGGAACGAGGTTTTTTCCATACAATGTATAACGGAAATGGCGTACCAGATTCATTGTAATTGCCTTGACCGCTGCAATCTCATCCATTCTTGCATAATTAAAAATCAGATTTAATGCATTTATAAAAAAATGCGGCTTAATCTGTATCTTTAAAAATTCCAGCTCCGTTTTCTGTCTCTGCACAATCTCTTCATACACCTGAATTCTCAGATTTTTGATCTCCTGCACCATGCTGTTGAAACTGGTATTCATTTCGGAAAATTCCCGAATCTGTTCCTGTGCCGGCAAAGTCACAGTCAAATCTCCTTTTTCCACCTGTCCCATTTTTCTCGATAAATTTTCAAGCGGTTTTCCGATTCTCTTTTTTGTAGAATTTAAAAATACAATCAAAATCAGAACAGAGAGTGCCAAAAGAACTGCCAGATTCTGAATGAGTGACTGAATACTATTATGAATATCCTGATCTTTTATAAAAATAGTTAAATAATACGCTTCTTTCCATATCGGTTCACTGACAATCATATATGAGTGTTTTTTTCCATTCACGCTGTAGCCAGATGATTCTTTCTTTAAATCGGAGATTGTCTCCAATTCTTCCCATGAACTTAAAGGGTTTCCATCAGAATCCAAAAGCAGAATTTTCTCAGAATCTTCAATCTGTATACGGACCAGATTTTCCAGTATTTTATCGACATTGCACCAGCTTCCATAATAAATTCCTTTATAGTTATAAATCCGAAATACATAGTATTTCTCTCCGATTTTTTCTGAAAACCACTCGGCAGTGATGGAACGCTCACCTTCTTCAATTTTTCCCACTACCGCTTTTATCCTCTCTTCGATCGCTTTCTGCTGTTCTAAAGTTTCCGCTGTATTTGTATATCTCATAAAAATTTTGCTGCTTTTACTATAAAAGAAAATCCCCTCTGAGATCGTCTCATACAGAGATTCATCGCTGCTGACCTGACTTTTCAGTTTGTTTCCTGCAAGCCATGCCTCCGCTTCATTTTGAGCGGAAGCAAATTCTGAAAAACTGACATCATTCATTCCAAGATTAAGCAGATAATGATCGAGCGTTACCATCTTCTCGTCCAGATACTGTGCATACAGCACTGCTGTATTTCCTGTTGAAGCTGCAATTTTTTCCATCATCAAATGCGCTGCAAACAGATTGCTGACCGCCATAAAAATGATAATCGGCAAGACAAAACACATTGCGCAGAAAATCAAATATTTTTGGATATTCCATTTTTTTCTTTTCTCTGTCCCCCGCTCCATTTTTCTCTCCTCTTTGTCTTGTTTTCTATATTTTCTAACTGTATTATCATGTTTTTTTCAGAAAAAGTCCAGTTTTTTCAAAAAGGAAAGCTTCAGGAATCCCCTTTTTCGGACCCTGAAGCTTTCCCATGTTTCTGTCTTATGTTTCTGTCTTATTCTTATTTATTTTGTTACTGTGACAGTATACTCTGCATACTCTGTCTCAGACAAAGATGCTCTGATTGTTGCAGAACCTGCGGCAACTGCTGTCACTGTTCCGTTTTCATCTACAGTCACTACCGCTTCATCGCTTGATGTGTAAGTTACTTCTGCATTCTCATCTTCTGTTCTCGCTTTATTCTGAACAGTATCCCCGACTTTCATTTCAACAGAGTTCACAATATTATTAAATTCATCTGCAATCTCAAATGAAATCTTCTTCTCTTCAGAAGTTTCTGTCACTTCTGCTGTAAGGGAATTTTCAAACTCTACTGTATCCATTACAGTATTCAGGATGTGGATTGCACTCTTCTGTATATCACCGATGCTGACACGAATTGCCGGTCCTTCTTGTTCTTCCTGTTTTCCTGTTCTCAAAGCTGTTCCTTCCAATGCAGTTGTAATTACCTGAGGCGCTCTGCCTGGCATTACAAGATCATTCCCTGCGTGCATCATGATACCAGGTGTAGCGCTTCCGCCGCCCCAGTCTGTTATGATCAATCCGTCAAATCCCCACTCTTCTCTTGGAATTACAGTGCAAAGATCATAATCGTCTGCTGCCGGAACGCCCTGATTTAAGTTGTAAGAAGTCATGATTGCAGCTGGTTTTGCATTTTCCACTGTCATCTGAAATGCTTTCAGATAGATCTCGCGCACAGCGCGCTCTGTGATATTATTATTTGTAAACTGGCGGAATGTTTCCTGCTGATTTCCATAGTAATGCTTCAATGTAACGCCAATTCCTCTATAATTCTCCTCTGTCGGCTCCGCCTCAGCTCCATACTGAACACCCATTGTGATATTGGAAGCTGTTTCTCCTGTCACTACAGGATCTTCAGAATAATATTCAAAACCACGTCCGCACAATGGATTGCGATGGATATTCATTCCAGGAGCAAGCCACAGCGTAGATCCGATTTCCAGCATCTCATCGCCCACAGAAGCTCCCATCTGACGAATCAGATCTTTATCCCACGTCATTGCAACAAGCGTTCCGATCGGCCATGCAGTACAGTACTGATAATACGTCTGACCGTCATTCTCATCCTCGTATTCCGGTGTGACACGGATTCCAGCCGGTCCGTCTGTAAATACCATTGGAGTAATTCCTTTTTCAGCATTTTGATACGTCTCGCCTGCTGCTCCCTGTACAACTGTTCCCGGCTGTCCCACTAAAAGATTAGATAATTCTTCCACCGTCATGGCAGATACAAACTCTTCCAGACTGATTGTTCCTTCTTTTACATCTTTCAATGTATACTGGCTGTAGTCTCCATCGAATTTTCTCACATTTACTTTATAAGATGTCTGAGGTCCCGCATACGTCTCATAAGAAACTTCACCGACTGCACCGTCTGTAATTTCTTCGATTCCATCAAGTGCAAGGTACTTTTCATATTCTTCCAGTGTAGAATCAGATACATAGGCTGTCACATCTTCCGAACCATATTCTACAGCCGGTGTTTCATATCCCTCTTCAAAAGTAATCTCTATTGTTTCCAGATCACTTGTGTCTTCTCCTGCATAGATTGATTTCGGTCCATCATTTTTCAAAATACCATCTACTGTTTTCAGTCCGCCTTCTGTCGTTTTCAGCTGCTGCACAGCCGCTGTCTCGTTCACCTTCAGTTTTCCGACTGCTTCCAGATTATTGTACACGTCTTCCTCCTGATCTCTTGAAGAGTTTCCGACACGAATCACATGTTCTCCTTTTGGAAGAATATAAGAGCTTGTCTCCATATCATAGGAAGCCATATCAGCGATATCAAAGCTGATCTCTACTGTCTGGCTTTCTCCCGGCTGCAAAAGACCCGTCTTCTCATAGTCAGCCAGTTCTTTTGCCGGCTCATCTAATTCTGTTGACGGTACAGAATAATAAACTTCAACGACTTCTTTTCCTGCCGTATCGCCTGTATTTGTTACAGTTGCAGTAACTGTAATCTCTCCTGCCGTCTTATTTCCATCTGCACGAACTTCCTCTGCTGTAATGCTCTCCACTTTCGTCTCAAATGTTGTGTAAGACTGTCCATATCCAAACGGATAAGCTGGCTCCACGCCGAACGTATCAAAATAGCGGTATCCGACATAAATATCATCAATGTAATCTTCATCTGTCGCAGTCCCATCATTGTGGGCAAAGTACTGGGAAGAAGGCAGATCATAATAGTCAACGGGAATGGTATCGGTCAGTTTTCCTGACGGATTGGCTGTACCGTTGAGAATATTAACGATTGCCTGTCCACCGTTTTGTCCTGCCTGAGATACATAGACGAGAGAATCTAAACCTTCTATTTTGCGGAATACATTATACATATAATAATCGGTATCTTTGTCATAACGTGCATCTTTTGCTACCGGCTCATATGTATCTGTCTCACTGTTATAAGTATAGAAGAAATCCTGATAGTGATTAAAGATCACACTTCTATAGCGCGGTGCCGTAAGCGCTGTATTTTCTGTACCGTACTGAGGATCCCAGTAATAATATCCCGCCGTGGAACTGATGCTTGTCTTATCTGTAACCGGATCAGCCAGTTCATAATCAAACTGTGCATCTTCCGTAATCAATGTCATGGACACGCCGTTTACAATTCCTGTACCTGCGCCTGACTGCACTTCTCCCTCTTCCGGATCTGGAATATAATATAAATGTTTTTCCCTGTCAAACTGGTCTGCATCAAATGCAAAATTATCCGGCAGATCCATCTTTACATATTCCGCCTCTTCTGCACTGTACTTTGACTTTCCATTGAAAAAGTTTGTGTCAAGCGCATTTCCTGTGTTGAACAACACAATTACATTTTCAAAATTTTCGGCAACTTTTGTCAGATTTCTATATTCTAACTCAGACAGATAGTAATCTCCCGGAACGTTTGCCTTTTCGCAGTTTTCTCCGGAATCTCTTGCCACAATATAAATTGCTGTATCGCAGTCTTTCTTGCCTGCCTCAATCATCTCATCTGTAATTTCCGTTTCGATTGCGCCCGCAACACCCATTCCGCCGCCTGCGACAATATATTGTCCCACTCCATTTTCCAGCTCAGACTGTCTCTCCAGTTCATCGACATATTTCATAATATAGTCGCCCGGATCAGAAGGATCTTTTCCTGCCGTTGTCACCGTATATCCGTTTTCTACAAGCACTTCGTATAAGCTCTGTGTGTTTCTGTTGTTTACAGATCCTGATCCTCTTCCGCCTTTGATGGTTGCCACAGCTCCCGTTCCGAATAAGGCAACTGTCTTTGTGCTGATTGGAAGTGATTTCGTACCATCACTCAGATTATGATTTCCAAGAAGAACCATACCTTCCTCTGCAATTTGGGCAGAAAACTCAGAATTCTGTATCTCACGCTCTGAAATTTCAGGATCTGTCGTCTTTGCGAAAGCTGTCATTCCAGACAGGGAACTCATTACCATTGAAGCAGCCAGCACCGCTGAAATATATTTTCGTTTCATTTTCTATTTCTCCTCTCATCTATAATGGATTCATCTCTTTTTTGAAGTTATCTCTATTATATAGAAAGGAAAAAAAGAATTCTTTCAAAAAACCGTCTATAACTTTTCAGTTTCCGTCATATTCACTTTTCGTCTTTTCTGATTGCCAGACATCCAGCTGTATCTGCATTTCCTCTATGATACGGTCTATTCCGGCATTTTCTAATTCAGAAAGCATTCTTGGAATCATCTCGTCCGGATTAAACTTTCCGCAGATAAAACCGCCCAGATAAGCATCAATAATATTCTGACACCGCTCGATATCTGCCTGTACTTTTGCCGTGTCAAACCAGAATCCAAACGCAGGCTCATATTGTGCCTCTGCGTCAAATGATTCCACCTCTTTCCATAGATCCGGCACATCTCCCTCCCACGCATCTGCGCTGTATCCGTTCGGCATCATCCAGTTGCGGTTAAAAAAATACGGTATCTCTGGTTCTTTCTCTGGAGGAATCAGTCTGCCCTCTTCATTTTTTAAATAATGTTCTCCTTCAATCCCCCAGCAAAAAAGGTTATTAATCTCTTTATCCTTATAAAGGAAGTTCAAAATTTCCATTGCTTCCTCCGGATGTTGGCTTCCGGCGTAGATTCCCCATTCCTGATAATATCTGCTTGAAATGACAGCCGGTGTAATCTGTACTTTTGTCATATCAATCCCATAATTTTTTGATTCCTGATCCGCTATTCCCGGCTTATAGCGTACAATATAAGAAAATAGCTTTCCTTCCCGCATCAACTCATAAAGTAATTTACGCGTCGGTTCCGATCCATATCGGTAATTATCCAAATCATACAGATATCCTTTTTGTCCCCACTTATAAATTCTCTCTGCCCATTTTTGAAAATCGTCTGTCGCAAAGTAGTTGACTGCCTTAAGCTTTTGGTTTTTTTCCTGAATCAATGCGAGACCATTATTTAAACTGACAGGAAGTTCTGCCACAATTCCATAAATCTCCGTTTCATTTGCAGTAACTATTTCCAACACTTCTTCCACATCATCCCATGTCCGGATTTCCACTGGATTAATCTCATACTTTTCTAATAAATCTGTCCTCATTACAACACCCCATGCCGTTGCCCTCTCAATCTTAGGCGGCAATCCATATAGCTTTCCATCTCTTCGGCTGTATTCCAGATATTTTTCCGGCAGTATGGACAAAATATCTTTTCCGTGGCTTTCTATCAAATCATCCAGCGGCAAAAGCAGTTTTTCATTCAAAGCTTCCTCGAAGTCTCCGATGTAAATAATATCTGCATCAGAATTATCAATCAGATATCCCATTAATTCTTCATTTCCAGAATCTACCGCGCTGATATCCAGTATCAGCCCAAGCTGATCAAGGAGCCGTTCATTAATTTTCTCCAGCACATGATCAAATTCTTCTTCTGAACAATACGGCTTCCATATCATCATCTTTACTGTAGTGGTTTCAGCAGCTCTTACCTCCCATTTATGATTGTATCCCAGCCCCGCACACATCAAGGCAGCAGCCATCGTACAGATCATTTTTAAATATCGTTTTTTCCCCATAATCGTCCTTTTCTAATTATCATTGTGGCCTCCCCATCTCCTAACGTTAATGGGTTTTCTGGCTATTGTTTTATAAAATTTTTTTTATTATTATAGAATACTTTCATCTGTGTTAGCAATACATTGTCTATATTCAAAAAAAGATATGCCCAGACATTTTTTATCTGGGCATATCTTTTCATTAGGGAATACGAAATTAGATATTTTTTACTTTACTGTATATTATTTTACTGTATATTGCTTAACTCTGTACTGAACTGTGCCGTGCCTTCATATTCAGAAATTTGATTGTAATCCAGACCATAATAGTCTGCAAAAACTTTCATTTTCATTGTGGTATTCAATGTATTCTGCACAATCGTCTCCAGATCCTCGCGTGTCAGCATTCTTCCAATATCAAAGCTGCCGCCTGCTTCCTGATATGATAAGCCTCTTCCTTCTGTTTTAGCAATATTCAGGGCAGTATAAATATAAGTCAGCATATAGATATTAGAAGGCATTCCCAGATCTGTAGCTGTCTGGAACATAGCCACTGCATTGCCCCAGTCGCCTGACCAGTCTGTCATAGAGATTCCTTCAAATCCCCATTCCTCTTTGGCTATCTGCAGTAATTCATCTGCACAAGACGCATATTTACCGTTCACCATGTTATATGATGTCATCAGGCTGGCAGGTTTTGCATTTTTAATTACAATTTCAAAGTTTTTCAGATAGATCTCTCTCAATGTACGTTCTGACATGATGGAGTCCAGTTTATTCCAACGGTCATTATTTTCTCCCTCCATCTGGTTTGCCGCATAGTGTTTCAGTGAAACACCGCATCCGCTTTCCTGAATACCTTTTGTCAGTGCCGCTGCAATCACACCTGTCAAAACAGGATCTTCTGAAAAATATTCATAGTTCCGTCCGCAGAGAGGATGGCGGTGAATATTCAGCGCAGGTCCCAGCAAAATTTCTGTACTTCCTGCCAGACATTCATATCCTGTCGCTTTTCCAACCTCATAAATTAACTCTTCATTCCAGGTCTGAGAACGGTTTATTCCGCATGGCCATGCTGTCGTTGTACATCCATTGCTTGTGCCCACTTTATTTGGCCCATCTGATACAGAAAACTCCGGTATTCCAAGTCTTGCATTTCCCTGTACACCGTCTGGATTTCTGGCTCCTTCTTCCTGCTTTGTATCTCCAAACTGCTGCCCGATTCTGCCCGCTCCTAAAATGTAAGCACAAAGTTCAATATCTGTCCATTGGTCTAAAAATTCATCCATTGTACAGTTTCCTTCATATACATCAATCAGCTGATATTTTGCTTTTCCTTCTGCTGCATATAATTCCTGTGCTTCGGCAATAGCATCCTTTGTTTTTTCCAAAAGATTTGTATAGTACTCCTGAGAAGATACATCTTTATCCGGACTTTCATAATTTGCTGTTCCATCTTCTCCGTTAATCACGGCCTCATAACGGTTTCTTTTTGCACTGTCCAAATCTACTGCATGATCTGCAATTTCTGTATCTTTTTTGCTGATGCCTGCCTCACCTTCCGGTTTTGTATTTTCATAATCGTATTTGCTTAACTCTGTCAGTTCAATTTCCGGGAAAGCATCAAGATATTGATCATACGTTCCACCTTCCTGATCTGGTCCTGCAAGATTTGATCCTTCTCGCACTACCGTATAATCTCCTGCATCTAATGTATAAACTACACGATTCTCTTTTGCTCCGTCCAGACTATCCCCGATATACAGATTATACTCTCCGCCCATTAAAATGTATGCGGCTTCTTCCTCATACCAGTCCGCCATGTCATACACATCGAATGTAATTTTCACTTCCTGAGACTGTCCAGGCTGCAGCTCATCTGTTTTCGCAAAAGCCACAAGCTCCATAGAAGGATTTTCTAAAACGCCATCCGGCGCCCCGTAATACAGTTCCACCACATTTTTGCCTGCTGTATCTCCAATGTTAGTCACCTTTGCAGTCACTGAGATCTGAAGATCATTTTCTGTTGAAGGCAGTTCTGCTGGAAGTTCATAATCAACGATCTCAACAGAAAAATCTGTATAAGACAAACCATATCCAAAGTCATAATATATCTGGAATGGAACCTGCTTCTCCTCCGACACTCCTGCATTGTATTCTGCCACGATATCAGCAAATGTCTCAAAGTAGCGATATCCATTGTAGATTCCTTCTTCATACTTTGTAAAATAATATTCATCATATGGCCGAATCCATGTGCCATTATCATATCCGTATGCTGGATTTGGAGTATCCAGCCACCATGGGAAATGACGCAGAGAAGTATCTGTCATTACAAATTCTTCCACTGCAAGAGCAGATGTCTTAAAGTTAGGATCAGACGGATAGCTCTCAACAGAGGCAAGCGTATCTACTAACTTTCCGGATGGGTTGACTGCTCCTGACAAAATATCTGCAGCCGCATTTCCTCCCTGTGCTCCTGCATATCCATACAACAGCACTGCATCCACATCATATTCATCTACCCAAGCCATATCCATATTAGGAAGATTTAAAAATACGACAACATTTTGGAAATATTTTGTGGCATATTCCAATGCTTTTTCTTCCTCATCTGATAAATACCAGTCTCCCTTAACAGCATAACGGTCATTTCCTTCTCCAGGTGAACGGCTGATCCAGATCACTGCCGTATCAGAATCTGCTGCATATTCTTTTGCCTTATCTTCACTGCTCACAAATTCTGTAAAATCTTTTGCTAATTCCTTCTCTGCTTCTGGTTCGGTTTGTGTTGAAAACATTCCGCCTGGTTCTTCCTCATCTTTTACTTCACGTACCAGTACAAGATCTGAATTTGCTTCTATTCCTTCTGCAGGTGTGATGACTGCCTCTTCCGATGCGCTGCTCCCTCCTGATCCGGAGCCTGATAATTTAAAACTTCCTGCTGAAATTAATGTAATTTTTGAACCGCTGGCAAGGGGAAGCACCCCATTATTTTCCAGCATGACAATACTCTCCTGTGCCACTTGTCGACTCAAATCTTGAAACATTTCTGTTGTATCTTGAGTACTGCTTGCATCGCTGTAATTACTTGCCTGAATAATTTCAACAGCCTGTACAGTCGGTACGCATGAAAAAATCATTGCCCCTGCCATAGAACATGCAATCGCTTTTTGTGCTTTATGTCTCATTTTTTCCTCCCTTGTTTTCTCTGTGTTTTAAATTTAAACATATTGTAGCATTTTCTTTCATTTTTCTGCATACCGTATACTGGTCATTCACACCTAAAATCATATCTTTCACACTCAGATCTAACCATATCGTTTTTTCTCTTTCCACTTCCGATTCATCATCTTACAAAATAAGACCGCCACTCCTGTACTGACCGCTGTGGCTGCAACAGCCGGACCCAGAATTGCTGTTGGATTGACACTGCCGTACTGGCTTCTGTACGCAATGATATTCACCGGAATCAACTGCAGTGATGAGATATTAATAATTAAAAATGTACACATTTCATTACTGGCAATATTCGGTGTACCCCCATATTTTTTGCATCGCTCTTCATTTATCTTTCTCAGTCCATCCATCGCACGCAGTCCTGCCGGAGTTGCCGCCCATCCCAAACCTAAGAAATTTGAAATCATATTGACAGAAATATCCTGAAGAACCGGATGATTTTTCGGTATTCCTGGAAACAGAAATTTTAAAATCGGTCTCATCTTCTGTTCCATCCATGAAATCAGTCCTGATTTCTGGGCAATTTCCATAATTCCACACCACAGTGCAGCAATTCCCGCCATTGTGATGCACAGGGAAACACCTTCTTTGGCAGAATTGAGCACAGCCTCTGTGATTGCCTGCATTTTTCCCTGAAAAGCTCCATATGTAATTCCTGTCAAAATCATAAATCCCCACAGATAGTTTAACATCGCGCCTCCAAACGACCCTCTGTTTTAAAAACTATATGCGGGGATTTTTCTTTTCATGATTTTTTGAACCTCTCATGATTAAAGTCACAAGCGGCTCAAAATATTCTAAAAAAAGATTCTTTGTGATCTCAGCGAAATAAAACGTTTTCTCACTGCCGTATCACGATTCCTGCTCTTCCTGAAGCAGTTCCTGATAAATATCTCTTTTTGAAACACCGCGATCTTTTGCCGCCTGTTTCATCGCTTCTTTTTTGTCCATTCCCTTGTCCAGATAGTAATCCACATGCTGTTTCACAGAAAGTGTCTTCCACTCTTCCTGTTTTTCCTGTTTCATCTGCTCACGGCATTTTCCTTCGATCAGAATCACGCATTCTCCTTTTGGAATTTGCTCTTTATAAAATGAAACAGCTTCTTCCAGGCTCGTTCTGAAACACGTCTCATGTTTTTTTGTCAGTTCTCTGCACACGGTAATTCTTCGGTTGCCAAGAGTGTCCTTTAATTCCTCCAGTGTCCTCACAAGTCTGTGAGGGGCTTCATACAAAATAATCGTTCTTGTCTCTGTCTTGAGCTCTTCCAGAATTTCCTGTTTTTCTTTTTTATCCGAAGGCAAAAATGCTTCAAAACAGAATCTTCTCGTCGCCAGCCCAGATATAGTCAGCGCTGTCACACAGGCAGACGCTCCCGGCAGAGAAGTGACTTCTATTCCCTCTTCATAGCAGATTCTGACAAGATCCTCTCCAGGATCTGAAATTGCAGGAGTCCCCGCATCTGTGATCAAAGCAATATTTTTTCCTGCTTTCATCTGATTTACAAGATCATATGCTTTCTCAATTTTATTATATTCATGATAACTCGTCATCGGAGTCTTAATTTCAAAGTGATTCAGCAGCTTGATACTGTTTCTTGTATCCTCAGCTGCAATCAAATCAACTTCTTTCAATGTTCTAAGCACACGCATCGTGATATCTTCCAGATTTCCAATCGGCGTGGCACATAAAAATAATTTTCCCTGCATACTATATTCCTCTAATACCCATAGATACTATAGATTTCATCCGTATAGACGCCCGGTTTCTGATAGACAATCAGCGGTGATTCCACTGTGATTCTTGGTTTTGCCCCGCGGATTGCCTCAATCAGAACCATGTTTGGCTCCTTATCAGCAAATGGATATACCAGTTTCATTCTCTTTGGCTCCAGATGATATTTTGATAAAGTCACAATCAACTCGGCAAGGCGAAACGGCCGATGGACGAGATAGAAACGCCCGCCCGGCTTCAGCAGCCTCGCCGCCTGTCTTGCCACATCGTCAAAAGTACAGAGCACTTCATGTCTGGCAATCGCTTTCGGAATCTGAGGATTTACCAGCCCGTGATTTCCCGTCATATACGGCGGGTTGCTTGTGATTACATCAAAAGAAGCCAACGCAAACAGACGGTCAGCCTCCTTGATATCTCCCTGTACGATTGAAATCTTCTCTTCCAGATGATTATATGATACGCTCCGCCGCGCCATATCCGCACTTTCTTCCTGAATTTCCAGCCCTGTAAAGTGTTTCCCATCTGTCTTCGCCTCCAGCAAAATAGGAATAATCCCTGTTCCCGTTCCAAGATCAAGTGCGTTCTCTCCCGTCTTTACTTTTGCAAATCCGGACAGGAGTACCGCATCCATACCAAAGCAAAATTTTTCCGGATTCTGAATGATTTTATATCCATTTCTATTCAGATCATCGAGGCGTTCCCCAGGGCGCAGCTCATTCATCATTTAGTTTTGATTTCCCTTCTTTTCTCTCCAATGCTTCCAGTTGTTTCAGCTCTTTATCTGCAATGCTGACTTTTTCTTTTTTCTTCTTTGGTTTAAACCTCAGCTGTTTTACCGGATATTCTTTCAGTTCCTTCTCGTCGTCAATATCGACAAGTACCTTCACTAACTGGCGAAGCACGTTGACGCTCTGAACTTCTCCTTTCAGTCCGTCGTCTGTCGTTACATAATCACCGATTCCAGGAAGACGGCCATTCAGAAACTCATACGTTTCCTCCTCATTTTTCAGACAGCACATCAGTCTGCCGCACACTCCTGAGATCTTTGTCGGATTCAATGATAAATTCTGCTCTTTTGCCATTTTGATAGAAACAGGCGCAAATTCAGAAAGATAGGTGTGACAGCATAATTCTCTGCCGCATATTCCTATTCCCCCGATGATTTTTGTCTCATCCCGAACTCCGATCTGTCTCAGTTCAATACGTGTCTTAAATACTGCCGCAAGATCTTTGACCAAATCTCTGAAATCAATTCTGCCGTCTGCTGTGAAATAAAAAAGCACTTTATTGTTATCAAATGTATACTCCGCATCAATCAGCTTCATCTCCAGATTATGTTTCTTTATTTTTTCAAAACAAATCTGTTTTGCCGCTTTTTCTTTTTCTCTATTTTCTTCTGCCTTGCTGTCGTCTTCCGGCGTTGCCACTCGGATTACAGGTTTTAGCGGCTGCGTAATTTTATCTTCCTCCACTTCTCTGATATCCAAAACTACATAGCCATATTCTATTCCTCTTGCAGTCTCCACAATGACGTGGTCTCCTCTTTCGATCTCATAATTCTTCGGATCAAAATAATAGATCTTGCCCGCATTCCGAAACCGCACACCGATCACTTTTACCATACTTCTTAATTCTCCTTTATCTGAAGGAACAACAGCTGCATTGTAAGATCAAAATTCACATTTGCTTTCAGACGGATATTCGCCTTTTTGATTCCTTCTACAATCTCCTCAATTCCTTCATATGAACTTTCATTTGCCTGCTGCATGATATCCTTATACTGATCCTGGAAAATCAATCCATTGATATCCTTTGTAGCTTTAAAATAAAGGACATCCCGATACCATACTGCCAGAAGATCCAGATAATCCTGAATATCTATTTTATATTCAGAAATTGCCTTCACAGAAGCGATAATATCGCTCATCTCCATTGTCTTTGCATTTTTTAGCAGATGAAGAGCGGCCGCTTTAATTTCATTAAAATTTTCTGATGTAGCAAGGCGGACTGCTTTTCCCACATTTCCCTGTGCAAATGCGACGCACAGATCTGCCTGATAATCTGGAATCTCCACATGTTCCATCAAATATTTTTTTACCAGATCGTCAGCTGCAGGTTTCATGCTTAAAACAACACAGCGCGATAAAATCGTAGGCAGAAGAACAGAAGCATTATTTGTCAGCAGTATAATAATTCCGTATGACGGCGGTTCTTCTATTGTTTTCAGCAGAGCATTCTGTGCCTGCGCTGTCAGTTTTTCCGCCTCTGAGATAATATAAATCTTATATTTACTGCTGTATGGTTTTATCTGAATATCATTTACAACTTGTTCTCTGATTTCTTCTACTCCGATACTGTTAGGTTTTTCATGAATAATATGAATAATATCAGGGTGATTTTTATTCGCTGCCTGTCTGCATGATTTACAGGTACCGCAGGCATCCGTTCCCTCTTTCTGATGTTCGCACTGAAGTGCAGCTGCAAACGCTTCTGAGACTGTTCTCTTTCCGCATCCTTTTTCTCCCTCAAAAATATACGCATGGGAAACCTTTTCTAGCTGAATCGCATTTTTTAAATGTTCTATCATCTGTTTATGACCAATAATTTCTTCAAAATTAGGCATATTCTCACCTGCTTTCCTATAAATTTTTTCCCGCCTGTATTCAGGCTGATGTCTTTCTGCATCAGATGCTTTTTTTCCTGCCATATGATTATTATACCATAGTCCGATGCAAATTGACTTCCTTTATTTTTCTTTTAATTTTTTACTGATATATTCCAAAATTTCATCTGCACACTGGTCGAGTGTCCGATTGTTTTGAAATCTTTTTCTGATTCCGGCTTTTTCTAAATTTTCCTCTGAAAAATCCCGACTGTCAGCAAGAAAACGCCGGCACAGTTCTTCATATCTTGGCTTTGTCTGATTTTTCTCTCTTTTTAACGCACGGCAAAGGCGCTCGCCGTCCTCCACTTCAATATACACTGGCACTACTTTTTCCGAACCAAAATATTCTCGGATCTTCCAGTACGATTCCAGAGTTCCGATTGACAGATAAGATTCCTTTTTCAGATCAATCTGACCGCTGTCTGCTGTAAAATATTTCCAGACTCCATGTATCGTCTGATATGCCCGCAATTCAATTACCTGTCCTGCTATTTCCATTTCCTTCAGTGTTTCCTCATTTACAAAGAAATAATCCTCGCCATCCTTCTCGTCGGCACGCGCAGGCCGTGTCGTATAAAGAATAATCTTTTTTAAATTCCATGTCTGTCTCCGGAAGATTTCCTGAAAAATCGTATCTTTCCCGGAAGAACTCTTGCCCATAATATAAAAAATTTTTCCCATCTTTTACTTTTCCTTTTCACATCCTCTTTGAAGATACACGGAGCGTATTGCCTGAGTCATCTGATAATCCCTGTATACGGAACCTTCTTTTCCGATAATACGCAATCTGTTTTATCAGCCCCTCTGTAATGATCTCTCCCGGAACAATCAGCGGAATACCAGGCGGATATAAATAGGCATACTCGCCTGCAATTCTGCCGGCGCAGTTCTCCCAGCCGACTCTTTCCATCTCTTCCTCTTCCATCTGACCGATCCGCGCCGCACATTCCATCTTCTGCAGAGAAAACAGGATCTCATCTTCTTTATTTTCTTCTTTATTTTCTTCTTTATTTTCTTCTTTATTTTCTTCTTTATTTAAATTTTTCTTTTCTTCACACAGCTGTATGTCAATCTGATGCAGAGCATCGGAAAGGCGCTGAAATCCTTCTTTTCTGTCGCATACTGACGTCATTGCCAGCGCATAGTCGCCGCATGCCATCTCCAGTTCCAAATGGAACTCCTCGCGCAGTCTCTCCATCAGCCACTTTCCGCTCTTTTGACTCTCCCTCACCGAAAGAATCAGCTTAGAAGGGTCAAAATCAAAAACGCCGTCTTTCCCCTTTAACTCTTCTGACGGAATATGAATGACTTTCAGATCTTTTGTATCCTCACGAAAAGCTAAAAGATTCTTCCGAAAATCCTGAAATATCATTTCACCGTTTCTTTTTATCTGCGTCAGACATTCATCCATCGCCGCCATAAAAATATAAGAAGGGCTGCTTGTCTGATAAATCTGAAGATATCTCATCAGTCTGTCTCTGTCTGTCCGATTTCCGTTCCTGTGCAGAATAGCTGTCTGCGTCAGGGAAGGAAGCGTCTTATGGAGGCTCTGAATTACAATATCGGCTCCATTTTCCACAGCGCTTTTTGGAAATCCTTCTGCCATTCCAAAGTGAGCGCCATGCGCCTCATCCACAATGAGAGGAATCTTGTGAGAGTGAACAATCCGTGCAATCTCTTTAATATCTGATACAATACCGTCATATGTAGGGGAAGTCAAAAATACTGCCTCGATTTCATCATCTGAATCCAGAATCTTTTCAATCTCTTCTGGGGCATATCCCCCATTGATTCCATATTCCTGAATTGTTTTCGGATATAGATAAACCACGTCCAGATTTTTCAAAAAAACGGCATGATATGCCGATTTATGGCTGTTTCTCGCCATCAAAATCTTTCCATCCTTTTTTACGCATGATGAAATAGCGCTTAAAATTCCGGCTGTGCTTCCATTCACAAGAAAAAAGCTTTCATCCGCCCCATACAATTTGGCCGCTCTCTTTTGCGCCTCCAAAATGATTCCTTCTGCACAGTGCAGATTGTCAAACCCGTCAATCTCCGTGATGTCAATCTGAAATGGGTCGGTCATCCATCCCGTCGTTCTTTTATGCCCTGGCATATGAAATGGATAGGCGTCGGAATCTGCGTATTTTCTCAATGCTCCATATATTGTCTCCACACTGTTCACTCCTGCTTTTATTTTATGGCATGATCCTGATTATCTGTTTCAGTTTTTACGAACTTATGTTCTTTATCATATCATATCGTTCCTTTACTGTAAAGCATCTTTTCTGTCTTTCTTTTTTATTTTCTTTTTATTGTATCACAAAACGGAGACGCTGTAAGTGAGCATCTCCGTTTTTCTCAAAATTTAAATACAGCCACGCCGTATGCCGGCAGATCATATGCAAAGGAATACGGTCTGCCATCGCATTCCCCTTTCACTGCCTTATAAACTTCAGGCTGTACCTTTCCGCTTCCTCCAAATTCGATGTCATCGCTGTTCAAAACAAGTTTATATTGCTTTCTTCTGGATACTCCAACACGGTAATCAGGTCTTGCCACAGGTGTGAAGTTGATAACAAAAAGAAGATTATTCTTCTTATCTGCAGAATGGCGGATAAAACTGAAAATGCTTCTGGTGTTGTCATCGGCATTCACCCATTCAAACCCAGCCGGGTCATTGTCACATTCATATAATGCTCTTTCTTTCTGATATAAATGAAGCAGTTTCTTTACATAATTCTGCATCTGTCTGTGTTTCTCTTCTCCGAGAAGATACCAGTCAAGCTCTCTGGCTTCGCTCCATTCCTGAAGCTGGGCAAATTCCTGTCCCATGAACAAAAGCTTCTTTCCCGGATGTCCCATCATGAAAGAATACCCTGCCTTTAAATTTGCGAACTTATCGTCATACAGCCCTGGCATTTTATTCAGCATCGAGCATTTCAGATGGACAACTTCATCATGTGACAGCACCAGCACATATTTTTCAGAATATGTATATGTCATGGCAAATGTCATTTTATTGTGGTTATACTGTCTGAAATATGGGTCCAGTTTCATATATTCCAGAAAATCGTTCATCCATCCCATATTCCATTTCATAGAAAATCCCAGACCGTCCTCTTCCGGTTTTCCTGTAACTTTCGGCCATGCAGTCGATTCCTCTGCAATCATCAGCGCCCCTTTATTTCTTCCGAGAACGACACTGTTCAGATGTTTAAAAAACTCGATTGCCTCCAGATTCTTGTTTCCTCCATAGATGTTTGGCACCCACTGACCAGCCTGACGTCCATAATCGAGATATAAGATAGAAGCGACTGCATCTACTCTCAATCCATCTACATGGAACTGTTCCAGCCAAAACAGAGCATTTGCAATCAGAAAGTTTTTGACTTCATTTTTTCCAAAATCAAATACCTTTGTTCCCCAGTCAGGATGCTCTCCTTTTCGCGGATCTGCATACTCATACAGACACGTTCCGTCAAACTCCGCAAGTCCGTGTGAATCACGCGGAAAATGTGCCGGAACCCAGTCCAGGATCACGCCGATTTTTTTCTTGTGCATATAGTTGACGAAATACATAAAGTCTTCCGGTGTCCCATATCTGGATGTCGGCGCATAGTACCCCGTTACCTGGTATCCCCAGGAACCGTCAAACGGATGCTCGGCAATTCCCATCAGTTCCACATGCGTATACCCCATATCTTTTACATAATCTCCCAGAGCATGAGCCAATTCTCTGTAATTATAAAATCCGTCCGGATCTTCCTCACTCACCTGATGTTTTTTCCATGATCCCGGATGTACCTCATATACAGCCATTGCACTCTTATCGATATCGGTTTCTCTTCTCTTTTTCAGCCATGCCTCATCGCTCCAGTGATATCCCGTGATATCCGTCACGATCGAAGCGTTTGCCGGCCTCATCTCACAATAATTTCCAAATGGATCTGCTTTATATGTCTTATTGCCATTTTGTCCGACAACTAAATATTTGTAAACTTCCCCCGTCTGAATTTCAGGCACAAACAATTCATAAATTCCAAGCGGCTCCAGTCGTTTCATCGGATGGGAACTTTCATCCCATCCGTTAAAGTTTCCACATAAATATACTTCTGCAGCGTTCGGCGCCCACACAGCAAAATAAACGCCCGGCTGACCATTTCTCTTTGTAGGATGTGCGCCCAGTTTTTTATAAATATCATAATGTGTTCCCTGACCAAAGAGGTATTGATCCAGCTCTGTGATACAGACTGTCTCTTCCGTCCTTTTCTGCGTCTGCTCTTTCTTTGTTGCAACGGTACTCTTTCTTTGTTTTTTTCTATCTTCTTTTACTGCTGCCATATCTTTTTCTCCTCATCTATTTCCCATCAAATTCTTTGATCTGCCTGCATTTTTCTGCTGCATCTGTGCCTGAATATGTTCTATCTGCCGTCTCTTGCCAGTCTCCATATTTTGCTGCCAAAAGCCTGCAGCTGAATATGGATCTTTCCATTTTCAAGAGTCATCTCCTCTTGCGTGACAAGATCCCTGCATCGTTCTGCTCCAACCGGAACAGGAATCCACAGATCGGCTTCTTTCTCGTCATTGTTCACTGCAATGACGACAGCCTCCTCATCCATCACTCTTGCAAAAGCATACTGTCGGTTCGTCAGCAGCAATTCTCTGTATTTTCCAAAGGAAAGCTCCTTGTTCTGAGCTTTTATCTGTCCAAGGTGTCTGATCCACTGAGTCAGTTCTGTATTCATATTTTGGTTTTTTAAAGTCTCCAGATCAACTTCCGGTCTGAGCGGATCGTCATTTCCTCCCTCTTTTCTTCCTTCAATTCCAAATTCTGATCCATAATAGATCGACGGAATGCCAGGAAGCGTATACAACAGTGTATGAACCGGAAAGATATGCCTTTTCTCATTCAGCTTGCTGTAAATTCTGTCCACATCATGATTGTCCACGAAAGAGTACAGTTTTCTTCCTCTGTAAATTCCTCCGTTTTCATCAAACTGTCTTCGTATGGTATGGGCGATCTCAAAATAATTATGATCGTTATGACCAGAGTACAACCCTTTATGCAGCTCATAGTTTGTCACCGAATGGAGCATTTCTTCATTTACCCATCTCGCATAGTCCCCGTGAATCACCTCGCCCATCAGCCAGAAATCCTGTTTTTCCTGTGTTGTCACTGCGCGCATCTCTTTCATAAAATCAAAAGGCAGGCAGTCTGCACAGTCCAGTCGGATTCCATCGATATCAAACTCATGAATCCAGAATCGGATTACATCAAATAAATAATCTCTGACCACTCTCTCATTCAGATTAAGATTCACAAGTTCAAAACAATTTCTCCATGCCTCATACCCAAATCCATCATTGTATGGCGTATTCCACCCAAAGTTGATTCCTTTATACCAGTTACAGTAAGCAGAATGTTCTCTGTTTTTCTGTATATCCTGAAAAGCAAAAAATTCTCTTCCTGTATGGTTGAACACACCGTCTACAAT
>ERZ507233.39-NODE-39-length-23295-cov-8.46308_pt1 | contig 23295 bp, 36 predicted proteins | sample MGYA00512640_ERZ507233 | MGnify/ENA metagenome assembly ERZ507233 | reverse complement strand
ACAAAGAATCCCATTTTTCCGACTGCGGCGATGAACCTTGTCACCGCACTGTTGACAATGGCTTCCACATCTGCCTTAGATAACCCGCTGCCGCCTACAGCCCTGACCGCTTCATTGGCCATAGCCTGCAGTTTATCTTCGGGGGCCACTATTTCACCATAATGGCGGTTATCGCCTATCATAGCAAGCTGTGGCGTATTGGCCTTTACAAAGCCGCCCTGTGCCAGCTTTGGTATCTGCGGCACTTTGATGGACGGGAGCCAGCCAAAAGGCTTCAGTCCCATGATATCAACCTTTTTCAGTCTTTTAAGAGCTGAGTTTAATCCATCAAAAGGTAGTTTGATAACTTTGTTGATCCCGCTGATCAAGGCATTCACGACTGATTTCAGACCATTTAAGATTCCGTCCTTTATACCGTCAAATACCTTTCCTCCCGTCGAAAATACGTCTTTTACGGCTTTCCACGCTGCGGAGAATTTATCCCTGAACCAGTCGGCCACGTGGGAAAAAGTATTTTTGATGCCACTCCAAATACCCGAAAAGAAATTCCCAACACTGGAGAATGCGCTTTTAATCCCGTCAGATGCAGATGTAAATTTCTGCTTAAACCAGGAACCCACACTTTTAAAGGTATCAGCAATACCAGACCATAGCCGTGAGAAGAACTCTCCAATCTTTTTTGTTACGGAATCGAACCAGTCTCTAATTCCACCCCATATCTCAATAGCTTTAGCACTTATTTCATCCCAATGTTTATATAAGAGAACTCCTATTGCAATTAAAGCACCTATTATTAAGATAATCGGGTTAAATCCTGCAAGCAATTTGACCAGCGCGTTTTTTAAACCTCCCGCTTTCATAATTGCCAAAGTCATATTAGTTGCAAATTTCCCAACAAACTCATTTAATCCTGATATTAGCTTTCCGAATTTCCATGCTGCAAAAAAAGAACCAATGACCAGGGTAATATCCTGTACATCTTGTGGGTGTTCTTTACACCAGTCGCTGAACTTCTGCAGCGCTCCATTGATCTTGTCCCATACAGCCAGGAATACACCACCAGCCCAGCTTGCAAGTGGCTGCAACACAGTATCCCAAAACCACTGAAACAATGGCTGCAATGCCTCCAGGATATGATTGAACACTTCTATCGCTATTGACAAGGTGTCAAGAAAACGCGGTACTATCTCATTGGCTGTCCATACTCCAAGTGGCTCCAGGACATTCTGCCAAAACCAGAGAAGGCCTTCACCCACATTAATGGCGAACGGTGCCAATGCGTCCCACAGTCCACGCAGTGCCTCGTTGATATCATCAAACTTTATGGCCATCAGGCCCTCATTCAAAGCATCAACAAACCCCGGAATGCCTGTCTGGAAGAGCCAGCTTGCAACTTTCCCCAGAAAACCACTGAAAAAATCCCCCAGTGCCGTCTGAGTGAAGCTTCCTAACTGTTTAAGTCCTTCATTCCATAATCGTTTGAAGGAATCAATGGTAGGCTGTATATTCCTCTGGATCTTCTGGAACATTTTCTGGAACTTGGAATCTAACTGGTCAACAACTGTGTCACCCTCAGCCAGATTCCCATAATTGATATCCATGCCTTTTATTGGAAGGTTTCCTATTCCTCCAGCAGCCGGGTCAGAACTGCTCTTATCCTGCAGCTTATTGATCTTGTCAAAGCCCATCAGGCTTCTGGATGCCTTCTCCGCTGCCTTTCCTATACCCTCTGTAGAATCTGTCAGGGAATCTGCTGCGCCTGCAGCCGCCGACAAGTCAGACGCCGTATCCTTAAACCCAGATCCGCCTTCTGCTTTCTTTCCTGTCAGCATCTCCGTGAATGACTTAAATGCCGATGCTACAGTCATCAGCTTGGCCAGTAGCTGATTCAACAACTTCAAAACAGGGGTCAGGACATTTATAAGCCCTTGCCCCAAAGTTGCCTTTAGACTGTCGAACTGAAGCTTCAGGACCCTGACCTGGTTAGCCCATGAATCTGACGTCCGTACAAAATCCCCGGTTGCCGCCGACAACTGGTCCTGCACAAACTGGTACCGCAGGGCTACTTTTTCCGCCTCGCTCATGGCCTGGGTGGTCTTACCCCAACCGTTTGCCATTGCATAGGCATCTAGGGCGTTCTGGGTCATTACGACGCCTAAATCCTTTAAGGTCTCAGTCTCACCTGTAAATACGGATTTTAATTTTGTATACGCTTCGTCCTGCGAAATGTTGTAAAAAGAAGCCACATCGCCCGCCAGTCCTGTCAGTGTAGTACCCATATCGTAGGCTTGCTGCTCCGAAAATCCAAAAGCTTTAGCCATCGCGCCGAATGTACCAGTAAACTGCTTCGCCATTGTCTCTGACAGTCCAAAACTGGCCGCTGCCGACTGAGCGAACTTGTCCACCTGGGCTGACATATGCGGAAATGTAACATCTACGACATTCTGGACCTCGGCCAGGTCTGAGCCAAGCTCAATACAGGACTTGCCAAAATCCACAAGTTTTTTAACAGCGAAGGCAGACGCAAGGGCTACACCTGCCTTTTTTGCCAGGTTTGTGATGCCTGACATCTGTTTTTTAAATTGATTCTGATTTACAACCAGGTCAAGACCGATCTGGCCTACACTCTGTGCCACATATACCACCTGCCTCTTTTAGAGGACATCGGCACATGGGCACTACTTGTCCTGATTAATCTTTATCTCAAATTCTTTTTTACAGTGCCTTGCCTGGCACTTAAAAAATACGCCCCGGCATATTGCATCCGGAATGTACTGTACTTTCTGCTCATGCCCACAATAAGGGCATTTCACTTTCATTTTTTCAATTATTCACACCTCCCGCTGCATAAATAAGAGCCTGCTTCATGGATTCCAGAAATCCCTCCATATTCTCTTGAGACATTGCTTTTGCCCTGCGCGTCCGCCATTCCATTCTGATGCGCTTCTGCTCCGGGCTAAAATACTCCAAAATTTCCGGGTCATCTTCGGCTCTGATAGACACAATCCGGCCAAGCGGTGTATCGGGTCCCAGACCAGACAGCATGTCTTTAAATTCATCCCATTTCATTTGGGGCAGCTCCCGGGATAAACGTAACCCGTACTGCGTCTGAAAAGATGATATGATAAGTCCAAAATCATCTATCAAGTCGTAGTACGGGTCATCACTCTCCCGATTCTTCCTCGCCGGTGATCAGACCAATTGCCGAAAAGACCAATGTCTGAAAATCTGCAAACTGCAGCTTCATCTTGTCAATTTTCTTGCGGTCTGCATCACTGAAGATCAGCTCATACATTTTTACTACATCACTGGGCTGCACGTTGTCACCATCTCCCAGGATTCCCATAATCTTCAGGACAGTGGTAGCGTCTGCATTTACTTCCAGCTCTTTACCTTTTACAACCAGTTTAGGATTCTCGTCAAAAGCCAGTTTGTCTGTAATGTCAATAGTCTTTGCCATTATGCGCCACCTCCTGATGGTAATGTTACTGTCGGCTTGCCGTTACTCATGACATCGAACTCCAGCGGTCCAACCTCAGTGGATTTACCTGCCCCCGTATTTGTGATGTTATAAACTGCAGCATCCCAGGAGATAATCGTCCCATCCGGGAATGTCCAGCCGAAGTAGCCCTCTGCGTCTCGCCCATTCTTAAAAGTCTTATTAAATACATAGTCATTTCCGGTGTCCCCAATATTTCTTTTCCCGGATACAGAAATGGTGATGCTCTTCGCTGTTGCCAGCCTGCGCGCCCATCCTTCTGTATCGAATGGATACCATTCTTCCACACCATTGTCGAATTTTACAGAGAAAGTCTCCATATCCGCAATGGGTGTTGCCCCGGTCTTTTTATCTCCCACCTGGAACTGATTTTCATAACAGGGATAAACCCCGGTTTTTCCTGCCATATCTTTACCTACCTTTCATAATGCAATGTCAGCCAGATCACACGCTCATACACGCCGTTATCATCAGTTCCCACGTCAATGGGTTCCGGCACATCCAACTGCAGATAATCCACGTGTTTTCCGACAATCTCCAAATCTGTTACATGTAAAAGCTTGTCATACAGGGCCTGTGCTGCCTCCTCTGTCTCATTGGCATATTTATCCCAATGGATTAAGATAGATACAGCTTTACTGGCCGTCTTTGTATTGTCCAGACCGCCCAGGGCTATATTTGCGCCGCCAGAAATCTGACGCTGATAGACACCTATAGACCGCTCTTTTTTATTTTCCAGTTTGCCGATGTAAAAGTGGTTTCCCACTCCCAGCGTCTTGATCCAGTCCTTGATATCTGCCAATTCCATACTCACACCCCCGTAATCCTTTTATATATCTGCTTATATGCCTTCTGGCAGTCCTGGTCCTTACTTCCTCCCGGAAGCCAATCTTCCAGCCATTCGCCTTTAGCATGAGGGTTTTCACCTTTATCAAAATGATATTCTGGGTGAAAATATAAACGTCTTGCATATGGTGTGCTTGAAACCAGTGTTGCCTTACCAGATTTGCACCTGGAATAATCAACAAAGGTGCTGTCGTTTTGAAGATGTCCTCCACGCAGGGTACGCTTCTTTATTTTGCCATTATACTCACGGCCATTTTTAGCAAACTGACCGCGCTTACCATATACCTTGTATTCTTCTACCCTGGGGTCATCAAACGGCATCACCTGCGCCTGTACTACTTCCGTGTGCAGATACTCTGCTGTCTGCTCCAGGGCTGTTACCTGTGCATCTGTAAGAGCCTGTATGCGGCCCCAGTCCATCTTAATGATTGAATTTACATTGATCATACAATATCTAACCTCGTGTAATTTACGCTGCCATCCGGATTCCTGGCTTTCATCCCCTGCAGGATATTACGGGTCTCCCCAAACACTGTAACCGTGCCTCCAGAGATGACAGCCACTCCTGGGGCAATGTCTCCCCGAAAGAGAGCTGTCCCGGAAATCTGTACATACTTCTGTTCCTTGTCAATGACCGTCTTTGCGCTATCCTGATAGTTACAGCGCAAGTCACCCCCAAAAGCCACCTCCGGACCGCCGTTCTCATTCAGGCCCTCGCTATATATAGTCACATGGATGTCTGTCGTACAAGCCCATTCAGGCACCAAACATGGATACATAGACATCACCTCAACAATCTGCAGCACAAGCCTGTCTGACAGAGCTGCTCATAGACATCACGCCGCATGGGGATTCCTTTCTGTGTGGTCACATTCCACGATTCCCCGAATTGCATGGATACGCCATTGATACTGTATCCCTGCAGGATCATGTCGAAAATCTCCCTGTTTTGCCACTCAAAGTCTGCCTGCATACAGCAGACCTCCTGGACAATTTCTTGCTGGAATGGTGTCAAATCAGAAAATCCCCGGCCCACAATACGATTGTAGGTCAGGGAATCAATATGCCTGGACGCCTGTTTCAAATACCGTTCCCGGTCAGCATCCGACAGCAGGTTGCCGTTGTAGATATCCGTGTAATACGCAGAGTCTGCATATGGGGTGTACATATCACTCACCGGCTTTCTTTGCTGGTTTCTTTTCAGCCTTCAAGGTTTCCAGCTCCTTCTGCAGATCAGATTTCTCTTCCTGCAGATTTGCGCATAACTTCTGCAGGCGTTCTACTTCTCTAACAGCCTGCATGTGATCCTCATATGGTACAGTTTTTCCACGCCCATAGGCAATCACTTCCCCGTCATCATTCAGGATATCAAAGCCGGAATCCTGGTAAAACTTCTTCTGCATCTCGTCAATGGTGTACTCTTTATTTCCTTTCGTAGCTCTCATATCATGCACCTGCCTCTACATTCATTGCGCAACCTTCTACTTTCTTTTCTAACAGAAAAAGATCTCCATAGTTACGGTTCTGATACAGATAACCGTCTGCAGTACGGCTGTCAGTACCTGGTGTAAACAGTTTGATATAACTGTACTTATCACGGCATACCACGCAGGAGGTGTGGATCAGGATCCAGTTGATCTGTTTTGCGTCCTCCGCTGCCGTGCAGCCTTCCGTAAAATCGTATTTTGTTTTCATGCGAGCAGCCGGGACCATTTTAATAGTCACATTATCCAGGGAGTGGACATTACGGTTGATTGTCGAAGGCGTGGTGACACTCATAACGCGCTGGATGCCTTCAGCTTCCTTGATAATTTTATACATAGACGGGGTTACATACAGCATTCTGCCTTCTTCTGGCACACCCGCCTCGTCCATGATGCTCATTTCTTCGTCAAATGCCTCCAGGAAATTTGACGCTGTAATAACCGTTGTATCAATCCGTCCAGAAAGCCTAGTCATTTCTGCGTGAAGCTTGCTGTACCGATAAGAATCCTTCTCTGGGATGGCTTGCTCTGTTTCAAAAGTATTCTGGATATTTGCCACGGATAATGTAAGATTTGTCTCATCAATATCCATCGGGTCAATCCAGAACTCCACATCCCTGTCATGCTCCAGTTTCTTTGCCTCCCAGTCATTGCTGAGCGTTCCAGCGTTGAATCCGGGTGTCCTGGTGTGGTCCTTATACCCAGTTACCGCCATTCTCGGAAGCTTGATTGTCTGGGCATTAATAAATTTTACTCCCAGATTACTCTGTGCCAGTGCATCAGAGCACAGTTCCTTTGCATATTTCTGCTGCAGGAGCTGCGTAAACGTTGTTGCATAATCATATATTGCCATGTATTAGTTCCTCTCTTTCCTAAAGTCCAAACGCTCTCTTTAAAGCGTCGCTATTTGTTTGCTGTTGACCCGCCTGGCCGGAAGCCCCTACCTGTACAAAGCCTGTCTGACCTGCTGGTGCAGGTTTTAATGCCGGGATGTCTTCAAGCACTTTGTTTAGTGCATTTTTAAGTGTCTCTTCGTTGATTTTCCCGTCCTGTCCCATAACCTGGCTTAGATCCGCCATTTTAAGGACATATGGGATAGTCTTTGCGTCAATCCCCAGACCAACCGCTGCCATAGTGGCGGCTGCCTGTACCTGTGCCTGCTGTGCTGCCGCCTGGGCCTGCGCTGCCTGTGTCTGCAGTGCATTTACATCCGGCTGCTGGGACGCTTTCTGAGCTTTAAATGCCGCAATAGCCTGTTTCATTTCATCCTCTGACAGTCCCTGCTGCTTAAAATATGCTTTCAGGGCGGTGTCCTCTTTCGCCGCCAGCGTACCTTCCAGCATTGTCTGGATTTTATTGTAATCAATCTGTGGCGCTGCGGGTGGCTGCGTTCCTGCCTGCTGTCCATCTCCTGTGCCTCCTGCTCCCGCGCAGCCTCCGCCTCCTGCTCCAGGCTCTGCGAAAAACTGTAAATCCATAGGCAACAGACATCTAAATTTCTTGTACATAAATTTCTCCTTTCCATTTTGAGGGTGTCACCCTACAATCCATTATCATCGGTGTCACCGGCCACGCATCTTTTTTAGCCATATCGTGTTTGGGCATAAAAATAAGACGCATCACCCTGCGTCTCAAAGGGAGATATTAGATATCTCCTTTAACCCACCTTCTCGTAGGTCTTTGCAAAAATATCTGGCTTACACGGATATAATTCACCACGCAGTCCCTGGATGATATAATCTCCCAGTTTAGCGTGCATCCGGCCCTCCAGCGTCTCAATCGTACATCCACAGACATGCATATGTCCGTCAACCAGGCTCCGGTCAATCCATACTTTTTCGTCCGCCACAGCCTGCGTAAACCATACAGGGGCTACCATCTCGGCATCATCTGTCAAGCGGAACGCCTCAATTTCTACTGGTTTCTTCCTGTATTTCAACTTCTGCACCTCCTTTCTTCACGATGAAATGATTTACATTAGTGATTGGGATTATTGCCAACAAAGCTCCTTCACAGTCTAAGGCTTTAAACATGTCATTTGACCACTGCACCTTTGTGCATTGCTTGTCGAAATCCAACTTAAGCCCATTTTCCATGCAACAAACATAATATTTCATATTCTTCCTCACCTCCTTTGCGCCGGCGCAAATAAAAGAGAACACAAAAATACCACCTGTCATTTCTGACTGGTGGTATTAAATACGCCCTTCTTTTTTCAGTTGTTCGATTTCTTCCGGAGTTGCTTCACGAAACTTCACAGGCTCTTCCCTCCATGATTTTTCTCTTTCTTCCAGTGCCTTTTGATATTCTTTTTCATTTTCTGTCATATTAAATCACCTCCAACTCAATCATGTTTCCTTTTCTTGATAATACTCTATAATAGCAATCTTTGTCAATCAAAAGCTCGCGCTGTTTCGGAAAATGACTAAGCCCTTCGATATATGCCGCGTTTGAACCCTTTTTTACATAAATGACTAACTGATAACCTAACTCAAAGTGGCGGGTGTTTACGACCGATGTGCTATAAAACTGCCCCGGAATAATTATTTTACCTGTTTCTGCATCTGCTGTCGGATCTATATCAACGCCTCTATAAGCAACAACATCATGTTGAAGTTGATTCTTTTTCAATGCCTCCGATATTGTATCTGCATATTCTCTTAACTTCTTATCCTCAGCGATATCTCCCCGAAGCATAGCATTAAGACGCTCAAAAAAGCGATTTGGCTTTTTATCACCTGAATTGTATGTGTATTTTCGGATTGCATGTTTTTCTTTTTCAGTAAGCTGTTTAATCCATTCGTCAGATTCTTTGCGAAGTACATCCACAACCTTTTCCTGTGGTACTGCCCGGAAACCTGCCAATGGCCGCTTTTTATCAACATAACCACGACTATCCTGGTTACCTGTCCTGAATCTGACATTCCTCCATTGTTTCGCCTTCTGCTTATACTGTTCTTGATCCTCTGGATCCAGAGAAAATCTTGCCAGCCTCCCATACTTCTCGGCTTGCCTTACAGCATATTGTTGTTTAACCTCCTGTTTACTCTGCTCCTTAATCTCTACCAGCTCCCGCTTACTGAATTTATCATCCGGCGGTGTACTGATACCCGGGAAATAAGTTGTATGACCATCTTTACATCTGGGATGATATAACCCCGCTGATATGGCAGAGCTCATGAGTGGATAGTTGCCGTCTGCTTTGCTCCCGCCGCTCCAGACATCATCAATCAGTACCTTACCTACAAATGGCAGGCACTTAGGACATGGATTCCCACGCTTGTTCATGACGACCAGGTGCAGGCCCCACTCCTGACGTTTCTGGCCCTCTCCCTGCAGGTATGCCCGCTTGCTGGATGTCCTGATAGCCATATCAGCATAATCAGACAGCGTATGGCGGGCGCCGTTGGCATACTCAACGCAATTAAGACCTGCAGACAGCATATCCTTTGTAGCCATGTCCACGGCTTTCTCGTAGGTTCCTGCCCCGGTATTGGCGTACACCTGGGCATTATAGATAATCTTACGATACTGGTCATTGGCCATGCGCAGGACTGCTGTTTCAGCCTTCTGCATATCATCTGTGGTGGCCTTAATGAGGGAATCCAGCTTCCGGTCATTAATCTTAAAAAACTCCGCCGTTGCTCCGGAGCTGACCTTCTTGGCCGGGAAACCATTCTTAATGGCTCTCAATATTGTTTTCTCCTGATCCATACCACCCTGCTGATGTGCTGCATAGATCAGGGATTCAATCTCCCTGTTGATGTCCTTAAACTGCCCTTTAAACCGCTTCTGATTATTCTTTTTGTACTGCTCCAATGCTTTGAGTTGCAGAGCTTGCCACTGCTCCCAATGCATCCCTTCCGCATCTTCCCAGGCCCGATGATGCTTCATATTACGGACCATTGAGGCCATTAGCTCCTCTTCAATAGCTTGGAACGCCTTGCCGATGTCGTATTCATAATTAATCTTTCTTGGCATTTGACATCACCTTGAATCCCTGGGCCTTGAACTGCCTTGTCAGCGTTTTAAGTTGCGTGGTACTCTTACAGTGATCATGTCTGAGTTCTGCATAATCAACTTTTTCCAGGGCGTATATTCCCAGAGGCACCTGTTCCTTTGCCACCTCCAGCAGTCCCTGGTACTCCTTCCGGGACATTCGGTATATTCTGGGTCCGATTTTCACCTTCAATCACGTTCACCCCTTCCAGATTCAGTGCTGGCTCTTCTACTTCAGAAATTCCTTGTTCCGCTTTTAGCCGGGCTATTTCCTCTTGCTTACAATGCTCGTCAAGTGTATCCCCGTAGAGTTCTTCCACGCACCTTTCAATGCTCATGATTCCCTGTGTCTTAGCTTTTCCGACTGTTTCCACCTGGCTCTCAAAACTTGGATTTGCATATTCGCCAAACGGGATATTCACATCCACGTCTTCTACGCCTTCTCCCATCAACAGGTGATAAGCATTGATGCAGGTTGCCACCACATCAGGCAATATTTCCTGCAGTGCCTCCACAATGGCATTCCGTGTGTACAGAGTGGCTTTCTCTTTTTCCCTCTGCGCCTCCGCATTATCCAGCTTTTTCACATCAATTCCAAGTGTGGAAGGTGAGATAATCCCCTGTAAGCAGAGGTCCAGAGCCGTGACATAACTTGCAAGATAACTCTCATGAGGGATGACTGGTTGGTCCGTATTGATCACATTTTGCTGCTTGTCACGCATATCTCCGTCAGCGGCAAAATACCGGTTGTCAAACATATTCGGCTTGATGAGCCTTCCTGTCTCCGGATCGTGGGGCACCAGACATTCCGGGATATAAGTTTTCGCCCTGCCGGCTCTGAGCGCATCCATCCACTGTGACCATGCCTCGTCAAATGCATCAAAGCTGTCCAACTTACCATCAAAAATAGAGCCTCCACGGCCCTCATATTTTGCTGATTCGTAAATCTGCAGCGGTACGGCAAGGATGACACTTTCATCAAATTTCCAGTCTGCCAAATTGGCCGTAGCCGGGATTGATTTAATATCAACCAGTTTGTCTTGTAGATACAGCTCATTGATGATATATCCGTATCCATAACGCTCATTGAGGACATAAGTTCTGCCGTGGTCGGAATACGGAGTTTTAAACACCACTTCCTGCAGTTCATCGCCGCCATCCCGTACCAACTCCACGCGGTCCCCTGGATACCATTTAAGGATTGGATACTGGCTCTTTTTAGTGTTTATAGTTACTTTAAACGCCCCATCACCTATGTACAAAGCGTCTTTCAATGCCTTCTCCATCTTTTTTTTGATTTTATTATTCTTCTCAATCTCCTTCCAGAGCGTTTCCTGCTTTGCATCTTTAAACTCAAAATCATTCATATCATCCAGTACGATAGAGGATAAGGTGCGCACAATCAACCCCGGCAACCCAGTATGTATCTTTCGCATTTCCATGCCGGGACTACACTTACAGGCCCAAAACTTGTACTTATCTGCATACTCCGGGTTTTGCTGATACATCTGCTCCAATTCACTGCTATCTCCCCGGTACCAGATACGGTTGCGGATAGCATTGGTCTCGAAGTCCAACACCTCATTGATCTGGATATTGTACGGGTTTGCCGGCACCACATTCAGCCAGCTTCTGACGCTCCGCTTGATGCTTTCATTCAATTTTTGTGTCCACCTCATTTCTTTGCCTCCTATTGTTATTTCTTGATAAAACTCCTATAATCTAAGTACAGGCCTGCACGCCGAGTACAAAGGAAAGGAGAAAATGTTATGCGTCGTTACGAATCGCCTTATAATGGAAAACGATATCTGCTCAACACAAACACTGGCGAAATCCATGATTTAGATTCAGAAACGGTGTCCTGTCTCATAAATGAAATTAATCATGAACACATTTATATGGCCGATACTTATGACGAAGCCCAAATCCACGCCGTATTAGTGGAGCATACATACAACCCGAATGGCTGCCACTACTGTATTCCGTCTAAAGACAATGGATAGACACCTTTTTGGGCTACGGACTTAATCGTTTGTAGCCCATCTTCAGGAATTTCACTTGATAATTCCACCGCCAGTCCGTCTGCTGAATCCGCTTTTCTTGCCATTTCAAACACAAGCCTCGAATATTCCTTGACTCCGTTGACTTTCTGTAATAATTCAAATCTTGTCATCTTTCTCCTCCTCGAATCCAATCATATCTCTGTACGGAATCCATGCATACTGGTTAGCATTGATTGTATGGTCATTCCGGTCCTCAGGCACATCTTTCTCATCATCCCAGCTATACCGTTCCAGTTCGGATAGATGCTCCATGCAGGTGTCAACCACATAATAGCTGCCCTGCTGTATCCACCCCAATTGCAAATTGATGCGGTCAATGATCACAACGCTTTTGTAGCTGTCTACGAAATTGTAAAGGCAGCCATACAGACGCTTAAATTTACGCAGCTCCGTGATGGTTGCCTGGTCCGCACAATCGACGAAAACATTTTTTGCGAATCCCCAATCATCTTTACATTGATTGAGGAATCCAATGAACCGGATAGCTGTATCACTGGGAGCCAGTGGCACATCCAGATCAGCATTGTTATATGTCTTTTCGGCAAGGGTATATAGTATCCTGTCCTCCGTAATGCCCTGGAATATCATTGCTATGGTATCTGGACTCTTGCTGGAATAGGATGTGTCCAATCCAGCCGTGAACTTCTTGAATTTGATTTCCCCTGCTTTAACCTGCTGTTTTAGCCAGGATGCAGACACCACATGCTTCTTTCGGTCGAAGTTTGGGAATATCAGACCGGTTGCTTTACCGCGCAGACCCTGGATTTTGTTCTTCCAGATCTTGGTGCCCTTCGGCGTATTGGCCATAATCCTGTCCAGCATTGTTTTTGGTAACCCTGCGTTATCAGCAAAAGAAAAGAACCAATGTACCCAACCGGGTTTTGGTTCTTCTTTTAGCTCGTCTTTAATTTCCTGTGGGGTATCATCCCCCCACTCAGAGAGCGGCCTGGAACAGTTGATATACTCCTTGTACACATCCAGTCCGGGGTCATCCGGGTTAAGTGTTGCCATCAGATAATCAGACCTCATGGCAGCCTCACGGACAAACTCAATATCCGCCGTGTTAATCTCATCAATGTACAGACAGCCGTACTGTCCGCCCAGAGCATCTTTCCACTTGCTCTTGTTGCCGTAACCAACGACAAATACTATTTTGTCTCCAGCAGACGTGTGAAACAGGAGATGTGGCATCTTATACTCACCGGATCCGTTGCCCTTGTATTCCACCAATACCCCGAAATCATCCAGGATTCCAAGGTCTTTCTGGATAATATTCTTCTCGGCTGCTCCTGTATCGTCTGCTGCAAGGATATGGAGTTTTTTAGGCGATTCCGCCACTTTCAGCATAAATTTAAACAATCCTACTGTAGTTTTGCCCGCAGCCGTTGTGCCCTCCAGGAACTCCACAGGGGCGTTACATTTCAGGAATGCCTTGTACTTCTCTGACAATACCAGTCTTTCATCACTCATTATCCATCACCACGCATCTGCTGGATCAGGTCGTCCAGCTTTGTCTTCTCGGTATCCAGACTTCCGGAGATGTTGGTATCCTGCTTTGTGGTGTAGCCGTATTTGCTCATCCACAAGCCGGCCAACTGAGACGGAATCACCTGCAGCTCAAACTTCTTACGGGCATCTACTTCGCATTCCTCCCTCATGCGCGTTACGATGTCCGAATAACCTTTCTTTTTTTCGTATGTATCATAAAACGCCGACCTCGGAATCTTTGCATATACACAAAATCCCTCAATCGTATATGTAATACTACGCCGGAGTTCCTTACTGACGAACTCACTATTTTTTGAAGAGAAGTCATGGGTCAGGACCATTTGATTGTTACAATCCTCTTTGTATGCTTCCCATGTCTCTGTCAACTCGTCCGGTGTTTTAAATCTTAATCTCTTTCCCATGATCTCACCTCTTTTCCCCACGCAAAAACACCCAGCCAGCAATGCCAACCAGGTGTTTCTGTTTCTTTTTTCGATGATATCATAATAGCACCTTGACAGGTGAATTACAATGAACTCTTTTCCGAAATTTTAAGATGAGCCAAAGCTTTACCGTGTAATTTCAAAACCCATCTCTCTGTATATCCCATTTTATCTGCGATTTTCCACCAGTCAAGACCTTTGACATACCGATAAAACAACACATCACTCTCCCTACTATCTTCCAATGCATCAATGCATGTCTTGATTTCCTGGTATTTCATTATCCGCTGATATCTTTCAGCTACGATTTCTCTCTCCAGCCCATCCAGACTGGCGGCGTATCCTGACAGATCGCTCTGTCCACCACCATGCGGCATCCCATCATTATTCACAGATATGCTCGCCTTCATGCTCTTTACCTCTGCCAGCTCGGCCCAGAGACGTTTTAGCCGGTTGACCGAATTTCTATATTCCCTGAGATACCGCTTCTTCTTTTCAGTCTCCGTTAATTCCATCGGTATCACCTCCCATTAACTTTTTAACTTTCCAGAGTCATTTACCCAACGGAAGAAGTCAACAACACAATCGTCGCACAGATCATACCTACAGCAGTGGTTATGCTCTCCTCTTACACTTATGTGCCCAAATGATTCGCCGCTGCAACTGCCTCCTCTAAGTCTTAATTGATTACTGTCAAAATAGTTACCACATCTATCACACTTCATTGCATACATTGGCATCACCTCCCATACCAGTACCGTTTCCCGCTCTTCCGGTCCTCTAGCTCTACACTTTTAATCCTCAATCCCACCATCCCGGCAACCAGCTTGAGTGTATGTACCACGTCCATGATATGTTTGGGCAGCTTGTCCGCCTCATGGATTGCTTTGCTGGCTGTCGGGTCTGGATAACCTTCGTTGTTTTTCACTGTTCGTCCTCCTAATCACCCTAATCACTTGATAAAAACCAGCCACCGGGTTTTTCCTCTCTGGTCCCCCAGTAATGGTTTCTTTTTAAAAGTCTTTAAAACATCTGAAAGTCTAATCTGGTCTTCATTCCATTTGAAAATCAGTAACCCATCAGGTTCTAATACCCTTATACACTCGTTAAATCCTTCTTTCAAATATTCTGGCCAATCTGCCGGAAGGATTCCGTATTTATTGGCCAACCAGCTACCCGTCCCAGCATGAATTAAATGCGGAGGGTCAAATACAACAACTTTGAAAGTATTGTCTTCGTAGGGCATATTTCTAAAATCCATTCGTACATCAGGTTTTATCAGCAGAGTACGTCCATCACATAAAGTTGTTTCCAACTCCCGATTATCTGCAAAAATCACATCCGGATGCTGTCTATCAAAATAAAACATTCGGCTGCCACAGCAGGCATCTAATACTCTTTTCATTTTTCTTTCTCCTTTAACTTTTTTGCCTTAACTTCCTGTGCCTTGCTACCGCATAGCTCTCCTGTTCCTCCGCCAAGCTGATTTAAATGCATTGGCGTAACACCAATCTGTCTGCACAAATAATTTAATGCGCTCTGTACTTCGCAGTCTCTTAAAAACTGTTCTTTTGGACAAGGGGTATTGTTGCGGCTGTTGTATAGTTTTGCGATTTCTCTTGCTACTTTCTTTTTACTTAAAAATCCAAAATTCTTCATATTATTCGCTCCTTTTCATAATTCTTTTATCTTTTCACCACAGTTTCATCACATTTTCCCAGTATAGTAATACTCAACAAAGGGCAATAACCTTTTTCATATAGACTTTTCTTTTTCATACTGCCGGGCCTGCTGACCCGGCCCTCCTACTTTTATAGGCTATCATCCACTTGTACATAGTCTTTATTTATGTGTCCTGTCGGCGGATAGTCGACATCCGCAAAGCGCTCTATGTTTTTTTCAATAGCTGTCTGTGCCTCCTCGTATGAATTGTAGAGCTTATCCAACAAAACCTCATCACTTGATCTCCTGTAAATAATTGCATTATATTTCCATTCAAATTTCATATTCTATTCCTCCTGTGGCAGACACACTGTCCGCAATGTCTTGTAGGTGTACTGCCTCTGGCCTGCAGATATTCTGATATGGATATTTGATATAACATTTGTTTTATTTAATACCGCCTTTTTCATATCCCCACCATTTTTTCTGACTTTTCCCATATCCCGTAGTATAGGCCCGAATCCCCATCCGATTCTTGGCCTTCATAAGCTCCGCAGTTTTGATTCCCTCTGCCTCCGCATTGGCAAGGATTTCCGATGCTATCCTGTCTCCATCTGCCAGTGAGGCTTTGAGATACGTCTCAGCCCTGTCATAATCCGACATTGATAGCTTTTCCAGCGCATCTCTTACTCTTTCGAGCTGCAGGGTATTGGCGCTGCATTTTTGCAGCACCTTTGACACTTCTCCGCCCATGGCCTCTATAACAGTATCCATGGCGCTCAAACGCTTCTCCATTGCAATCATACTATCAGACAGGCTTTTTAGCATAAGGAGCAGTTCCGGGTTGACGGATGTCTGCTTCTGAGACTCCTGTTCCTCTTTCCGGGGTACCACCTCAAAAAAAGAGAATGGTACCCGGCACCGCTCACATATCAAGTTGTATGATGGTGCCGGAACTCTTGGGTTACGCGCAAGGCCAGATATGTAGCTCTTGCTTTTCCCGATGGAGTAACTGAAATCTATCAGTGTCATGTGCAAGGTGTCCCTGATATACCTGCACAGCTTGTCATGGTCAATTTCTACGGTTTGTGCTCTATTATCCATGGTCTTTCCCTCCCTTCTGACTGTTCAGCAGCTTAGATTCCAGAGAGTTCATATCATACTCCCGGCCATTAAAATTACTGAACTTCGTCTTCTTTTTTGGCTCTGCCTTCCTTCCTTGTTTTTTCAAAGGATAAAAGCTTTTCCAATTACTCACCGTTGCTTTCTTTACAATGGCAATACGCTCAGTATCCTTATCTGACAGATTACAAAGTTCTTCTCTCAATAGCCGTATCTGTTCCTGGTTCAGATCCTGCCCATTCTGTTTTCTGCAGACAAGGAATAGCTGGAATGCTTTTTCAAGCTCAGGAGAAAAGGATTTATCCGGCGGAGCCGTATCTATACAAATACTTTTATTTACTTTACTTTCCTTTATGGAATTATTCTCGGAATCAAGCTCGTTTTTCTCGGAATAATCATTGTTATTCACGGAATTATTTAAAGAAGGGTTCACTTTAATAAAGGTTTCTGTTTCCTCTTCTGAAAGAACCCAGAAATCCTTCACTGTTACAGGATTCTTGCTTGCTCTGGTTTTTACTGCAAGCTGAAACCGTTTCTGTATCCCGGCAGAGGTCAAGACCTTGTCCGACTGAAAAAGTTTGTTATCAAACAGTGACCGTTCCAATAAGAAGTTCAAGACCTGCTTCACCTTATCGCAGTTCATGTTCAGGTCATCTGAAATCACGAACTCAAAATCATCGTCAACCTTTAAATAATATCCATTCTTATAGATTTCACAAAGCAGGTAAAGATAAATGACAATTCCGTCAGCACCATACCTGGCCTTCAAAATCTTAATCTTTTTACTGCCTGTGAAAAAATCCACATCAAAGGAAAAGTAATCCATGCCCTCTTTCCTGGGCCTTGCCATGGTATCACCTACTCTTCCATTTGCAATTCAAATATCGCCACTTCCACAAATGCCTTGTCCCTATATTTTTTAGTAGCCATAACCTGTACTACCTGGGTATCATCCTTATAGGCAACACCATTCAGCGCATCCAGTACCGCCTTGATTATATTGTCTATATCTGGCTTTTTTGTAGGGCGTATCTTATTCCACAGCATCAATTCCCGCTGCTTCTTTGATGTGCTTTTTACAGGCTCAAAGCAAGCCACGATACATATAGATAATGGTTCACCATTATCGAAGATTTTGTCAGTGGTCTGCATATAACAGGTCTTTATAAAGTTCTCATACAGCACTGTATTATCTGGTGTATGGGACATTACCTGCTTTGTCCTTGGATTATATCCCGTCCTGGCCCTGGCCTTCCCCTGTGGCTTTCCTGGTACTTTAAAACATATACCGCTCATACTATCCTCCAATCTCCCCGCCCCGTTTCCAGGGCAGGGAATAAAGTTGATTATGCAATGATAGTGATACGGTTATATACCGAAGTATCCTGCAGGCTCTCGATCAGATACTGCTTGATATTACCCATTGCCTCGTTACGCCACAGGCCGCCTTCGGCCTCCACAATCTTAAATACCGGCTCTCCGTGGTCATCACGGATACGGAAGACAAACTCACTTGCTGGCTGCTTGACCTCCAAAAATGTGCGGTACGGCACCAGTTCCACCGGATTCGGCACCAGGACATCCGCTTTGGATGCGATACCCTGCTTGATAGTAGTCTTCTGGCTCACGCCATCATCCCCATAGTTTGCCGTGGTCTTTGCCTCCACGTTGCCGGCTACCTTCAGGATGGCTTCCAGGTCAGATGTCACCTCGAAATCTGCCTGCAGTTCAATGATGAAACGTTCCTGGTCGTACCAGTTGTCGAAGGAAAATTTCGGAACAATGGCAGAAGATTTAAACAGGTATTCTCTCTTCCGCTCTTCCGTCAGCCCTGAATAGAGTTTTACACAGGTGGGACTTACTACATGTATAATCATGGTCTCACGCAGCTCCTTACTGCAGGATTTGATATAATCAATCATAGCCGTGAGGGTGGTTGCCTCGATCTGGTCCGCCATTGGCTCTCTGTCGTATCTCGTAAGGTCCTTATCGCAATAGGTCTTACCTGCGATCTCCACTACTTTTGGTTCCATGGCCTCTGCTTTTAATCCTGTGATATACTGCATAGCTTCTTTTAACATAATCTTATCCTCCTATTATTTACGCCTGTCTTGCGGCTCTCAAATCAATCACATTGTTACTGGTAACAGCCGGGGTTTCATAAATTTCCCCAGTGGATGGGTCTACCTTGCGCTCCATTGCGGCTGAATCACCGGCATGGTCTGGCTCTGCAATCTCCTCTTCCTGCACGTCCTGGATGGACATCTGTCCCGGGATCTGATTGCCAATCTCCACGGCTTCCACCTCTCCGGTCTTCAGGTTCTTACCCATGTTGAGAGCCGTCACAGCTCCCAGAGCAGGTGCCAGAGTAGACTTTGCCTGGACTCCCGTGGTGACAAAATTCCGGGCATCATTGGGCTTGAACTCGATGACAACAGTGATCCGCCGCTTTGCTGTAGCGTCTGTGTTTGGGTCCTGGATATTCTCTGTCACTTTCTCCAATTCCCGGTTGATCTGTGATGTGAAGGCGCCGTTTGCGAACTCCTCCATATTCATATGTTTCATAGCTACTCCTTTCCGCAGCCCCACCATGTCAGGGCCGCTGTGTGTATTGTGATATATCATTCAGGCACAAAGCCGGAACTTCATTAAATCTCCATATACTCCTTGATCTGCTCTGTATAATCCGTAGACCTTTTTTTCTTCCATTCATCCCAGAAATCTATGGTCCGGGACTGCGGGCGCTCCTTTGCGAGCTGTACATGGATTTTCAGTGGTATGGGGGATGCATCTCCAACAATCATCACATCCCCCGGAGAGAACATCGTTGTGCTGTCTATAAGGCTTTCGTTTCCGTCTGGCAGCATACCCTTAATCATGGTCTTGTCATTCTCATTGTTTAATTTCCCAACAATGAAATTAGCGCACTGCGCCATGATGGTCTTATTAAGCTCAGACGGTCTCTGACTGGCAGCAAAGAGCGTGATACCAAACTTTCTACCTTCTTTAGCGATATCCTCGAAGATTTCCACCATGCGCCGCTCTGACGCGGAAAGCTGAAAATTATCAGGGATATACACATGGGCCTCATCACAGACAAGAGTGATTGGATTATATGTGCTGCCGGTCCTCTGGATATCATAGATGAGCTTGGTCAGCGCGCCTATGACTGGTATTGCCACATCATGAGGGATACCGGACAGGTCGATGTTCTTGACTGGCTTGTCCCCGCCCATGATCTCCTGCATGAGCTCATACAGATATTCCTGGCCATATGGTGCGAACAGGAAGGAATACCGCTTGTCACTGAGTTTGGCCTCCATGGCATTCACAGTTCCTGTCAATTTGCCGTTGAGCTCTCCTTTCACAGTCTTGTACATCCCGGCTTTATCACCGGATTTGTACACGTCACCGGTATTTACCTCCTGGGTATTTAGCTCATGCATCTTTGCCAGTAATGCTTTGTAATCAAACCAGACTGGTTTACCCTCATTTCCATCCGGGCAGATTGCATGATAGCTCTTACGCAAAGCTGACATAGCTACTGTGGCGGAATCCTCTTTTATCTTTAAAATGTTCGCCGCCATATCCCGCAGACCGAACATCCAGATCGGAAAATCTATGTCTTCACCGAATTTGATATTGTCCACGTAGGAAATATGGCCATACTCTCCATGGATATCAAAAACTATAATATTTGCCCCCGGAAGCTTCGCTGTCTCTTCCAGTATCCTGGCCACTGTCTCTGATTTACCGGATCCAGTATTTCCTACAATGCAGGCGTGCCGCTGGTAAAATTTATTCCCATCTACCATAGCAGGGCAGTCATATGCACAGTACCTGCCAATCTGGAAGCCAGACTTCTTGCCGCCTATCATAGCGGCGAACTGTTTCGGGGTGATGCCTTCTGCCTCAATATCCGTAACCGGGTACTCATCTATTGCCTTGTAGAACTTCCCATTTTTCAGGCTCCCGATAATGGAGCATTCGATCACCTTGACGCTTTCTGGTTGTGCAATATAGTCATCATCCCCCAGTCCCGGGGATGTATCGGTATCCGTCAGGGATGTGACTGTGGTCACAAGGGCTGCTTTCCCGTCAGAGACAGATATCAGGTCGTTAATCCGGGCGTCAGAAAACTCAAACTCGTCCGTCTTTATCTGTATCCGGTCACTTAAAATCTTTATCAGTTTCATTCTCTATCCTCCAACAATTCATTGTAATTTCGTATCCTGGCAGCCTTTATGCTCTTACAGTAATCGCACTTACCACAATATCTGGGCGGCTCCATACCTGCTTTAACGGCCAGGAAACGGGGCATGTTCTCTTCCATCTCTTTCAGCGCCAGATCCAGTGTGGATTGAGGCATCTGGAATATATCCAGATCAGGTACCCGCTCTTTCGTAGCCACCGCTAAATAAAACGGCAATATCTGACCCGTCACAATCTCCACACCTTTCTGGTACAGAGCTCCCTGCAGGTCATACCGCCAGAATGGCATAGTACGGAAATTTGCAACCACTTTCAGATCCGTGATACATATCTCCTCCAGATAACTGTCCATCTTCATTTTCCACGGGGTTCCAAACAGCTCAAATGTCATTATCCGTTGTTTTTCACCGCTCATGAACCTCATAAAGAGGGAGTCTGACTTAATCCTGAAAATAATCTCATTAGCCTTGCGGAACTCGCTGCGAAGCTCATTTTTACGAGTAAATACCGCAGGATTATCCCGGATAAACGCATCCAGTGTCCCCTCGAAATAAGAATCTACGAAAGAGCCTACCAGGAGTGCTTTTGTGACCGGCTGTTTGTAGGCGCCTCTGATCTTTGCCATTGCTGCAGCCTCGCACTTCATAAAATCTTTGTACTGCGATACCGAAAAGAATCTACTGTTCTGTTCCGGGGAGTAATAATTGTCCGCTGTCAGATTCTTCTCCATTTGTCACCGCTCCTTCACTTTTTTCTTCTCTGGCTTCTTCTTTCTTCTGTTCGCTGTTTTTCCCGTCAAATGGATTCTGGACTTCTTTTTCATCAACAGGTGGTGTGATCTCGAAATAATCTTCACGCTTCGCCATTCCATCCCGGAGAGAACGGTATACATTATTTAAGCGGAGCATGTCGTTCTCGCTGAATGCTTCTGTTTTACAGCCTATGTATTTCTCTATCATCTGTTTAGTGACTGAGAACTTGTCCTCAAATAACTTAATGCCTTTCCTTACGCGGTCTATCAATGGCTCTGTATTGCCGCTTACCAATGTCTTTTGACATTCCTCCACTGCCGCATCCACCACGTCCCCGGGGATTACTCCCAGGATACATGCCCTAAGCCTCCTGGCTCCCTGATTCGCCACCATCTCATAGATATCACGAGGGTCAGTAAGCGGAACGTTGCCTCTTTTAGTTCCTCTCATATGTGGCACGCTGAATACTTTCGTCTGCCTGGTATTCGTCTCCAGATCCCAGGCATATGCCATCACCTGGCTCTCACCACTCTTCTGTTCCAGCTCCAGTATGCCGAAATCAATGTTTCCCCAGTTCTGAGCCATTGCTTCTGCAAGACGGATAGATGGACCAGTTACCTTTGTGCCGCTCCTGGGATACTCATACATAGCTCCCTCGGCCAGTCTCTTGCGCTGGCAGGCTCTCAATATCCGGTTGAAGCTCTCAACCTCATCCCGGGGGAACTTCTTGGCGATCACCATAGCAGCCTGTACCTCCTGTGCCTGACGGCTTATCATCATCTCGGTTTGAGTATTTCGGGTTTGAGGCTGTACCTGTGTAAAATCATTTGCATTTGTCATGTAATCCATTACGATTCCTCCTGTCTGTGGATATCATCTTTTTCATGCTTCTGGCAGCACCAGCAACTCTTCCTCCGGGCGGAGCACAAAGGTCTCATTCCCTACTTTTGATTCTGCAGTGAGCACAACCTTAGATTCCGTTGCATACACTGCCCGCACCTTAAAGGGGACGTAATTATCTGGTACACCGTACTCCACTAAAACTGTGCTGCCTGCCATAATCTCAATTGCTTTTTTATTCATCTTGACTTTCCTCCTGTCTTCCCTCTATAATGAGGGTGAGTTATTTTTTATCAAGTCCCTGATTGCTTCCCGGCGCCAGGGGCTTTTTCTATTTCAAAACTCAAATTAAATAACTGCTCGATTTGTTTTCCAGTGAAGATATAATTACCATATCCTCCTATCCAGCCAACGAGCCAGCAGCGGATGCCATCACTGTTATATCCCTCGGTTTTGATTCGTTCTACTTCCTCTGCAGTATCAGCATAAAACCTTTCAAATTCTGCCTTTCTCATGATTTTTCCTCCTTTCCAATTTTGCTGATACTAAACACACTAAGTTGATGCGATGCCAGCTTATAATCTTTATCTCTCTGGCTTTTTGTGTCATACGCTTTATGATGGCTTCCAATATCGTTCTCCATATAGATGTGGAGGATATAGACGCCTGAATCATTTCCAAGACACTGATCTTCATAGCTTATGGCTTGGATTTTGTTTACATTTAAAATATCATCGTTGATTCTGATAAAAACTGGTTCCATTGCTCTTTCTCCTTTCCTCCCATTCCCTGGCGACCTCAAAGGCCACCACCAGCAGGATAAATATAACTATGTAGCACATAACTGCCTGCGGTGCGTCCCGTGGCTGCCACCACCCGGTCAAT
>ERZ507233.5-NODE-5-length-86212-cov-7.75203_pt1 | contig 86212 bp, 83 predicted proteins | sample MGYA00512640_ERZ507233 | MGnify/ENA metagenome assembly ERZ507233 | reverse complement strand
CTTACATGAACCGTCGCATTGATCGTCGGTGCCACCGCATCGATCAAATCGTATCTGGTAAACAAAATCGATTCATCCCGATCATCAAAATGAGATTGAGAAGTATAAATGGAAAGCCATTTAAAATCGCCAGATTCCACATAGAACCATTTTTCCGTATCGGAATTATTGATGCTTACCCCGCTTAGATTCGTGATCGTATCGCTTTGAATCTCCGCAAACGAGAAATCGGTCCAATAAGGATCGGCCTCGATCAGATTGAGGCGATATAAACCCGGTTGAAGTTTGATCGATAACTCCGCTTCCGTTTCTTCCGACCAACCGCCCTGATCGTGATACTGGCAAAGTTGATCACCATCACAACTGCACTCGTAGGATTCTGTCGTAAACCAATCCGCATCGGTTACCATCATCTCACCCAGATACAGCCGTTCATCCAAAGCTGCTACTTTGCCGCTGAAATCATAGGACGATCTGGTTTCAATCAGTTCTGTCGGTTCGCTTGATGCCGATACCGAAAGGTTTTCCATCCCTACCGCAAGCCCACTTAAAGCAACACTTGCCAATAAAATTACTTTCTTCATTTTTTCTTCCTTCTTTCTGTTATTGTTTTTCGTTTATTGGTATATATCTTGTTTCAAATAGTTCCTCTTTCGTTACACTCATAAAGGTTCTTCCCGCCGGATACCCGCTTCGGACGATAATCTCTCTTGTGATCTGCATCCGTTTATCCCAGTTTAATACGTGGTAGAAATCCAACACCGATTCAAGCGCTCTTGCCTCTGCGATCTCCTCCATGTATCTGTCGTTGTATCTTCCCATCGAATCAGTCATTCTGAAATACAAATCGACTTTATAAGCCTCATGAAACATCGGCTTATCTCTGTCAAGAAGTTTTTTCAAACTGGTTTCTTGAAGATTTCTGGCAACCGGTTGATCCGAAATCGTGGCCGTAATGCGAATGATGCCATACTTGCGGCGATTCTGCTCAATCCGCTCAAGCAGCCACTTATTCCGCCGTTTAAACCATTCTGTAAGAAAGCCTGCCTCTTTTATTTTCTTTTTTCTTAAAACCTCCATTTTCAATAGGTATTTATCGTTCATTGTTGCTTGATATAGTTTACCGTAGAAATCATATTTTTTTAAAGTAAAGCGATGAAAGTGTTCTGTTTTTTTCTCCTCTTTGACCTCTCCTTTATTTGCAAAGTAATCTGTGATTTTTTGAAGAAAAGAAAGAACGGCATTTCTTTTCTGCGCACCCGGTATTTCTTCTCGGTTCAGTATGTTAATGTAACAGGCATCCAGTTCTCTTAACTTCTTGTTCATCCTCTGGGCATCATGACAAATTTGGATGATATGAAAATGTTTAAAGAAATGACCGTAAAAGGCTTTGAAATCTCTCAACTTATAATCGTTGATCAACTGTAAAACAGCGGAATCCTGATTAGAAAACCACGTATCGTTTTCCGTTTCATACCAAATTGTCCAGTCTAATAGCGGAAACTCTACTTTTTCTTTATACTTTATTTTCGCTTTGCTTCCGTTTGGAAGCATAACGGCTCTTTCTTCGTCCGGATGCGAGGCAAGGGCCATGTAATAAACACTGTTTACTTTGCCCATTAGGCCTGTGGCCGGATCCTCTAGATACGGTTGATTGATCATGACGAAATTCTTTAATACATAAAGCCTTACATAAAGAAATATATATTCATTTAACAGATCCAAAAAGTGCAGTTTGGCGATGCCCGAATCATACATATATCTGCTTTTAAAATCAACCTTATTATCTTGGCTTTTTCGGTATTCTTCGAGTAACTTCTGATAGTCGATTTGCTTAAAATAGCGGTCCTTTAAAAAACAGCGGTATTCAGGCATCCCACAGAGCCTTATAAAAGCTTCTCTTCGTTTGATTCTGGATGGCTGATAAAACCACTCTTGGTAGATCCAGGCGGCTTTTTCCACTTCCTTAAAATCAAAAATATAACCGATTTTTCGGATATAGGCCATCGTGTTTTGGATCGTGAAACGAAAAAAGCGAACCAGTATGGACGTGATGGAAATTCCGGTTGTATCTTTACCGATTCTCGGCGGACCGAATATTTTAATAATGCTTGCAAGTTTATGACATACATAAAGATCGGTCAGTTTGATTTGGATTTGTAAAATCGCCTGTCGGCCGATCATTTCATGATAAAGTTTCATTAGGAGAAACAACAAAACCACACCCGAAGCAATACCACCCATCCATATCGGTAAAGTCGGCAAAAATCGTTGGTTATAAAAGTATTGGAAACAAAAGATTATAAAGAGAATCGCTTCTACTAAAGCTAAGATTTTAAGAAGAATCTTTGTCAACTCTCTTTTGTTTTCATCGATCACTTCATAAAGTTTGTTCCATAGTTTAAAGAGTCCCCCGAAAATAAAAGCGATTATCCCGGTAAGGCCGTGAAATATCAACTTGATTCCTTTAGCAAAAGAATTTCCGATATAGGCCATCCAAATCAACCAAACCGATTCATGAGAAAGTCTGATCTCGTTTTTCATTCGAACCGCACCTCGATGTGATATTCCGGTGGCGGATCGGCCACTTCAAAGACCTTTTCTTTAGCCAAAGTAATACTTTCCAAAGGAATATAGTTTCCTTTATCCAAAGCCGACTGACGGGCACCTCTGATTCTTTCTTCTTCGCTTTTGGCTTTAACAAACGAAAACGTAACCGAATCCAGTTCCAGCGTGCGGGCTTTCGTGATCCATTTGGAATCGACCAGCTCATTTACGACTTTTCGTTTAATTAGGCCGGCTTGATCCAACCGATGGATCCGTTTCTCGATCGTTGAAATCGGAATATCGAATCGCTTGGATAAGTACTTATTGGAGTAAACCTTATCTTCGTTAAACAGCAAAAGAATAAACAGATTGTCGAAGAACTTCTTATCTTCGGCCCGCAAATTCTGATACTCCGGAAGATCGCTATAGATCGTTTTAAACACTCCGGCCATCGAAAGCATATCTTTCATCGTCCCACCTCCTTTTGAAAACAAAAAAAGGATAACAGTACGCACTCGTACCATTATCCTTATAGCGCTATTCTATTTACAACCCCATTCTAGCACACTTAAATCTTCTTTTCAAGCATCGACTTATATTACTACCTGTAAAGTCTCTTCTCGATTGCTGATAAACCACTTTTTCAAGATAAAACGATTGATTTTTTTTCATTTCGGCATATAATATAGGTGTCGAAACAATAGACGTGGAAAAGTCAAACGAAAAGAGCAGGATTGCCGTCCTGCTCTTTTTTAGTTTTCATCGTCGACATCCAAACTATATATAGATTTAGCAGTATTAATCAATTCATTGTATGTAATCATATTTATTTTATTTTGTGATAGTATATCAATTTCGCGTTTATACATAGTATTTTTTTCATCTATTCCACAAATAAAATACGCTTCAATGTCATATATTTGAACTATATGACCGTTTTTTTCGTATTCTCTAACTATTGCCTGTCTGTATTTCATAATTTGGTTAATAATATCCATAACATGTGGGCATGAATATGCCGTTTTTTTGGAGCGTTTTAATTCTACTATTATTGGATAGATGCTTTGATTAGTCTCTATAATAATGTCTATCTGTGATCTTTCTATACTATTATCTATATTTAAATACTTATACTTATCTTGTGTTGATACTTTTTTTATATTTTTCCTTTCCCATGAAGGATTTATCATCCATGGATTAGAAGCCAAATGTTTCTCAAAAACTTTTTCCACTTCTCCATCTACGATATATTTCTCTAATTCATTTATAATTTTTAGTCTATTTTCAAAATTAGATCTTAATCTCAAAGCATGATTTATTTCAGCAACATCAAATAATTTACTGAATAATTCTAAGATATCAGCTTCAGTTTTACCAAGAGTATTAGAAATATCATTTAATGCTTTATCATTTATAATTTGAATTATTGCAGGTGCGATAACTTTTATTTCTTCTTCATTTTTTTCAGATGGTTTATCAAAAATTTTTTGTGTTAGTGTCCTGAATTGTTTTCGCTCTTTATCATTATATTTATCATATATTTTTCTGTATTCAGGGATAGTAATAATTTTTTCAAGATAATCCTGTTTATCCAAATCCCTATTTGATCGCATACTATTCCAATTATCAAAAAGTTCATTCCTAATTGCTAATAACTCTTTTTTCAATTGGATAACTTCTTTTAATTCGTGATTCAATCCCTCTCTACTACTAAGCACAGGATCTTCATCTGATAAAACATTGAAATCTACCTCTCCAATTAAATACGCATTTGGGATTCTTCCATCAGAGGAACTTTTAAATATATTTTCATCAGCTATCTTTCCGTTAATATAAATAGCAACACCTGCAATACTAGTTTCTTCGTCATCGGTTTTTAAATCATTTGGTTTTTCTACAGTTCCCATCCATCCAGATGCATTAATTTTAAAATAATCATTCGTTTTATCAATAAAATTCTCGTCTTTTACATTGGGAAATAGTAGTCTAAGATCTTTTTTCTCTTTGCCAAAAAAATAGACACTTTCCACTTTTGGATAGAAAAAATGTTTTTTTAAAGATACATTTGTTATATCTTCATAATTAAAAACAAGTTCAAATTGATACTTCCCATCAAAATAAGAAGAAGAAAACCGCTTTGCTATTAAATCATATAACGATTTTTTTGTTTTAGAATTTATGTTTCTTTTTAAATCTGACAATATAATAATAGTTCCCGATAGAGTAGGAATTTCTGGAGTAATTAAGGTTCGCTCCAATAAAATAGTAGGGTCATCAATATGATCAACTTGAACATCATAGGTGTTTTTATCACAGTATAGTTCTTCATAAGACAATGTCATTTTTTTCCAATTTTTATCTTCTATGCTTTTAGTTAAAATCGTGTACGAGTCTGAAAGACTAAACGCAGAAAATTTACCGATCCCCTTTCTTCCCATATAAGGACGTTTTTCCATATCATCTGGTTTTCTAACATTTTCGTCTTTTTCAAATCCAGATTTAGCATACCGTTCTGTCAACTCTTCATCAGTCATGCCTATTCCGTCATCAATAATTACCATTGAATTATTTTGAATAACTATTTGACACTTCTTTGCATAAGCATCCCATGCATTCGCTATTAATTCAGCAATCGCAGGAGGGTTTGATGTATATAAATTTTTTCCAAAATGTTTTACCGCACCTAATGACATTTGAAATTGTACTTTGTCAATCATATTTTTATTCTCCTAAATATTTTTTTATACTCTCGCCTATTATTTCTCCCAATCTAACGGGTACTGCATTTCCTATTTCTCTTGCCACTTCTTTTAAAGTAAAAGCTTTATTGGGATCAACAAATTGGTATTCAATGGGAAAAGTCTGGATCAGAGCACCCTCTCTCAAAGTTAACGCTCTATCTTGTTCTGGATGACCATATCTACCAGTACCATAACAATAAAACTGAGTAGTCATTGTTGGTGCAATTTTGTCCCATTCCATGCGACCATATACTGAAGCATATGTTTTACCACTTTCTTTTTTATGACAATTACATCTCAATTCTTCGGGCCAATCATACCAAGTTCCACCAGGTTTAGAAGACCTTATTCTTTTTAAATTTATATCGGACAACTTTGCTGTTTGGTGTAAAATATCGGTTGGACATATTTCTCCATTTCCTATAGGTGGTAAGTTTGAAATCGTATCTCTTACAGTTCTATAATTTTCTTTTGAATGAGTTTTTGCTATTAATGATATTTGTTCTTTAGCAGCTAATAATACAAATCTTCTTCTATTTTGAGGGATACCATAATCCGGGCAATATACTACTTTGTAATCAACTTTATAGCCGTTTGTTTCAAGTATATCAAGAAACTCTTTAAAAATTGAGGTTTTTCTAATTTCGGGCACATTTTCCATAGATATTATATCTGGAAGTATCCCCTTAACAAGTCTTCCAAACTCTAATAATAAATTATATTTTTCATCTTTTGATTGACTGTTTTTATACTTTTTTGTCATCTGAGAAAAAGGCTGACAAGGCGCACATCCTGCCAAAACTTTAATTGAATTATTAGAATATAATTCTTTTACCTCTTGAGGTGTAACATTTCTTATGTCTTTGCATATAAATTTGGCATGATTATTTACTTCATAAGGGTATTTGCAAATTCCGTCTATATCAAATCCTGCTTTTACATTTAACCCACTTTTTCTTAATCCGCAAGTTAATCCACCTGCACCACAAAACAAATCAATAACCTCAATGTTCATATTTTCACCCACAATTTATATATATTATATTATATCAAAGTTATTGCCGTTCTTCAATATTTGCCCTATATTGAGAAAAATATGATTAATCTCTATAATTTATCTCAACAATAAAGAAAAAATGGTTGCTCCTTTTTGCCAATAATAGTTATCTTCTTTTCAAGCATCGACTTATATTAGTCCGTAAAGTCTCTTCTCGATCGCTGATATGCGGATAAGAAAGTCCTTTCAAACAAGGAAAGCGGGCGGCCGGGTATTATTATAGATAAAAAAATAGAATTTATGAACCAAATGTTCAAGTAGTCAAGCCGGATGCTTGACGTCAGATAGACTCTATTAACCCGACTGGAACAGGCGGGTATTATCCCCTCCGGTTTGGAAAGAGCGTATCGACCGGAAAAACCACAAAGAAAAGCTTTCTAATTCTTTTTTACATATACATTATTTCTAATCTATATATATTATAGATGATCGACCGGACATATTTTTTTTAAAAGCAGACATATTTTTTTATTATCGGACATTTTCATTTGAAATAGTGGACATATTTTGAATTGATCGATAAAAAAAAGAAGATCCTTCCGGACCTTCTTTTCAAGACAAGCACAAAAAGAGGTATGCTATACCTCAATTTTTTTTATTTTTACCAACCATTTACCTATTTTACTTCGCCTATTATTCAACCTTGTTTACCACTTTTCCCATTTCCGCAAGGATGTCATGCCCTCTGATGATATGAGAGGAATTGTCATAACTGATGCAAGCCTCTTTCGCTTGTCTTAAGAGCTCCGGAGGCACGATATAGCCATATCTGGACCGGATCAAGTTACCTTTTTCTTTCAATCCTGCCGTTGATATTGCTTCTAAATCCTTTCGCTTCAGTATCGGTACCACATTCGGCAAATAAGCATCATCTGTTACCTTCTGAATGTCTTGTAAATAGGTTGGTATGTTCTTTTCAAAAAATTTGCTGACGTCATAATAGCGGCCTGTCATATGATAGATATAATAAACAAACATCTCGTTTTCATTTCGATATTTGCCCTTAGACAAGCCCAATCGTTCGTATTCTAAGTATTTCTCCTTTGCATGCCCAACGTCGCTCATGGGCCGTTTTAAAATGATTTTCTTTAAGCGGGATAAATATAATCCGGCTTTTTTGATAACGATCTCTCCTTCGGATCCTTGCGGGATCTTCTTGTCATTGACAAGCTTCATGACCTGTTTTAAAGCCACCGTATATGCATGATCCTTTAAGAACGGATCCTCCGGATCATAAACGCTCAACAGCCGATCTAAAAGTTCTTGATTGATTTTCAGTTCCCTTCTGTGTTTTTCCTCATCCGAAGCGATGATTTCTGCCTTCGTATTCCGTTCGATCGTGATGATTTCAAGCTCGGCTAACCAGCTTTCCATGCGTTGGAAGGTTCGATCACAATACGTATTTCCATACCCTGTTATCTTATTTCCTACCTGCTTTGTATTCAAGATTTCTTTGATTCGTTTTCGGGATATAAAGAATGCCTTTCCGGAACTGGATTTTTTCTTATTGAAATCCGCCAGAACTTGAAACAGTTTAACAAAGGATTCGGCGCCTCTTCCTTTTTCGGCCGGAGCAAAGAATGTTTCCAACTGAATACCGTTAAAGCGAATGCTCGGCTGATATTTATTTAAACAAAATTTCTTATTGTAGATCAAATCGATCATTCTTCGCTCCTCCTTTCTCATTTTTTAAAGGTTACAATCATGAAAGATTGCTGCTTATTGACTCATATCTCCTATTGTGCTAAAATGAAAGCACGTTAGAATTTGTCGATGACGATACACGGTTCAAAAAAATTCTGGAAGACCATCATTTGTTGGTCTTCTTTTTTCTTTTATAGCCATTTTTTTATAAAACGGACACGGTCTTTCCGTACCGTTTGTATTCAAAAAAACAGTGTCGGTAAGAATGATACACTTTCTTTCGCAGTAAGCAAAACAATCGCTTTTGTTTTGAGCGCATTTAACCAGTTTGACGTAGGCCATTTCGATCGTACTCCTTTTTTTAATTTAGGGGTGGTGCTACCCTCAAGTAGCACCACAGGACAAGGGTGAAGCATGAAAGCTTCCATCATAGCACGATTGATAGGGAAGTGTTTAAATCATGCTATGATGGAAACGATCAGCGATTAAGCTGACGGTTTCTTCTTTGAGGTGCTAGCCGATGTTTCCGTAACGTTGATTTTGATTTTGGAAACGGCTTCCTCGAAGATCTTCTTCAATTCGGTATTTTGAATCCGTTGGATCTCTTTTAACTGATCGATTTGGCGCATCGAGAAGATCTGTTCGTCATCATACGCTTCCTGATCCACCACTACAAAGTTTGAATCATCTTTTTTCGATACTGTTTTTTTATTTTCTTTAAGAACTCGGTTGACTTCTTTGTTAAAGATCCCATCACTGATTTGAACGACATAGACCAGTTGTTCTTTAGGTTGTTTCTCGGAAAATTTTGATGCGATAAAATCGATGACCGAAATAACCGTTGCCAATGTCGATCGATCGACGTTTTTATTGGTCAGTGATAGGTTATAAAGGCATGTTTTTAAGTCCCCGATGTCTGCATAATCCCGGTTACTGATTTTCAGTGTGTTAAATTTCATGAGCTAGTTTCCTCACAAAAAATCGTCGATTGTCGTTTGACGAATTCCTATTATTTGAAGCCATAGGATAGCCTCTTTGGCTTCTTCATCCGTCAAACTTCGGAATTCTTCCTCATCCGTTCCGACGATGATTACCGTTCCGACTATAATATCCCCGCTGGGTAGGATCAAATTCGGTTCCAGGCCTTTGAGCTTTCCTTCGTCATTGCAAAGTAAGACTTGTCCTTTCTCAAAGGGAACCATTTCCATCATTCCGCCAAGAATTTCTTGGTACGTCGTTAGATCAGCTTCGATTCCTTTGATAAACGGATCCTTTCCGGGTTCTTTAATGACGACATTTAATTTACTTTCCATCTTTCTACCATCCCTTATTTATAGTTCTTTTGTCTTTGTCTTCTATTACTTTCGAAACAGAAGCAACATCGCATTGTTCAATAATCTTTTGACTACGTAATCTTCTTCATTATCCGATTCTTTTGCATCATTGAAATACTTACCATAATCGCTGTTGGATCCGGCTAAATATTCAAATTGTTTTAAATAATCGGATCGAGTAATCGCCGGCATCTGGAATATGTAAAACTTAAAGCCTTTATTCTCTTCAAAAGGATGATTCAACCACGATGTGATAATTTCAAATTCATTCTCGAGTTGATCTATTGCATCGAGTCCATCAGCCCTTTGTGCTTCCATAATTGAGGTAACATGCAGGAATAAAAGATGGAGGATCTGAGCCGCTTCATAGTCTTTTAATTCTTTTAATGCTTCAAAATTTGTTTTCATCTTAACTACCTTCCTTTTTTATTTTTTTAAAGCTCGTAAGCTTTTAGTACCAATCAACCCGATTGTGGCAATTAAGATGGAATAGTTTAGAGTTGATTGGTATTAGAAGCTTGCAATCATAAGATTGCTGCTTGTTGACTTTTATTTTTCATTATGCTAGAATGATACCGTCCTAGATTTGGTGGAAACGATATACGGTTGAAAAATCATTTAAGGCTACTTTGTTAGCCTTTTTTCTTTTTATCTCGGATACTTTTATTTGTTTGGATCGTGTCCCTAGCTATTTGTTGACTTTTATTTTTCATTGTGCTAAAATGATAGCACGTTAGAGTTTGGACGGGAGCGACATACGGCGACTAAAAACTCATAAAGGCTACTTTGTTAGCCTTTTTCTTTTTATCTCAGATACTTTCATTTGCTTGTATCATGTTCCCGGCTATTTGTTGACTTTTATTTTTCATTGTGCTAAAATGATAGCACGTTAGGATTTGTCGAGTGCTGACATACGAGCTAATAAAAATCCATAAAGGCTACTTTGTTAGCCTTTTTCTTTTTATCTCGAATACTTTTATTTGCTTGTATCGTGTTCCCGGCTACTTGTTGACTTTTATCTTCCATTGTGCTAGAATGATAGCACGTTAGGGTGCAGGAAGAAATACCGGATGCCGACATACGGTGCTGAAAAAACCCATTTAGGGCTACTTTGTTAGCCTTTTTTCTTTTTAGAAACAATATTTTTATTTTCTTTAACTATCTTTCTTATAGAATGATTTCTTTTACCTGGTTTTAAAATGTGGTTTTCCACCTTTTCCAGATTCTTCTCATCCAGCATAACTCCTGTGTTTCGGAAGATCTTTCCCTGTTTAATAGGATTTCCACCGGCATCCGTGATCCGGATGTCTAGATCCACATAGACCGCTTGGCCGTTCTTCTCGACTTCTTCCCAGATGCCGGCCTCTTTTTTCTTCTTTCTGGATCTTCCATTCTCATCATTTTTGCCGTGCAGATAAACAACACCCAGTTCGTCGTTTCTATCTTTCAATACTACAACAGACTCTCTTTTATGATCCGTTACAAATTTAGGAAGTTTTTCATAGTTTGATAAGTTCGATACAATGACTGAGCCTTTTTTGACCGGTTTTTTATTTAGCTCATCAGACTTTGGATTGTTATAGGTTGAATACTGTTTTCTTTTCATTTTCGATTTTCCTTACTATTCTTTCCGGATCGCCCTTTTTCCGATCCATATTCCCCATACGATCAAAATGACCAATGCCACAAAGATCAGATATAAATACGTGCCGGATGAATCGACAAACATATTAACTTGTTCAGCTGAGATCTCCAGGCCGAAAATCTGGATCCCATTCAGTCGCCAAGCGGTAAGTACCACCAGACCGGACAGAATCAAACTGATTGTAATGATAATTTTGAATATAACGCTAATATACTTCATAGATCTCCTTTCTGTCTAAGGGCCGTTCGGTCGGGCAACCACAGGCCCTTAGAACAAAAAAATCCGGTTTGTTACCGGACACTTTTAATATTAAAATCATTGTTTTAGATCCATATTTTAAGTGCCCGATAATTGTGATCAAGGCACTTATTGGTTTGCGCTATAAGGATCGATAAGTGCCCTGATTCTTCTGATAGGAATTTTAATTCCTCTCCAACAAAAAAAGATACCGGCGTACTTATATTTCCTCCTTGAGTGTGTTATAATCAAAGTGTCGAAGTTTAATTAAATATTCACACTTTGGAAAAGTAGCGCTTTTCTCATTTTTTGTTGACAATGAGTACAACTATTAGTTATACCTGTTTTAAAAATACCACTTTTGGTTGTATTTGTCAACGACGATTATACAACTTTTGGTTATATAGGGGGTATTTTATGAATTTTAAGGAGAATTTAAAGGTCATACGAAAAAATTCTAATTACACACAGCAGCAACTGGCAGATTTACTTGGATTAACAAAGACTACTGTTGCAAATTATGAGCAGGGAATAAAAGAACCAAAATTGCACACTTTGGAAAAGTTAACAATTGTTTTAAAGTGTTCCTACGATGATCTTTTAAAATAAATAAAAAATCCTATCAGTAGTTACCAATAGGATAAAACAGAATATTTAATTAATTTTCGCAAAAAGTTCATATAATAGAAACATGTTTAAAAATTATAGACATTGGATAAGTATACTTTAATTTACAAGTCAAATAAAGAAAGAGGTATCCTTATGCAATCTAATTTTAAAACCACTATTTCATTAGAAGACGTATTTAGTCTGTTTGTCCAAAAAAACCAAGAATTCAAATCGATGGAACTTAATGCCCTTCTGAAACTTTATATACAAATTCAAGAAAGTAAAGTCCGACCGGATACGATCCGCATGTATCGAGATCATCTGGAAGATATGATCAACTTCTTCAATGCCTACGGAGTATATGAATCCAAGCATATCAACCAGGCCGTTATCGATCGTTATATTCGATACAGCCAAACGGTTGCTAAAAATAAGAATATCACGATCAACAAACGGATCGGTATTCTTACGGCGATGCTTAAAAGAACGGCTGAGGCCGGACTGATTACCATGCCTGAATTTAAGTTTCAGAAGTTAAAAGAAACACCGGCGAAAATCGAAGTCATTACGGCCGAATCCGTTAAAAAGATTCTAAATCAAATCGATTCGATGAAGTTATCCCACCAAGTCATGATTTATATTCTGCTTACAACCGGCATCAGGAGAAATGAAGTCGTTCATATCAAAACGCAAAATATCAACTTCAAAAATAAATCGATTTATCTGGATTTTACCAAAACCGGAAAACCGCGATTTTGTTACTTCGCCGAGAAGCTGGAAAAACTTCTGTTGCTTTTAATTGCCAAGAACAATCCGGACAATCCTTATCTGTTCCAAAGCCCCCACAAAGGGCATCTCCACATGGATAAAGGGACGGTTTCTTCGATGCTGAATAAACTTAAAAACGATTTGAATATCGACATCTTAAGTTCCCATCGATTCAGACACCTTTACGCAACCCAACTGCTTAGAAACGGAGCCGATATTTACTCTGTTAAAGAACTGATGGGGCATCAACGTCTGGAAATTACCCAGCGCTATATTGATTTCACCAACGAAGAAATCAAGCAAAACAATTTCAAATATAACCCACTCAAAAACTTTGAATAATTTCGATACCGTTCAGGGGTCGCTCCGTATATGAAAAATGTTATTTTCAAAAAAGAAAAAAGGTTGACGGAAAAGACAAAATTATCTTGTTCTATCAACCTAATTTCCTATTTAAAATTTAGAATTTGACCGTCCTAAATTTTACATTTTTACTGGAGCCACAGAACGGAATCGAACCGTCATCATATGCATGGCAAGCATAGGTACTAACCGTTGTACTACTGCGGCACTTTTAAAATGCAAAATTATTATAGCATAAGATAAAAAAAATGCAAGTCTTATTTTACTTTTTTTATATTTTTTGCATAAACAAGAGGATTGTGGGGAACCTATAAAACGTAACGAGGAGGACATTTATGCAATTAAAAGATTCAAAAACAGAAAAAAATTTAATGACGGCATTTACAGGAGAAGTTCAGGCACACGCCAAGTACAAATATTTTGCCGATCAAGCCAAAAAAGACGGTTATGAACAGATTGCCGAAATATTTCGATATACGGCCGAAAACGAATTACAACATGCTAAATTATGGTTCAAACAATTAGGTCTGTTATCAAATACGTTAGAAAATTTGAACACGGCCGCATCCGGAGAAAACTTTGAATGGAGTAAAATGTATAAGGAATTTGCTCAAACGGCCGAAGAAGAAGGCTTTACGCAAATTGCCAGATTATTTAAAGGGGTTGCCGATATTGAAAAACATCATGAAGAACGTTATTTGGCATTAATCCACAATGTTGAAAACAATGAAGTATTTGCCAAAGAAGGCGAAGTCGTATGGCAATGTCGAAATTGTGGTCAAATCCATTATGGAAAAGAAGCTCCTAAAGTTTGTCCGGTATGTGCCCATCAGCAATCGTATTATCAAATTTATCCTGAAAATTATTAACAGCCCCGATTTTTATCGGAGCTGTTTTTCTTCTTCTATTGTTTTTTCTTTAATGGCAACTTCCAACTGGTTAAACGGAATTTCAATACCGTTTCGATCGAAAGCGATCTTGATTTGTTCCGTTAAATAACGGGTTACCGGCCAATAATCTTTGGATTGACACCAAACCCGAACCAACATATTCATGGCCGAATCCCCATAAGAACCAACGGTAATATACGGAATCGGATCTTTAAAAATCGTTTCGTTATCTTCACAAACAGCGGCAATAATCCTTTTTGCCTGCTCAATATCCGTTTGATAAGCAACCGACATAATAACTTCGACCCGTCTGGTATCTTTAACCGACGTATTGACAATGACATTATTGGCAAGTTCCCCATTCGGAACATAAACCACTTTATTATCCGAAGTTACCAATGTTGTATAAAACATGTGAATGTCTTCGACTGTTCCCGATTCGCCGTTAGTTGTAATATAATCGCCAATACGAAACGGACGCATTACGATAATAATCAATCCGCCGGCAAAATTGGATAACGATCCTTGTAATGCCAAAGAAAGGCCGACACCAACAGAAGCAATCAATGCGGATATTGATGCCGTTTCAATTCCGATAAAAGCGACAAATACGGTAAAAACAAGAACCTTAATACTGATCCGAATGGCTGAAGTTCCCACTCTGGCAATCGTTTCATCCACTTGTTTTCGTTGCAGGCGTTTATACAACTTTTTTGTCAGCATATTGGTCAATTTAAATACAATAAATAAAACAATCAGTCCAAGTACCAATTTAAGACCGGTTGTCATACACCAATTCACCAAGGTATTCAATAATGCTTTCCAATCAATCGGTGTTGTTGTTTCTGCTAAAAACATAATTTCTAGTCATCCTTTCATAAAATCACATGATTTTTTGATATTTGCTTGATATTTATTTTATATACTATAAGTGTCTAAAAAAGACAGAAAGGAGTTAAAGTACAATATTATCAGTGTTGTCATAAAATCATACTCTCCCCTATACCCCCCTTACGATAAACACTGAATCCATTTAAAACCAAAAACTCTGGCCTTTTAGCCGAGGTGCGATAACGAAGGAAATATGTAAGGTGGCGGTGCAGCCGGAGGGCTGTGCCGCCGCTTTGCGTTGTCAGGCTGTTTTCTTCTTTCGGTTTTGCATACCGAGCCTGCCGTCGAGAGCAACGCAGTCCTCATCGGCTATATTGATAATGCCCGCAGCCTTGTAGTAAATCTCAATCTTCTGCTTTCTGTGGCCGCTGCTCTTGTCCGGAGCGTGTACCACGATTTTGTCAACCAGATCGTTCAGGATTTCCGCCGTAAGCTCCTCAGGATCGGTGTATTTGCGAACATTCTTCAGAAACTGCTGAAAGTCGTGCTGTTCCTGTTCGCCGCTGTCGATCAGCTCCTGCAAATCAAGAATCGCTGCTTTGACATCCTTCTGCTCCGTTTCATACTCGGAAGAAAGCTTGTCAAACCGTTCCGCCGACAGCCTGCCTGACACCATATCCTCATAGATTCGCTTGAACAGCGTATCCAAATCCTCATCCCGGCGTTTGAGCGTTACAATGTCTACCTTTGCCTTTTCAACGGATAATTTTCGTTCTGCGTTTGCTTTTTCCATTTCCTTTTTGACAAAGGACGCTTCAAACTGCTGGATATAGGACAACACGCTCTGAATGTGCCGGAACACAAGCCGATTCAGGGTAACTGCCCGAATATAATGCCCCGTGCATGTTCCCGTATTACTGCGGTAGTTGGCACAGACGAAAAAGTCCTGATTTGCTTTGAAAGCGTTTGCCGTGCAGTAGTGCAGCTTTGCCCCGCAGTCCGCACAGAACACTTTGCCCGAAAAGATACTGATTTTTCCCGTTGCGGTCGGGCGGCGTTTGTGTTTGCGGATTTCCTGTACCGTCTCAAAGATATGCCTGTCTACAATAGCAGGGTGGGTATCCTCAAATATCCGGCGTTTTTCCTTATCGTTCCACACACGCTTTTTGCTGCGGTAATTCTTAGAGGTCGTCTTGAAGTTTTCGGTATGCCCGATATATTCCAGCTTCTCTAAAATCCCCGCAACGGTTTTCTGTGCCCATTTGTACGGCTCGGCAGGAAGCAGTTTTCCATCCTTCTGTGCCTTGTACGCCGTTGGAGTCAGCACTTTTTCCGCTTTCAGCTTCTTAGCAATCTGCGTAGGCCCAAGCCCGTCATAGCACAGCTTGAAAATATACCGCACAGTTTGCGCCGCTTCTTCGTCAATCAGCCACTTGTCCTTGTCTTCGGCATCCTTAACGAATCCGAATGGCGGATTGGTAGTCAGGTGCTTTCCGCTTTCGCCCTTCATTCGGAAGGTGGATTTGATTTTCTTGGCGGTATCTCTGGCATAGAGTTCATTGCAGAAGTTGCGGATCGGCGTCATATCAAATTCCGTTTGTACGGCGGAATCTACATTGTCGTTGACAGCGATAAACCGCACATCATTTTCGGGGAATACAATATCGGTGTACATCCCGACCTGCAAATAGTTTCTGCCAAGCCGGGACATATCTTTGACGATAACCGTTCCTACCTTGCCGCTTTCAATCAACTGTTCCATTTCCCGGAAAGACGGACGGTCGAAGCTCGTCCCGGAATAGCCGTCATCGACGAAAAATTGCAGATGTTTGAAGCCGTGCTTTCTCGCATATTCCTTTAACAGCGCCTTTTGGTTGACGATACTGTTGCTCTCGCCCTCACGCCCGTCATCTTGACTTAACCGGCAGTAGAGGGCGGTGATTTTGTTCTGTTCTGATTGTCTGTTGTTCAAAGTAACTCCTTTCCGACAATCGGATACAGTATATTGCGTAATTGCAGTATACCATATCCGAAGTCTTAATTCAACGCTTTAAAGCGATAACTTCTATCGTTCCTGTCTGAATCTGTATCCGAGTTTCCGGATGATGGTGTTAAGCAAAAATTCGTCGCTGTCAGAATTGAACAGGCCGGAAACCTCATATTCCGTGTTGCCGTCTTTTACCGTAAAGTCCATATCCGGCGGAATACGGCAGAGCTTTTTGACCGGTCTTTTTGTATCCATAACAGCAGGACGGTTTAAAATCCTGTCAATCTCAGGACGCTGTTTTTCTAACCTTGCAAGGATTTCCTCCAAATCTCTTTCTCTGTTTGTCATCGTGCGTCACGCTCCTTTCGCTGTGGTTTTCTGTTCTGTTCGGCTTCTTTCGCCCTGTATTCGTTGGCATAAAGTAAATCGGTTTTCTCCTGTATTTTAATTGACCGTTCCTCAATGCCTTTGTTCAGCTTCAACTGTTTCCTGAGTTCCGTTATCCTCTCCGTAACGCCTGACTTTTCCTGCCGCAGCGTTTCTTTTTCGGCTGGTGAGGCCCGGCGGATTTTGTTTTGCAGCTTGGTGCGGTAAGCGATCAGCTTATCCATTTCGCCCTGCAATCTCTCCCTATCCGCATACAGATCGTCAAAGGTTTCAATGCCGTATTTGCTCATATACCGCACCTGTTCGGACAGCTCCTCCAGCTTTTTCAAATCTTCCTTGAGATAGGGGCTTGTGGGGCGGTAGGTGGTTTTCTTTGGCAGAACGCCTAATAAATAACAGTAGTGCAGATACAGTCTGTAGATGTGGCTTGTCTTTTGAAACGGCTTGAACCAGTCCCGCAGGCTCTGCGGCATTTGAGGCGGATAGGTGATTGTCGCCCTTCGGTTTCCAAAGGAAGCGTAAGCGCCCATTGTCCTTTGGATATGTTCAGGCGTCCATCTTTCGTCAAGGGTATCCAGCCTTGTGAAATGCGCATACTGCGGCAATCGTATCTTCCAATGCCTGCCGGTAAAGTCGGTAATATATCCTTTCCGCCGCAGATATTCCTCCATATAATAGGGGCGGCGGCTGAAATTGATGGCTTCTTTTACATCTTCCCGGTAAACATTGTACCTTGTCGGCTTGCCGCTTTTCTCATCCAGCCATACCTGCCTTGACGGCGCTTTATGCGGATTTTCGATAACCGACAATCCGTGCTCCCGGCAGATCCGGTCGGATACCTCACGGAGTTTTCTCTGCTCTGATTTGGAATAGTTATATTTCTTCCCGTCTAAAAAGGAAACCGAATTGAAGCAAAAATGATTGTGCAGATGGTCTTTATCAAGGTGGGTAGTGACGATGATTTGATACTTATCTCCCCACATTTCCTTTGCCAACTGCAAGCCGATTTGGTGCGCCTGTTCGGGTGTGACTTCGCCGGGCTTGAAGCTTTGATAACCGTGCCATGCGATATATCCGTTTTCCTTGCCGTACTGCTTTTTCGTTAAAATCATCTGCTGCAAGGCAATCTCTTTGAGGCAGTTGACAGCCGAAACATATTCGCCCTGTTCGGTCGCTTCGGGGCGGCTGACATAGGAAAATATATCCCACAACGGCTGTAAGTTAGGATTATCCGTCCTTGTTTTTTCAGGATTTTCTACATAGGCAATCAGGTCTTTCAGTCTGCCCTCAATGTGCCAAAGGCTGGTGGTTGCCATTATGCCACCTCCTGTAAATCGAGAATCAGACCTTCGATTTCTTTGCAGATTTCCAAAGCAGACGGCTCGTATTTGCTACATTCTTGAAAGCTGTTGTAAACATCATAGAGGGCATTTAACAGTTCCCAAAACTCTTTTTGGGGTTGTGGCTTGGGCGTTTTGCCTTTGCAAAGCTGGCGGATCAATGCCGATTGAGACAGCCCGCACGCTGCTGCACAGCGCTTTAGTTTTTCATTTTCTTCTTCGGATAAGCGTACCTTGATACGCACTTTTTTATCGCTTTCTTTATTCAAAAATATCATCTCCATTCTTGTGTTTTAGCTTCTTTAGCAGGGTCATAGGGCGGCACGCCCTGAGTCAGTCCGCACGCCTTTAGGGTGCGGATTGGGATTGTGGGGGCCACAATCCGATGCTCGTTATCCCTGTGGACACACTGTCTCTCCTATTTTTGCCGGTCTGCCTGAATGTCGTTTTTCTGTTCCTGCCCCGGAGTCTCACCGCAGCGTCGTTTCGCTCTCTCTGCTCACGCAAAAGGTCTTGGCAAAATCATATCCCATCCAGCCGGTCATTCAGTTGTAACCGGCTTTCGGGCAACAAAAAAAGCCGGCACACAAATGCGTACCGACTTCCCGCAACAGGATAGACTTATCCCTTGCGGTGGTGGCTTCACATTCATGTAACCGGCTTTGAAATTCAAAGTCGAAACTATCCTTTACACTTTTCCGACTGCCGACAGTCCAAAGCAGTTTCAGAAGCGGCGGTACTTTCTCTTAGCATACCGCAAGCGTTGTCCGGCTGAAAGCCGTCTCTCTCACTCTAATGTGAAGAATGATATTCAGTTGTCGCTCTCTTTTTAGAGTGCTTTATTATACATCGCAGAACAAGTATTTGTCAAGTTTTCCCGTAAAGTTATGAATAACTTAGACGAGAGAGGGGAATAATAATTATTTTGCGCCTAAGTAGGCAAAAGCACCGTTCTGTTACGGTGCTTTTGCTGCACTTGAACCCTTGAGGATCATCCAATCCCGAAAAACCGCTCAAAAAATGCTTTTAGCTTGTCAATCACACCTTGTTTCTTTTCCGCACGATTTCCGCCGCCAAAACGAGACATTGGGGGAAGAAGCTTGTCAATGGCCGTGCCGCTCGTTTTAACAGAGCCGTCACGAAAAGATGCTTCGATAAACTTTCTCGTTTCCGCATCTTTCAGATTTTCCTCTCGGATGATAGCGGAAAGCTGCCGCTCCTTTTCTTCTGCGACAAAGGCCCGCCATTCCAGCATCACATCGTCTACATCGTTGATACCGGCGATAAAGGTTTCGATAAGCGCCTTTTTGCTGCGCAACTCCGGGCTGGCGTCCACAGCCTTACGGATGGTAATCAAGACTTCTTTGTCGTCGCAGTGGGAGTCGTGATACTTTTTGACCAGCATCAGGATATAGTCGATGTTGATCTCGATCTGTTTAATCAGCTCAATTTCAAAGACAATATCGTCGGTAATATCCTCTTTTTCCCCTGTAGGCCTGCGGTTTTTCCATTCATCCCGAAGGTCTTGATACCTGCCGAGATAATCCTGCAAGTCCCGTTCGGAAAGGATTTCATTTCCTGCAAAATCATCAAAGGAGGTCAGCAGGTTGCGCATACGAAGGATAGCGCCGAACAGGACAATAAATTCCCGCTGTTTTTGTTCCCCGATGATGCGTTCCTCCGTAAGCGGGAACTTCTCGGTTAGTTCCTCAATCATGTTGGCATAACCGGGATGGTATTTTCCATCCCCATCTTCATAACCGAAATAGTAATCCTTATAGCCGCGCATCAGCACGATGCCGCCGGCGTTTTTGTCCCCAAAAAGAGAAATCGCGTCGTCGGTGCGCTTTTGCAAATTACGGAAACAGACAATATTGCCAAAGGTTTTGATGGAGTTCAGAATGCGATTGGTGCGGGAATAGGCTTGAATCAACCCGTGCATCTTCAGGTTTTTATCCACCCACAGCGTGTTGAGCGTGGTGGCGTCAAAGCCGGTCAGGAACATATTGACTACAATGAGAAGATCCAGCTCCTTATTCTTCATCCGCAGGGACACATCTTTGTAGTAGTTTTGAAACTTGTCCCCGTCGGTGGAATAATTGGTATGGAACATTTCGTTGTAATCCCGGATGGCTTTTTCCAGAAAATCACGGGAGTTCGCATCAAGGGCAGACGTGTCCTCTGGGTTTTCCTCGTCCAGAATGCCGTCCGTTTCCGCCTCATTTGCGCCGTAGCTGTAAATCAGCGCAACCTTGAGCCGCCGCTGCGGCGTTTCCGCCATCTGGCGCTTGAATTCCGCATAATACAGCTTTGCCGCCTCTACAGAGGAAACCGCAAAAATGGAATTGAAGCCGCTGACCCTCTGCTTCTGCTTGATTTCCTCAATAGCGGCCTTGCCGCTGGCAGATGCCACATCGGCAATATTTTGCAGTACACTGAAGGTATAGGTCTTACTGCCACGATAAGTTTTCTGGTCAAAATGGGTCAGGATATAGTCGGTCACCAGACGGATACGCTCCGGCGCTGAAAATGCCCGTTCCCGATCGATGTCCCAAACCTCTTTGTCGTCAATATCCGGCTCCATATCCATGGTTTTGATGTAGTCCACTCGGAATGGAAGCACATTTCGGTCATTGATGGCGTCTACAATGGTGTAGGTATGCAGCTGGTCGCCAAACGCCTGCTCTGTTGTTCGTAAAGTTGGCTTTTTACCGACTCCGGCATTGACGGCAAAGATCGGCGTGCCGGTAAAACCGAACAGGTGATACTTGCGGAAATACTTGGTAATGGCAAGGTGCATATCGCCAAACTGGCTGCGGTGGCATTCGTCAAAGATGATGACCACATGCTTGTCAAAAACCGCGTGCCCGGTATTCTTTTTGATGAAGGTAGCCAGCTTCTGAATGGTGGTGATGATGATTTTTGCACCATCGTCCTCCAACTGGCGCTTGAGGATGGCGGTAGAGGTGTTGCTGTTGGCCGCGCCTTTCTCGAAGCGGTCGTACTCCTTCATGGTTTGATAATCCAGATCCTTGCGGTCTACCACAAACAGCACCTTGTCGATAGAATCAAGCTTAGAGGCAAGCTGCGCCGTCTTAAAGGAAGTCAGCGTTTTGCCGCTGCCCGTGGTGTGCCAGATATAGCCGCCGCCCGCAACCGTGCCGAACTTTTTATAGTTGTTGGCGATCTCAATACGGTTTAAAATGCGTTCGGTGGCGACGATCTGATAGGGACGCATCACCAGCAGCATATTTTCCGAGGTAAACACGCAGTAGCGGGCTAAGATATTCAGAATGGTGTGCTTGCAGAAGAAGGTCTTGGTGAAGTCCACAAGGTCAGGGATGATCCGGTTGCCGGCATCCGCCCAAAAGGAAGTAAACTCAAAGCTGTTGCTGGTTTTCTCCTTTTTCACCTTGTGGGAATTGGCGTCCTTGATGTGGTTAAACCGGGTGGTGTTGGAATAATACTTGGTATTTGTGCCGTTGGACACAACAAAAATCTGCACATACTCAAACAGGCCCGAAGCCGCCCAAAAGCTGTCCCGCTGGTAGCGGTCGATCTGGTTGAACGCCTCCCGGATGGGTACACCCCGCCGCTTGAGTTCAATATGTACCATCGGCAGGCCGTTGACCAGAACCGTCACATCATAGCGGTTGTCGTGGGCCGCGCCCTCCTCTTTGGAAACGACGTATTGGTTGATGACCTGCAAGCGGTTGTTGTGGATGTTCTTTTTATCAAACAGCGTGATGTTTTTGCTGCTGCCGTCATCCCGGCGGAGCACCTGCACAAAGTCCTCCTGAATGAGCCGGGTCTTTTCCACGATGCCGTTTTTGGGGTTTGCCAGCACCTCGCTGAAAAAACGTCCCCATTCCTCATCGGAAAACCGGTAGCCGTTCACCTCTTCCAACTGAAGGCGCAGGTTGTCCGCCAAATCTTTTTCCTTATGTATCGAAAGGTATTCATAGCCCAGTTCCCCCAGCAGGCGGATAAACTCCCGCTCCAGCTCCGCCTCGCTCTGGTACGCCTCCGAGCGTTTGGCCTGAGGCTTGTATTCCGTTACAACGGTGCTTTCATTCGACTGAGCTACGATATTAAAATACGGCATTGGTTAAGCCCCCTTTACAATAGCAATAACTGCAATAATAATTGAAGCAAGAGAAGTAACAGAAGCAAACAAACCGAAAAGATAATTACGGTCTTTGATTTTATCAACTTCCAGTCTTATGATACGGAAAATACAGGACAACAGAAAACAGACCAATGCAAAAAAGACGAACCCAATTATTTCAAAGATACCCAACGATTTAATAGTGAAAAATCCGGGGTTAAATATAGCAAATATGAGAGCGATTGAAAACACAAAAGATAATGCCTGTAAAATACCGAAAAACACAGTTAAAAGTTCCTGCAAAAAAGCCACAGACAATCTGTCGCCTGAAAGTTTTTTCTTGCGGATAAACAACAGCGTCAAAACCATACGAATTCTATTAAAAATGACTCTGATATTGCGCCATAATTTATGTTTAATTCGTGAAAAATCCTGATATCCTAAACTTTTTTGCCATTCTAATCTTTTCTGTTCCTCTAATTCTTGCCTCTTGCTCTCTTTTATTTCCTCAGCTTCAATAATGGCATTTGCAATTATATGTTGAATTTTTTCCGCACTCATATTTTCCGGCAAGCTGATATTGACAGATTGCGACGGATTTGAAGCAATGTTCTGTTTTGATTTTTTCTTGTTTCTGATTTTTCCCATCAGCTTGTTTTCTCCTTAAAAGTTAATAGCTTGTCCCTATAATATTCGTATTGTTTTTTGCGGGCTTCAATTTCAGCGGGCAGGCCGCTGGTGAGGTCGTTGCACAGCGCGTCAAAACGGTCGAGGATGGCAACGATGCGGGCTTGTTCTTCAAGCGATGGAATAGGAATTGTGATATTCTCAATAACAGACCTCCCTAAACGCGGAACACTTGCCCGGCGCACTTTGGAATTAATATATGAACGCTGACAAATGAGCGCATAATAGACATAGCGACTATTTAAGTTTTCCGGGCAAGTAAGATAATAGCAATCATCAGCCGCCCAAAAATCAACCGGGCTATATCCAATTTCGCCCGCTGCGCCTGCCGCAATAATGAAAGTTGTATTAGCTGGACAGTTGCTTTTTTCATAATAGCCCAATGGTGCCATGCTGTTCTGAAAAACAGGGTATGCGCCATCTGTATTCAGCTGATTTCTCACAACACGAACGCCTCTTGAAATTGTTACAATATCGCCTAACTTTTTATATTCTGCGCTCGTAAACCACTTGACAGCGCGGCAAAGGTCAGTTATCCTTGTCTGTCTGTCAAACATTGTTGCGTTTGCGTCATTGAATGTCAAGAGTAAATCTCGATAATACTCATACTGCTTCCGCCTTGCGGTAAGCTCTGCGGTAAGCTCTGCGGTAAGCTCTGCGGTAAGCTCTGTGAAATTGTCCAGAATCCGGACAATTTCACGCTGCACCGGCAGCGGGGGGACAGGGATGTATAGTTTCTCAACTGTAGATTTTGCCAATGCGGGAATTCCAGCACCGTATTGGCACTCCTGCAACTTATATTCTTTTGACTTTACAAAATGATAAAGATAACGGTTTAAAACAGTATCTTTTGGAATAAGCACATAGCAATGTGCACCTGCCCAAAATTTAGTCGTTATCCAATTAACAAATCCAGCAGATGCCCCACCTTGAGATATTGTTATCTTATTACCATCTTGATTATATTGCTCAATATATCCAGAAGGACCAATACCGCCGTTGATAACAGGATAACTTCCTTGATTATTCATGTCTGCTTTGTTAAATTGAATTCCCTTCGTTATGTCACATACTTCTATTAATTCAACGGATTTTACTCCGTTGGGGCAGATTTCTTGAACCATTTTTTCAAGTTTTGTCATCTATTTCACCTTCTTGCTTAGGGTCTACGGGTACACTGATGTTATATACTGATGCCACAGTATTTACCATGAGGGGATATATAACATAATCCCACGGTAACAGCTTGATAAGATGTGGGATATTTTCAGCTCGAATTACTTCAATTCTCATGTGATTCAAAAAGACCACATATTGTATTTCATCTTTGAATTGATAAATGTATTGTAGTAGATTTTTATCCCGGCTGAGCCGATATTCCTTGAATTTTTCTTGTTCTCGCATATCTCCCTGTGACATCCCATCTATCCAATCCTGGTAGACATTTTCACACATTGCCAAGGCAAATTCAGGGTATTCAATCATAAACATGCCAATCTGTTTTGAGCCAGTATACTTTGCATAACTTCCCATATGGTGTTCCCAGTTATGCTTAAAAGAATCAACTAAAAATTCATAAGAGTGCGTGGGGTTCGTAAATGCCCATGACTTCGAGCGCACCGCATCAAAACTTGGCGTTTCATTCCATTCTTCTTTTAGCTTTTCAGTATCAGCATCCACTTTGCGCCGAAACTCATTTTCTTTTTTGGTATGCTTAGCACCTTTCTTTGTTACGGCAGATGAAGTCACCTGAAAATGCTCAATAAATCCATTTTCAAATATAAAATCGGGGAAACGGCTGGCATCGGGATTCGGTTGCGCCACTTTTAAAACACTCTCAAATTCTTCACGGTCATTTTCTAGCAAACCGAAGTAGGATTTGTGGCAATCAGAATTAACAAGCCAGATTCTATCTTTCTTGAACTCATCAGTTGATACATCTAAATATGTTTTATGTGTAAATGGATTTTGCATAGGTTGCCCATTCTTGCAAAACACCATATCCTTGACAGCATTTAAGCAGCTTAATTCACAATCACCACGCATGGTTATCCCTCAATCTCCTTAATAATCTTATCAATCTCCTCCCGCAGCACCTGCTCCCGTGCTACGATTTCCGCAATCTCGGCGTTCAATTTCACAATATCGATCTTTTCCCGGGTGTCCTCCTGCTCCACATAGGTGGAAACAGACAGGTTATAGTTGTCCTGTTTACTGCCCACCTCTTCATTGGGCACCAGGCGGGAAAAATATTGCTCGTCTTTCCGCTGAGCTACCGCCGAAACAATGCGCCGGATGTTTTCCTCAGACAGGCGGTTATTCTTCGTCACCTTCACAAATTCTTTGGAGGCGTCCACAAACAGGATGGCGTTGTCCGTCTTGCTCTTTTTCAGCAGCATAATATCCACTGAGATGGTGACGTTGAGGAACAGGTTGGACGGCAATTGGATAATCGAGTCAATGTAGTTGTTGTCTACCAGATATTTGCGGATTTTCTGCTCTGCGCCGCCCCGGTACATAATGCCGGGAAAGCAGACAATCGCCGCCGCACCGTTATTCGCCAGCCACGCAAGGCTGTGCATAATAAACGCCATATCGCCCTTGGAGGCGGGGGCCAGCACCCCGGCGGGGGAGAAACGGGGGTCGTTGATGAGCAGTGGGTTTTTATCCCCCTCCCACGGCACGGAAAAAGGCGGATTGGATACAATCAGCTCAAAGGGCTGGTCGTCCCAATGCTGCGGGGAGATCAGCGTATCCTCCCGCACGATGTTGAATTTGTCAAACTCAATGTTGTGCAGGAACATATTGATGCGGCAGAGGTTGTAGGTGGTCAGGTCAATCTCCTGCCCGAAAAATCCCCGCTCGATGTTGTCCTTGCCCAGCACCTTTTCCACCTTCAGCAGCAGCGAACCGGAGCCGCAGGCGGGGTCATAGACCTTGTTGACCCTTGTTTTCCCGATGGTGCCCAGCCGGGCCAGTAGTTCGGAAACATCCGCCGGAGTAAAATACTGGCCGCCTTTCTTGCCCGCGTTGGCGGCGTACATGCTCATCAGGTATTCGTAGGCGTCGCCGAACAGATCGGGGTTGATACCTTCTGTATCGAAAAGCGGCATCTGCGCCACCCCGTCCAGCAGTTCGGCCAACACCTTGTTTCGCTTGGCCACCGTTTCTCCAATGGATTTGCTGTTCACGTCGAAGTCGTCGAACAGCCCGGCAAAGTCATTTTCCGCATCGCCGCTGGCGGCGCTGCTCTCAATATGGGCAAAAACGCGCTCCAGCGTTTCGTTCAGGTTTTCGTCCTGATCCGCACGGGCGCGGACATTGCAAAACAGCTCGCTGGGCAGGATGAAAAAGCCCTTTTCCTGCACCAATCCCTCACGGGCAGGCTCGGCGTCTTCATCCGATATCCTGGCATAATCAAAGTCATGATTCCCGGCGGCGTGTTCTCCCTCGTTGACATAGGCGGCGAAGTTCTCCGAAATATAGCGGTAGAACATCGTCCCCAGCACATAGGACTTAAAATCCCATTCCGCCACATGGCCAGCATGAACCAGATCAGTTGCAATTTTATAGATACGGCGGAACAGCTCGTCCCGCTCCTGATTTGTCTTAATATCCGCCATTGTTGTTACTCCTTCTCTCTCATCCATTCTGATTCGATTTCTTCAAAAGGAATCGCCTTTCCCTCGCAAAATGCTTTGATTTTCTTCATTGCTGTAATATTGGGCTTGGTTTTTCCATTTTCCCACCGGTTAATGGTTCCCACCGACACATGGAGTTCTTTTGCAAAATCCTCTTGGGATAAAAGCGCTTTCTTGCGCATGGTTCGCAGCAGTGCATGTAGTGCCATTGCTCTATCGTTCTCCTTTCAGAAGACTACCGCTATTATAACATAAACCTATCATTTTCTGCAACATCTGCATCATTCCGCCTGCTTTTATCTGTTGAAGAAACAATTTTAAACTACCTAAAAAGAAAAGCTGCCGTCGCTTGACAGCAGCTTTTCCAAAAATAGAAATGTTATCTATAGATCAATTCCGCATAGACAATCTCCCGTGCGGCATTTCGGATGTTATTCATCTTTTGTACCCATGCCATTTGATCGATCGCCTTGAGGGATTCTGTAACACCGTTGCGTCGGGCCATTTGCTCTACCAGCCGAAAAAACATAGTTTCAGCCTGTTCGTCAATATCCGCAAGATAGCTTCTCAGTTTACCGCTTGTGAGCAGATTCGTATAGAGGACTTTACGATGCTGTTTGAGATACCGCAAATGCCGCTGTCCCCATATACCTATAGGCTTATTTTCTTCAATGGGCAGAGTGAGATTGGGCAAATAATAGTCGCCTTGCAACGTGTAAGTTCCGCCCATTTGTTCAAACAATGATTTCATTGCAGTTTCCTCCAAATTCAGTTTTAGATTTTCTGCAATATACCGCACCGATTGTCTTCACCACTTGTTTTCAAAACCTTCGTTACGGAACCTCATCATTTGCTGGAGTTTTATTTTTTTGGTTTTAACACTTGAATGCCACCCATGTAAGGCCATAATACTTCCGGAAGATCAACACAACCGTCTTCATGTAAATGATTTTCCAAAAGTGCAATCAACATCCGTGGAGGAGCCACAACCGTATTGTTTAAAGTATGAGCAAAGTAATTGGACTTTTCGCCTTTGATCCGAATTCCCAAACGACGGGCTTGTGCATCGCCTAAATTAGAACAACTACCTACTTCAAAATATTTCTTTTGACGTGGAGACCATGCTTCCACATCAATACTCTTTACTTTCAAATCGGCCAAATCCCCGCTGCAACATTCCAAAGTACGGCATGGGATTCCCATCGAAACGAATAGTTCCACGGTATAAGTATACAGTTTCTTAAACCATTCCATGGAATCTTCGGGTTCGCAAACTACGATCATTTCCTGTTTTTCAAATTGATGAATGCGGTAAATTCCCCTCTCCTCAATTCCGTGGGCTCCTTTTTCTTTTCTAAAACAAGGAGAATACGACGTAAGCGTATACGGAAGTTGTTCTTTAGGCTGAATGGTATCAATAAAACGGCCGATCATCGAATGCTCGGATGTTCCGATCAAAAACAAATCTTCGCCTTCGATTTTATACATCATCGAATCCATCTCAGCAAAAGACATAACTCCGGTTACCACATTCGAGCGAATCATATAAGGCGGGATGCAATAAGTAAAACCTTTGTTAATCATAAAATCCCGTGCATAACTTAAAACAGCCGAGTGCAGTCTGGCGATATCCCCCAACAAATAATAAAAACCGTTTCCGGCAACGCGGCGGGCCGCATCCAAATCGATTCCACCCAACCGTTCGATAATGTCTAAATGATACGGAATATCAAAATCAAACGTTCTGGGTTCTAAAAACCGTTCGACTTCCACATTTTGACTGTCATCTTTACCGATTGGAACCGATGGATCGATGATATTGGGAATAACCATCATTCTTTTCTTCAATTCCTGTTCTTTTTCAGCCAGTTCTTTTTCTATAACCGTTATCCGTTCATTGATCGAAGATACTTCTTGTCTCATTTTTGTAGCTTCTTCGATTTGCTTTTCTCTCATCAACTGTCCGATTTTCTGACTGTCTTGGTTTCTTTTTGCCCGCAATACTTCCGTTTCCTGTTTCAATGCACGGATGGCTTTATCAAGAACAAGTACCTCATCCACCAAAACCAACTTCTCGTTTTGAAATTTTTTAATAATATTTTCTTTTACCAATTCCGGATTTTCTCTTACGAATTTTAAATCTAACATTTCTATCTCCTCCAAATAAAAACGTCCTTAGAAATCAATCTAAGGACGAGTTTTCCCGTGGTACCACCTTAATTCCGTAATTTCTTACGGCACTTTTTTCTTTTAACGCGGAAAAGCGTTCCTCATCCGAGGTAGATTCATTAACTGTTCTTGTTCGGTTCGCACCATCCACCGAATCTCTTAACCGAATCATTTAATTACTGATCCTCTTCTTTTGAGTTTTCTATTTCATTGTTGACCGTTTTTGCCTGATCTTCGGATTTGATCCAAAAATAAGCAATCGCGGCACTGACCACAACAATGGCTACGACAATGATAAACGTCACATACCAACGTTCCCATGCCGAGTAAGACCATATGCCGTAAACCAAACAAGCAATCACGGCATACATCAAGGCAATGCAGATATTGACATAGTGATCTTTCAATTTTTTAAGCATTCCATTATCACCGAACCTTTTATTTATTATACCATAAAGCATTGAAAATAAAAGTATTCTTTTTTATTTTAATTTAATGGGATTAACCGTTCCGTCTTCGTTGGGGTGTTCATCCAAATAGTGGCGGATTTTTTCGGGTACACCCGATTTTAATCCCGGTTTACATAAATTAAGACTTTCAGCCGTTTGACTGACAATAGCCTCAGCATAACCCGCACATCCCGGATAACCACAAGCGCCGCAGTTGGCATTCGGTAAAATCGCCGATATATCTTCTACACGAGTGTCCGGTTTGACATAAAGAACTTTGGCGGCAACGGCCAAACCGAAACCAAGCAAAACACCCAGTCCGGCCAAAATAGCAACAGCAATAATTATTTCCATACTTAGGATTCCTCCTTTTGGGTTTGTTCCAAATCTTCTTTTATTTTCTCCAACATTAATTTTTCATGGATCCGACATTCTTTTTGATTGCATTGCATACAAAATTCGTCGGTTATATCCAGTTTTTCGCATCCTTTTGGTACCGGTGTTCTTTTATTTAACACATACGTAACAACAAACAAAACCACCAAAAGCACCAACAAAACGATCGCAAGCGTAAGATAAGGTTCCATATTATCCGATCATTCCCGTTAAGCCTAAAAACGCCAAACTCATTAAAGCAGCGGTTGCTAAAGCAATCGGAATACCTTTAAAGGCTCTTGGTGTATTGGCTGCATCCAACCGATAACGAATACAGGAGAAAATATAAATCACCAGCGCAAAACCAAGACCTGTTCCGATGGCTTCGGCCATAGAAGCCCCAAACGACAATCCTTGAGAAGAATTTCCCTGTGCCACCCCCAGCACGGCACAATTGGTCGTAATCAAAGGCAGATAAACGCCCAGTGCCTTATAAAGCGACGGGGAAAATTTTTTAATAAACATTTCCACCAATTGCACAATAGAAGCAATAACCAAAATATAGGTAATCGTATCCATGTAGGCAATCCCACACACACTTAACAATTGGTAAATCGGCCAACAAATCGCGGCAGCCAAGACGATTACAAACGTAACGGCGATGCCCATTCCCAAAGCGGAAGACGTTTTTTTGGACACACCCAAAAACGGACAAACCCCGTAAAAGCGCGACAGTGTAACGTTATTAATCAGCATCGCATTGGCGATTGCCAGAAAAAAAGCAACAATCATATTCCAAACCATCTTATTTTACCTCCTGTTGTTTTTTAGCAGCCATTTCCAACGCTTTTTTTGCTTTTAATTCTTCGATTTTTGCTTTTTGAAGCGCCAGTTTCTTATCTTCCTTGCGGTTCTTATAAAAAGCCATAACCGCCAAAATCAACGCAAGAGTCAAAAATCCACCAGCCGGAAGAACAAACAATTTAATGGCATAATCGGCAAGCGGTGTCCATGATACATGCGGTAAAAAAGTGAAGTAAACACCAAACGACAATCCGCCGGTACCGAGTAATTCTCGGATAATACCCATGATACAAAGCGCCATGGTAAACCCGATACCCATTCCCAAACCGTCTAACAAAGAAGCAAGCGGTCCGTTTTTAGAAGCGAAAGCTTCGGCTCTACCTAAGATAATACAGTTGACAACGATTAACGAAATAAATACACCCAAACTTTCGTACAATTCCGGTAAAAAAGCTTCTGAGAGCATTTTGATAATGGTTACAAAGGTAGCAATAATTACGATGTAACAAGGAATTTTCACCTCGGCTGGAATGATCTTGCGCAACAACGAAATCAACACATTGGAACCGACCAAAGTCAAAATAACCAAAATTCCCATACCGAACGCCGACTCCAAGGATTTGGTGGTTGCAAGCGTCGGACACATACCCAAAAGACCGACTAAAACCGGATTTTCATTGATGATTCCCGCTAAAAAAACTTTTAAATTCTTAGATTTTTGTTTTTTTACTGTTTGCTCCATTGCTACATACCTCCTCTAAGATGATCAAAAGCCTTTAAAACCAGTTCCTGAATCAACCGGGCCGAATACGTAGCCCCGGCGGTTACATCCGTATTTTTATCCGATAAATCCAAATTTTGAATTTGTTCGTACGTCATGCCTTTTTTATATTGTGTGTTCAAATGGGTTTCGGCTTTATCCCCAAACGATTGACCGTTGTTAATAAATCGTACCCCCTGCAATGTTCCATCTTGATTGATTCCAATCAATAATTGAATCGTACCATACCGATTTTGGCCTTCGGCTACATATAAATAGCCCAATAACGTGGAAGAAGAATTGTTAACAGTCGTTTTTTGCGACAATCCTTCGGTTAACCCCGTCGTTTGTACGGTCGAAGTCGATTGGTTATAAGCGTAAAACAATTCTTTGCTCAATTCGTCAATCAAGGCTTCCGTCGGCTGATTTTTGGCATCGCCGAATGCCTTGATGACAAGGGATTGAATCAACCGAGCGGCATAGGTTGCTCCCGCGGTCACATCCGTATTTTTATCTGACAAATCCAGATTAAGGATATCTTCATACGTCATTCCCGTTTGGTATTGACTGTTTAAATGGGTTTCGGTTTTATCAGCAAAGGATTGCCCATTGTTGATAAAACGAACACCCTGTAATGTCCCGTTTTGCTGGATACCGATCAATAACTGAATGGGTCCGAAACGATTTTCTCCTTCGGCCACATACAAATAGCCCAATAACATAGAAGATGCGTTTCTTACCGTGATTTTCCGTGTTAATCCTTCGGTTAAATCCGTTGTTTGAACAGACGAAGTCGTCTTATCGTACGATGCGAAAATCTCTTTACTTAATTCTTCTATCTTTTCATCCTCAGTCGGTTCTTCGGAAATCTGTCCGGTTGCATCTTCAAAAGCAGTCAAAACAAGACGCTGAATCAACCGAGCCGAATAAGTCGCACCGGCCGTTACATCCGTATTTTTATCCGATAAATCTAAATCCGTTACCTGTTGATAAGTCATACCGCTATGATATTGACTGTTTAAATGGGTTTCGGCTTTATCAGCAAAGGATTGACCGTTGTTAATAAACCGAACACCTTGTAAAACTTCGTCACTGTTGATACCGATCAACAGTTTGATGCTACCGTAATTATTCGATCCTTCAGCTACATATAAATAACCCAGTACGGTTGATGAAGCATTTCTAACAGTTATTTTCTGCAATAAAGTAGACGGCAATCCTTCGGTTGTTTTAGTCGAGGTTGCCGGATCGTACGTAGGAAACAATTCGACACTTAATTCGGCAATGAGTTCTTCTTCGGTCGGTTCTTCAACAATTTGTCCGGTTGCATCTTGGAATGCCGCAGACACCAACGATTGAATCAATTTCGATGCGAACGTTGCACCGGCCGTTACATCCGTATCGGTCAAATCCAAGTTAAGGACATCGTCTAATGTCATATCCGGATGATACTGCGTATTCAAATGGGTTTCCGTTTCATTGCTATAAGATTGACCATTGGTAATCATGCGAATACCTGCCAAACGATAGTCTTTATGAATTCCCACCAAAAGCGAAATTTGTCCGTAAGAATTGGATCCTTCCACCGTGTAAATATAGCCCAATAATGTCGAAGAGCGATCATTGGCGATAATTTTTTCAACAATATAATTCGATGAAAAGCCTTCCGTAACAACAGAGGATGCGGAGGCATCGTAGTCGGGAAAAATTTCCTTGCATAACTGAGCCGTTTTATCACCGTTGTTTTTTTCAATGATCGGAGCCGTCAGTAAATTGACCGAAGCAATTAATGCGGCACAGATACCGGCAATCAACATTAATACTAGTGCGGTTAAAGTATATTTTTTCATCTTACAATCCTCCTAGTTGACCGGCAACGGCAAACCCGACAATCAAACAAAGAATCACTGCCACAACCGCAACGCCCGTTAATTGTTTCCAAGTATACGTATTCGGTTTTCCACGCATCAAGTGATCGATCGTAGGAGCAAGCATGTTGACTAGTAAAATCGAAAAAGCGACGCCTTCCGGATACGCCCCGCAATAACGGATCAGCGCAGTCAAAGCCCCGGCTGCAGCACCAAATGCCACTCGACCGAATTTTGTTGTCGGCGATGTAACCGGATCGGTTATCATAAATACCGCCCCGAAAATCAAACCGCCGGAAAGCATTTCATACCAAAATAAATCCATTGCGTTCACATGGGCGATTCCGGCTGTAACCAGGCTGACCGTCAGTGTTAAAACCGCAAAAGATAAAATCATAGATAAAGACGCTCTTAAATCGGCCGAGCGACGGACGAACAAATAAAGTCCTCCGACCAAAATCAACAACGTACAAACTTCTCCCATACTGCCCGGAACTTGTCCTAAAAATAAGTCGGTTAAACTGTATTGTTCCAACGCACCGGCAATATTGGATAAGTTGTACTGTCCGCTTAAAAGAGCAAGCGGGGTCCCGCCGGCAGCCACATCCACGCCGCCTTTGTCATACGTGAGTTGTCCACCGAAACAGATTGCCACGAAAATTCTTGAAACGGCAGCCGGATTGAATATATTGCTGCCCAAGCCGCCGAAAATCATTTTTCCGACCAACATTCCGAACAAAGCACCGATGAATACAATATACCAGTTGCTGCCAGAAGGCATCAACAACGCAAAAATAATGGCTGAAATAAGCGGAGCCGTCACATTGTTGACGGTAAACGTATCCACGACCTTTTTAAATCCTTCTTTGGAAAACAATTCCCTTCTTTTCATGCCTTTTGGCCAAGCAATCAGCGCATGAGCAACCCATTCGGTTATAAGCATGGTTCCGATGGAAATTAAGAAAACGTAAATACCATTCCAACCGTTTTGAATACAAGCGAATAAAACGACCGGCAAAAGCGCAATTAAGACATCAACCATCATTCGCCGAACCGAAACCGGTTTACGAATAAACGGTGCTGTTTGTGCTACTAATTTCATACTCTTCCTCCTTATACCATTTTCTTTGCCTTACGACAGTAATCCGTAAGATGTATTTTAGAAGTGCAGGTATAAGAGCACATTCCACATAAAATACAAGCATCGATCTTCAGTTTTTTAAGTGCTTCTTTATCTTTGTTTTTAACCGCCTGCATAATTGAAACCGGTTGTAACGAAGCCGGACAAGAATAAACACAAGAAGCACAGCGGATACATGGTTCTTCGTGAATCGGTTTTTCATTTAAAATAATCGCCGATGTACACGTTTTGGAGATGACCGCATCATCACGAACCAAATTGGCCCCCATCATCGGGCCTCCCATGATTAATACTTTGTTTCCATCTCCCTTATATCCTCCGCAAATGTCAATCAATTCTTTTAACGACGTTCCGATTCTAAGACGGAAGTTTTGCGGAATGCAAATGCCGTCTCCCGATAACGTAAAGTTTCTCTTGATGACCGGTTCATTGTGTTTAATCGCCCGATAAAGTCCGACAATCGTTGAAACATTAAACACCATAATGCCTTTTTTAGCCGGCAATACACCGGAAGGAATCCGAATCCCCAATGCCGAATGAATCATTTCGATCTCCCAACCTTGCGGATAGTAGTTTCCGACGCGGCACACTTCAATATTGAAATCCGGAAAGCGAGTCAATTCCGTCGAAAGACAATCGTATAAATCCTGATATTTTTCTTTGATGCAGATCATCGCCTTTTTGGCCTTAAAAGCCAACATGGCATAATGAGTCCCCATAACGACTCTTCTTGAGTGCTCTAAAATAATCCGATGATCCGATGAAATATAAGGTTCGCATTCGACTCCGTTGATTAAAATGGTATCGATCGGATCTTTGGTTTGAAATTTGATGTATGTCGGAAAAGAACTGCCCCCCAAACCGACCAAAGAACATTCTTTGGTAATCCGAGCAAAATCTTCCAACGTTAGTGCTTCGATTTCTTCTTCGCTTCGCACTACCTCAGGATGAATCCATTCATCTTTATGATCGTTTTTTACTTGAATGAATTCCGTCAAACGTCCGCTTCGATGAAATTTTTTCACAAATCCAACCACTTCTCCGCTTACCGTCGAATGAACCGGCTGTTCAAAAAAACCGCCGAAACGTTTGGCTACTACTTGTCCGACTTTAACTCGATCGCCTACTTTTACGTAGCATTCGGATGTCGCACACCGTGTATTGGTCAAAGCCAGATAAATGTATTCCGGGTCCAAGTAACGCATCGTCGGCAAACTGTTTGTCGATACAACACCCGTAATTTGTCTGGTTTTAGCAATCATATGACTCACCTCTTATATCGTTTTGTCTAACCAATATTATTAATCTGTGCAATGATGAAAAAGAATATACCCGTTTCCTTTTGTTTTAGCCCTTATCCCCAAATGGTATCTTAACGATAAGATCGGCCTTTTTCTTTTTTCATTCTATCTTGCATGGCTTTTTTATTATACCACAAATCTATTTAGAACAAAAATAGATTCCCTAAATTTTATTTAACTTAAATAACGACTGCCGGTATCCGGAAAAATCACAACAATCGTTTTACCGACATTTTCTTTTCGAGCGGCAACTTGTAAAGCCGCCGCATAAACGGCACCGGAAGAAATACCGACAAACACGCCTTGTTTTCGGGATAATATTTTCTGATGTTCCAAGGCTTCTTCATCACGAATCGTTATCACTTCCTGATAAACAGATAAATCTAAAATACTTGGAACAAAACCCGCTCCGATACCTTGAATTCGGTGGGATCCCGAAATTCCTTTAGAAAGAACCGGAGAAGAAGCCGGCTCAACGGCAATCACTTCAAGATCGGGATTCATTTGTTTCAAATATCGGCCGACGCCGCTAATCGTGCCACCGGTACCGACCCCTGAAATCAACAGATCGACTTTTTTGCCGGATTGTTGCCAAATTTCCGGGCCGGTCGAACGATAATGAACCGCTACGTTTGCCGGATTGGAAAACTGATCGCAAATAACAGATCCGGGAATTTCTTTTTGTAATCTTCGGGCTTCTTCGATGGCTCCTTTCATCCCCAGTTTGCCATCTGTTAAAATCACTTCTCCACCATACGATTCAATCAGCAATCGGCGTTCTAAAGACATGGTATCCGGCATGGTAATGATGACCCGATAGCCTTTATAGGCTCCAACCAACGCAAGCCCGATGCCCGTATTGCCGCTGGTCGGTTCGATAATGGTCGAACCGGTTTTCAAGCGATTTTCCTTTTCCAATGCCTCAATCATAGCCAACGCAACGCGATCTTTAATGGATCCGGCCGGATTAAAATATTCCAATTTTGCAAGGATTCGACAAGGCAGATGGGCCGTTGTCTGTTTTAATTCTACCAAAGGAGTATTGCCGATACAATCGATTATTGTCATTTCTATTCACCTTTTCTTTCTATTTGATAAAAATAAAAAAGAAAAACCAAAGGGTGAGAAGTCCTTTGGTCTTTTTCTTTTTATACAATTTCCAATTCGCAAGATTAACGTTTTGAGAATTGAGGAGCGCGACGTGCTTTTTTCAAACCGTATTTCTTACGTTCTTTAGCACGCGGATCGCGTGTGATAAGACCAGCCGGCTTTAAAGTTGCTCGGTAATCCGGATTCACTTCCATTAAAGCACGGGCAATCCCCAAACGGATCGCACCGGCTTGACCGGTCAAACCTCCACCAAATACGTTAACCAAAATGTCAAACTTATTTGTTGTTTCTGTTAATTCAAGTGGTTGTAGTACATCTAAACGAACTGCTGCTGAAGGAATATACTCTTCAAAGGAACGACCGTTGATCGTAATGGTTCCTTTGCCGGAACGTAAATAAACGCGGGCAACCGAACTTTTACGACGACCGGTTCCTAAATATTGAACTAATTTCTTTGCCATTTAATCGTTTCCTCCCCTTATGCCTTCACTACGAATTCTACCGGTTTTTGAGCCGCATGCGGATGCGTACTAGAAGCATACACATAAAGTTGTTTTCTCATTTGATTTCCCAACTTTGTATGTGGCAACATGCCGTAAATCGCATGTTCTACCATTCTTGTAGGATATTTGGTCATTACCGTTTCTGCCGTAAGCGTCCGAAGACCGCCGTTGTATTCAGAGTGATTGCGGTAAAGCTTATCCTGCCACTTATTACCGGTTAATTTGATTTTGTCAGCGTTGATAACGATGACATTGTCTCCGCAGTTTACATGTGGAGTATACGTCGGCTTATGTTTTCCTTTCAGTAAAGAAGCTACAACCGTCGCTAAACGTCCAAGCGTTAATCCGCTTGCATCAACAACATACCAATCGTGTTGCATCGTTTGACTTTTTGCCATGAATGTTTGATTCATTGTTTTTCCTCCTAAGTTACTTTCATAATTTAGGGCAACTGTGGATAATTGCTTAAAAATGTACCATTGGTTATTATAACAAAGAAAAATTCCAATGTCAATTTATTTTCCAACTTTTATCCCTTCTAAAAAAACAAAATTATCCATGTTCTTTCCTTTTTCTTGATTTAACCGCTTAAATTGCATATAATAATGAAAAAATAAATAAAGATACCTTTGATGGAGTGAGACCCTTTAGGATCTTAAAAAAACATAAGACCTTGTTAGGAGGATTTATGAAAATAGAAAAAATGCATGGATGCGGCAATGATTTTTGCGTATTAGAATATAAAGACCAAATTGATTATTCCCAATTGGCAATAAAAGTTTGCAACCGAAAAACAGGAATCGGTGGCGATGGGATGATTGTCGTCAAAAATAATCCTTTGGAAATGATTTTTTACAATGCCGACGGTTCAAGAGCCCCGATGTGTGGAAATGGAATTCGCTGTTTTGCAAAATACTGCTTTGATCACGCTCTCGTAAAACAAAAAAAATTGGATGTTTTGACGCAAGCCGGAAAAAAAACGATCGAAATCATAACGGATGATCCCTTTATGTGCAAGGTTTATATGGGAATGCCTTTATTTCAAAATTCATTGCTCCACATTAAGGATGATCTTCCCTCTTTTGGTCGGATTTTAAAATTAAAAGAACGAAATATCACCGTTTATACTTTGTTTATGGGAACGGTCCATACGGTTCTTTTTGTTCCCGATTTAAACAGTGAACTTCTAAATTCCGCCGAGGAAATCTGCAATCATCCTCTTTTTACACAAAAAACAAATGTCAATTTCGTACAAGTTGTGAATCGAAAAACCATTCAAGTGAAAACTTATGAACGCGGCGTCGGATGGACGCTTGCATGCGGAACAGGTTGTTGTGCTTCCGTGGTAACGACTTCAAAACTCGGTTTTACCGATCCAACGGTTCAGGTTTTGTTAAACCTAGGCCATTTAACCGTTCATGTCACCGATAAAGGCGTTGAGATGATCGGTCCGGCGACAAAAGTATTTGAATGCGAATACAACGAATAGGAAAAAAATTAAAATAGCGTTCCCCTATTTTTTTTCACAACAAAGTAAAACCATCGACAAGAAATATCAGTTAGGAGAATATAAAATGAATGCCCAAGAAATTATTGAAATGATACAAAAGTCACCGAAAAAAACACCGATTAAAGCATACATAAAAGCCAAAAAAGAGTTGTCATTTCCCAATTGTACCGTATTCGGCAATCCGGATTTTTATTTGGTATTCGGGGAACAAAACGATGTAGAGCCGGTTTTGACATCTCATCAAAAGGATATTGTCGATCTAATCGTTGAATGTGATAGAAGGAATTCAGCCATCCCGTTATTAAATGTTCGGCACCTCAATGCCCGAATCGAACCGGGAGCCATTATCCGCGATCACGTCGACATTGGTGAGAATGCCGTAATCATGATGGGGGCTATTTTAAATGTGGGAGCCGTTGTCGGGGACGGGACCATGATTGATATGGGTGCCGTTTTAGGCGGACGAGCCATCGTTGGAAAAAACTGTCACATTGGTGCTGGAACCGTATTGGCAGGTGTCGTCGAACCGGCTTCTGCCGTTCCCGTAATCATTGAAGATGATGTTTTAATCGGAGCCAATGCTGTCGTTATCGAAGGCTGCCGCATCGGAAAAGGATCCGTTGTAGCCGCTGGGTCGGTTGTTATCCACGATGTTCCTTCAGGTGTTGTTGTCGGAGGCGTTCCAGCAAAAATTTTAAAACAAAAAGACGATCAAACCCAATCTAAAACGGAATTGATCCAAGTCTTACGAACGTTATAAACTTACATTCTTTACTAAAAAAGTTCTTGATACCGTAATTTATTTTTTTAGGGGGCGTTTTTATGAATATAAAACAAATCCGAAAAGAGTTGCATCAAATCCCCGAATTAGGAAGACGGGAATTTAAAACCAAAGCCTATTTATGTTCTTTTGCCGAAACGTTATCTTGTACGGTATTAAACCCTACCGAGACAGGTGTGGCCTTTTATTTTGATGCCCATCAAAAAGCAACCTTATGTTTTCGGGCCGATATGGATGCCTTACCGATCGCAGAACAAACCAATCTTCCGTTTGCTTCTTCCCACCAAGGAATCATGCATGCCTGTGCCCACGACGGTCATATGGCGATGTTATTGGGGTTTGCCCAATGGGCAAATGATCATATCGATCAACTGAAAAACAATATTTTATGCTTGTTTCAACCTTCCGAAGAAGAAAACGCCGGCGCCAACGATATTTTAAAATCAGGCATTTTAGAACAATATCATGTCGATCGTGTGTTTGGCATGCATATCTGGCCCAATCTTCCTGAAAACCAAGTCTACACAATGCCGGGTGGAATGCTTGCGACATCTGGAGAAGTCGACATCAACGTTCACGGAACGGCGATGCATGCTGCCAATCGTACAAATAAAGGCGATGCCTTGCTGGCTTCTGCTAAAATCATAACAGAATTTTACGAAAAAATGGCACTTTTAAAAGAACCGCATTTAATTAGTTTCGGAAAAATCGTTTCCGGTACCGCACGCAATGCCGTTGCCCAAGAAGCCCATCTTCAAGCAACCATGCGGGCTTTTGACGATCCGGTCTTCTTATTTATGAAAAACGAACTTCAATCCCTGTTAAAGAAAATCGAACTGGAATGGGGTGTTCAAACGGAGTTATTCATCAATGCGGCTTATCCAAGTGTTTTGAATGATCCGGCTTTAGTTTTAGAATACCAATCGGTTTTAAATTACACCCTCTTAGACAAACCGTTTTTGCAAGCCGAAGATTTCGGCTGTTATACCAGAAAATACCCTTCTTTGTTCCTGTTGCTTGGATGCGGATCAGCGCATTTGCTGCATACCAGTCGATTTGATTTTAACATGGATATCTTGGATACCGGTGTAAAAATCTATCAAAAAATTGCTTGTAAAGCAATCACCAAATAAAGTATCTTACCCATCGGTCTTTTGTAGAACCGGTGGTTTTTTCTTATCTGTTCACATTATTTGGTACTTGATTTAAAAGGACTTCAATTTCTGCCCCCATGGCAATAGTTTTTCGAATAAAATCCTCATATCCCCGTTCAATAAGGTCATACTGTTCTATTACTGTTGTTCCCGTTGAACAAAGTCCCATTAAAATCAAGGCCGCCGCATGACGTAGATCACAAGCTTGACAAGAAATGGCCGCCAGTTGGTTGACACCTTTTAAATAGACCTTGTTTCCATCCACACGAATAGAGGCTCCCGCTTTTAAAAGATCTGAATAAATATGCATCCGATTTTCAAAAATACACTCTTCCATGACGGATTCCCCTTCCCCCACGGCATTTAAAACGCCAAACAAGGCTTGAAGATCGGTCGGAAATCCGGGATATGGAGCCGTTTTTAAACAAATTCCTTTGCCTTTGCTTTTTTTCGCTTTAATTACCGTTCCTGTAAAACTGATTTGATACCCACTTTGAAGCAGCAATTCCAACGGATATTGCAGATCGGCAATCGGCGCATTTTGTATGGTTAAATTCCCACAAAGCAGTCCCATGATCACATACGTCATCGTTTCCATCCGATCAAAAATAATAGCGTGTTTGACAAAGCGGAAATCCAAACTCTTTTTTTTATAATAAATCCGATCTTCTTCTACATCAATACAATAGCCGATTTGTTTTAAAAATACAATAACGTCTTTTCCTTCCGGTTCAAATAATGTATTCTCAAGGATAACTTGATCGGTTGCAAGACAGGAAAACAACGCATTAAGAGATGCGCCGACGCTTTTGTTTTTCAAACGGACAACAACATCCGTTACCTCTTTTTTTTTGACTAGGAATAGTTTGTTTCCTTCAGTCTTAGATTCAAACCCCAACTGCTCAAATGCATCCAAATGCAAATCGATCGGCCGTTTGCCGATTTTGCAACCACCCGGCAATAAAATTTCGCATTTGGAAAACAACGTCAAAAAAACACCGATTAAATAATAAGAACCTCTGATTTTGCTACATTCTTCAAACAAGAGCGGTTTGTATTTTAAATTCGTATTGTCAATCATCAGCAAATGACCTTTAAAACGAACGTTGCAATCCAGTTTTCTTAGAATCGCAACCAAATCATCGATATCCGAAATACGTGGAACATTTCTAAACAATACTTTTCCTTTAGCCAGCAAAGAAGCACAAACCAACGGAATAGCCGCATTCTTAGACCCGTGAACTTGAACCACGCCTTTAAGCGGTTGATTCCCGTGGATTTTAATCGAATTCATTTGTATCACCCGTTCCAATATACGGTTTAAAACCCGTAAAAAGAACTTTAGGCTTTTAAATTGATTTCCAAAATTTCCGATGCTCCTGTCAAGCGAAACGGGAATCCCCACGTCCCATAGCCACGGCTAATTGCCAACGTAAAATCATCATAAGTATGCATTCCATTAGAAGGGCTGTCGTACAACAGTCGATTATAAATACTTAAAATCCAATTTCCGGGAAAAATCTGACCATTGTGCGTGTGCCCGGATAGTTGCAAGAAAGCCCCGATTTCTTTCGCCTCTTTAAAATACTGTGGTTGATGATCCACCACCAAAAGCGGCAAAATAGAATCTTCTACATAATCTTTTAACGGTTTTCGTCTGTTTTCGGGATCATGATCATCGATTCGGCCAACCAAACGAATACGATCGGCAATCACAAGTTGTTCATCCAACAACAACCGTACGGAGGTTTGATCGTAAAAGTCGATAATTTGTTCCAACGTATTCGTGGCAAATTCATGATTGCCGGTTACCGCAACCACTCCGTAAGTCGCATCTAGCGTGTTCATCGCCGATGTAAATGTTTCTTTGGATAAGAGTTCGACATGCTGATCCAAGACATCGCCGGCCAAAATAATCAAATCGGGTTGCAGGCAATTGACCTGTTCGACCATTCGTTTTAACGACACAACAGACCCGGTCGAACCGTAATGAATATCGGATAACACAATGATCTTAAAATCACGATCAATCGGCGCAAAAACGGTCGTTTGCGTTACTGTCGGAAAAACCGCAAAAATACTTCCCAAAATCAAGACGGCGATGCTGATTCCGCTACAAAACCACAAACTGAATTTAGAAAATACTTTTGTAGCGTATTTTTTGTTCAAACAAACCGATAAAAGCGGTAAAATAATGGCCAAAAGAGCGAAAGCAATTAAAAAATAAAGCAAAAAGGCCGCGATAATATAACCCAAAACACTCATTAAACAAATAAAAGGATTCCCGCGATGCATGTAATCGATGATACAAAAAACAGGAATTGATTCGATTATCAAAAGGACACTTCTCCAAAAATACTGCCGTTTGATAGAAAGAATTCGTAAAAAGGTTTTTGTAATGACATACAAAACCACATAATAAAAAACAATTCCAACACCCAACCAAAACAAAGTCATCCAAAAACCTCCTTTTAAACTTACTTTATTAGTTTACAGCCGTTTTCAAACATCATACCAACTTATTTTTATTTATAATCCTTTTAAAATATGATAAAATAAAAGAAAGAAGAAAGCGAGTGATTTTTATGGTAACTTATGAACAAATCAAACAAAATCCAATCATCAAAACCTACATTACTTCAGCCGATCAGGCATTGATTGCTTTGGGATATACCGAGCATTCTTTTGCCCATGTCGAAAAAGTAGCCAAAGATGCGGCTTATATTTTATCCTCTTTGGATTATCCTAAAAGAGCCGTTGAATTGGTTAAAATCGCCGCTTACTTACACGATATCGGAAATCTTGTCAATCGAGTCGATCATTCCCAAAGTGGTGCCATCATGACTTTCAGACTGCTCGATAATATGAAAATGGATCCCGAGGAAATCAGTTTGATTGTTTCGGCCATCGGAAACCATGACGAAGGAACGGGTATCCCCGTTCATCCGATTGCGGCAGCATTAATTTTGGCGGATAAGTCCGATGTCAGACGGAGTCGAGTTCGAAATCAAAATCAAGCAAACTTCGACATCCATGATCGCGTCAATTATTCTGTAACCAAATCGTATTTGGAAGTGAATAAAGATCAAAAAAAGATCTTCCTCAATTTAGAAATCGATACATCCATTTCCCCATTGATCGAATACTTTGAAATCTTTTTAAATCGGATGAAATTGTGCAAAAACGCAGCAGCCAAATTAGGGTTGACCTTCCAGTTGATCATCAACGGGCAAGCTCTTTCGTAAATTCATCAATCCATGTTAATCATGGATTTTTTTCTTTTGTCAAAAGAAAAAACCGCTGATACCAGCAGTTTTAATAGCGTGTCAAATACCGATCGATTTCCCACTGACTCACTTGACGGCGATACTCGTTCCATTCTAGTGTTTTAGCCTCAATCATTTTGGTTGCAATATGTGTCCCCATCGCTTCTAAAATCAACGGATCGTCCTTAAACGACTGAATGGCCGCAAACAAATCCGCCGGCAACGAATCAACGCCCAGTGCCTGACGAGCCGAATCATCCATTTGATAGAGGTTTTCATAGATCGGATCGACATTTTCGCAATTTCCTTGAATGCCATCCAATCCTGCTGAAAGAATCGCACTGATTGCCAAATAAGGATTGGCTGCCACATCGACGCTGCGAATCTCCGTTCTGGTTTTCATTCCTCTGGCGGCAGGAATGCGAATCATCGTCGAACGATTGGAATCCGACCAAGAAATATAACAAGGCGCTTCATATCCCGGAACAATTCGTTTATAAGAATTGACAATCGGATTGGTTATCAGACAAAATCCTTTTGCATGGGTTAAAATACCGGAAATAAATCGTCTGGCAACTGCCGAAAGACCATTTAAAGCGGACGCATCGTAAAATGCATTGGTTCCGTCTTCTGAAACCAGCGAGCAATTCACATGCATACCCGAGCCGTTAATACCTTCGATCGGTTTGGGCATGAACGTAGCATGTAACCCATGCCGGCGGGCAATGTTTTTAACTACGATTTTAAACGTCTGAACGTTATCGCAAGCTTCCAATGCGGAATCAAATTTAAAATTGATTTCGTGTTGTCCCGGTGAAACTTCATGATGAGCGGCTTCAATCGTGAATCCGATATTTTGAAGAGCCAATACGATATCACGCCGGCAATCTTCGGCCGCATCGATCGGTGCCAAATCAAAATAGCCTCCTAAATCATTAAACTCCAGCGTCGGTTTGCCATCTTGAAGTCGAAACAAGAAAAATTCCGGTTCCACGCCGACGTTCATGGCCGTAAAACCCGCTTCTTTCATTTTCAGTAAATTCCGTTTGAGCACTCCTCTTGGATCCCCGTCAAAAGGAACATGTTTTCCGTCTTTGCCAAGATGGTAGACATCACAAATAAAGCGCGCGACTTTACCGTAAGAGGTATCTTCCCACCGTAAAATCAAAAACGTATCCAAATCCGGATGCAAAAACATATCCGCCTCGTAAATACGGACAAATCCCTCGATAGAAGACCCGTCAAACATCACCGAATTTTCTAACGCATCATCGAGTCGAGTAATCGGAATTTCCACATTTTTCAGCATCCCCATAATATCGGTAAATTGCAGTCGGATGTATTTGATATTTTCTTCTTCACAGATTTTTTTGATTTGTTCTTTTGTATAGCCTTTCATTTTATCCCTTCCTTATAAAACCGTTGATTCATTTAAGGTTATGCCTCAAATCGGTAAAATTGACTTGAAACTTGTATTTCACTGTTTTTTTAAAAACAGGCCCGTTATATTTCTTTTCAAATAAAGTCTGGTAATAATACCGCTTAAAATCCCCGTTAAAACCGACAACAGCGCGATCCACGGCAGATAATAGATGACCGCTGATGTTCCCAACAGCCAAATGGCAACGGCAATCTGCCCGATCGAGTGGCTGATTGCTCCCAATACCGAAACTCCGATGACGGAAAAACAGTTGATTTTGGAAAAAATCAGCATTACGAGATACGATAAGATGCCTCCTGAAAGCGACATGAAAAAAGTCGGAGAAAGAAAGGTTCCCCTAATCAGCCCGACTAAAACAATCCGCAACACATCAACCCAAAACGCTTCAACAGATGAAAACTCATACAACAAAATTAAAATAATGATGTTGGCAAGTCCCAACTTTACCCCGGGAATAAAGACGGGTAAAAACGATTCTACGATGTTTAAAACAATCGCCAGGGCCAACATCATCGAAAGAAAGGCCAATCGTTTGATACTTTTCATACGGAAATATCCACATCCTTTCCGACCAATTGAATGGATACACGATTCGGCAAACAAGTGATCGTTTGTCCGCTTTGGGTGATTTTTCCCTGATGAACGCATATTTGATCGGGGCAGTCGGAAGACAGGACGAAAACGCCGTCGGATTCGATGATGATCACAACCGAACCGTTCTGTGCCTCTACTACGTACTCTTTGGGTTCAACAAGCGTGCTTAACTCAATTTCCTCGATCAATTCCTGATGATAGTAGATTTTTACAATCAAGTTGTCTTTTTGTCTTCTTAGACAAAACCACAACAAAGCGCCGACCGCCAAAAGGACAAGTATGCCGATTAAAAAAAGATCGTTTCTGACTTTTTTATTCATAAGAACTTACCCCGGCCGATTGATATAGGATTTCATTGTTTTGGGCAGCCAACCATTCGATTTGGTGTTTCGACAAAAAGGCTTTGGCCGTTTCCAAATCCATCGCAAAAACAGCCGTCGAATACGCATCCAGTTTGGCCGAATCATCGCCAATCAAGGTAATAGATTCATAGTAAGTTGCCGGTTTTCCCGTATGAGGATCGAGCAAATGCGAATAATGGATTCCGTCTACTTCATAAGACTGATACATCATAGAAGATGTTACCACATCTTTTTCTTTTAATTTTAAAATTTTATAATAGTCATTTTCAAATGCTTTATTCAATCCGACGGAAAAAACATTACCGGCCTTATTTCCAAGCACGATATTCGACGATCCCGCACTGATCAAATAAGACGTAATGCCTTGTTGTTCCAAATACTGTTTGGCTTTTTCCGTCGCAAATCCTTTGGCAATTCCGCCTAAATCCAAATTGGCATCGCCGGTTAGTGAAACGGTATTTCCCTCTATTGTAATAGAAGATTGTTTTATGATTTCCAATTCCCGATTGACTTCTTCATCCGAAAGCAGTCTTTTTTCTTCAAGCGCTTCTTTCCATCGATGCGTCAAGCGTCCCATCAATGGATTGAAATAACCGTCTGTTTCTATTTCCATCTGTTGGGCGAATTCGATCAATTCCAATAAGGCATCGCTGACGGTTGCCTCCCGTTGTTGATTCAAATCGTAAACACTGAGGGTGGATCCTCCTGTTTGATAATCACTGGCAACCGCATCGTATGTCAAATAGATCGCTTCTACTTCTTTTGCGTAAGAATCCGGATTGTCAACATCGTAAAAAGAAAGGATAATTTCCGTATTCATGGCAAAATAAAGATAATTTTTCCGAACCGGTTCATGGGTGCTTTGACATGCGGCACAAAAGAATAACATTAAAACAACCATCCATTTCTTCATACGTCTGCTCCTTCTTTTAAAAAATCATAGATATTATACTATATTTCCAACCAAAAGACCACCTCTTTCTGTCTTCGTTTATTGATCTAAAAACAAGGATTCGAATTCTTTTGAATTGTACCGAAGAATATGATATAATAGGGATAAAATAGAAAACGTTTTCAAAAAAGGAGGAAACAAAAGAATGAAATATACAGCCCAAAACATTCGGAATATCGCTATTTTAGGACACCAATCCAGCGGAAAAACCACCTTGGCCGAAGCCATTGCTTATACCAGCAAAATGATTTCAACCAAAGGTGAAATCGAAAAAAAGAATACCATTTGCGACTATTTGGAATTGGAAAAAGAAAAACTGAGTTCTGTTGCGGCTTCGTTTTTGCCGGTTGAATATCACGGGTATAAACTGAATTTTATCGACTTACCGGGCAACGATGATTTCATCGGGGAAGTCATTTCCGTAACCCGACTGATCAAAGGGGCCATTTTGGTGATTGATGCGGAAAAAGGAATCCAAGCCGGAACACTCAAACATTTTCAAATGCTCAAAAAAAGAGGCATTCCGACCATCTTGTTCATTAATAAAATGGATAAAGAAAATGCTCATTTCGAGCAACTCTTGCAACAAATCCACGAACAACTCGGAAAAACAGCCGTACCATTCAGTTATCCGATCGGTCATGTGGATCACTTCGACGGTTTCGTCAATGTCGTCGATTTAAAAGCCAGACGTTATAATGGCAAAGAATGTGTGGATGATGTCATTTACGATGATAAGAAATTAAAAGTATTCGAACTGCACAACATGATTTGCGAAGCAGTCGCTCAAACATCCGATGAACTGTTGGAAAAATTTTTTAGCGGTGAAACACTTTCTCTGCAAGAGATTCATCAAGGTTTGCGGCAAGGTGTTTTAAACGGCGAACTGACGCCGGTACTAGTCGGCTGTGCCACCAAAAACATCGGACTGCATACCCTTTTGGATATGTGTATTGATTATATGCCCAATCCAAGCGATTTAAATCCCTACAAAGGTAAAGACGAAAACGGCAAAGAATGGCTTCGTAAAACCGACGAAAACGAGCCCTTCAGCGCCTACATTTTCAAAACGATCGTCGATCCGTATGCCGGCGTGATTTCCGTTTTCAAAATCAATTCCGGTTCCATCAAAATAGGGGATGAAGTGTATTGCCCGCAAACACGGAAAACCGAAAAAATCAGTACACTGTTTACATTGACCGGTAAAACGCAAAAAAATATTTCCGAGGCCTTTGCCGGCGACATTATCGCAACAACCAAACTGACGAATGTTCAAAATGCCATGACGCTTTGTCATCCGAAAAATGTGATTATTTATCCGAAAATCAATTATCCGACAGCGGTTTTATTTAAAGCCATTACACCGAAAAACAAAACCGATGACGATAAATTGTCTTCTGTTTTACAAAAATTGACCTTAGAAGATCCGTGTTTGGAAGTAAAACGAAATACCGAAACCAAACAACTCTTATTGGGCGGAGTCGGCCTTTCCCACTTAGAAGCCGCTATTTATAAAATGAAAACCGTCTATAAAGTGGAAGTAACGTTGCAGACACCGAAAATCGTTTATCGGGAAAGCATTAAAAAAGCCGCAACAGCCGAAGGCCGCTATATTAAGCAAAGCGGCGGTTCCGGCTATTACGGAGTTGTCCAAATGCGTTTTGAACCGGCTGTGGAAAACACCTTTACCGAGGAAGTATTCGGCGGAGCGGTTCCGAAAAACTATTTCCCGGCAGTCGAAAAAGGATTTGATGAAGCCTGTGAAAAAGGACTCTTGGCCGGTTTTCCGGTCATTCGCATCAAAGCGACTCTTTTAGACGGAAAATACCATCCTGTTGACAGTAATGAATTGGCCTTTAAAATGGCAGCCATTTTGGCATTCAAAGAAGCCTATTTCCACTGTCAACCGACTCTTTTAGAACCGATCTATCGCCTGACCATCCACATCAGCAACGACTTTATCGGCGATGTTTTATCGGATATCAATACAAGAAGAGCCAAAGTAATTTCCATGCAGGAAACCGAATACCAAAATCAAGAAATCGTTGCGTTGGTACCGGAAGCCGAAATTTTAGAATACGCCAATACACTAAAAGCATTAACCCAAGGATTCGGCTACTTCAATCGTGTTTATGAAAACTATGAAGAAGTTCCCGCTCATCTACAGGACAAAATCATTCAGGAAAATAAACTCTTATAAAACAAAACCGCACAACAAGCGTGCGGTTTTTACATTTTTTAAATTGTTTTTTTCTTATTTCCTGCTCGGTTGCAATGGTTATCATTCCCATCACCGTGAAGGAAATATCCACTTTCACACAACAATGCCCGCTTGACTTGTCGTTGTTGTGGATTTCCATGCGCTCAATCAGCCTATCGATTTCGGCAATTCTCTTTGTGCCTTGTTCCACTGTCTGCTCCAATCTTTTGTGTTCCTTCTGCCGCATGGCGTTGTCCGTCTGAAAGTCGGCCGTCTCACTCTAATGTGAAGAAGGTTATTCCGTTGTCGCTTTCTTTTGAAAATAATTTGTTATACTAGACAGAACAAAAGCTTGTCAATGCTTTCCGAATAAATTTTCGGAGAATGGGGAATACTATTTTCTTTACTTATCGTTTTTCGTTTCCTGCAAAGCAGCCAGCACATCGGCAATGTCTGCATTGATACAGATGGATTGTTTTTTAATGGCGGCAGGACAAATTGCCTCTCCTAGATTGATACAGGCGTAAATTGCTTTGGGATTTTGATAAGTCATCTTCCAAAACGGATATTTGATGATAACAGGGGTGTTAGCACCTACACCCACTTCCAAAAAAAGGATGTGCTGTCCTGTATGGCGGCGCAGAAAATCCTCATAGTGTCCGGCTGCTTTGTACCAGCCTGCGTCCTGTACAAAGGCATCATCACATCGCAGGTTCATCGTCATCGGCGCACCGCAGACAGGACATTTCGGTATCAGCGCTGTGGGGATTTTCATATCCTTCTGTTGCGATACCATTTTGCGCACGGTTTCCTCGTTATCATAGGTTTTATTGTGACAGGCTTTAGAGCATTGCCACAAGCCGTAATCGCCCTGCGTGTAAAACAACCGTTTTTTATCAAAGCCAGCAAGCTGAAATTGATGGTCTACATTGGTTGTTAATACAAAATAGTCCTTATCCTGTATGATTTTGAGTAGTGTAGAATACGGTTCTCCGACAAACACATCATAACGATTGACATAGATATGCCGTGACCACCATGCCCAATATTCTTCGAGTGTTTCATATGGATAAAAACCACCTGAATACATATCTGAAAATCCATACTTTTTATGAAAATCGGAAAAATACTTTTCAAAGCGTTCTCCATCATAGGTAAATCCTGCCGAGGTGGACATTCCCGCACCTGCGCCGATTATAATAGCATCAGCATTTTCTATTTCTTTTTTCAGTTTGTCAATCTGCTCGGAGTAGTTCTCGGTAGATGTTGTAATCAAGTTCCTTAAAAACATTGAATATCACCTCTATTTTGCTGTGTGTTTGTTCCTTATATCTCTTTACGGTTTCAATCGCTATCTGTGCTGCTTTATCATTCGGGAAATGAAATTCTCCCGTAGAAATACAACAGAATGCGATACTTTTCAGTCCGTTTCTTTCTGCCACTTCCAAACAGGATTGATAACAGGAAGCAAGCAGTTCCTTATCTTTTTTAGTAAGATCACCGTGAACAATCGGCCCGACCGTGTGTAGTACATAACGGCTCGGCAAATTATAGGCGGCCGTGATTTTGGCGTTACCCGTTTCTTCTTCGTGACTTTGTTGTTTCATCAAATCTGCACAAGCCAAACGAAGTTGCACTCCCGCAAAGGTGTGGATGGCATTGTCAATGCAACCGTGATTTGGGCAAAAACAGCCGAGCATTTGACTGTTAGCGGCGTTTACAATACCGTCGCATTGCAGCGTAGTAATATCCCCACGCCAAAGATAGATTCCTTTTTGAACAGGCTCTAAGTCTAATAAAACTGTAATTCCTTTTTTTCGTGTTTCTTCCTGCAAATAGGCATCCTGTACCGCCAAGAATTCTTCTGTTACAGGCAAGGGCATACGAATATTAAAAAGCGAACGAAGCAAGGATTTTTGTTCCTGCTCCCTTGACGGGATTTCGATTTTAGAATACTGCGGCTGTTCTTTTAGAAGTGCCGCTATTAAATATCTTCGTCTTTCGGTTTGCTTCATTTTCTTACCCTCTTTCGTATAACTGCTTTTTGAGGGCAAACGCTAAAACAGTTGCCGCAATGCAAGCAGTTTTTCTGCCTTATTACAGCAGGTACTGTCGAAAAATCAATGCAATCTTGCGGACATACAGTTTGACAGGTTTGACAGCCAATACATTTTTTTGTAATTTCATAGCCTTGCGTTTCTTCCTGTTTGTTGCCGATTGTAAAAGAAACTCGCTCAATCGGCTTTTTTGAAAGGTCAAACCATTCACCACTACCTTCATAAAGATGAAAGACAGTAAGTGCCTGTCGGGACTCTTCAGTCGGATAAATTTCATTCATATATGGATTTTTTTCAAACAACCTTTGTAGCGGTGCATTTCCGATTTCTTGTACTTTTCCCCGCACAGAAATGGCGACACGGGAAAGCGTATCGCCTGCATTCATTCCTGTTAATGCAACATATTCGTTTTTCTTTAAGCGGGTATAAAAACCTTTTCCTGTTGCCGTTAAAAAATACAACCCTTTTTCGTCACTATCCATTATATCAATCGCACAAGTAACAGGTAGTCCGTTGTCATCAACAGTTGCTGCAATCACAGAATGGATTTCTCTTTCTAAATAACGCAAATAGTTCATTTGCTGCCCTCCTATCAAAACAAGAACAACGCCTCGCAACTCGGATCAATCTGCGAGGCGTTGTCTATTTTATTAGAACTTGCCGTTTTGATTCTGCCAAGTAGATTGATCTGCAATGGTTTCCATTACATCCCAATGCTCGGCAATCTTGCCGTCCTCGACACGCCACAGGTCATAGTAAGAGGTCGGTGCACCACCGAAAGTACCCTCACTGACTGCAAGCACGAAATTTCCCTGTGCCAAAACCTGATGAATGGTATTGTAAATCATCTGAATATTCTGTTCAACCATGGCCGCTAATGCAGCCCCTAATCCCGACAAGCCGTCAGCAATGCCTGTGTTATGCTGAATGTAGGTATCCCCATCAAAATAATCAGGTGTCTTTTCAGGACGGTTGCCCTGCATGACATCGTAAAGGAAATTCTTTACTACTTCACGATTTGCCTCCGTTTTATCAAGGTCTTTCAGTTCCATCGTACCATCAATCTGCGTCCGGCCAGAAGGATTCGGCTCTGCTTTTGCGGCAAGATTATCCCAGTGTTCGGCAATCTTGCCGTTTTCATCGAAACGGAAGATATCAAATGCGACCTGTTCACCTGCACCGGCAAAGTTGTAAACTGTCTGCAAAAAAACCTTGTCGCCGTCTTCAAAAGCACGGATATTGTTTACTGTTGTCTTGATGGGAACAGAAGCAAGGTAAGCAACCGAACCTACAAAAGCATCACGCCCTGTACCATAGGCAAGGTTGTGTTGGATGTATCCTTCCGCTAGCAGGTCTGCCGCTGTTTCGGTATCGCCGCTTTCAAAAGTATGGATGAGTTTGAGCGCTTTCTGTGTGTTTGTCATTTTGTTTTCCTCCTTAATACTTGGTTGGCTATTGCCAAGAATTTTTTTAAAGATGTTCATAATGGATTTCTCCTTCGGATGTCCTTCGAGCTTGGAAGCGGCCGTCCTCCATAGTTCTTGTCTATATTATACGGTTGCTGGTTTCCAGTGTAAAGTAAGCACTTTATTATGCCGTAGTTACTAAAAAGATACTATTAGACCATTACCCATAGGTGACAAATGCATCATTACAGACTTTTTTGCTGTTTTTTACCAAAAAAATATTTTTTTCTTTCGAAGTTGATTTCAATTAGAAATATTGATCGCTTTAGGCAGGTATGATATAATTATAAACAAAGTTTCTAAAAGAAACTATTGTGAGGAGATAATAGTATGAATGAACAAAAAACAGTGAAAGAATTACCCGCTTGTCCTGTAGAAACAACATTAACCTTAATCGGTGATAAATGGAAAGTTTTAATTTTGCGTGACTTGCTCACGGGAACAAAGCGATTTGGTGAATTAAAAAAATCCATTGGGAGTGTATCGCAAAAGGTATTGACTGCACAACTTCGAGCAATGGAAGAAAACGGGTTATTAACCCGTACCGTATATGCTGAGGTACCTCCACGGGTGGAATACGCATTAACAGACTTAGGAAAAAGTTTGAAACCTATTTTGGATGCAATGTGGAATTGGGGCGAAGGATATAAGGCTTCTTTGAGTTGAAAGCAAACTCTATCTGTTCCCATATAAGCGTCGAAAATTAGGAGTTGGAAACGCTGAGTTTAAGTTTCTTTTCAGATGCAAAGTTTGAGGGGGAAGACGCTTGTTCCTTCCTTCCCCCATCGATTTTGTGTTTGAAAGTGTTGTGCGGCGTTCATTATCGTTTTGATTTCACCGATCCGTTTACCTCCTTTATCTACATTGTAACAAGAAAGTTTTTATTTGATGAATGGGTGATTTTTTTGGCATAAAAAAAGACGTAAAAAAACATTTCTGCCTTTTTACGCTGTTTTTCACCTTTGCAACGCCCATAAGTTTTATTTTCAAATTACTGCCTTATGTGGCATCAGCAAAAAAGTAATTGCTGTTTTTTTTATGATAAAAAATAAGTTATACTTCTTCCTTTCGGATGCTTTCTTTAAATTTCTTTTCATCTTTCTTCCGTTTGAAACTAAAATAATATTTCGTATTTTGACGCCATAACGATCGATATTTTTTTAAAACACGGCGCATAAAATGCTTTTGCTTGGTCGATAAAGCCCGATACCGTTTGCGAACACCCCAAAGATACGAAAACGGTTTTTTTCGCATATCCAGCACGGTGGTTTGATCCGATTCCATCAATAAGTCAAATAACAGATCAACAAAAATTTTACGTTCTTCGGTTGATGTGATTTCTAAAAAGTTGCGGATCGTTTTTTCGAAAATTCTTGAAAAAATAGCCGGATATTTAACCAAATGAAAACGACCGTTTTTGGTTACTTTCCAGTTGAATGGGTCGTGTTGAAAAATACCGACACTTCTGGACTTCACAAAAACCATCTTTTCGCCGTAATACATCAAAATTCCGATTCGTGCCTGTTGACAAGTCGTTTTTTCGATCATGTCTTTGATAAAAGAAAAAGAAGGATCGTTACTCAAATTTCGATTAAATCCCGGCCCGTCGTGATTATAGACCGTCAATAAATCGTTTAAGTAGCGTTTTTCACAATGGAGGGTGGCATAAACCGCCAAATTTCCGCCTTTGGAATGACCGCCGACATAAAACGGCTTTTGATACGTTTCATAGACACGATTTAAATACCTTGCCGCATCCACTTGCGAGGGAACGGCTTCCAAAAAGGCCATATTAAAATCTTCTTTCCAACCCAGTAACGTAATATCGGTTCCGCGGTAAGCAATATAAATAAAATCATCGAACAAAAAAGTCATTGAACAAAACTGTTCGACTTTATCCACATAAAACCGATTGGAAAAAAAATCGATCCAAAGGCCGCCGTATCGGGTTGTTGTTTTCAAAATCTGCAGCATTTTTCTGTTTTTCTTTTCGGAAAGTGTCTTAGAAGAAAGTTCTTCGATCGCTTTTTCCTCCGACAATAAAGAAAGCAAGGAAATCGGTTGATGTTTTGTAAAAAACGATTCCAAATTCAAGTAGGTGATCTGGCACAAAATCAAGGAATCGACTTCATTAAACGGAAACTGTTTTAACGATGTCGTTCCGTAGCGTTTGAGATAATAAAGAATATTTTTCATTGAATCACCTTCCTTTTCAAACCTTTAAATGTTATTTTTCTTCATTAAAAAATGCGGCTATTTCTTTTTTTAAGCGATCCGCTTGATGAATGATTTTACGGTTTTGCCAATGGTCGGGCATTAACGCTCGATATTTCGCATAATCGAATCGTTCATCCAGCAACACCGCCACACCACGATCCGTTTCACTGCGGATTACTCTGCCGACCGCCTGCACCACTTTGGTAAACCCCGGATACGTATACGCATAGTCAAAGCCTTGATGATACAACTGCTCAAAATAATCTTTCAACAAATTGTTTTCTTCTCCGTAAAGCGGTAGACCGACACCGACAATGATCACACCGGACAGTTCTTCGCCGACAAAATCAATCCCTTCGGAAAACAATCCTCCTAAAACGAAAAATCCCACTTTACAAGTTTGTTTTTCTTTAAAACGATCTAAAATTTCCATTCGCTCGGATTCTTTGATGTTGTTTTTTTGAACAATCATTTCATAATCGGCTTCTTCAATCGCCGATACAACCAAATTCAAATACTGATACGACGGAAAAAATACAATATAGTTTCCTTTTTTTCCGGCGGTCAAAGCCTCAATGGCCTCCAAAATATAATCCACCGAAGAAAGTCGGTCGAAATATTTGGTGGAAATCCGATTGTTGATAATCAAATTCAAATTCTGCGGCGGAAAAGGAGAAGGCAGTTGCAAACAATTTCCTTTTCCCTGCGTAATCAAATGGGCATAGTAGTCAAACGGCTGCAAAGTTGCCGAAAAAAACACAACTCCACCACAACTGTTTTCAATGGTATCCAAAATAAAAGACGACGCATCCAAGCACATAAGTTGAACGGAAACGATATCGTCTTCGATTTTAACGAAAAACCGATGACTGACCGAATAATAATCGGCTATCCGCTGATAATCGAGCAATTTAAAATAACTTTCCAGAAAATCTTCCTTACGAGGAAAAGTTTTATTTTCTTCTTTCAGTCGGTCGCATTGATGCAGTAAATTTTTAACGAGCATGACGAAATCCAAATCTTGTTCTAAACTGATATAAACGGCTTTTTCCGTCGCTTTTTCCCGGTAAGAAGAAAACAGTTCCAACAACTGATTGCAAGTTTTGCGGATGGATGGTTTCAAAGATGTGGCACTTCGTCTTAATGTTCTGATATCTTCTTCACTCAACATAGCAGAATACATTTCTTTGCTTCTTGAAACCAAATTATGGGCTTCATCGACCAATAATTTAAGAGAATACGTATCATCGTCAAAATAGCGAATCAAATGGGCTTTCGGATCAAAGGCATAATTGTAATCCGCGATAACCATATCGCAAAAATAGGACAAATAAAGACTGAATTCAAACGCGCAAATCCGATATGTTTCGGCAGTCCGTGAAATGTTTGCTTCATCGTAAATATCGGCTTTGGAAAATAAATCCATTGTTGCGTTTTTCAAGCGATCGAAAAAACCGATCGCATAAGGACACTCCTCGAAATTGCAATTCCTTTTTTGAGCATTGCATATTTTCTTTTTCGCCGTTAAAACAATCGTTTTCAGTTTCAAACCGTTTTGTTTTAACAAACGCATCGCTTTTAAAGGGGCTTCTTTTCCGACTCCTTTGGCTGTTAAGTAAAACAATTTATCATTGGCTTTTAATGTTTTCAAAGATGCAAAAATGGTTGCCATTGTTTTTCCGATCCCCGTTGGGGCAACACAATATAAAATCTTTTTTTCTTTCATTGTTTTAAAACAAGCTTTCATCATATCTTTTTGCCCGGGACGCATTTGTTCATACGGAAAAACAACCGAAGCAAGCGTACTTACCTTATTTTGATTGGCCTCTTCCAATTTAGAAAGCCAAATCAAATACGCTTCCAACAAAGAAAAAACAAAAGTTTCCAATTCGTCAACCGTATGATAATAAGTTTGACTTTTGGTCGTATAGTCGATCGAACTGATAAAAGTAAGCCGAAGATTGCACCCTGAAAGTTGTTGCTGCAAAGCATATAAATATCCGTAGCATTTCAGTTGAGCCAGATATTCCTGATGTTTGGTAAAATCCACTTCATCTAAATCGGTTATGGTCGATTTGATTTCCTCGATGATCAATTGATCGCCTTCTTTCAACACACCGTCGATGAAGCCATGCAGTAAAATTTCTTTCCCTTGATAAGAAAACGTTTGTTTAATATAATATTCTTTCTTACTGTCGGCATTGTATTTTGATTGAAGGTATTGATGGGCTTTTTTTCCTTGTTGCAAATCGTAATTGGACGTAAATTCCAAACTTAAATCGCCACTTTGACATACAAAATTCGCCAATTCTTTAATAGCAATTTTAACGGCCATTTCAATCCCTCCTATCTTAGTTTTTATTATAGTATTTTTTTTTCGGTTTGACTATACAAAAAACGGGAAATCGTAAAATGACGAAAGTTTCACTCATTTTAAAAAAATAAAGGACTCAATCCGATTTGGAATTGAATCCTTTTCAATCATTTTTTTCGGTTTTTATTAACCGACTTTATTATTTTCTTTTTAATCAGAATTCACAGTTTTTAGGCGTTCTCGGAAACGGGATGACATCGCGGATATTTTCAATACCGGTCAAATACATAATCAACCGTTCAAATCCCATACCGAACCCGGAATGAACACATCCTCCGTACCGTCTGGTATCCAAATACCAATCGATTTCTTCTTTATTGATGCCCATTTCATCCATTCGCTTCATCAAACGGTCTAAGTTTTCTTCACGCTGAGAACCGCCCATTAATTCCCCTGCTTGCGGTACAACCAGATCCACTGCCGCAACGGTTTTTCCATCCTCGTTTAATTTCATATAATACGCTTTAATTTCTTTGGGCCAATCCGTAATAAAGACAGGTCCGTCGAAATAATCCGTAATGTATTTTTCATGTTCTTTGGCTAAATCGCTGTCATAATCGGGCATAAATTCCCATTTTTTAGGCGCTTGTTTCAATAAATCAATGACATCGTGATGACGGATACGAACGAATTCTTTGGATAGCAAGCCGTTGATCTTTTCTTTCAAACCTTTCTCGACGAATTGATCGCAAAATTCCATTTCTTCCGGACAGTGATCCAGTACATATCGAAGGACAAATTTAAGCATTTCTTCTTCAATATCCATCAATCCTTGAAGATCGCAAAAGGCCATTTCCGGTTCAATCATCCAAAACTCGTTGGCATGCGTCTTGGTATTGGAATTTTCCGTTCGGAACGTCGGTCCAAACGTATAGATATCGGCAAACGCCATCGCAAACGTTTCCCCTTGCAGTTGTCCCGATCCGGTAATAAACGCTTGTTTTCCGAATAAATCTTTTGAATAATCAACCGTATGATCGTCTTTATACGGTAAATGATCCAAAGAAAGGGTGGTGATTTTAAACATTTGATCCGATCCTTCGCAATCGGCACAGGTAATCAGCGGCGTATGGACATAAACATAACCCCGATCCTGAAAATACGTATGAATCGCCATGGCCGCAACGCTTCTAATTCTGAAAACCGCGCTGAAAAGGTTGGTTCTGGGACGAAGATGCGCAACTTCCCGTAAAAATTCCCTGGTATGTCGTTTCGGTTGGATCGGATAATCCAGCGGACAGTCACCAAGCAGTTCCACCGATGTGGCATGTAACTCAAACGGTTGTTTAGAAGAAGGGGTTAACACCACACATCCTTGAATCAAAACCGATACCCCCACACGATATTTGGATACTTGTTCGAAGTTTTGAAGAACCGGCTCGTAAACCACTTGCAAACTATTGAAAAACGATCCGTCATTGACATTTAAAAAACCGAATTGAGATTGAGCTCGATTGTTTCTGACCCACCCGCAAACCGTTACGATTTGATTTGAAAAAGAAGTCGGGTTGGCATACAGTGTTTTAATTTTCGTTCTAACCATTTTTTCCTCCGTAAAAAAAGCCTTAAGCAAATTGCTTAAGGACGAGTTTTCCCGCGGTGCCACCTTAATTCCATGTTTAAAACATGACGCTCGATTCCTTTAACGCAGGGATTTACGGATGGTTCTACTTGATTTCCTCCATCGCTCAAAGCTGTTGTCCGTCGGTTGTTCTTATCTATTTTCACCAATCATAGACTCTCTTAGAAGAACACTCCGATTTCCGTCTTATCGTCGCTTTCTGATAGTATATGTTTAATTGTAGTATCAAATTCAAAAAAAGTCAAATCTTTTTCATTGTTTTATCCTTAAAAAGTGTCATAGGTTTAAAGGGGTTCGCATAGGATAAAACAGAGGTGAAAAAATGGCTGTGATTGCTCACAATCAAGCAGAAATCAAACTCTTAGCCCGATTGATGCGGGCCGAAGCCGAATCCGATGGGCAAAAAGGAATGCTTTGCGTTGGAAATGTGGTTGTCAACCGAGCCCTTGCCAACTGTCTGGATTTTAAAAATATCAACACGATCGAAAAAGCCGTCATGCAAAAACCGGGCGGATTTGAAGCCACATCCAAAGGATATTTTTATCAGGCAGCCAGAAATCAGGACATTGAGTTGGCCAAACGGGTTTTAAAAGGAGAACGGTTTGAACCTGCTACAAGAGCATTATGGTTTTATAATTCTTTCGGTGCCGGATGTGAGCCGCAATGGTGGGGACAGTGGAATTCCGGAAAATACAAAAGTCATTGTTTCTACGCACCGGTAGAAAGCGAAAATTGTTATTAGAAAGGAAATCGAAATGAACTATTATTATCCACCGATGTATCCGTACGGATACACAAATTACTATCCGGGGAATACGTACTACCCGCAGATGCAACCGCAAAATACGGATATGACCGACGAACAATCGTATATTGAAAATATTTTACGATTAAACTTGGGTAAAATGGTATCCGTCTATATGAACTTTGAAAATTCACAGTGGGGTTCTAAAATTTTCAAAGGAAAATTGGAAGCAGCCGGAAAAGATCACATTATTATTTCCGATGTTCAAACCAATATGCGGTATTTACTTTTAACCATCTATTTGGATTATGTTACGTTCGATGAGGAAATCAATTACTATTATCCGTATCAAAATACACCCAAAGGGGTTTAACAAAAAAGGACTAGCGTAAATCTAGTCCTTTCTATTCTTCATTTAATCTACCAAAAAAGCATAAAATCTTTTTTTCTTAATTTCATCAACAATTCAATATAAAAATAATCGCCCCAAAGACAACATTCATTGATTCCTTTATCCGGATAAGCATAGACACAGTGTCGAACCAACCCATCTTCATAGGTTGCATGACTAAAAGAAATGTAATCCCCGTCAAGAAGGGCTCTTAAAATTCGATGAACCATTTGTTCGTAATAGGCACGTTCGCTTTTTGAAAAGAATTCGTCATACTCCAGCATTTGTAAAATACCAAGCGCAACGATCGGCATCGTTCCCGCATCTTTGAAAGCATACGGATCATCCTTACAGGAAAAATCCCACGGACAAACCAAATCCGAAGGAAGAGCGTTTAAAAAACAATCCAACAACCGTTTTGCAATCAAAATCAATTCTTTTTCTTCCGGTAAATAACGGTAAATCAGCGGTAAGGCATAAATTGCCCAAGCCTGCCCTCTGGCCCACATGGAATCATCGGATTTTCCCTGATGGGTTTTACCGTAAAGCGGTTTTCCGCTTGAAGGATCAAAATAATACGTATGATACGTCGTTCCATCGGGGCGGATTAAAACGGATAAAGCCTTTTTTAAATGACTGAGTGCCACTGTTTTATAACTTTCATCACGCGTCCATTCCCAAACTTTCAATAATAAAGGCAAATTCATCAACGTATCAATGATGATTCTTCCCTGATTGATTCCTACCTCGCCGATTTTACCCCATGCCTGAATAATTCCGGCCTGCGGTAAAAAACGTTCTTTCAAGACATTGGCAGCCAAAACGGATGTTTCTTTTAAATCGTACAATCCGGTAATGGCATATCCTGCCACAGTGGATAACGAATAAAGAAAGCCGGCATCGTGATTTTGAATGCCCTGATGAGATTTTAAAGCCGCTTGTTTTAACGCTTCACATTGTGCAAGGGCTACTTTGCGATACTTTTCATCGTTGGAAAACAAATAAAATTGCCAAAACAGGCCGGTATAAAATCCTTTTGTCCACTCAAAACCGTCAATCGGCAGATACTTTCCGTGCGTTGTTGCGGTATGGACAAAGCGGTTTTGGTAACGCATCAACAAACCGTCGGTTTTTTTCCTAGCATCTTCTAGTAGTTCATCCAGTTCATCAAGACTGAAAAAAACAGTCGTTTCCAAGTCATCTTTCTTCTTTAAATCCATTTTATTTTCTCCGATCTTTTTTGTTTTTATTTACTAAAAAAATACCATATTATCGCAATGAATTCAATAAAAATTCAGATATAAAAAATAAGTTCATGATTATGAACAAAATAAAAAGGCTGAAAATCAGCCTTTAATCTTAATTTCTCGGTTTAATTACGATCGCCCGGTCTTCTTTTTCCCCTTCGGATTCGGTATAAACATCGCGCCAATCGCTTAGTTTTTCATGAATAATCCGGCGTTCGTACGAATTCATCGGATCCAATTTAACGGCAATTTTCGTTTTGGCAACTTCTTTGGCCGTCTTGGTGGCTAAAATTTCCAACTGGTGCGTGCGATTGCTTTTATAAGCACCGATATCCAAACTCGTGACAATCTTTTCTTTGGTATAGGTTGAAATCAAATTGCGAATCAAAACCTGCAATGCTTCCAGCGTCTTTCCTTTAATACCGATCAACAACGGATTTTCGTTGCTGTCGATGTTATAATAAATTTGATTTTCGCCGACGCTTCTGGCTTCTAATTGATAACCGACATTCAATGCTTTTAAGATTCCTTCCAAGTACCGTTTGCCTTCCAGTGTCAAATTGACATCCATCAGCGCTTCGCAGTTGAGACCTTCCGGCAATTCACCCAACACGTTGATGAAAATCTTTTCTTGGGAAACATGAAGTTTTTTAACGGCTTCCTCCATCGCATCGTCGATGGTAGGAGCGATAATCTCTACTTTCTTCTGCATACTTATTTCCTTTCGTTAAACGATACTGCTCTTTTTTTGAGCTTTATAGTAATTGCGTTCATTGATTTTCCGACCGATAAAACTTTGGAACAACTGATAAATGGCACCGATCAACCAGTACAGCGCTAGCGATGTCGACGATAAGGACATGAATACGAACATAACCGTCATAATGATGTTCATCATCTTCATTTGTTTTTGTTGTTGTTCTTGTTGTGCGTTGGTCGATTTGCTGTTATTGTATTCTTTTAAATATTTCGGTTTTTTAGCGGCTAACTTTTGAGACAACAGTGTTAACCCTCCGAATCCTACGGCCAAAACAACCGCAAAAATCTTATCTTGGATGGCCGTTGCTTCAAAAAAAGAGGTATTCAGTTCGAAAAAATTAAATACTTTCGTATTGTGTAAAGCAAATGTTCCGTACTGAACAATCGTTACGCCGCCTTCGGTAACGGTAGAAGAGGCATTGATTCTCTTTACGACTTCATACATGGCCATAAAGATCGGAAACTGAATAAACATCGGTAAAATACATCCAAGCGGATTCATTTTATACTTTTTATACAGTTTCATCATTTCAAGTTGCATTTGTTGTTGCGACTGAGGATCTTTTCTAACACCGTATTTACGTTGGATTCGAGCCATTTCCGGTTGCATCAACGTCATTTTAAGACTCATACTGTTTTGCTTGGAATAAATCGGCCAAGCAACGGTTCTTACAATCAAGGTCGTAAACAGAATTCCCCAGAAAAAAGAATTACCCAGCGCTTTTCCGATGGAAGAACAAATCCAAGCGATCGGCCATGATAGAATCGAAACCGGCCAACCCCAAAGACCGCTCCAAAAATCACTGAAATGGAATTCTTGGCTGTAACCGCCCCAACCATCGACATACGGTTTGTTATACCATGTATTGGTATCCGTCCGACAACTACTCAATGCGATGAGTAAAAAACAAAGAAAAGCGATCAAAGCGATCTTATATTTGTTTTTATAAATGAATTGCGTCATCGTTTGCTCCTTTGACTATTAATTTTTGTTTTTTAAGTAACATGACTATTTCTTGTTTCATCGTTTCATAAGACAATCCGATCACGCCTTTTCGCACAATAATAAAAAGATCGACCGAATCGATGATCTTAAGTTCTCTTACTATGGCTCGGATTTGTCTTTTCAAACGATTTCTTTCCACGGCATTTCCCAATTTTTTACCGACGCTGATCGCATAACGAAAATGAATGGTTTCGGTTTGTTTTTTCTGATAGATAGAAAAAGCGGTACTGGATCGATATTTTTTTTCTTTCAGTATCTGTTCGATTTCTTGACTTTTCTTTACGCGATATGCTTTTTTCATCGTTTTCTCCTATGATTTCATCCTAAACAAAAAGTACGATCGGATACTTTTTTAAAATTCATTGATCGGATCGTACTTGTTATGTCAATTGTTTACTATGAAATTAAACGGTCAGTTGTTTTCTGCCTTTTTGACGTCTACGAGCTAAAACTTTACGGCCGTTTTTACTTGCCATTCTAACACGGAAACCATGAGTAACTTTTCTTTTACGTTTATTCGGTTGATAAGTTCTTTTCATTACTAAAAACCTGCCTTTCTTACGAAACCATGCTTTATTATTCTAGCAAAAATCAAATGCCTTGTCAATCAATTTTTCAAACTAATATTTTTTAAAAATTTATCCACGTAGAAAAAAAATTTTCTGTTGATATTTTTTTCTTAAAATGTGGATAACTTATCTACTGATTTTTCCACATGTGAATTTGTAGAAAGAACGGGATTTATGGCTGTTTTCCGCCGCTTTTTGCCCTACTTATCCACATTTTTCTTCCAATCTTCGACAAAAAACAAAAAAGTTATCCACATTTTAAGTGGAAAAATACTTGTTGTCATTTTTATTTTTTATGCTATATTAAAAGAGCGATTGTAGGTGATGAGGATGGAATTTTATCAAGATTTATGGAATCAGACAAGAGATATTCTGGCGGAAAATTTTTCCGAACAAACCTTTAACGAAGTATTTGAAGACGTCAAAAAAGTCGTTAAAGAGGAAAACGGAATCATTTATGTTTTAACGCCGTCGACGTTTATAAAAACGAAAATCAACAATATCTATACGAAAAATATCTCGCAGACCCTCGAAAAACTGACCACCAAAAAATTAAAATTCAAATTTGTGTGCGAAGACGAATTACAGCAAAGTATTCCGAAAAAAACCGTAAAATTCAATAAAAACAATTTGAATAACAACTATACGTTTGAGTCCCTGGTTGTCGGAGAATCCAACCGACTGGGGTATATTACCAGTATGAAAGTTGCGGAACAACCCGGTATTTTCGTCAATCCGCTTTATATTTTCGGCGGGGTCGGACTTGGAAAAACCCATTTGATGCAGGCCATCGGGAACTTCATTTTGGAAAATAATTTGGATACCAATATTTTATATGTCCAAGCCAACGATTTTATTACCGATTATATCAAAGCCATTCAAAATCAAAATATGGCCTCTTTTAATGAAAAATACGAAAATTTAGACGTTTTATTGGTCGATGATATCCAAATGTTATCCATGGGCGTGAAATCACAACAGGAATTTTTCAAACTGTTCAACGATATGATTTCAAGACAAAAACAAATTGTCATCACTTCGGATTGTCCGGCCTCCAAATTAACCGATATTATGGATCGCCTCACTTCTCGGTTTCAAATGGGTGTGAGTGTGGACATAAGGCAGCCGGATTTATCTCAAAGAGTCAATATTTTAAAGCGAAAACTGGCGGAAAATTCCAATAAAATGGTCGATGAAAACGTCTTGGTTTACATTGCCGAAAATTTTGTCGATAACGTACGGGAATTAGAAGGCGGACTCAACCGAGTACTGTGGTATAGCGAAGTCTACAATACGACGCCGTCGTTGGAAATGGCCAAAGAAGCGCTCGATGTCCTAATCAAGGCCAAAAAACCGAAAAGCGATCATAATTATGAAGACGCCTTAAGTGTGATTGCCAATACGTACAATATCAATGTGGTCGATTTACTTGGAAAATCGCGGAATGCCAAATACGTATTACCGCGCCATATCGCCATGTATCTTTTGAAAAACCATTACAATTTGACGTATGCGCGAATCGGCGCCATTATGAACGGCCGCGATCATACGACGGTAATGAACGGTTGTAACCGCATCGAAGAGGAAATGAAGACCAACAATCAACTCAAATTGGCCGTGGAAACAATTTTGAAAAAAGTGTAGAAGTTGTGGATTGAGCCGTAGATTTCCACATCGCTTTATGGTATAATAAGGCTTGTATGACAAGGATTTTTTAAACTTATCCACTAATCCACCATCATAATAACAATAATAATAAATTGGATTCATTTAATTTTATGAAAGAAAAGAGGGCTTAATTATGAATTTTTCTATCGAACGTGAAATTCTTTTGGAAAACCTGAATGTGATTTCAAGAGGACTTCCCGCCAAATCCCCGATGCCGATTTTAACTGGGATTAAACTGGAAGTGACGGATCAGGATTTATACATGACTTCCTCAAACACGGATATTTCGGTTGAAACGTATATCAACGATCGGTCTTTGGTTGTCGAAAAACCGGGAAAAACCGTCGTTCCGGGGCGTTTCTTTATCGATATTATCCGCAAAATCAATTCCCGCCGGGTCGATTTTTCGTTGGTCGAAGATAAAATTTTAGTAATTAAAGCCGATCGAGGAGAATATAAACTGCATATTATGGATCCGCTCGATTATCCGAATATCGATTTCGTCTCGCTTCAAAATCCGCTCGTCCTTCCGGCTTTACGCATCAAAAACTTAATTCGTCAGACGGTTTTTGCCTGTGCAACCAGTGAGAAAAAACCGATTTTAACCGGTGTTCATTTAAAATTAACCGCCGGAAAATTAACGGCAATCGCAACCGATTCGTTCCGGCTTTCTCAAACTCAGTTGGACATTGAAGATTATAACGATTTCAATATTACCGTTCCGCAAAAAGCGTTACGGGAATTGGATAAAGCTTTAGATGGAATCAACGATTCTATCTCGTTTTACTTTTCGGTCAACAAGTTATTGGTTAAATTTAAAAATGTTTTGTTCCAAACACGTTTATTAGACGGAAATTATCCGGATACATCGAAATTGATTCCATCTCATTTTCCGATCGTTGTTAAATTCAATAAAGACGAATTGCTAGAAGCGGTCGAACGGGTATCGCTGTTATCTCCGCGCGATAAGCAGTCCGATCGGGAAATTACGTACAGCATTATCAAAATGACCATCGGCAAAGATCACAGCATTGTGATTTCGACGAATAATGCTTCGGTGGGGGATGCTTATGAAGAGTTGATTCCGACGGAAACTCAGATTTCAAGTCCGCTCATCATCGGATTCAGTTCCCGCTATTTGGTAGAGGCATTAAGCAGTTTTGATTCGGCCGAAGTGGCGCTGAATTTTTCCGAAGGCGTTCGTCCGTTTGTGATCGACGGAGAAAAAGATGCACATCTTATCCAGTTGATTTTACCGGTTCGGATGGACTAAAGGCATTTTAAGGGCTATTTAAGCCCTTTTTTATTTTTGGTGTACCCGTATACTTCCGTAATAGAAAACTTTTAAATTAAGGGATTACTTGAAAAAATAGAATAAATATGGTATGATAAACGAGAATGGGGTGGTTTTGGTGCAACAGGTGAAAATCAATACCGATTACATTACGTTACAACAACTTTTGAAAATGATTCAAGTAATTTCTTCCGGCGGGGAAGCAAAGTATTTTTTGCAAGAACATCAGGTTTTCATCAACGATCAACTAGAAACAAGACGAGGACGAAAACTCTATTCCGGGGATCAAGTTAAAATTGACGGTACGCTTGTTGTGATTCATGATTCGGCAAATTAGACTTACCCATTTTCGAAGATTTTCTTCCCTGACTTTGACTTTTTCTTGTCCGGTCGTTATTTTAAGCGGCGCAAACGCCACCGGTAAAACAACGGTTTTGGAAGCGATTTATTTGATTGCGACATCAAAAAGTCATCGTACCAACGATCTTTCTTCTTTGATCGAAGAAAATCAACCCATTGCGCATATAGAAATCAAAAACGAAGCCAGTTATCGGATCGATTTGCAAAAAAAAGGTAAAATCAGTTCCATCAACGACCAAGTGATTCCGAAAGTCAGTGATTTCATCGGTCGTTTACCGGTGGTTTTGTTTTCTCCGGAAGATTTGAAATTGATTGAAGGAATGAAATCCGACCGCCGGCGTTTTATGGATTTGGAACTTTCACTGTTGGATAAGAAATATTTAAGAAGCAGTATGTTGTATAAGAAAATTTTAAAAGAACGCAACGAACGGTTAAAACAAGATATTTCGGCAAACGATCCGCTTTTAAAAGTATTGACCGATCAACTGATCGAACAAATTCGGATTCTTTATCCCAAACGGTGTGAATGGATCGAAGAACTGAACGGTTATTTAAAGCAAATTTGTCAGGAACTTCATTGTGAAGAAATCAAACTCGTTTATCAGTCCAGTTTTGATTTTAAGCATCTGGATCAGTCTTTTTTTGAAAAACTGAAATCGGATTTATGGCTGAAAAATACGGGCATTGGCCTTCATCGGGATGATTTTAATATCGTTTTAGATGAAAAAGATGCTTTTTTATTTGCCTCGGAAGGTCAGAAAAGGACGATTGTTCTTTGTTTGAAACTGGCATTAAAAGAAGTGATTGAACACCGATTGAACACCAAACCGATTTTGTTGTTGGATGATGTTTTTGCCGCGCTGGATCAAAAAAGAATTCAACATATCATGAACTATATGATTCATCAAAATCAAACATTGATTACGACAACTTCTTTGTTCAACATTCCCGATGCATTGCTCAAAGAAGCCCAAATTATTCGTTTTGAAAGGGGATAAAGTATGGAAAAAGATTACAATCATTATGAAGCGTCGAATATTCAGATTTTAGAGGGATTGGAAGCGGTTCGAAAACGGCCCGGAATGTATATCGGCAGCACCGGTCCTTCGGGACTGCATCATTTGGTTTGGGAGATTGTCGATAACTCGATCGATGAGGCTTTGGCCGGTTTTGCAACCCATATCGAAGTGGAAATTTGGAAAGACAATGTAATCAGCGTTACCGATAACGGTCGGGGTATGCCGGTTGACATTCATCCGAAAACCGGAAGAAGTGCGGTTGAAACGATTTTTACCGTATTGCATGCCGGCGGAAAATTCGACGGTAGTTCTTACAAAGTATCGGGTGGTTTGCACGGAGTCGGTGCGTCGGTTGTCAATGCTTTATCCGAGTGGTTGGAAGTATTTGTCTGCCGAAACGGTAAAAAATACCAACAACGGTATGAACGCGGTCAAATCGTTTACGATTTAAGAGAAATCGGAACATCCGATCATACGGGATCTCAGGTTGTTTTCAAAGCCGATCCGATCATGTTTACCGAAACGACGGAATACAATTTCGAAACGTTGCGGGATCGAATTCAGCAATTGGCTTTTTTAAACAAAGGCATTCGGATGACGTTAAGAGATTTCAGAAAAGAAGACGTTGTCGAAAAATGTTATTATTACGAAGGCGGCATCAAAGAATACGTTTCGTATTTGAATCAGGGAAAAAAGTTGATTATTCCGGATATTATTTACTGCGAAGCGGAAAAAGACGGGATTTCTGTTGAAATCGCCCTTCAGTACAACGATGCATACACTTCTTCGATTTATTCTTTTGCCAATAATATCCATACCCACGAAGGCGGGACACATGAAGAAGGCTTTCGGATGGCCCTTACCCGTTGTATTAAAAATTACGCAACGGAAAAGAATATGCTCAAAAAAGATGAAGAATTAAACAACGAAGACGTTCGGGAGGGGTTGGTTGCGATTGTGTCGATCAAACATCCCAATCCGCAGTTTGAAGGTCAAACAAAAACCAAACTGGGAAATACGGAAGTCCGTGCGATTGTATCACAGGCTTTTCAGGCTTCGATGGATCGGTATTTGCTCGAACATCCGCAGGAAGCCAAAAATATTGTCGATAAATGTATGCTTGCCTCCAGAGCCCGCATCGCCGCTCGGAAAGCCAGAGAAGCAACCAGAAGAAAATCACCGCTCGATAATTTGGCGTTTGCGTCCAAATTAGCCGATTGTAGGTGTAAAGATCCGTCGAAATCGGAGATGTATATCGTCGAAGGTGATTCGGCCGGCGGTTCGGCCAAATCGGGTCGGGACAGTGAATATCAAGCCATTTTACCGCTTCGGGGAAAAGTGTTAAACGTTCAGAAAGTTCGTTTGGAAAGAGCGCTATCCAACAATGAGATTTTATCGATGATTCAGGCCATCGGAACCGGTATCGGGGAAGAATTCGATATTACCAAAGCCAGGTACCATAAAATCGTCATTATGACCGATGCCGATGTGGACGGCGAACATATTTGTATTTTGCTTTTGACTTTCTTCTATCGGTTTATGCCGCAGTTGATCGAACAAGGTTATATTTACGTTGCCAAACCGCCGCTATACAAAGCCGTTTTCGGCAAAACCGTTCGCTATGCTTACAGCGACTTGGAACTGGAAAAATATATTGCGGAATTCAGCGATAAAAAACCGGATGTCCAACGCTACAAAGGTTTGGGTGAGATGGACCCCGAACAGTTGTGGGAAACGACGATGGATCCGGCACTTAGGACATTGGTTCAAGTTCATTTGGAAGATGCGTTTGTTGCCGATCAGACATTTGAAATGTTAATGGGCGAAGATGTGGATCCGCGGAAAAAATTTATTCAGGAAAACGCAACGTATGCCAATAATTTAGATATTTAACGAAGGAGTATTAAGACAATGGAAAAAGATAAAGAAAATTTCGTCGCGTTGGAACAGCAGGAATACGACCGCATCGAACAACTGGATATCAATAACAAAGTCAAAACTTCCTTCTTAAATTATGCGATGTCCGTTATTATCGCCCGGGCATTACCGGATGCAAGAGACGGATTAAAACCCGTTCAACGAAGAATTTTATACGGTATGAACGAACTTAAAATTTATTCCAACGTCGCTCATAAAAAAGCGGCCCGGATTGTCGGAGATGTAATGGGTAAATACCATCCGCACGGCGATTCTTCCATTTACGAGGCTATGGTGCGAATGGCTCAGCCGTTCAGTTACCGTTATCCGCTGATTGACGGTCACGGTAATTTCGGTAACATCGACGGAGACGGAGCCGCTGCCATGCGGTATACCGAAGCCAGAATGAGTAAAATCGCCATGGAAATGTTGCGGGATATCGACCGCAATACGGTTGATTTCCAAAACAATTATGATGCCACCGAACAAGAACCGGTCGTTTTACCTTCTAAGTTTCCGAATCTTTTGGTTAACGGCGCTACGGGTATTGCCGTCGGAATGGCGACCAATATTCCACCGCATCATTTAGGAGAAGTGATCGACGGTGTCATTGCGGTTATTCACCGACCGGAAATAACCAGTGAGGAATTGATGGACTATATCAAAGGACCCGATTTCCCGACCGGTGGGTTGATTTTAGGTCGAACGGGACTGAGAAACGCTTATACGACCGGGAACGGATCCATCGTTCTTCGTGCCAAAGCGCGGATCGAACAATTGAAAAACGGGAAAAGCGAGATTATTGTTACCGAAATTCCGTATATGGTCAATAAAACGCGTTTGATCGAACGAATTGCCGAAGTGGCTAAAAATAAGATTGTTGACGGAATCACGGATTTAAGAGATGAGTCCGGTCGCGGCGGAATTAAAATCGTCATCGAGTTAAGAAAAGATGTCAATGCCGAGGTCATGCTCAATAATCTTTATAAATATACCCAACTTCAAACCAGTTACGGAATGAATATGATCTGTTTGGTTGACAATCAACCCAAAGCCATTACGTTAAAAGAGGCATTGGAAGTTTATTTGAAACATCAGATCGAGATCATTACGAGAAGAACGCAATATGATTTGGAAAAAGCCCTTGCCAGAATTCATATTTTGGAAGGTTATATTATCGCTCAAAACAATATTGAAGAAATCATCCGTTTGATTCGCGAGACCAAAGACGGAACGGAAAAAGAAAAACTGATGGTTCGTTATCAATTGACCGATCTTCAGGCTCAGGCGATTTTAGATATGCAATTGAGACGTCTTTCCGGTTTGAATCGGGAGAAAATTATTCAGGAACACCGTGATTTGACAGCCGCTTGTGAAGAATATCGCTCGATTTTGGCCGATGAAACGAAAAAACAAGCCATCATCGAAAAAGAATTGTTGGACATCAAAGATCGTTACAGCGACGAGCGGAAAAGCGAGATCTGTTTGCATACGGATTTGAATATCGAAAACGAAGATTTGATTCCCAAAGAGGATGTGGTGATCACCATTACATCCAAAGGCTATGCAAAGCGGATGAAGCAGGATGCTTACAAAATCCAAAGTCGCGGCGGTGTGGGAATGTCCGGCATCAAGACCAATGAAGACGATGATGTGGCACACATCATTGCCACCAATACGCACGATTATTTGTTGTTCTTTACCAACAAAGGTCGTGTTTATGCAATCAAAGGCTATCAAATACCGGAGGCTTCCAGGACTTCCAAAGGATTGCCGATCGTCAATTTCTTATCGTTTCAAGATCAGGAGCATTTGGCTACCATTACCAGTGTTGCTTCGCTGGATGACGATCAGTCGTATTTGTTTTTCGCAACCAAAGGCGGTACGGTCAAACGAACTGCGGTCAGCCAGTTTAAAAACATCCGTACCAACGGAATCATTGCCATTCATTTGGCCGACGATGACGAATTGTTGCAAGTCGAAAAAACCGACGGAAGTCGAGAAATCGTCTTGGGGGCATCCAACGGCAAAGCGATTCGTTTCCATGAAACCGACGTTCGTCCGTGCGGAAGAAGTGCGGCCGGCGTTAAAGGAATTGAATTGTCTTCAAACGATCATTTGGTGGGAATGGCCGTTGTCACCAAGGAACACAACCAGATTTTGGTTGTGACGGAAAAAGGGTACGGCAAACGCTCGATGGTCGATGAATACCGTCTGCAAGGAAGAGGAGGCATGGGGGTAAAAGCCCTACATGTTACGGATAAAAACGGTGCTTTGGTTACCCTTCGAAGCGTGAACGATCAAGAGGATTTGATCATCACCACCGATCGGGGAATGATTATCAGAATGCATCTTGCGGATATTTCCGAAACCGGAAGAAATACGCAAGGTGTGAAATTGATTCGATTGAAAGAAGACCATTCCATTGCCAATATTGTCCTTGTCAAACGTCAGGAAGAAGAAATTATTGAAACGGCGGATGTGGCCGAAGATTAAAAATTAAATTTAATTTATTTACGGCATTCAGTTCAAAATAGGATGCCGTTTTTTTATCTGGATAACTTTTACACCGATAGAAAAATCAAGTATAATAAGGACATGAAGGAATGGGGGAATCAAAATGACATTAAAACAGCCGCAAAACAAACATGAAATCAAACGAATCAATACCTATAACGACAACCGATTTAGTCCAATAGCGCTCAATCAACACGGTTGTTTTTTAGTTGATAATCAGCCGTATGAAATCACGATCCTATCCGATTATGAAGCGGTCATTAATGGTCCGGATCCTACGGTTTATCTGGCTGTGATTGAAGAATTTTTATTTTATACACCGCACATTACGGTTTTTTTTAATAAAAACGGCTCTAAAATAGTGGAATATCCTCGTCTTCCTTTGATTTGGATCCATCTAGATCAAATCCAACCGTCGCAGTTTTTTGTCGATCAGGATAAGGTGAATGCCATCCGTACGTTTATTCATCAAAAAGAAGATATCATCATTCCTGTTACACAGTCTGACGAACGATATATTTCGCTAGATGGACATACCCGTCTTTACTACGCGCATCTTATGGGTTGGAAGTGCGTTCGTTGTGTTGTTATTCCTTCCGATGATTGGGTTTACGATTTTGTTCGGGAAGCCAAAAAACGAGGAATTGTATCTCCAAAAGATTTGATATTGATTAGCCATGATCAATATGAGGAAAAATGGAATCGCTTTTGTGAACAATTTTTCCAACAAAAAACTTCCGATCAAAAGTAGGCAATCAAATTCTAAAGATCAAAAATGAAAAAAACTATTCTTATTTAAATGAATCAAGACTTTTATTTTTCAAAATCCGAGGTTTTAAAAGAAGAAAACAGACGGATTTTAAGCTTAAATTTTTATAGAAATAAATCCAATTGTAAATTTAATTTTACATTCCGTTCTTTTTCTCTTATCTTTGATAAAAAAACTCCTTTTTTTCTTTTTATCTATTTTCTTTTTGAAGTGGCTATGATAAAATTAACTAGTAGAAGTATAGATTTCGTCGCTTTGGAAGAATACATTTTTTTCATTGATTCGGGGTACTCTAAAAAATGGTAAGATCCGAAACGACACCCACACGAAAAAGTGGCCAAGCAAAACAATAACGTTTAAGGGGTAACAAAATGAAGATAGTATTAAAGGAATTAACGAAAGTCTTTACGAACAATAAGACGAAGACGGAAGTACGTGCGGTCGATCATTTGGATATTGAGATACCGGATGGGAAGTTGGTAGGATTGTTGGGGCCGTCGGGCTGCGGGAAGTCAACGACGCTATATATGATCAGCGGACTTCAACAACCGACGTCCGGGAAGATTTATTTTGAAGACGAAGACGTAACCCAGTTGGCACCTGAAAAAAGAGGAATCGGACTGGTATTCCAAAATTATGCGTTGTACCCGCATATGACGGTAAAAGGAAATATCATGTTTCCGCTTACGAATATGAAAGTAAGTAAAAAAGAAGCGGAAATACGGGTTATGGAAGCGGCCAAATTAGTGCAGATCGATAACTTGTTGGACCGGAAACCGAGTGAGTTGTCAGGCGGACAACAACAACGGGTGGCGATCGCGCGGGCGATGGTAAAACAACCGAATGTGTTGTTGCTGGATGAACCGCTGTCGAACTTGGATGCGCGGTTGCGGTTACAGACCAGAGAAGAAATCAAACGGATTCAACGGGAGACGGGTGTAACGACAATCTTCGTAACGCACGATCAGGAAGAAGCGATGAGTATATCGGATATGATCGTGGTGATGAAGTTAGGAGTAGTACAGCAAGTGGATGAGCCGCAGAAAGTATATGATGATCCGGCGAATTTATTTGTGGCGAAGTTTTTGGGAACACCGCCGATCAATACGTTTTTAGGGGAAATCAAAGATCATAAAGTATATGTAAACAACGAAGCGGTTTTGGAAACGGAACATGAGGATCAGGAAGTGTATGTAGGAATCCGACCGGAAGGCTTTATCGTAGCGGAAGACGGTGTGATGAGTTGTGAAGTACAACAACTGGAAGTCATGGGAAGAGACATATCGATCATATCGAAGAATGCGGCATGTGAGAAATCGACGATCCGAACGATTGTGGATGCGGATACGAAAGTACCGATGAGCGGAGTAATCCGGTTCAACTTAAAGCCGAACAAAGTATTCTTATTCAACCGTGAAACGGAAAGTAGGTTGAGATAATGGAATCGAAAAATCATCTGAAATCTTGGGTTTATTTGGCACCTGCCTTGATTATTTTGGGCGTATTTACTTTTTATCCTTTGGTCAATACGATTTTCTTATCTTTCCAAGAAGGATACAACGCCCTACAAGCCCAAAACGGTGTTACGTTTAATTGGGGCTTTGCCAATTTTCAAACGGTGCTCGATTGGTCGACACCGCAGGGTCTTCTTTTTTATAAAGCCTTGATCAATACCAGCATTATTGTTTTTATCACCGTACCGGTTTCCACGTTGCTGGCGTTATTGATTTCGGTGGCTTTAAACAGCATTAAACCGCTGCAAAAAATACTTCAAACGATTTACTTTTTACCGTATATTACCAATACGCTGGCGATTGCGGCTGTATTTGCCGTTATTTTCCAATCGTCCGGAAAAGGAATGGTATCCACAGCCGGTGTGCTCAACAACATTTTGGCTTGGTTGCATTTACCGGAAGTAGACTGGTTGAACGGTACGAACTTCAGGGAATTGATTCCGGGAACGGGAATCGGTATCGATCCGGCCGGATTAACGGTTATTTGCGTGTATGATATTTGGGCGGGTCTTCCGTTTAAAATTTTGATTTTACTGGGTGCGCTTCAATCCGTTAACAAACAATGTTACGAAGCGGCCAAGATCGACAGCACCCCCAAACGGCGTGTTTTATGGAAAATCACCGTGCCGCTTATTTCGCCGATGATTTCCTATTTGATGATTACCGGCTTTATCGGCGCATTTAAAGAATATACGACGGTTGTCGGTTTGTTCGGCGACGGAATGGGTAATAACCGAAATATGATTACGATTGTCGGTTTTATCTATCAGTTTATCGACGGTGATAAATATGCCGGATCCTACGGTGTTGCTTCGGCGGCCTCGTTGGTTTTACTGGTGATTATTATGATTTTTACCGCATTGAATTTCTATCTCGGTAAAAAGAGAGTTCATTTTTAGGAGGGCATGGCAATGGAAAATACACAAACGTTTAATGCCCAAAAGGTTTTGAAAAAACAAAAAGTATTCGGTGTGATTTCCAAAACGTTGATTTATGCGTTTTTGATTATCATGGCGATTTCGACGTTGTTTCCTTTTTACTGGATGATCAATACTTCTTTAAAGAGTTTTTACGATTATACCAATCAAAATCCACAGACGTTTTTCCCGACGGAAATCCACTGGGAAAACTACTATAATGCGATCAACACATCCAATTTCGGTGCGTATTTGCTCAATACGGTTATCGTCGGCATTACCTCGACCGTTCTTGGAATCTTTATAACGATTTTCGCGGCGTTCGCTTTCGCAAGACTGAATTTCCGCGGAAAAGAGTTGTTGTTCAGTTTGTTGATGGCAACGATGATGGTACCGGGTGAATTGTTCCAAATCACCAACTTGATTACGATTATGAATTTACAATGGCAAAATTCGTATATTGTCTTGATTTTGCCGTTTGTTGTCAGTGTCTTTTATGTTTACTTGCTCAGAAACAGTTTCAGGCAGATTCCAAACGAACTGTACTATGCGGCAAAAGTAGACGGAACGACGGATATGAAGTATCTTTGGAAAGTTATGGTCCCGCTTTCCATGCCAACCATTACATCAATTACGATTTTGAAATTGATGGGTTCATGGAATTCATATATTTGGCCTCGTTTGGTAAATACCCCGGGAGGAAACGGTGTTCGACCGATGCAGATGATTACAAACTGGTTGACCCTTTCTTTTACGGATCCGGAAACGAACATGGTCCATCAGCCGATGAGGATGGCCGGTGTGGTTATTGTTTCGTTACCGTTATTCGTGGTGTTCATTTTCTTTAGAAAATACATTATGCGCGGTGTTTCCAGATCGGGTACAAAGGGATAAAAAAAGAAAACAAAAAGGAGAAAACATGAAAAAGAAATTATTTGGTGCTTTAATAGCAGCCGTAGCTGGATTATCTTTAAGTTCTTGTACTTCTAAAGATTACAGCCACATCATTGTATTCTGGCATACCATGGGTGATTCTTTACAGCAAGTGTTACAACCGGCTGTCGATCAATTCGAAGAAGATAACCCGGGCTGGGAAATCGAGCATTTACAGGTAGGCGGTTACGACGATGTTCGGAATCAAACCATTGCCTATATTGCTGCCGGAAATAACCCGAGTTTGGTTTACTGTTATCCGGATCACATTGCCACGTACAATCAGGCTGGTGTTGTTGTTGATTTGAACAAATACATCAATGACCCCGAAGTAGGCTTTACTCAGGCTCAAAAAGACGATTTTATTGAAGGTTTCTACAATGAAGGTGCGTCTTTCGGAGATGATAAGATGTATTCGTTACCGTTCTCTAAATCTACAGAAGTACTCTATTATAATAAGACATTCTTTGACGATGAAGGACTGGAAGTTCCGACTACTTGGGAAAAAATGGAAGAAGTTTGTCGGATCATCAAGTTGCGTTATAAAGATTCTTTTCCGCTTGGAATCGACTCCGAAGCCAACTTCTTTATCACGACAGCCGAACAAAAAGGTGCCGCTTATACTTCCGCGACCGGTGAACATTATCTGTTCGACAACGCTCAAAACAGAGAAACCGTAGCGATGCTTGAAGAATGGTTTGACAAAGGTTATTGTACAACCCGAACAATCTTGGAAACCTATACATCTTCGTTGTTTGTAAGTACAAGCGGTCAAAAGAGTTATATGTCGATCGGTTCGACCGGTGGTGCAAACCATCAAAAACCTTCCGGAAAAGCATTTGAAGTAGGCATCGCGCCGATTCCTACCTTCGTAAAATCCGGATCGACGGCAACAGAAAGTTTGAAATGTATTTCTCAAGGACCTTCTCTTGCAATGCTCAACCAACCGGGTAACGAAGAAAAAATGAAAATGACTTGGCTTTTCATGAAAGATTACTTATTGACAACGGAATTCCAAGCGAAATTCTCTATGGCTTCCGGTTATAACCCGGTATTGGAATCGGTTTACGACAATGCCGTTTATAAAACATTCTTAGCCGGTGCCGATGAATCGTTTGCTACAGTTGAAAGCCAAAACGTTACGGCTTTATCGGCAAGCGTATCCAGAACATTGGTAGACAACTATTTCGTATCGCCTGCATTTATGGGTTCTTCTACGGCTCGTGATGAAGTTGGTAATTTGATTGTCAATGTTTTAAGAGGAACGGATATTGACAGAGCATTTAAAGACGCAATCAATAACTGTAAGGCTTAAATGTGTATCAGACTATGAAGTACGTTCAAAAAGGATTAGGCGTTTTATTGTTGTTCGCCATGGGATTGATTTTATTTTCCTGTGGCGATAAAACAGTGGATTATACGTCTAAATTGAAGTTAACGAACGATTTTGCGGGAAAAGAGTTTGTAAAAGACGGAATCGGCGAAGTGACGTTATACGAAAAGGTCGACGGAGATACGGCTTGGTTTTTAAGCGGTAATACCGAAGTAAAGATTCGTTTTACGTCCGTCGATACACCGGAATCGACCGGTCAAATCGAGGCGTGGGGAAAAGCCGCTTCTAACTTTACCGGAAATATTTTGGATAATGCGGAAACCATCGTATTGGAAGCAAGCGATGGAAAAAAAGCCGAAGTGGATACGACCGGATCGCGGTATATGGCGTTTGTTTGGTACCGAATGGACGAACAGTCCGAATTCAGAAATCTTAATTTGGAACTGGTTCAAAACGGTTTTTCCAAATCGAAAGTAACGGAAGGTTCCAAATATCAAGACGATTTCAATGCGGCGGCAACACAGGCCATGAAACAAAAACTGCATGTTTGGTCCAGTGAAAAAGATCCCGACTACGATGATTCTGACGGTGTGGAACTGACCATCAAAGATGTTTATGAAAATGCCGAAAATTATTTGGGAAGACGGGTCAATTTCGAGGCAGTCGTTGCCCGTGTGGACAACAACTATGCGTATGTTCAAAACGAAGTAGACGGAACCACTTACGGAATGCTGGTTTATTTGGGATATGATGCCATGCTGCCTTATGCGTTCAGACGCGGATATAAATTACGTGTTCACGGTTTTGTTCAAGTATATAACGGAATGTATCAGATTTCTGGTTGTATGTACGACTTGTTTGAAGAGGGAAGCACTTCTTCAAAGTATGCGAAATACGTTCGTGTTTTGGCGAAAGATCAAGAAGTAACACCGATTGAAGTAACAGCTGAAACGTTAAAGGATCAAAAAATCAGAACATTGGTTACGATTTCCGATTTGGAAGTTTCAAGTATTTATACAAGTGATGATTTTGTTGTGGATACCATTGCTCAGCAAATGACGATTACTTGCCTATCGCCGAAAGGGGACGTCCAATTGAGGACATCGGCTTTATATGATCAGGGAAATCCTGTTACGGAAGAGTTTTTTAGGAATAAGTCTATGGAAAGCGTTACGGGCATTGTTACAACGTATAATGGAAAAGTCCAGATTTTGGTTGTGGCAGTCGGTGATGTGGTATTTCAATAAAATAAGGACAAGGGGAAAAGTATGAAACTATTTAGAAAGAGTATTACAGCACTTACAGCCTTGTTTGTCGGCGGCGTTACGGTTTTTTCGGTAACGTCCTGCAGCAACAATGTAGGTGAACAGGCGCTTCAAAAGTTATCTTTATTACTGGATGAAAAAACAGAAGAATCATTGACCGGTGATTTGGATGTTCCATACAGCATCAAAGTCGATAATAAAGAATATGTTGTTTCTTATAGTACGGATTCGGAAAATGCCAAAGTAGTATCTTCCGAAGAATCCAAAACAACGGTTGTCGAAATCGAACAAACCGGCAAAGAACAATCGTTTGCTTTAACGGCGGAAGTCGAAAAGAAAAGCAAAAAATGGGATTTCAAGATTGCGGCAAAAGATGTTTCCATGTTAAAGACGCAAGCCGAAGTCAATGCTATGGCGGATTTAAAGACTTATGAACAATATGCTCAGTTATCCGGCGGCGTTAAAGTTGTCGTTCAAGGTTGGGTAACATGGGCTCATGATTTCTCGTCTTCTTACGGAAATGCTTCGGTATGGTTACAAGATGAAAACGGTGGCTATTATGCTTACCGTGTAAAGGTAAATAACCAAGAAGATTTCGATACTTACTTTAAGACCGGTAAGAAGATCGCTATTGAAGGAACGACATCCCCGTATAACGGTTGGATGGAAATCGGATCGGGATGTACGTATTATTCGATCACCGATGCCGAAGAAAAAACGTTCGATTACAAAGATATTACCGCATCTGTTTCCGGTAAGAAAGCAAAGGATCCTGAAGTAATCAAGTTCCAAAACCAAAAGGTTAAAGTAACCGGTGCGAAAGTAACCAGTCTTCCGACTTACAGTTCCAGTCAAATGACAATGGGAATTTCCATCGGCGGTGAAGAATATTCCGTATTCTTTAAATCCAATTACATGGGAAGCATTCCTTCTTCGATTTTGGATGATTTGGAAATCGGTTATACGATCAATGTATCCGGATTTACTTCTATTTCAAACAATGCTTTACAGATCTGTCCGGTTGATGCAAAAAGCATTGAAGTAACCAGCAGAACGGTAACGGATCAAGACCGTGTCAACGGTGCCGTAGCTGATGTTCAAAATCAAAACATCAACAGTGTTTACTATGACAGTCTTTCTCAACCGGTAACCCTGCTTACCGAAACGGAAAACGGCTGTACGGTAGAATATGCTTTATCTGATGTTAAAGGCTCTGGAATTTCACTTACAAACAATCAGTTCAATGTGACAGTAGACTACGCAACGGCCTCCAGCGCAACTTTAACGGCAACGATTACCAAAGGTGAAGCAGAAGCAAAAACCGTAGAGTGGAAGATTTCGACAAAGACCGATAAAGATGTATTCGACAGTTTGAAAAAAGATGTTCAAAATCAAGAGATTACCTTGCTTTATGATGAAAGTGGCGTAGGAAGCAGAACACGTTTTGAAACCATTACTTCTCCTTCCAAGACAGCAGCAACCATCAGTTATGCGTTAAAAGACGAAGCCGATCAAACCTATATCACAGTAGGTCAAACGTTAAATACGAAACAATGGTATTTCGATGTGAAATCCGTTCCGCAAACCGGTTCAAAAGAAGTTGTAATCAACGCGACTTTGTCGTATAAAGATACAACCGAAACCATCGCTATCAAAGTGGCTCTTCAAAAAGAATTGACCCCGTTTGATTCCTATTTCTTTGCGGAAGACGGTGCAGATCTCGGTTCCGTAACCGGTGTGGTTACTTGGGTTGGTAATTATTCTTACAAATATTCGGATCGTACAAAACAAAATTATGCCGGTCTGGCAATTGAGGGGGGGACTATTTATGTCTTCACCAGCAAGATTGAAATGGCAGATTGGAATAAGATTTTTGCGGTCGGAAACAAAGTAACCATCAAAAAAGGAACAAAAGATATTTTCAAAAGTTTACATGAATATGTTGTTTCTTCCATTTCCGATTGCAGTTTGGTAGAAGCGGCAGCAGAGGATTACCAAGTTTCTTATCAGGATATTTCTTCTTTGGTAGCCAGCGAAGAAAACTTAACAACAAATGCGTTTGTAAGACTTCAAGCAACAACGGTATCGGTAACCGGTACAGTTGTAAAATCCGGCAACAATTACTATGTACAAGTTGCAGACGGTAAGAAGATTCAGATTTATTCCGATAAACCGTTTGTACAGAATGCCGACGGAATTGATTTATCCACATTGATGACCGCAGGCGAAACGGTAACCGTTAACGGCTACTTGGGTTGGTATAATGGCGCTCAAGTTTACATTACCGGTGCGGCTTCCGTTGTAAAAGGAACCAATTAAAAAGATACTTTTTAGGAGATAAGATGAAAATCTTATCTCTTTTTTTATTGGTATCCCTTCGTTTCTTTTACGGACTTTTCATTTTTATTTCATTTTACTTGTCGAAGTTTGTGAAAACAAATTTAATTTTAGAATATTTTTTAAGTAACATAATTTAACACAAATGATATACTGAAAAATAGGAAAGTGTGTTTTAGAAAAAACTTGTTTTAAAGTTATAAAGCAATCCGATTAGCATAGATTGGTAGAGAGTTCATTCTAAAACATAAATGAAATCAGGAGGATAAAAATGAAAAGAAAATTTAAAATTATTTCCACATTGACTGCCATGGTAGCGGTTATGTTGACGATGTGTGTCGGTATTTTGGCCGCTAAAAAGGTATCGTTTGCGGGCAATTCGACGCTATCGTTTTCGGCTACGGATGTTTTTGCGACGGTTACGATTCAAGAACAAATCGGCGATACCGCTTCCAATACGGTATTCAGTCAAAAAACATATAACGGTTCGACATCTTCAGGAGAAGAGAATTTAAGTGAAACCGTGTCGTTCAGCGCGTTTACATTCGCAAAAGCCACCGACCAAATCGTTATAACGGTTACGGTGAAAAACGATTTTACGGAAAGTACATCGATCGACGTTCATCTAGCGGCGACGGTAGAATCCGATGAAAATCAGTTGATCGTGATTGAAACCAGCGAAAATTTGGAAAGCGGATCCGATACGATTCAAAGTGGGGCGAGTGAAACGTATACGGTTACTTTATCACTTAGTGAAAAAGCCCAACAGCAAGGTGTTTCGCAACTGACGTTTTCGTTTGACTTATCGTTATCAAGAACGGCGTCTTCGGATTAGAAGTTATGAAAAAGAGTAATATAGGAAGGCGCGTGGTAAAAGGAATCGGAAATGGGATCTTCGCGCTCGTATTGCTCTTTTGTTTGGCGCTTTCCGTTTCCTTTTTACTGCTAGACGGAAATACTTTTTTGGGAAAACGATTCGGAGTCATCCAATCGGAAAGCATGACGGCAAGCGGCTATTTAAAAAACGATATTGTCTACATTCAGGATGCTTCATTGATTGAAGTCGGGGATGTTATTGTCTTTTACTGGGCACCCGATCAATACGAAGCGGTTGACTTCGATGAAAAAAAAGCATCGCTTTGGGTTCATGAAGTGATCGCTGTTAAAAACGAAAACGGATCTTTTTCTTACCTTACGAAAGGAAGCAGCAATGAAACGGATGACGGTCTGTATATTTCGTCGCGCTTTGTTTTGGGCAAAGCGGTATTACTGCCTGCTTTTTTTCAGCGGATTTTTCAATTTGCTTTAACGCCGCTCGGGCTTTCGGTTTTGCTCGTGATGCCTTGTTGTTTGTTGTTGGGATTGTTAAGTTGGGAACTGATTGTTCTTTTAAAAGAAAAAGAAGCCGTGCATCTTGAGATAAAGTCGGAGGTTCGGTATAAAAAATCTTTTTTTGCTCGGTTGATGTTGGCCGAAGAGGATATCAAAGAGCGGTATTTAAAATTGAAAAAAAACCTGTTAACGTACCGAAATTGTCATGATCGAATCAGTTGGAAATTCGAAACGTATCGAATCGGAAGAAAACCGTTTGTAAGAATTGATGTAAGAGGGAAAACCATTCGGTTATATTTTGCGCTTAATCGGGAACAAATGGAAGGAAAATACGCGGTAATCGATCAGTCGAATCGGCGGACATTTGCCTCTTTTCCCAGTCTTTTAAAAGTCAAGAGCGATCGGGCGCTTCGTTATGCGTTGGAATTGATCGATCAAACCGCCGAAGCAAATGGGTTTGTCAAACGAAAAATAAAGCGGGAGTTTTCTGTTTCTTTGGATTGGACGTTTGAGGAATTATTGACGCAAGGCTACATCAAGGAAGAAAGGAAAGACGACTCGTTTTTTATAAGAAAAGGAGGAAAGCCCATTGAAAACAGGAATTAAAATAGGCCTTTTGCCTCTTTTGATCGGATTGTTGTGTTTGGTATTCTGTTTTCCGCTTTTAGCGGCACAGCGCTTGGCTTTTTCCGGAACAACTTCCATTGAATTCAACCGGGATACGACTTCAGGTGAAAAACCAGACGAGGAAATTTTAAAAGAACAACAAGCCGAACTGAAAGATTGTGGGTTGAATCTTCAAATCGATTCAAACGGAAATGTTTCACTGGGGCAAGTGTTTCCCGGAAATCAAAACGAAGCAGTCGAGTATCACAACAATTTGATCGAAAAAGGAATTCTGTCTTTTATGTGCTATGATGAGGCGGTCTGCAGTTCGTTGAATCAGTTGGTTGTTGTATTTGATTTTTCGAATTATTACATTCCGACATTCGGTGAATACTGTTTTCAGTCTATTCATGAAAGCATTTGGGGCGACCAGTGGTGGGATAATGTTTCTTTTACAGAGGATGTGGCTGTCTATAGTGCCGCAAGCGGAGCGTATTTAGAAACGATTGAAGATGTTGTTTTTGAAAAAGGATGCTACACCATCAACCAAACAACATATGATGAATACTCTTTGCGTTTGATTTTGCCTTCTGTAACCGATCAGACGATTACATTTGAGGATCGCAGTTTGAATTTTGCTTACGTTGTCGTACCGGAGGTACTGATTATCGATGTCAGCAATTTGTCTTTATCCCTTGAGGCGGGTAATTTAATTTTCGAAGAGGATGTTTTCTCCTCGTACGGTGATTTGAGGGACGGTCCCGATCATCTTCATTTCATTGGATTGGAAGAACGGCAAATGGAGTATATTCTTTCCTTTGGGATGGATATGTTGCTGACGGATATTTCCGTTAAAAATCAGTTTATCATTGGTATTTACAGTCGGACTCAAAATTCTTATTCGTCTAGGTTGTTTTATACGTTACGAAAAGAATCAAACGGAATGTCGGTTGATCTATTCGATGAAAACAACGAAGAAAGCATTCAAAGTCGGCTCAATATGCTTTATTTATGCTATTTTATAAAGTATGTTTATCGACAACCGATGACGTCATCGGGGTTTGAAAACGTCGTTCTTTATCATATGAGAAATCAAACGGAAACGGAAAAAGGTATTTTAAGTTGTAATTGGAACGGAGCGATCATCGACGAAAAGACGGTTTATCAAGTGACGTGTAGTCATGATTCGTTGACGAATATAGGCTATTTTGCCGATGATCGATCGTTTTATGTAGATGGCAAATGGTATGTTTCTTGAAATAAAAAAGACGCAAGGATAATGGATTATTCTTGTGCCTTTTTTTTGGTAAGAATTGAAAAAAAGGCCTTAATTTGATAAAATGAAAGTAGTGAAAAGAATTTTCAGGTTTTGCTTCAAAGGGGGTAACAAAATGAAGATAGTATTAAAGGAATTAACGAAAGTCTTTACGAACAATAAGACGAAGACGGAAGTACGTGCGGTCGATCATTTGGATATTGAGATACCGGATGGGAAGTTGGTAGGATTGTTGGGGCCGTCGGGCTGCGGGAAGTCAACGACGCTATATATGATCAGCGGACTTCAACAACCGACGTCCGGGAAGATTTATTTTGAAGACGAAGACGTAACCCAGTTGGCACCTGAAAAAAGAGGAATCGGACTGGTATTCCAAAATTATGCGTTGTACCCGCATATGACGGTAAAAGGAAATATCATGTTTCCGCTTACGAATATGAAAGTAAGTAAAAAAGAAGCGGAAATACGGGTTATGGAAGCGGCCAAATTAGTGCAGATCGATAACTTGTTGGACCGGAAACCGAGTGAGTTGTCAGGCGGACAACAACAACGGGTGGCGATCGCGCGGGCGATGGTAAAACAACCGAATGTGTTGTTGCTGGATGAACCGCTGTCGAACTTGGATGCGCGGTTGCGGTTACAGACCAGAGAAGAAATCAAACGGATTCAACGGGAGACGGGTGTAACGACAATCTTCGTAACGCACGATCAGGAAGAAGCGATGAGTATATCGGATATGATCGTGGTGATGAAGTTAGGAGTAGTACAGCAAGTGGATGAGCCGCAGAAAGTATATGATGATCCGGCGAATTTATTTGTGGCGAAGTTTTTGGGAACACCGCCGATCAATACGTTTTTAGGGGAAATCAAAGATCATAAAGTATATGTAAACAACGAAGCGGTTTTGGAAACGGAACATGAGGATCAGGAAGTGTATGTAGGAATCCGACCGGAAGGCTTTATCGTAGCGGAAGACGGTGTGATGAGTTGTGAAGTACAACAACTGGAAGTCATGGGAAGAGACATATCGATCATATCGAAGAATGCGGCATGTGAGAAATCGACGATCCGAACGATTGTGGATGCGGATACGAAAGTACCGATGAGCGGAGTAATCCGGTTCAACTTAAAGCCGAACAAAGTATTCTTATTCAACCGTGAAACGGAAAGTAGGTTGAGATAATGG